>ERZ1029884.9-NODE-9-length-71541-cov-127.573665_pt1 | contig 71541 bp, 56 predicted proteins | sample MGYA00519233_ERZ1029884 | MGnify/ENA primary metagenome ERZ1029884 (study PRJEB33666, sample SAMEA4610931) | skin metagenome | biome: Human-associated habitat; feature: Malodor aspect; material: skin | place: Philippines | collected 2015-08 ...
TACGTGAAGGTGGTAGAACAGTAGCATCAGGTGTTGTTACAAAAATCGTTAAATAATTTAAATACTAAATTATATTAATAAACTAAAAGAGTAAGCTAAGGCTTGCTCTTTTTTATTTGTAAAAGTTTAAAAAAATTTTGATAAATAATAAGTATAAAAAAAAAGAGATTATAATCCCAATAAAATCGCTAAAAAATTGTTATAATTTACATATTTCAATAAAAAAGTATACTATATACCACGGAGGAAATATGAATAAAAAATCACTAGTAATAATGTTAGCCTATGTGGAGTAGTTACAGGAGCAGGGCTTGCTTCAGGACAGGAACTTCTACAGTACTTTGTTTCATTAGGAATACCAGGCCTCATTGGGCAGGTGTGGTAGGATTATTGCATACATTGATAGGGGGAGTACTTTTACAACTAGGCTCTCACTATATGGCAACAGATCATTCAGAAGTATTTGGAGAAATTACCAATAAGTACATGGGTAAATTTATAGATTATTCCCTAATATTTACTTGCTTTGTAATAGGTTTTGTAATGATAGCTAAAGCTGGATCAAATTTAAATGAAGTCTTTGGCATTAAAAAATGGATTGGCCAAGTTATATGTGCAGGCCTTATAATAGTAATTGGGATGATGGACTTTGAAAAAGTTTCAAAAATAATAGGATCATTTACACCACTAATAATTATTTTTACTCTAATAGGTTCCCTATATACTTTTTTTAACTATAATCCAAATTGGAATCAATTAAATAATATGGCCATACAATTACCATCAAACTTTAATAGTGTAATATTTTCTACATTTAACTATTATGGAATGTGTTTGATGAGTGGAGTTTCCATGGGGCTAGTTTTAGGTGGAGAAGAACTAAACACCCAAGATGCAGGAATAGGTGGACTATTAGGTGGAGCGATAGCAGGTATACTTGGTATTTTAATATCATTTACTCTTTTTATAAGAGTAGATGAAGTAGGCAAGCTTGATATACCAATGCTTTATATCATTGAAGATATAAACCCTGTTTTAGGAGTCCTAATGGCTCTAGTAATATTTGGAATGATATTTAACACAGGAATTTCCCTATTTTATGCCCTAGCACGTAGGTTTTCTAAAGGGGAAGAAAAAAGATTTAAAATATTCTTAATAGTCTTAACCCTAATCGGTTTTGTATTAAGCTTTGGTGGATTTAAAGAATTAGTTTCAACATTTTACCCAATAATTGGATATGTAGGTATCCTAATGATGATAGTATTAGTAGCAGCTTGGTATAAGGAAAGATCTGCTATAAAATACGAATCCTACAAGCGTTTAGGCATTAGCCATTATATGAGAAAAAAAGTAGACGATAAAGAAGACTTTAGTAAAGAAGATGAAAAGAGATTAGAAAAATTAATAGAAAGATCAAATATAGATAATGAGCAAATAGAGCAGGCTGCAGAGGACTTTGCAAGAAGCGAATTAGAAGAAGATTAAAGAAAATAAGCCATCTTTGGATGGCTTATTTTTTTATAAAATTTTAAATAGAAGATTAATCTAATATGTATAAGCATTAAAATAAGCAAATTTTGATTAAAATACTTTATTCTAGTATGATAGTTTGTGGAGGAATTATGAATAAAAAAACTTTAACTATAATGCTTGCCTATGTAGGTATAGTAACTGGGGCAGGTCTAGCCTCAGGTCAGGAGCTACTTCAATATTTCATCTCTCTTGGAATACCAGGTCTAATTGGTATAGGTATTGTAGGGATTCTTCATACTATTTTTGGCGGTATTCTATTAGAATTAGGATCTCATTACCTAGCAGATAATCACTCAGACGTATTTTCTAATATTACTAATAAATATTTAAGTAAATTTATAGATATAGCCATTATATTGACTTGTTTTATAGTAGGATTTGTAATGATAGCAGGAGCTGGTAGCAACTTAAAACAGGCTTTTGATATACCAACTTGGATTGGTCAAGTATTGTGTGCAGGACTTATTATATTAGTAGGTTTTCAAGATTTTAAGAAAGTTACTAAAATAATTGGGTCTTTTACCCCAGTAATAATTATTTTTGCACTAATAGCTGGTATATATACACTTAAAAATTACAATCCAAATTGGAGCGAGCTAGACACTATTTCTAAAAGTCTTCCATCAAATATAAATAATGTAGTTTTAGCAATATTTAATTACTACGGAGTATGCCTTATGACAGGAGTATCAATGGGCCTTGTCCTTGGTGGAGAAGAGCTTAATCCGATACAAGCTGGAAAGGGTGGACTACTTGGAGGAGCTATAGCAGGCTTACTTGGTATTTTAATTTCACTTACTTTATTTATAAGAGTAGATGAGGTTGGTAATTTAGATATACCAATGCTTTATGTAATTTCAGATATAAGTCCTATTCTGGGATTCTTTATGGCAGTTTTAATATTTGCCATGGTATTTAATACAGCAATATCTCTTTTTTATGCATTGGCTCGAAGATTTTCTAAAGGAGATCAAAAGCGCCTTAAAATAATATTAGTTATTATAACATTAGCAGGATTTGTCTTAAGTTTTGCTGGTTTTAAAAAGCTTGTAGCAGATTTTTATCCCATTATAGGATATGTTGGTATGATTGTAATGGTCTTACTCCTAGTAAATTGGTTTAAAGAAAAAGATGATATTGAAAAAGATAAGGGAGAAAGAAAAGATATCAAGCATTACATTAGTAAAAAAATAGATGATGATAAAGAGTTTACAGACAAAGACCAAGATAAACTAAAAGAGCTTTTAGATAATACACCTGTAAATAATGATGAGATAGAAAGAATTATAAAGAATGAATTAGAAAAATAATCTTATAAAAACTGTGTAAATTAATTTACACAGTTTTTATTTTCAAGAAATATCCTGATTTAAAAATCTTCTATATCTTTCAGTAAGTAAAATACTTTAAATATTTATTAATATTTTTGTATTATACTATTACTAAAAGTATAATGCTTAGTAATATGTAGAGGAGGATTTAGACTGTAAAATCTACATTGTAAGTAACAACAATATTGAAAGAAAATGTTATAAGTATTTAATTAGAGGTAAAGGCAGAAAAAAATGACAAATAGATATGTAGATAAGGACTTAGAAAACTATATTATTAAACAGAGAAGATACTTTCACGAAAATCCTGAACTAAGTTGGCAAGAGGAAAATACCTCAGACTATATTTTAAATGAACTAGAAAAATTAGGGATTAGTGCTAAAAAAATTGTTAAAACTGGTGTACTTGGTATTATCAATCCAGAAAAGCAGGGCAAAGTTTTAGCTATCAGAGCTGATATAGATGCCCTTCCTATTTGTGAAGCAACTAACCTTGATTTTAAATCAAAAAATAATGGAGTGATGCATGCTTGTGGCCATGATACTCATGCAGCCATTCTTTTAGGAGCTAGTAAAAAACTTCAAGAAATGAAAGATGAGATAGGAAAGGTAGTCTTATTATTTCAACCTGCAGAAGAATTTATAAAAGATTCTGGTGCAAAGCATGTCATGGAAGAAAAAATTTTAGAAAAAGAAGGTGTAGATAGGATTATTGCCCTTCATATAAGTAGCGCCTTAGAATCAGGATTTACATCAATAAAAGAAGGACCAATCAAGGCCTCAGCTGATACTTTTAAAATAGAAGTGCTAGGAAGGGGCGGCCATGGATCAGAGCCTGACCATACTGTAGATCCGATAAGTATAGGATCTCTTTTAGTTCAAAATCTAAATAATATTTCATCCAGAGAAATCTCGCCTACAAGCCCTATGGTTTTATCAGTAACTTCTTTTAACTCAGGTAATAGTGAAAATGTAATTCCCGACTCAGCTGAATTACTAGGAACAACAAGGGCCTTTGACAATGACTTAAGAGAAAAATTCCCTGAAACTATAGAAAGAATTGTAAAAGGAGTATGTGAGGCTAATAGAGCAAGCTATAATTTCAAGTATTACTTTGGAACGCCAGCTACTATAAATGAAAAGGAATCAGCAGACCTTGGTTATGATGTTCTAAAGGAAATTGTCGGCGAAGATAAAGTAGTAGCTAGCAAGCCACGCATGGGTGGAGAAGACTTTGCAAAATATCTTTTAGAAATACCTGGAGCAATGATGTTTTTAGGAGCAAAAGTAGAAGGGGAAGACCATCCTCATCATAACTCCAAATTTATTATAGATGAAAAAGTATTAAAAACAGGTTCAGAATATTTTATCAATTACACTAAAAAATATTTTGACCAATAAATTTAATAAAAAGTACAACAAAAAACTTCTTAAGATTACTAAGTCTTAAGAAGTTTTTAAATTTGAATTTTACTTATAAAAATAGGCCCAGTTTATAGTTTTAGTAACTATTTCAAACTTAATTTATGAGCCTTAAAAAATCACCATTACACTACCTATTTTTTATAAACTTTTTTTATTCTTCTCTAAGTGCTTCAACTGGGTCTTTTTTGGCTGCCATACTTGATGGAATGATGCCTGCAATTAGGGTTAGTAGAACTGAAATTAGTACTAAAATTGCCCCAGCCTCAGCTGGTAGGGTGGATGATATATAATCTACTCCTGTTAAGTTTCTAATTATATTTGTAATTGGGATATTTAAAAGCATGGTTACTCCAACACCGATTAGTCCTGAAAGTAGGCCTATGATAAAGGTTTCTGACATAAACACTTTTTTAATGTCAGATTTGCTGGCACCAATTGATCTTAAAATTCCTATTTCTTTGGTACGTTCTAATACTGAAATGTAGGTAATGATACCTATCATGATTGATGAAACCACAAGGCTAACTCCTACAAAGGCGATTAAAACATAAGAAATTGCACTTATTATATCGGTTACAGACTTTGTTATTAGCCCTATGATGTCGCTATAAGAAATTTTTTCACTCTCATCTTTTCCTTGGTTGTAATCATCTATAAAGCCTTTGATTTTTTCTCTATTTTCAAAGTTTTCTACATAGATATCAATTTCTGCTGGAGCATCCTTGCTTACAACTCCTAGGGATTCTAGGTTTTTGTTGTAAGAATTGCCAGCTACAAATTCATCATAAATATCTAGGATAGTTGCTTTATCATTTTTTTCAAGGATGTATTGGGCTAGGGCGTTTTCATCATTTGCTTGTGAGTCTTCTACATTTGCTGCTTGAGGCATAGATAAACCGCTAGCCATTGCAGCTTTTTGTTTTTCTTCAGCTGCCTTTTGAGCTTCTTCTGCTATTTCTGGTTTATTTCTCATCAGCCATGTAGTGAAGGCTAGAGAATCTTTTTGAGTTAGGTTTTCTAAGAAATACCTAGCTGACTCTATTTTTTCATCTTCATTACTAGCTTTAAATTTGATATTGTTTAATACATTAACTTCTTTATTATCTATTTGAGCCTTTACAATTTCTGACTCGTTGGCATGGTCGATCATCATGTCTGTAAGACCCTCGGTAAAACCGATAGGGGCATTTACTACTTGATTGTCATCATCAGTTTTTCTTTTAGCAATACCAACAATCTTTGCAGAAACCCCATTTTTAACTATTTCATCAACTTTTACTTCGTTGTCTTTGACATTTACAAAGCTAGAACCTTCTTTTTCATAATAGTCAGATGGGCTTACAAATTTATATTCTTGGCCGATAATTTTACTTGGTTCTAGAGAATGTTCTTTTATATCTACATCTTCATTATTATCAATTTTATTTAAAAATTCTCTGTATTCTTTTGCTGGTAATAAACCTAGTTCGTATAGCCTTGATGTTTGTACTTCGTTATTATAATCTGAAAATAAGACTAGTTCATCAGCATTTTCTGGCCATTTACCTTCGACTATTTCGTATTCATCGGTAATAATTGGGCTAATTTTGCCATTTTTACTTGTGATAAGTTGGCTAAAGTTTTTGTTATCTTGGTTAGGATTTAAAAACTGAGATAAGGGTGCTCTGTTGTTAGTTTCAAAGTCATCTCCATTTGTATTTATTATCTCGCCATTTGGATCTTTTACATATATATCAAAGTTCATATCGTATAGATAAGATATGAAATTAGTTCCTATAGAATCATTTAGTTTATCTTTATTATCCTCAATATATTTTTTAAAGGGAGTCAGGTTATTTTCTCTTACATTAGAGGATAACTCACTCCTTCTTTCTAAGATAAAATTATTTCCATAGACCTTGTCATCTTTATGTGATTTTTCCTCAGTCTTTGGTGGTGTAAGTACATTTTCTAGGTCAAATGATTCTTTTTGAACCTGGATAGGATATGCTTTCAAAGCTTTTCTTTGGCTATCGGCTATAAAATCATTGGCCCCAGTTGAGATTGATAAAATGAGGGCAATGCCAATGATACCAATAGATCCTGCAAAGGCTGTTAAAAGTGTCCTAGCCTTTTTGGTTAAAAGATTATTAAAGGATAGGTTTACAGCTGTGGGCAGGCCTAGTTTTATTTTTCTAGTTTTAAAATTATCTTGCTCATTTTCTTCTTGGTAGGGATTGCTATCTCCAATTATTTGCCCATCTTTGATACGGACGATCCTAGTTGAATAAGTCTCTGCAAGTTCTGGGTTGTGAGTTACCATTATTACTAGGCGGTCTTTGGCAATTTCTTTTAGTAAATCCATAATCTGCTTGCTAGTTTCTGTATCAAGGGCCCCTGTTGGTTCATCGGCAAGGACAATATCAGGATTATTTACCAAGGCACGGGCTATGGCAACTCTTTGCATTTGCCCACCGGATAGTTCTGATGGTTTTTTATTTATATGCTCACCAAGCCCTACTTTTTCTAAGACAGCTTTAGCTTTTTCTTTTCGTTGGTCTTTGGAAACACCAGATAAAGTTAGGGCAAGCTCTACATTTGATAAAATACTTTGGTGGCTAATAAGATTGTAGGATTGGAAAACAAAACCTACTGAAACATTACGGTAATAGTCCCAATCATGATCAGTAAAATCTTTTGTAGATCTACCATTTATTAAAAGATCACCAGATGAGTAATGGTCAAGACCACCGATTATATTTAAAAGAGTAGTTTTTCCTCCTCCGGATTGGCCGAGGATAGACACAAATTCATTTTGCCTAAAGGATATAGAAACATCATCTAGGGCCTTTTGCTCAAACTCTCCTGTCTTATAAATTTTAGATATATTTTTTAAAGTTAACATTTATACCTTCTTTCCGCAATCACCTTATTATACCTTAAAATTTGTCAAAACTAAACTAAAATGTAATATATTTTAGAGGAGTAAATATGGAAAATTTAGTGATCTATCATGAAAATGATATAGAAATTAACAACAAAATTAAATATTATAAAAAGCTAGGGATAAATGCTGTCCTAATAAATCCTTTCGTAATAGTAGATGAAGAGATTATTAAAGAAGTCTTAACTATAAATAATAATTTAAAAAAAGAGGATATAAGGCTAATGGTAAGGGTGGATGTGGTAAAAATATCTGCCTTATTATTAGACCTAGCTAGCCAAGTAAAATGGGACAATCCCAAAATTCGTAAGGCCTTTTATCAATTTATTAATTATTTAAAAAAATATAATCTAAGAGGTTTTTATTTTACTAATTTTGAAAAATTATTTGCTGCTAATCCAAGTTTTTATATAAGAGAGCTTAGTAAAAATACTCTTGGTGATGAAAATCTTGTCAGCATAGGAGAGGTCGATACAGATGACTTTGCCTACCAAAAATATTTAGCATCGGATGAGTATAGTAATTTTTCCTACATTTATAATAGATCCTTAGAAACGCCTATGGAAAATCTTTTGTCTGCTAAAAAATATATTTCTGCCATCCATAGCGAAAATGTGAGAGAAGTTTATTCAACTGACAATGTCCTAGCAAGCTTTACAAATAATAAAAATTTTCCATTTTTAACAAGGACATTGCTTGCAGGAGTTAATTTGTTCTTAAGGGGAGGCTTTCTTTTAAAAAATTTTGAAGAACTCGGTATATTTGATAATTCCACTTATCCCAATGATTATAAGGTGTTAGATAAAACTAATAAGACATCTGATTTTTACCAAGAACTTATAAAAATTAAAAATAGCAACAAGGCAATCAGCCAAGGAACCTATAGAGAAATTTTTAATAGGGATCCAGATATATTTGCCTTTGTAAGAACCTATGAAGATCAAAAAGTAATAGTTTTTGCAAACTTTACCCAGAAGGAAATATTAGCTGATATTAGATTTCATTTTATAGATATAAATGATTTTACTTACCTTATAGGTAATTATGGCAGGCGCAGGATTGTAAAAAATCTTCTTTTAAGGCCCTATGAATTTGTAACATTTGTAAAATAATTTATAAGAATATTATAAATATAAAATATTTTATAAAAATATTTGTGTTTTCTAGGTTAAAGTGTTAAAATTACACTTGTCATAATAAAATTTTATAGGAGGAAATTTATGCAATTTGTTGCCGTACTAGTAACTCTAGTATTGTTTTATATACTCCACCAAATGAAAAAACGTGGCAGGTCATTTGGTATAAGAGTAATTACTGGTGCTATCGCAGGTCTTATTTTAGGATTTATTTTTAGAGGTAGCACTGAGTATGTATCAATTTTTGGTAGTATTTATGCAAGATTACTTTATGCAATGGTTATTCCCTTACTTTTAACAGTTATTGTTAGAACCATGCTTAATACAGGAAGCCTTACAAAACTTAGATCAGTTGGTTTAAAATCAGTTGGAATTTTAAGTTTACACAATGTAATGGGATCTGTAGTTGGACTTATCCTTGCAATTATTTTTAAAATTGGCCAAGGTGTCCACTTTGATGTACCAGTTGATTCTGAAATAAAAGAGGTACCAACTGTAGCAGAAACTATCACAAACTTTTTCCCATCAAACATAGTTTCAAATGCAGCTGAAGGACAAATCGTACCAATCATTATATTTTCAGTTTTAGTTGGTGTAGCTGCCTTAAAACTAGTTGAGTCTGGTAAAGAAGAAACAGTGCGCCCTTTTGCAGATTTTATTAATTCATTTGCAGAAGTTATTTTTAAACTTACAAGTATGATTACAAGCCTTACTCCATATGCAGTGCTTGCTTTAATGGCTAACGCTGTTGGTAGGGTGGATTCCACAGCTATTGCTCCATTTATTTTAATTTTGGTATTAAACTATGTGGCATCAGCTATCCATACTTTCCTTGGAACAGGTATCCTAGTATCAGCTTTTGCTAAGGTAAACCCATTTACCTACTTTAAAAAAGTATGGCCTGTAACCATGATTGGTTTTACAACTCAATCATCTATGGGAGCAATTCCAGCAAATGTTGAAAATTTAACTGAAAAACAAGGTGTATCTGAAGAAATTGCATCATTTACAGCGCCACTTGGTGCAACCATGGGTATGCCAGGTTGTGCAGGATTTTGGCCAGTAATAAATGCAATCTTTGTTGCAAATGTTATGGGCCTTGCTTGGGGACCAACAGAATATGCAAAATTAATTCTAGTTGCCCTTTTAGTTTCTCTAGGAACAGTAGGAGTACCGGGAACAGCGACAATTACTACAACAGCTTTATTTGCTGCAATGGGCTTGCCACTTGAAATGGTTGTGCTTCTTGCACCAATTTCAACTCTTGCAGATATGGGTAGAACAGCTACAAATGTTACAGCTGCAAACTCATCAGCCCTAATAGTTGCTGCAAGCGAAAATAAATTAAATAGAGAAGTATTTAATAGAGCATAAAATTTAAAAGCTTGGCAATCGCCAGGCTTTTTTATTGTAAAAAATAACTTTTCTTGTAAAATAATCTTAACTATTTTAAGGAGAGTTTATGAAAATTTTAGTTTTTGGATTAGGCTATGTGGGTCTAGCTAATGCCATACTACTTAGCCAGTCAAATGAAGTTATAGGGATAGAGACAGATCAAAATAAAATTGATTTGATAAATAAGAAGAAATCACCCCTAAGCGATGAGATGATAATTACATTTCTAAAAGAGAAAAATTTAAATTTACTAGCTACAAGAGATTATCAAAAGCACTTATCAGATAGTGAGCTTGCTATTATAGCAGTACCTACTAATTATGATGAGGATACAAAATACTTTGATACAAGCTTTGTAGATAATGTTATAGCAGACATTAAGAAAGTAAATAAAGATTTACCAATTTTAATTAAGTCAACTATTCCTGTAGGCTATACGGAGAGTCAAAGAGAAAAATATAATTGTAAAAACATTATATTTTCTCCAGAATTTTTAAGGGAAGGTAAGGCTCTTTATGATAGTTTAAACCCATCTAGAATAATTGTAGGTGATAATAGTAAATCAGGTCGAAAAATTGCAGAGTTATACAAAAATGAAGCTAAAAATGATCCAGAAGTTTTATTTATGGACTCCACAGAGGCTGAAGCTGTAAAACTTTTTGCAAATACTTATTTAGCTATGAGAGTTTCATATTTTAACGAGCTAGACACCTTTGCGGAAATGAAGGGTCTTTCTACAAAAGATATTATTATGGGAGTATCTACAGATCCTAGGATAGGAAATTATTATAACAATCCTTCCTTTGGCTATGGTGGATATTGCCTACCAAAAGATAGCAAGCAGCTTTACGCAAACTTTGAAAATGTCCCAAATGCTATGTTTGGTGCAGTTATAGATGCCAATCAAATAAGAAAAGATTATATAAGTGATAGAATTTTAAAAGATAATCCACAAACTGTAGGTATTTATAGACTAGTAATGAAAAAAGATTCTGATAACTTTAGAAAGTCAGCTATTTTTGATGTAATAAGTAATATTAAAGATAAGTCTGAAGTTATCATCTATGAACCAAATGTAGATGATGAGTACTTTGAAGGTCTAAAAGTAGTAAATGACCTAGATGAATTTAAAAATTCTGATATCATAGTAGCAAATAGGCTGGATGAAGAATTAAAAGATGTAGCAGAAAAAGTCTATACCAGAGACGTTTTTAACAAAGATTGATAAAAATCTACGTGGGTAAGAATAGAAAGTGATGAATAGGAGGGCTTTATGAGTGAGAAAAAAGAAAAATATATACCCTTGGTGCACTCTAAACTTAGAAAATCTTTTATAAAAGTTCCCCAAGAGATTTATAAGGCATCAGGGATTATGATTTTTGAAAAAAGAATCAAATCATTACTTTTTACAACAGACCTTGCAATAATTAGAAACTCAAATGCCGATAGTATCATGGCTGTCTATCCATATACGCCGCAAAGTTCTATATCTGATGCTATATTAAGCGTTTCAAATGTTCCATGTTTTATAGGAGTTGGTGGAGGAACTACCCAGGGTCTTCGTTCCAAATACGTAGCCATAGATGCAGAACTATCTGGGGCCTATGGTGTAGTTGTTAATTCTCCAATGCCAAATAAAGACATCAGAGAAATAGCGGGATTTGTTGATGTGCCAGTTATAGCAAGTGTAACGACAATAAATGATGACTACATAGGCAAAATCCAAGCTGGTGCAGAGATTTTAAATGTATCAGGTGGCAAATATACTGCAGACTTAGTTAGAGAAATAAGAAAGGACATAGGTAAAAACTTCCCAATTATTGCCACAGGTGGCAAAACTGGGGAAAGTATTCTAGAAACAATAGAAGCTGGGGCCAATGCTATTTCTTATACACCACCATCAAGCTCAGAAGTATTTGGACAAATGATGGATAAGTACAGAAACGAAGATGTTGCCCAATAATTTTTAGGCCTCCCAAGCGGGGGTCTTTTTTAAAGGAGACTTATGTATAAAGGATATATTACAGACATAGATGGAATTAAAGTAGGTCATGCACAAAATTTTAAGGCGGGTACTGGCCTTACAGTTTTAATTCCACCAGCAAATAATACTTGTGCAGTAGAAGTAAGGGGATCAGCCCCGGGAGGTCGTGAAACAGACTTATTAGATCCTATAAATACCGTAAATAGTGTAAATGCACTTATTTTAAGTGGAGGTTCTGCCTATGGACTTGATGCGGCAAGTGGAGTTATGCAAGCTTTAGAAGAAGATGGTTATGGCTTAGATGTTGGAGTAGGTCTAGTGCCCATTGTGCCCCAAGCAGTATTATTTGACCTAGCCTATAAAAATCCTAAAATAAGACCAGATAAAAAAATGGGAAGGGAAGCCTATAAAAATGCTTCATTGAATGAAAATCGCCAGGGAATAATAGGAGCTGGAACTGGAGCAACAGTTGGCAAAATTTTGGGCATGGAAAATATTATGAAAGCAGGTCTTGGATCAGCTACCCTTACTAAGGGAGATTTAAAAGTATCGGCCCTAGTAGCTGTAAATGCTTTTGGAGATATATATGATTATGAAAAGGGTGAGCAAATAGCAGGACCTAATAAAGATAATAAAATGCTAAAAACTACCGACCTTATGGGACAAATAATAAAAGATTTCTCAGGACTTGCCAACAAAAATACAACTATTGGCATAGTAGCGACCAATGCAAGTTTTGATAAAACAAAACTTAAAAAAATTGCTCAAATGACCCATGATGGCTTTGCAAGATCAATAAATCCAGTCCACACTGGCTTTGATGGGGATACAGTTTTTGCTCTTTCTACTAACGAAATAAAATCAGATATAAATCTAGTAGGTGTTATGGCAGCAAATGCTATGAGCCGTGCCATAGCCAATGCTATTTATAGCTTAAATTAAGGTTTTACTCAAGAAAGTCACATATAAGTATTGACTAATACTCCATGTAGTAGTAAAATATATCGGTAAACACTCTACTCCGTAAGTAATTAACGGGGTCATAGACCATAGGGAGGTGAAAAGATGAATAATTACGAAGCAGTTTTAATTTTCAAAGCTGATATGCAAGATACAGATAGAACTGAACTATTAGAAAGATTTAAAGCAATTATTTCTGAAAATGGTGAAGTTTCTGATGTAGATGACTGGGGCAAAAGAAGATTAGCTTACGAAATTAATGATCTTAAAGAAGGTTATTACTATATCGTAAACTTTAAATCAGAACCTGATCATATCAGAGAATTTGAAAGAAGACTTAGACTTTCAGATTTCATAATCAGATACATGGTTATCAGAAAAGAGGACTAATCAATGAATCGAGTAACACTTATAGGAAGACTAGTACGCGATCCAGAACTAAGATATACTCAATCAAATCAATCAGTTGCAAACTTTACTCTAGCTGTTGATAAGCGTATGAGTAGAGAAAGAAGGCAAGAAGCAGAATCTCAAAATCGTCCAACAGCTGATTTCATTCGTATAAATGTATGGGGTCCTCAAGCTGTTAATTGTGAAAGATATTTAAGAAAAGGAAGTCAATGTGCTGTTGAAGGTAGAATCCAAACAGGATCTTACCAAGACAGAGAAACTGGAAAAACAGTCTATACAACAGATATTGTTGCAGATAACGTAGAATTCTTAGGTTCTCGTCAAGATAACCAAGGTGGTTCTTCAAATTATAGCCCTAATTATGGTGATAACCAGGATTATGGCAATGATAACTACTCACAAACTGGCTATCAAGGAAACAATTCTTACAACAATAACTCTTACAATCAAAACCAAGCTGGCTTTGATAGTGATGATGACTTCTTTGATGATGATTTCACTGAAATAGAGGATGATGGAAGGATTCCATTCTAGAAATATTAAGAAAGGAACATCATGGCTCAAAGAAGATATAAACCAAGAAGAAAAGTTGATCCATTTGTAAAAGATCCTTCAAAAGTGATCGATTACAAAGATACAGAAACTTTAAAAAGATTTATCTCTGATAGAGGAAAAATCCTACCTAGAAGAGTAACAGGTCTTAATGCAAAACACCAAAGAGAAGTAACACGTGCTATCAAACGTGCTCGCCAAGTTGCATTATTACCATACGAAGAAAATTAATAATTAGATTATAAATATAAAACAAATTCAATAAGCGATAAATAGGACGCTAAAAGTTAATGCAGACTTGCATCTCTTTGGCGTCCTTTTATTATAAAAAATATTTAATGTGGTTTATAATTGTAATATTTTAACATTAATATTACAATATAAATATAGAAAATTTTATAAGGAGGACATATGTCTGTAGAGATTTTATCTTTGATAGTAGCAATACTAGCAATTCTTTTCATGATTGTGACAATCACAAGAAGAATTAATCCATTATCAGCTGGTAATGAACGTATGCTACAAATCTCAAGCTATATCAGAGATGGTGCAATGACATTTCTAAAAAGAGAGTATAAATACATTGCAATTTTTGTAGTTATAGTAGCAATCTTACTAGCAGTATTTTTAGATGTAAAAATTATGATCTGCTACCTACTAGGTTCTATTCTTTCTATGCTAGCAGGATTTATAGGAATGAGAGTTTCTACTGCAAGTAACGTAAGATGTGCAAACCAAGCTTACGAAGATGGGCAAGATGGTGCATTAAAAGTAGCATTTTCTGGTGGAGCAGTAATGGGTATGGCTGTAACAGGTCTAGGATTTATAGGAATTATTTTAACTTTCCTTTACTTTAAAGACCCAACAATCCTAATGGGTTATTCACTAGGAGCATCATCAGTAGCGCTATTTGCTCGTGTTGGTGGTGGTATCTACACAAAAGCAGCTGACCTTGGAGCTGACCTTGTTGGTAAAGTAGAAGCTGGAATTCCAGAAGATGACCCAAGAAACCCTGCGGTTATCGCTGATAACGTAGGAGATAACGTTGGGGATGTTGCTGGTATGGGAGCTGACTTATTTGAATCATATTCTGGTGCTATTATATCAGCCATGACTCTTGGATTAGTTTATTTTGAAGAAGCTGGTTTACAATTCACTCTTTTCCTAGCATCTATAGGTATTGCTGCATCAATTGTTGCATCAATCATCTTCCTTGCTGGAAAACACGCTAATCCACAAAAATCATTAATGCGTACCTTATATATTTCAGGAGCTATCGTATTAATTGGTGCACTAGTATTATCAAATAAATACTTTGGTAACTACAGTGCAGCACTTGCAGTTATTACAGGGCTAGTTGCAGGTATTTTAATCGGTCTATTAACAGAAATCTATACATCAGATAAATATAGACACGTAAAATATATCTCTAAAGAATCATCAACAAGTGTTGCAACAAACATTATTGCTGGTCTTTCAACAGGAATGCTTTCAACAGTTTTCCCAATACTCGTAATAGCTATTGCAATCATGGTTGTCTTTAACCTTATGGGAGTATTTGGTATTGCTCTTGCAGCAGTAGGTATGCTTTCTATTACAGGAACAACAGTAACAGTTGATGCTTACGGTCCTATAACAGATAATGCTGGTGGTATTGCAGAAATGAGTTACCTACCAGAAAGTGTACGTGATATAACAGATGGACTTGACTCAATTGGTAACACAACAGCAGCTATTGGTAAGGGATTTGCAATTGGATCTGCAGCTTTAACTGCACTTTCATTATTTATCACATACTCAGAATCAATCAACCTTGAAGCAATCTCTATCCTAGATAGTAGAGTAGTTGCAGGGATGTTTATCGGTGGTATGCTACCATTCCTATTCTCAGCTTTAACAATGAACTCAGTAGGAAAAGCAGCTAGCCAAATGATTGAAGAAGTTAGAAGACAATTTAGAGATGATGATAAAATCTTAGCTGGGGAAAAAGAACCAGACTATGCGAACTGTATAGATATTTCTACATCAGCATCTCTAAAAGAAATGATTATCCCAGGAGTACTTGCAATATTAGTACCAATCTTAGTCGGACTTATCCTTGGGCCTTATGCTCTAGGTGGATTACTAGCAGGAGCTTTAGTAACAGGTGTTATGATGGCAATCTTTATGTCAAATGCTGGTGGAGCTTGGGATAACGCTAAAAAATACATCGAATCTGGTGTAGAAGGCGGAAAAGGATCTGATGCTCACAAGGCAGCAGTAGTAGGGGATACAGTAGGTGATCCATTTAAAGATACTTCAGGCCCATCACTAAATATCCTAATCAAACTTATGACAATAGTTTCAGTAGTATTTGCTGGATTATTTATTTAAATAAGCTAATTAAAACGGAGGTTTTTCCTCCGTTTTTTTATGTTTATTTATCACTAATAATAAACTTTATTGACAATAATATTTATATATGTTTTAATATCATACGTGATATATTTGATTTATAGCAAAATTATGATAATAAATAATTAAGTACACTTGCTAAAAATCAGTTTGATATATTATTTTACTATATAGATTGTTTAAAGATAGGAAGACTCCTTAGTACACACTTTAGACTGATAAAGAAAGTTTACTTTCTAATGGGGAAGGTGCGCTCTTTTTTAAGTAATCTATAAGTAAAATACTTTAAGGATTAATTTTATAAAAGAGACAGCCCTGTAAAAATTTTTTACAGGTTTTTTTATGCAAAAAACTAAAAATTATACATAATAGGAGAAAAAATGAACAATTTTAAAAAAGTAGCACTAACATTAGCCATGGCCTATCTTTTACAGCATGTGTAAACGATAACCAGGAAGCAAAACCAGAAGACACTCAAGCAGAAATGCCAGCAAGTGATCCTAAAACTGATACTTCAGCTGAAAATATAAATGACAAAGACCCTCAAACAGTTGAAGAAGAAACAGGCAAAGAAGCAAAAGATAACGAAAATGCAGATAATGAAGTTAAAACAACTGGCAAAATTGAAGATGAGCCTCACTATGGTAAGCCTATAAAAGTTGCCTACAATGGTGGTCTATGTACCGGTGCTCCAGGAATCGCAGATGTACGTGGAGAATTTGAAAAAAGAGGCCTAGAAGTTGAATTTATAAATGTAAAAAGTGATGTTGATTCAATAGGTACCCACACAGCAGATGCAACAATTGGCCACATTGCAAAGTTTGTTCCTCCTACAATCAATGGAGTAAATGCAGTATTTGCCTCTGGAGCTCATACAGGATGTAAGTCTTTATATGTACTAGACAATGGTGAAATAAACGATACTGAGGGACTAAAAAACAAGATAATAGGATTTCCAGGGGCAATTGGTAGTGCAGACCATAATATAGCTATTAGATTCCTTAATAATGATGGTATCGATGTTGACGATGTTAAATATAGACAAGTAGATAATGCTGCTATAATACAGGCGCTAGAAAGTGGAGAGCTAGCAGGAGCTATCTTATCTGATGAATACGCAAGCCAGTTTATAGAAAATGGCACAATTAAAAGGATTAGATCTTTATCATTTGATGAAGACTTTAAAAATGAAGCTTGTTGTATAAATGCCCTAAATGGAGATTTTGTAAAAGAAAACCCACAAATGGCAAAACTTTATAATGAAGCAGTTCTAGAAACTCAAAAGTGGATGGAAAATAATGTAGAAGAGGCTGCACAAATATTATTTGACAACAACTGGGCAGATGGAGACTTTGAGACAGCTGTAGAAATGATGGAGTCATATAACTGGGCAGTATCTCTAGAAGATACAGAAAAGACTCTAGAAACAGTAATTGAAGATTATAGAAACCTTGGCATAATCAACTCTGAAGTTAGCAAAGATGACTTTATTTCAAAATACTGGAATAGCCTAGGTTTAAAAGATAGCGACATTAAATAAAAAAGATTTGACAAAGCAAATAAAATAAGTTAAAATGTCCTTAATTAGAATATTAGTCTTAAAAATGTGTTGAAGAGAAGAGTATTTATCTAAAAAGCTTCAAGCGAATCCTAGATGGTGAGAGGGGATAAGTGGTTAGGTAAAGAAAAGAACCTCCGAGCTAATAAGTCGATACAAGGAGATTTATTCGGGAACTCCCGTTATAGAGTTAGAGTATTATTTGTACTTGATGAGGTTTATTTTGTGAGAAATAAATAAATATGGGTGGTATCACGAGCTTTCGTCCCTTTTGGGAAGGAAGCTTTTTTTATTGCTAAAAAAATACACAAATGACTATATTTTAAAAAAAATTAAAAAGGAGAATATTATGATTAAAAATGAATACGAAATATTAAAACAAGCAGAAAAAGTAGTATTAGCATATTCTGGAGGCCTAGATACATCTGTTATCGTAAAATGGCTAAGAGAAAACAGTGTAAAAGAAGTCATTTGTGTATCAGTAGACCTAGGTCAAGTAGAAAATCCAAACGCTCTAGAAGAAAAAGCTCTATCATCTGGAGCGAGCAAATTCTATAATATAAATGTAGAGGACGAATTTATAGAAGACTATGCCTTTAAATCTTTAAAAGCAGGTGCCAAATACGAAAATGTCTACCTACTAGGAACAGCCATTGCCCGCCCACTAATTTCAAAAGTATTAGTAGATATTGCAAAAAAGGAAGGGGCAGAAGTTATAGTTCACGGTTGTACAGGTAAGGGAAATGATCAAATACGTTTTGAACTTTCAATGATGGCCCTAGCTCCACAGATAAAAGTTATAGCACCATGGAGATTTTGGGATATCAAAGGTCGTAGTGAAGAAGAAGCCTATGCAAAAGAGCATGGAATCCCTCTAAAAGTAGAAAAAGATGAAGATTACTCCATGGACGAAAATATTTGGCACCTATCCCATGAAGGTTTAGATTTAGAAGACCCAGCAAGTCCTGCAAATTTAGAAAAAATCCTTAAATGGGTAACTCCAGCAGAAAAAGCTATTGATAAGGCAGAAACTATTGAAATAAAATTTGAGAAAGGAAAACCTGTAGCTTTAAATGGAGAAAATCTAAAGGGTTCAGACCTAGTTAAAAAATTAAATGAGTTAGCTGGTAAGCACGGCATTGGTGTGGATGATATAGTTGAAAGTAGGATGGTAGGGATGAAATCTAGGGGAGTTTACGAAAATCCAGCAGCAAGTGTTTTATACTTCGCCCACGAAAAACTAGAATCAGTTACAGTTCATCCAGATGCCCTCCAATATAAGCAAAAAATGGCCCTCGACTATGCTAATTTAGTTTATGCTGGAAAATGGATGACACCTTTAAAAGAAGCTATGGATAGTTTTATAGAAAAAACTCAAGAAAATGTAAGTGGAACAGTAAAAGTAAAACTTTATAAGGGATCTATGCAACCAGCAGGAATATATGCAACAAATTCTTTATATTCAGAAGAATATGCGACCTTTGAAGAAGATGATGTATATGATCAATCAGATGCAACAGGTTTTATAAACTTATTTGGCCTTAGCACAAAGATGTATGCAAAAGCAGTAAAAGAAAGTGAAGAAAATTAAGATGAAACTTTGGAGTGGCATGCTAACAGGTGACCTAGACAAATTTGCAGAAGAATTTAATTCATCAATAAAAATAGACCAGAGGTTAATTTTTGATGATATAAAAGGTTCTATAGCCCATGTTAAGATGCTAAAAAAAACTGAAATTTTAAAAGCAGATGAGGCAGACCAAATAATAGATGGGCTTAAGAGTATTTACCAAAAAATAATGGATGGTACACTAAAAGTAGATTTGACAAGCGAAGATATCCACACTTTTGTAGAGGGAGTTCTCATAGAAGAAATAGGCGAAGTTGGCAAAAAAATGCACACAGCTAGATCTAGAAATGACCAAGTCACAACCGATTTAAAACTTAATTTAAGAGATGAAAGTATAGAAATAGCTGGGCTTTTAAAAAAATATATAAATAGTCTTTGTGAAAAAGCCAAAGAAAATACAGCAACAATCATGCCAGGCTACACTCACTTACAGGCAGCTCAACCAGTAACCTTTGCCCACCACTTAATGGCCTATGCTATGATGGGGCTGCGCGATCTAGAAAGGTTAGAAGATGCTAAAAGGAGAATAAATGAATCACCCCTTGGTGCTTGTGCCCTAGCAGGAACAACTTATCCAATTGATAGAGAATTTACCGCTAGAGAATTAGGCTTTGAATCTGTCATGCAAAACTCCATGGATGCCGTAAGTGATAGGGACTATATTTTAGAACTCCAGTCAGTTTTATCAATTATAGCAATTCATTTATCAAGACTTTCAGAAGAATTAATAATTTGGTCATCCCAACCTTATCATTTTGTAAAAATAGATGATAAGTTCTCTACCGGATCATCTATAATGCCACAAAAGAAAAATCCTGATATGGCGGAGCTTATAAGAAGTAAATCTGCAAGATTAATAGGAAATATGAACCAATCCTTTGTAATGATGAAGGGCTTGCCGCTTGCTTATTCAAAAGATATGCAAGAGGATAAGGAGGCCATATTTTCTAGCATCGATACTATAAAAATGACCCTAGAAGTCATGACAGGGCAAATATTAAGTCTAACAGCAAATAAGGAAAAAATGTTAAAAGCTTGTAAGGATGGATATTTAAATGCTACTGATGTGTCAGATTATTTGGTAAATAAGGGAGTAAGCTTTAGAGATGCCCACCATATTTCTGCAAGACTAGTAAAATATGGTATAGACAATGATAAGTCCCTGGATGAAATTGATTTATCAGTCTATAAAAGTGAATCAGACTTATTTGAAGCAGATATTTATCAAGAAATTGATATAATAAAATGTGTCAATCAAAGAACATCCCTTGGAGGCCCAGCTAAGGATGAAGTGATAAGACAAATAAATTTTGTTTTAGAGAAGATAGAAGAAAAAAGTTAGAGGAAGTAGAAATGAAAAACAAAACGAATAAACTTTTTGCATTTATTTTTACGCTGGTATTTTTTTTAATACCGGCTAAAGTACTTGCATCAAGTAATACAGCAGATGATGGGGTCATCGACTTTGGAACAAGTGCTGACTTTCCACCATATGAATATTATGAAGGCGATGAAATAGTAGGAATTGATCCAGATATTTTACGTGCAATTGGTGATTATATGGGGGTTGAAGTAAGACTTCATGACATGGACTTTAATAACATTATTGCAAGTATAGGATCTGGGAAAATAGATGGGGGAGCAGCAGGTTTTACTGTTACAGAAGAACGTAAAAAATCAGTAAATTTTACCCAGTCATTTACAAAAACCAGTCAAGTTGTCATTACCCGCAAGGATTCTAATATTAAAGAAGTAGATGATTTAAATAATGGTGCAAGAATTGGAACCCAACTTGGAACTATTGGTGATACCATCGCCAAGGATGATTTTGGTGAAGAAAATGTAAATTCATTTAATAAAGTTCCAGATGGCATCCTTTCCTTACAAAATAAAAAAGTAGATGCTTTTATCATAGATAAGCACTCTGCAGAAAATTTTGTAAACGCAAATAAGGATTTAACAATTATCGAAACCCCTTACCTAGAAGAAGAATATGCTATAGCCATCAGCAAGGACCAACCAGAGCTTTTAGAAGATATGAATGAAGCGATAGCAGCCTTAAAAGAATCTGGTGAGATTGATAAAATAATGGAAAAATACCAAAAAAGTGAAGATACTGAGGCAAGTACAGGTTTAATTGGTAGATTTAAGTCAAATATAATTGATAATGGGGCTTACAAATATCTTCTAGATGGTCTAAAAACTACAGTTATAGTAACTATTTGTGCTTTAATTATTTCTTTTGCTTTAGGTTTAATAATTGCCCTAGTTAGAGCTGCAAATATAGATCAAGCGTATGAGAATAATGGCTTTGGCAGTATTTTAATTAATATTCTTGATAAAATATTTACTCTTTTTGTATCCATTATCCGTGGTACACCTTCAACTATTCAGTTATTAATTATGTTTAATGTCATTTTAGTAAACCTAGATAACCTTATGCTGGTTGCAATAATTTCCTTTGCTCTAAACTCATCTGCATATATGGCAGAACTTTTTAGAGGCGGGATCAATTCTGTTGCCAAAGGAGAAAAAGAAGCTGCAAGAAGTCTCGGTCTTAGCAATTTTCAAACTATGAAAAAAGTTGTTATGCCACAGGCTATGAAAAATTCACTACCAGCCTTAGGTAATGAAGTTATTACCTTATTTAAAGAAACTTCTATTGCTGGATTTATAGGTCTTGCTGACCTAACTCGTGGTGCTTCAATAGTAATTAGTCAAACTTTTGATGCAGCAACTGCATATTTTTCAGCGGCTATCATTTATCTAGTAATAGTTTTACTAATAGAACAAGTATTTAAAAAAATAGAAAGGATGTACCTACATGCTTAAAGTAAATAATTTGGAAAAATCATTTGGTCCTTTAAAAGTCTTAGATAAGGTAAGCCTTGAAGTTGAAAAAAATGATGTAATCTCCATTATAGGTCCATCTGGATCAGGGAAATCTACTTTTTTAAGATGTTTAAACTTATTAGAAAAACCAAATGGTGGAGAAATATTTTTTGAAGGTCAAAAAATAAACGACCCATCTGTAGATATTAATGTTTTAAGAGAAGAAATAGGTATGGTTTTTCAAAACTTTAACCTTTTTTCAAATATGAATATCATAGAAAACCTAACTCTTGCCCCAATTATGAGAAATAAGATGAGTAAAAGTGAAGCTATCCAAAGGGCAAAAGAATTACTAGATAGGATAGGACTTTTAGAAAAAGAAAAGGCCTATCCAGCAAACCTATCTGGTGGTCAAAAACAAAGGGTGGCTATTGCTCGTGCTTTAATGATGAATCCAAAACTCATGCTTTTTGATGAACCAACCAGCGCTCTTGACCCAGAAATGGTTGGCGGAGTTTTAGAAATGATGCAAGAACTAGCAGATGAGGGGATGACCATGGTTGTTGTAACTCACGAAATGGGCTTTGCTCGTGAAGTAGCAAATAGGGTTGTTTTTATGGATGGTGGTCACATTGTAGAAGAAAGTCGCAATCCCCAAGACTTTTTTACCAACCCAAAAAATGAACGCAGTAAGCAATTTTTATCCCAAGTCATTTAAGAGGCAACTCTTATTTGACTTTTTTTATTTTTGGGTGTATCATAATCTAGTATTTACGCAGGATTGGCGGAATTGGCAGACGCGCAAGACTAAGGATCTTGTGACCGATTTTAGGTCGTGGAAGTTCAAGTCTTCTATCCTGCACCATTATATATTTTTTTGATTAATATGCTGGTAGGAGCATATTATTTTTTTGCTCAAAATTGCTAAATTTTGTTATAATTAGAGCTGAGGTTAAAATGAATAGAAAATGTTTTGCAAAAATTAATTTAACTTTGGATAGCCTATATAAAAGAGATGATGGATATCATGAAATAGATACTATTATGGCTCGAATAGGCTTATTTGACGAGCTTGAAATAAAGCCAAATGATAAAGGTGAGTTTAATTATTCTTCAAACCTAACTGAGATTTGTCCCTTAGAAGATAATCTCATTTATAAGGCCTGGAAGCTTTTAAAAGATAAAACAACAAATCCAGGAGTGGATGTTTATTTAAAGAAAAATATTCCACTGGCAGCAGGACTTGCTGGAGGCTCTACAGATGCAGCTGAGATGATAAAAGGCCTAAACGAGCTTTGGAATTTAAATTTATCTAAAAAAGAAATGCAAGAAATAGGAGTAAAACTTGGAGCAGATATTCCTTTTTTCTTTGAAAATTCACCTGCTAGAGCAAAGGGTATTGGGGAAATTTTAGAACCCTTTAATAATACTCTTGATATGAAAATACTCTTAGTAAATGATGGCACAGAGATTTCATCTGCTGAAGTCTATAAAAAGCTAGCTGATTATGGGCAGGTTGAAAATGATTTAATTGTAGAAAAATTAAAAAACGGAGATAATTCAGCAATTTTTTATTTTGAAAATGTTATGGAAGATGTAGTAACTGATATTCACCCACATTTATTGGATATAAAAAATGAATTTCTAAATAATGGCGCTGAAGTAACTTTAATAAGTGGTAGCGGAGCATCAATCTTTGGTATTTTTATGGATGATGATTCAATAGATAATGCCTATAAAAAAATGAGAGAAGATTATGAATTTGTAGAAAAGGTGGAATTAATATGACAAATATTGGTGTATTTGATTCTGGTCTAGGAGGCCTTACAGTCTTAAAAGAACTTGTAAATAATAAAAAGGCTAATTATTTTTATTTTGGAGATAGTCTTAGAGCTCCTTATGGTAGTCGCCCAAATGATTTAATAATAGAATTTTCTGAGCAGATTGTAAAGTTTTTAGAAAACTATAACATAGACCAATACGTCATAGCTTGTAATACGATTTCTACCCTTGCAACTGGATATTTGGAGGATAAATATAATAAAGCTTTTTATCCTATAACAAAATCAGGACTTGAAAATGCCCTGGCCTTTGAGGGAGACTTCTTAGTTTTGGGTACACAAACAACTGTGGAAAGTCATTTTTATAAAAATAATATCGAAGCAAATTCCACAAGCTTTGTTTATGAAATAGCTGCTCCTAAATTAGTAAACTTAATTGAAGATGGAGTAATATCTGGAGATAAACTTGATAAGAGTTTAGAAGAATACTTAAAAATAGCAAATGAAAAGCATATACCAAATATTATCCTAGGTTGTACCCATTATCCTATAATAAGGGAGGCTATAGAAAAAAACCTTACATATAAGGCAAATATCATAAACCCTGCGGATAATATTGCCAGTAAACTTAACTTTATAGAAGATAATAAATCTTATGTAAATATTTTTATGTCAGAGATAAATGAAAAAAATAAACAAACAATTGATAAAATCTTAGCTTGTGATTATAAGTTAAAACTAAAGGAGATTTAAGATGATTTATGCGGTAATAGATATAGGTTCAAACACTGTTAGACTTTCAGTTTATAAAGTCCACGGGGAAAAAGTTACTAACTTATTTAATGAAAAAGAACAAGCTTCCCTTAAAACTTATGTAAAAGACGGCATCCTTTCAGAAAAGGGGATAGATAGATTAGTAAGTACTCTTAAAAAATTTAAGGCGGTTGTGGATAATTTTGAAGATATTGATGAGCTTCACCCATTTGCTACAGCAACTATCCGTGATGCAGCTAATAGAACTGAAATTCTAGATAGGGTTAAGGAAGAAGTTGGCTTAGATATTGAAATTATTAGTGGTGAAGAAGAAGCAAAACTTGCTTTTATAGGAGCAAGCTCATATGTAGAAGTATCTCGTGGTATTTTAACAGATATAGGTGGTGGTTCCTCTGAAGTTGTAATTATTGATCAAAATAAGGTTATAAAATCAACTTCTCTTTCTATAGGCTCTCTTTCTGCTTTTAATGACTATGTAGATGGTTTATTTTTAAATAAGGATGAGAAAAAAGATATAGATACTGCTGTAAAAGATTTGCTAGAGTCAAATAAAATGTATAGGGAAGAGCAGGAGCTCTTATGTGCAGTAGGTGGAACTGCACGTGCTACTTTAAAATTTTATAATGAATATTATAATGAATCTTCCTATAACACTGTAATGGATGCTAGCAAGTTAAATGATATGATAAAAGAATTTATCGAAAAAGAACCAAGAGACATCTTAGATGCTATTCTAGCAGTAAAACCTGATAGGGTCCACACCTTACTTCCTGGTATGGTAATATTAAACCGATTGACTAAATACTTCTATTGTGAAAAAATAAGTATTAGTCAGACGGGGGTCAGAGAAGGGTATGTATATAATAAACTACTAGGAAGGAATAATTAAATAATATGAAAGATATATCTTTTACGCAAAACAGAGAACTTTCGTGGTTAAAATTTGACCAAAGAGTGCTTGAAGAAGCCAATGACAGGGATGTACCAGTATTAGAGCGCATTAAATTTTTCTCAATTTTTGATACTAACCTAGAAGAATTTTTTATGGTTAGGGTTGGGAGTTTAACAGACTTTAAAAATCTAAAGAAAAAACCAGTTGATAGCAAGTCAGGCATGACCAGTGATGAGCAGCTTGATGCAATATTATCAGATTGTATTGACTTATATAGGCAAAAAGATCAAGTTTATGGACAAATAGTAGATGAACTTAAAGTAAATGGTATAAATTTTCTTAAAGTTTCTGAGTTAAGCGAAAAGGATAGAAAATCAGTAGAATTTTATTTTAATACAAAAATCGAACCAATTTTAAATTTTCAGGTAGTAGATAGGGTTCACCCTTTCCCAAGGCTACCAAACCTAGCCTTATCAGTACTTTTCGCCCTTGTAGGCCAAAAGGATGTTGAAAGTAATAATATCGGCCTAATCCAAGTACCAGATAAAGTAAAAAGATACCTAAAAATAAATGATACAAGTTTTGTATTTATAGAAGATATCATAAAAGAATTTGGCTATCAAGTTTTTGAAGGATACGAAGTAGTAAATAAGTACACCATTTCTCTAACAAGAAATACCGATATATCATATGATGATGACGATTATGATATAGACCAAGATTTTAGAGACTATATGAAAGGTAAGCTTAAAAAAAGAAAAAGACTGCATCCGGTTAGGCTAGAGGTAGATAAGGACTTACCTGATTCTTCTATAGAATTTTTAACCAGTCAATTTGACTTAGATAAGAAAAATATCTTTGTAACTAAGTCCTTGATGCAGGCAGGATTTTTATTTGGCCTTGTAGAAGATTTACCAGAAAACCTCATTACAAATCACACTTACAAGCCATTTACCCCACAACCTTCTGCTATGGTTAATCCGAATAGGAAAATGATGGATCAAATAGATAATAAGGATATATTTTTATCCTTCCCTTACGAATCCATGGATCCAGTTATAAGGCTTTTGGAAGAAGCAGCTGAGGATGACACAGTAGTTTCTATAAAAATTACCCTATATAGGATAGCCCATGATAGTAAAATAGCCAAAGCCTTAATAAAAGCAAGTGAAAATGGTAAAGATGTGATAGTTTTAATGGAGCTTCGTGCAAGATTTGATGAAGATAATAATATCTTATGGTCTTCTCAACTAGAAGATGCAGGATGTAAAATCCTATATGGTTTTGATAATTACAAGACCCACTCCAAAATTTGTCTAATAACAAGGGTAGACCACCAGGGAAATATAAATTATATAACCCAAGTGGCAACAGGTAACTATAACGAAAAAACTGCTAAACTTTACACAGACTTTTCGCTAATGACTGCAAATGGCGCTATAGGTTTAGATGCTAAAGACTTATTTGATAATGTTATGCTAGGTAACCTTGATGGTGAATATAAAAACCTTATGGTAAGTCCTAAATCTATGCAAGAAGGCCTAGAGAAGCTAATAGATGAGCAAATTAAAATCCAAGAAAATGGGGGCAATGGTTATATAAGACTAAAGCTAAACTCCATTTCAGATAGAATTTTGATAGATAAATTGTCAGAAGCTTCCAATGCAGGTGTCAAAATAGAAATGTTAGTTAGAGGTATTACTTGTATCTTGCCAGGTGTTAAAGACCGCACTGAAAATATTGAAATATATTCTGTTGTAGGTAGATTTTTAGAACACCATAGGGTTTACCAATTTGGACAAGGTGAGGACTCCAAAGTATACATCTCATCAGCAGATTTTATGACAAGAAATATCAGACATAGGATGGAAGTAGCTATTCCAATTTTTGATCAAGATATAAAAAATCGCATAATCGACTTTTTGGATCTAATGTTTTCAGATGATGTAAAGATCAGAAAATTATTAGCCAATGGTGAATATACTAAGGTTCAAAATATAAACAATATCGATGCCCAAGCAACTCTAGCAAGCCAAGCTCAAAAAAGAAGTCTTGAAGCAGAAGAGACTAGGGCAGTAGAAAAAGTAGCAAAAAGAAATAGGAGAGACAAGCAGGAACAAATTAGTGAAGAAAGAAAACAGCTTAAAAATGAAAGAAATTACTTCCAAAGAATAGCTGATATCTTCAAAAAAAAATAAATATTAAATAAATTTTAAAAAATCGGCTATTATTGTCGATTTTTTTTGTTATTTATGCAAATAAAGCGATTTTACCCCTATTAAAATTACTAAACTCGTGCTATAATGTTAATAAATAGTTAAATAATCGCTTCACATAAAATTGAGATACATTTTATAAAAGTGATTTCCCACAGACCATACTCAAACAAGCACACTACTATAATATTGAAATAAATGAATAGGAACTTTATATGTCTAACAAAGGTATCAGAGAAAAAAAGAGAAAACAAGCACGCAAAAGAAAAGCAAGAAACAAAAAGATATTTACAACAGCAGGACTTGGCTTAGTACTAGTAGGATCACTTTACCAATTTGGCTTTACTAGCAATGACAACGAATTTGAAATTGCAAGACCAAATGAAATTAGGCAGGCAGCAGGAAACTTTGAAGAATTAGAAGAAGAGACAGTAGAAGAAGTAAACAACAAAGTTCATGTTGCAACTGATTTTGGTTTTAAAGAGGCAGATATTGATAAAAGCAAGGCTTTAGAAGATGATAAATATACAGATGATTTAAAAGAATATGTAATTTGCGCCCAAACTCAATATGCCTACCAGTTTCCAAATGATTATTCTAAAACAGAAAAGTTTATAGAAAAAGGGTCTTATGTGCCTTATTTTGGTACAGAAAATGGTTTTGCCAAGGTAAAAATTGATGATGCATATTACTACGTAAATAAATATGGACTAGCAAAGCTAGAAGAAGATAAGCAAATAAAAGTTGTAAATGGTCTAGCTTATGTAAGCGAAAATTATCCACTACCAGAAGACTTCGATCCTGGAGTAGATAAAACTGCTAGACGTGCCTTTGAGACCATGCGCCAAGACATGCAAAGAGAAAACCTAGATGTAAAAATAGCTTCTGATTATAGAGGATATGATTTAGAGAAAAAAATGCATGAGGTAGATGAACCAGATAGCTCAGCTCCTGGAACAAATGAACACCAATTAGGATCTGCCTTTGACTTTTTTACAGAAGGTAGCAAATATAATGACAAATTTGAAAAAACTGCAAGCTATGATTGGTTAGCAGAAAATGCTTACAAATATGGTTTTATCGAAAGATATCCAAAGGATAAAGAAAATAAAACAGGTCATAAGGCCGAACCATGGCACTTTAGATTTGTAGGTGTAGAAAATGCTAAAAATATCTATGAAAATGATTTAACCCTAGAGGAGTATTTAAAAATTAATTAAATTTCCCCCTTGAATTATTCCATGATTTGTTATATAAATGTAATGTAAAATATTTAAAAATTAAGGAGAATATTTATGAAATCATTTCACACAGACAAAGCACCTGCAGCAGTAGGACCATACGTACAAGCAATCGGTACAGAAGAGTTTGTATTTACATCTGGTCAAATTCCATTAAATCCTGAAACAGGAGAGTTAGTTACAGAAATATCAGCTGCAGCTAGACAATCTTTAAATAACATCAAAGCTATCCTAGAAGAAGCTGGTTCATCAATTGATAAGGTTATCAAATGTACTGTTTTCTTAGCAGATATCAATGACTTTGCTGCGGTAAATGAAGTTTACAAAGAATTTTTTAACGACCATAAGCCAGCAAGATCTGCTATCCAAGTAGCAGCCCTTCCACTAGGAGCAAGTGTAGAAATCGAAGCAATCGCTTCATTATAATAACTTTAATATAATAAACGGCAATATAAGTATTGCCGTTTTTTGCTACCCATATAATGATTTTTATAACTTAAATAAGATATATAACTAACTAGAGCAATGTAAGATAATTACTAAGGAGTAGATATGAAATATAATTTTGATCAGATAGTTGATAGGTCTGGAACAAACGCCTTGAAGTTAGAAGGATACAAGGGGTATATTTTTAATTCCTATGATTCTTTGGACTTACCCTTTAACGATGATGAATTTATCCATATGTGGGTGGCAGATATGGAATTTGCCTGTCCACCTGAAATTCTAGATGCTATTAAAAAACGTGTTGATAGACAAATTTTAGGATATACTATAAATTCTGATTCTAGATTATATGATAGTTTAAGTAAGTGGTGTAAAGATAGGTATGACTTTACATTTGAAAAAAATCACTTAGTTACTTCAAATGGTATAGTACCTGCTATAAGTAATATAATATCTTATATTGTAAAAGAAGATGAAAAAGTATTATTTAACACGCCAGCCTATGGTCAATTTGCAGTTGCTTGTGATAAAAATAATAGGAATTATATAACAAGCGAGCTTACAAAAGATGAAAAGGGATATTATAGTATAGATTTTGATGATTTAGAAAAGAAAATGTCCCAAAGTGATGTTAAATTATTTATATTTTGTAATCCGCACAACCCAACAGGCAGGGCTTGGACTAAAGAAGAATTAGAAAAAATTGGTCAACTAATTAAAAAATATAATCTTTGGGTAATATCTGATGAAATACATTGTGATATAAGAAGAAAAGATACACCTAGGCATATCCCTTTAGGAAAAGTCCTTACTGACTATGATAAGTTAATTACTTGCATGGCAGTAAGTAAGTCCTTTAATATAGCAGGCCTAGCAGAATCATCTATAATAATTAGAAATGAAAACCTTAGAAAAAAATGGAAGTTTTATAATAAATCTGCTGTCAATCCTCTAAACCACGAAGCTACAATCGCAGCTTATACAAAAGGGAGTGATTGGCTTAAAGAATGCAATGAGTATTTGGATGATAATTTTAAATATTTAGATGAATTTTTTGCTAAAAACTTATCCAAAGCTATCATTAGCCCAGCTCAAACAACCTATCTTGCTTGGATAGATTTTAAAGAATATTTTGAAGAAGATGAAGACTTAGAGCTATTTTTTGCTAAGCTAGCTGGAGTACTTATTGAGTCTGATAAGACTTTTGTAGACCATGCTAATAGAATGGTTAGGTTAAACCTAGCATGCCCAAGATCATACTTAGAAGAAGGTCTTGATAGGATTGCAGATGCTATAAATAATAAGCACAAGGAAAAATTTATAGGATAAGATTAATCCTATAAAAATTATAACTTATTTATGGAGGTCGATTTTTATAAAAAAACATAGTATGGTGTTTGTAGAGATCGATATTTTATAATTATTAAAGATATTAGTAAAGGCGGGTCTAGCCCGTCTTTTTTGTTAGGAGAATTATGACCATTAGCAATGAAGTTATTTTAAATAATATAGCAGATATAAAAAGTTATTTGATAAATACCCGTAGGTACTTACACGAAAATCCAGAATTATCTGGAGAAGAATATCAAACTAGTAAATTTTTAAAAGAAGAGGTAAAAAAATTAAATTTACCAATAAAAGAAGTAGATGGCACAGGATTTTATGCTATCCTTGATACAGGAAAAGCTGGCAAAACTCTAGGATTGCGTACGGATATAGATGCCCTTCCAATAGTAGAAAAAGAATCAAACCAAAAAGTGAAAAGAGTTTGCACTTCAAAAGCAGCAGGTAAGTTTCATGCATGTGGTCACGATGGTCATATGGCAACCCTTCTAGGAGCTATGAAAGTTTTAGTAGCCCATAAGGATAAACTTAGGGGAAAAATTATTTTTATATTTGAAGAAGGGGAAGAAACAGGTGTAGGCATTGATAAAATGCTAGCAGCCTTAAAAAAAGAAAAAATAGATGCAATCTATGGAGAACACCTGGCTGCATTTTTACCAACTGGAAAAATTGGTCTAGATGCTGGGCCAGTTATGGCTGGTAATGGTATTGTTGATTTTACTGTACGCGGAAAGGGTGGTCACGGATCTAGACCAGATTTATCTATAAGTCCTATTTTTGCTGCCACAAATATCATAAATGGGCTAGCCAGCGCATGGGTAAATCGCGTTGATGTTACAAAAACAGTTACCCTAGGACTTGGCCTAATAAATGGTGGTACAATTGCAAATGTAATTCCAGATGAAGTAAGGGTTGCTGGAACTTTAAGATATTTTGATACTACTGAAGGTAAAAAGGCGCTTGACCTTGTAAAAAAAGTTGGAATCTTAACAGCCGAGGCTCACGAGTGCGAGTTTATAGCTAATGATATAAGACATGATAATGAACCAGTTATTAACGATGAAAAATTAGCAAAACTTGCCCAAGATTCTATAGAAGAAATTATACCAGCAAGCATTGAAAGAGGAATAACCTGGTTTGCTTCAGAAACTTTTGCAGGTTATGCTAATCTTTGTCCTACAGTTTTTGCCCTTGTTGGTACAAAAAATCATGAACTAGGATCTGGGGCTGAGCACCACAATGAATATTTCGATATAGATGAAGAATCTATTTTTATAGGTGCTAGTGCTATGGTCAAGTTTGCCAATGAATTTTTAAATATAGATTAAATGGGTATATATTTTATAAGGATTAGAAGAATAAAAAAGGAGTAATTTATGACAATTAAAGTAAATGATAAAGCACCAGAATTTTCACTAAAAGACCAATACAAAAATGACATTAATTTAGCAGATTTAAAGGGAAAAAAAGTTATTCTTTCTTGGCACCCACTTGCATTTACATCTGTATGTACAGATCAAATGAGAAGTCTAGAAAGAAACTATGATAGAATCCAAGAAAAAGGTGATACAGTAGTAATCGGCCTTTCTATTGACCCATTCCCAGCTAAGCAAAAATGGGCTGATATTCTTTGTATAGAAGATGTAAAAATCGCCTCAGACTTTTTCCCATATGGAGAAGTTACAAAAGCTTATGGGCTATTTAACGAAGAAAATGGAGCAAGCCAAAGAGCAAATATAATTATCGATGAAGAAGGTAATGTAAAATGGGTGAAAGTTTATGAACCATCTGAACTACCTGATATTGAAGAAGTAATCGAAAACCTATAAGAAAATTATTAGCCTTCTAGGATATCTAGAAGGTTTTATTTTTTACCCATTTTAGGGTAAAGGTAATAAGAGAAAATTGAGATTAAGGAGCAAATAATGGATTTAGGACATATTGTAGATATCCAAAGAGAATATTATTATTCAGGAGAAACTAAGACCCTAGAATTTAGACTAGCAAATTTACAAAAGTTAAAAGATTTACTAGTAAGATTTGAAGATAATATACTAATGGCCCTAGCCAAAGACTTAGGTAAATCAAACTTTGAGGCCTATGCATCAGAACTTAGCATGGCTTATGAAGAAATAAAAATTGCCATGGATAATTTAGAAGAGTGGATGGCACCTATAGCTGAGAAAACGTCACTTATGGCCATGCCAGCAAAATCATATACACTTTTTGAACCTATGGGAGTAACCCTAATTATTTCCCCATGGAACTATCCATTTTTACTAGCAATTGATCCACTAATAGGGGCTATGGCTGCTGGTAATACCATGATTTTAAAACCAAGTAGAAAATCAAAACATACATCAAGTCTATTAAAAGAGCTTTTAAATGCAAACTTTGATGCAAAATATATCCATGTTGTAGATAATGATAAAGTAAGCCATGATGAACTTTTATCCTATAACTATGATCATATATTTTATACAGGTGGCTCAAAGGTAGGAAAAACCATCATGGAAGCTGCTAGTAAAAATTTATCAAAAGTTACCCTAGAACTAGGAGGAAAGTCACCAGCAGTTGTAGAAAAGGATGCAAATCTTTCTCTTGCTGCAAGATCTATTGCCTGGGGTAATACGGTAAATGCTGGTCAAACTTGTGTATCACCAGACTATATTTTAGTCCATGCAGCAGTAAAGGATAGATTTGTTAGAGAATTAGAAAAAGCCTTACTAGATTTTTATGGGCCAGACCCAATAAATTGCCATGATTATCCAAGTATTATTAACAAAGACCACCTAGATGGTTTAATAGATTTACTTAAAAATCAAAATATAATCCACGGTGGGGAATATGATATAGAAAGCTTAAGGCTAGCACCTACAATTGTAGATGGAGTTGATTTTTCTAATAAGCTTATGGATGAAGAAATATTTGGACCAATTTTCCCAATAATTACCTACACAAATCTAAATGAAGTTTTATACAAGGTAAAAACTTTACCAAAACCACTAGCCTTTTACTTATTTACTGATGATGAGAGAATAAAAGAAAAGGTAATGTATAATATGGAGTTTGGTAATGGAATGGTAAATGATACATTGATGATGGTATCAAATCCTTATCTCCAATTTGGTGGGGTAGGTTATAGTGGTCAAGGAGGCTACCATGGTTACTACGGCTTTAAAAACTTCTCCAACCAGAAATCAATTATGGAAGCAAGTTCTAGTTTTGAGATGAAATTGAAATACCCTCCATATGATGATGGTGCATTAAACTTACTAAAGAAATTAAAATAAGCAATAAAAAAGGAGCCTTTTTGGCTCCTTAATTTTTTAGTATTCTTCTTGGCTATCTAAGTCTTCTTTAATAGCTTTTGCAAGTTCTTTTAATTGTTCTACTTGTTCATCTTTAACTGCTGACTTGATTAATACATCTTCTCCTACATAAGTATGGTTGCCAGCTTCTAATATTTCTTTAGAAATTTTAAGGCTGTTGCCACCCCATGACCAGTTGTTTAAGAATGAGATGTGTCTATCTTGGTAACCTGTACCAGCAAGTTCTTGTAAAAATGCTTCCATTCTATAGTAGAGGCCTGCATTGTAGTTAATTGGTGCAAATACTGCGTTGCTGTATTTATGGCAAGCTGCAATTACATATGATGGATCCCAACCAGATACATCAAAAATTCTAATATCTTCTGTGACACCTAGTTCTGCAAGTTCTTTTGCAAGGATATCTGCAGCTTGTTCTGTATCACCATACATGGTTGAATAAACAATTACGATACCTTTTTCTTCTGGTGTGTATGTTGACCATTTATTGTATTTGTTCATGATAAAACCAATTGATTCTTGATCATCATAAACTGGTCCGTGTAATGGAAGGATAGCTTTAATTTCAAGGTCAGCTACTTTGCTAAATACCGCTTGTACTTGTTTACCATATTTACCAACTATATTTATATAGTATCTACGAGCTTGGTCTAACCAGTCACCTTTGTGGATTACATTTTCTGCTCTTAAGTGACCTTCAATAGCATTAAATGAACCAAAGGCATCTGCTGAGAATAAGATTTGGTTGTTTGTGTCATATGACATCATTACTTCTGGCCAGTGAACCATTGGTGCAAATACAAATTTAAGGTTATGATTACCTAGATTTAGTTCATCGCCTTCTTTTACTTCATAATATCTATCTTTAAATTCATCATTATAAAATTGTTCGTAAAATTGGAAAGTTTTTGCATTACCAACTAATTTTGCATTTGGCCATTTTCTCATACAAAAATCAATATTTCTGCAGTGGTCTGGCTCCATGTGATGAACGATGATATAATCAAGGTCTTCACCATCTAGAGCAGCTTCAATATTTTCTAGGTATTGTCTAGTAAATGCAGACTCTACACTATCTACTAAAGCATTTTTTTCATCTTTTATAACATATGAAGAATATGAAACACCATTTTCAACTGGGAACATATTTTCAAATCTATCAATTCTTCTATCATTTACTCCTACATAGTAAATACCATCAAGGATTTGTCTAATATTTTGCATTATTCCTCCTAAATACAATCTCTACTAGTACTATACAACTCTTATTTTATAAATAAAATAATTTGTGAAAAAAAATTAAAATGTGTTGAAAAAACAATTCCATATGAAAAATCTTATTTGTGGTAAAATAAAGCTAAGAGGTGGATTATGAGAAAAAATTTAAAAATTAGATCTACAAACTTTGAGGTATCTCTTGGAGATATTAATAAAAATAAAGAAATTATAAAAGATTTAGTGAAAAATGCATATGATGACGGTGTAAGTATATTATCCTTACCTGAGCTATCTCTTACAGGAGCTAGTCTTTATGATGGATATGAAGATATAGCTTTATTATGTGAAGATGCTATCCTTGAATTAAAAGAGTTTTCAAAAGGCTATAATATTTTATTTTCTGTTGGTTTTCCTTTAATATACAATAGAAAAATTTACAACGCCATAGCTTTACTAATGGATGGATATTTAGTAGATTTGTATACCAAAAAGAACCTGTCTATAACAGAAAAAAATGTATTTGCTAGTGATATACCAGACGGAGAAGTTATACCGTTTTTGGATGACTGGTGTGAGGTAAATCCATTATCAAAAAGTATTAGTCACTTAAATATAGCAGTAAGCATTGGCGAAGATGAAATGATGGATATACCAAGAAGCTTAACTAATAAGTCTGATATAGCTAATCGCCCTCAAATTATTTTAAATCCAACTGCAGAGGTAAAAATGGCTTTAAATGAAGAAGAAATTTTAAATAGAGTAAGATTTTTATCAAAAAATGTAACTTACGTCTATACATCTCAAGGCAGGGGAGAGAGCACAACAGATTTTGTATATGGTGGCTTAAATATAATAGCTGAGGATGGTAAGGTAGAAAAAGTTATTTGCAATGATCAAATAGATTATGTAAATAGATATAGGATATATACTGATCAAGAATTACTACACTTTGATAAGTTTGAAGAAAATATAACTAGGGAAAAATTCCCATATTTACCTATATATGAACAGAGAGATGATTATGTAAAAGATATCCTTGATATAGGAGCAAGTGCAGTTTTAACCCGCATGCAGAAAATCGGTATCAAAAATGTATTTTTAGGTGTATCTGGTGGACTAGATTCAACCATGGCTTTATTGTTTTTAGTCCATGCATATAATAAAGCTGGTTATGACTTATCAGGGATAAATTGCTACACTATGCCAGCCTTTGGGACTAGCGATAGAACAAAATCAAATGCCTACCTACTTTGTAAGGCCCTAGGCTTAGAGTTAAAAGAAATAAATATTACAGAAGCTATCAAAATCCACCTAAGAGACATAGGCCATGATGGAATTACCCCAGATACTGCCTATGAAAATGCTCAGGCCCGTGAGCGAACACAAATTTTATTTGATTTAGCAAATATGCACAATGGAATAGTAATCGGTACTGGAGACTTATCTGAAGCCATGCAAGGCTTTGCAACCTATAATGGAGATCAGATGAGCAATTATTCTCTAAATGCAAGCTTAACTAAAACAGAAATCCGTTATGTAATAGGAGCAATAGCAGAAACAACAGAAAATAAAAAATTAAAAGCTGTTTTGAAGGATATATTAGATACACCAATTTCTCCTGAACTAATTAGAGAAGATAATAAAGAAATAAGCCAAAAAACAGAAGATATCATAGGACCTTATGAATTAATTGACTTTTTTATATACGAACATTTAACCTACCACCTGCCAGCAGAAGAAATACTAGAAGATGCAATATCCGCTTTTGCTGATAAATATGATGAAGAAACTATAAAAAAATGGTTGATTTCTTACTTTAAAAGATTTACAGCAAGCCAATTTAAGCGCTCAGCTTCGGTTGATGGCCCAAATATAACTGGCAGATCTTTTAGTCCGCGAACAGGTTTTAAAATTCCAAGTGATATGGGAAGTGAAGGATATTTAGAAAATTTAAATGAAAAATAAAACTAAAATTGCTCTAGGGCTAACGACTTCAATCCTAGCCCTGGGCCTATATATAAACAAACAATGTTTTGTAGCCAGAGAAGAAAAAGTAACTTTGGCAAGTGAAAAATTACAAAGCCCTATTAAAATCACCCAAATTAGTGATTTTCATTCAAATGCCATAAAAAATTTGGATGAATTGCTTATAAATATTAAAAACTTTGACCCAGATTTTATAATTTTAACTGGAGATATAATAGATTATGGGACAGCAAGTAAAATAGAAAGGTCAGTTTACTTTCTAAAAAAATTGTCCAGCCTAAATAAATCTACCTATTATATTACAGGAAATCATGAAGAAGCTGGCCCAAACTTAGATGTATTTTTAAATGAAATAGATAACTTAGGAATAAAATACCTTAAAAATGAGGGTGAGCTTTTAAATGTAAATGGCAATCAAGTTTACCTATATGGAACAAGTATGTTTGGTTTTTCCTATGAAAATTATAAGCCTAGTAAGGAAAGTTTAAATATTATCTTAAGCCATTTTTCTAAAAATGTCAGAGATAATTATAGGGCAGATGAAGATTTTATTTTCTCAGGCCACACCCACGGTGGGCAAGTAAGAATGCCAATACTAGGAGGCCTAATAGCACCAGGAGAAGGAATTTTACCAGACTTTGATAAGGGGGCATTTGAATATAAAAATTCCACCATCTATGTAGACAGTGGACTTGGAAATACATTCTTACCCCTAAGATTTTTAGACCAAATCCAGTATAGTAATATCACTCTTGTGCCAGTAGTTTAATGGTAAAACAAAGGTGTCCGAAGCCTAAGATGGGAGTTCGATTCTCTCCTGGCATGCCAACAAGCCCGTCCGGCTTAGGGAGGACTCGTGCTACAGCACGAAAAACCGCAGGCGATGTAATCGCCGAGGACTTATCCCAATTCAGCGTAGCTGGATTGATGGAAGGTCAGATGTCGCGGCGTTTCAAAGTTGATTTATCAACTTTGTCAGCAAGCCGATTACAAGCCTGTCCGGCTTAGGGAGGACTCGTGCTACAGCACGAAAAACCGCAGGCGATGCAGTCTCCGAGGACCAAAACCTAAATAAAATAACTTTTAAACTTTGTTATATATTAGATTTATCAACTTTGTCAGCAAGCCGACACAAGCTTTTTAAGATTAAGAATTAAAGCTAAATAGTAAAATTCATCCCCAAAATAATGCCTAAGGATGATAAAACCCATATTTTTTGATATAATTCATATATAATTAGTCACCAAGATTATATATGGATTTTTTATTAAGGAGAAATTATGAGAATAGCACGTGAGAAAATTTGGATATCAGGTTCTTCAGGAAGGCTTGGTACATCTATGCTAAGACTACTTGATCCCCTAGATGCAGAAATAATTGCTACAGATGAGCATGAAGTTGATATTACTAAACAAGAAGAAGTAAGCCAATTTGTAGGGCGCATTAGACCACACATCATTATAAATTGTTCAGGCCTGTCAAATAGAGATAGGTGTGAGGCAAATCCAGATGCAGCATATTTGCTAAATGCTATTGGAGCTAGAAATATAGCCATAGCATCTAATAAATATATGGCAAAGCTTGTGCAGTTATCTACTGCCGATGTTTTTGATGGTAAAACTGATAAACCTTATACAGAATTTGATCAAACTAATCCACAGACTATCTATGGTAAAAGTAATTTAGAAGGTGAAAACTACGTAAGAACTTTTTCTAACTATCACTTTATAGTTAGGGTAAGTAGGCTTTACTCTAGAGAAAATCAATTTGTAGAAGATATTATAAAGCAAGCAAAAACTAGTGAAGTAAAGGTAGCTAAAGATTTATTTATCTCACCTACATCAGCCTATGACTTAGCCCAATTTATTATAAGACTTATTGATACAAATTCTTTTGGTACCTACCATGCCTCTGCTGATGGTTTTACTTCGATGTATGATTTTGCAAGTGAAATACTAGCTTGTACTGGTATTGATGCAAATATTGATCAGATACCAGATGACTTGGGAATGGGCATTAGACCTGGATTCTTTGCAATAGATGATTATATTATAAAATTAACCAGTGGAGAAATGATTCCAAATTGGAAAGATAGCTTACATGCATATATAGAAAGGGAGGGGCTAAATGGAAAAAAATAAAAAAAAGATGTCCCAATCCAAAAAGATATTTGTAGGACTTATTTTAGGTCTAATCTTTGGAATAATCTTGCACTCTTTTGTGCCCGATTCGCATTTTAAAAATGATATTTTAATCGATGGTATATTTTATACCATAGGCCAGCTATTTATAAGACTTATGCAAATGCTGGTTGTACCTCTAGTATTTTTTTCAATTGCTGATGGTTGTAGAAACTTAGGAGATACAGAAACTTTAGGAAAGGTTGGGATAAGGATTGTAATATTTTATATGTTTACAACAGCTCTTGCCATATTTATTGCTCTAAGTCTTGCAAGTCTTATTGGTCCTGGCAAGGGGATGAATATGAGCCTTGGTGATCAAAGTTTTGAGTCAGTAGATACTGAGATATCCTTATCAGATACCATTTTAGACTTTATTCCAACAAACCCTATAGAAGCCCTGGCCACTGGAAATATGATTCAAATTATTATATTTGCAGTTTTAGTAGGACTTTTAATAGCTACTATGGAAGATAGGCTAATGACTTTAGGAAATATTGTAACTGAAATGAATGACCTTATGATGGGCATGACCATGTGGGTTATGAAACTTGCTCCAGTAGGAGTATTTTTCTTAATTACAAGAACATTTTCAAGCCTAGGTTATGATGCTATTTTATCAATGCTTTCATATATGGCATCTGTTTTAGGAGGACTAGTAGCCCAATTAATAATTGTTTACATGCTTCTAATAACTATATTTGTTAGAGTGAATCCATTTAAATTCCTTAAAAAATTTGCTCCAGTTATGACTTTTGGTTTTTCGACTGCTTCATCATCAGCAACCGTGCCAATTCATATTCAAACCCTAGATGATATGGGTGTAGATAAAAAAATCTCATCCTTTACCATTCCTCTAGGTGCAACCATCAACATGGATGGTACTGCAATCATGCAAGGGGTAGCGGTAATCTTTATAGCAAATGCTTATGGTATAGATTTAACTGCATCTGATTTTATGACTGTAATCCTTACAGCAACAATTGCATCTGTAGGTACAGCAGGTATCCCATCAGTGGGGCTTATTACCCTATCAATGGTTCTAGAATCAGTAGGACTACCAGTAGAGGGGATAGCTATTATTATGGGTATAGATAGAATCTTAGATATGGCAAGAACTACAGTTAACCTTGCTGGAGATGCTTCAGGTACAATGATAGTAGCAAACTCAGTAGGAGCCTTTGATAGGGAAAAATTTAATAGATAAAAAATAAAAGCTGTTATGAGTATATAACAGCTTTTTATTTATTATTTAATTCTTTATTTTGGCAGTCAGGACAAAGGCCTGTAAATTCAAAATTGTGGCCATTTATTATAAAGCCAGTTTGCCTTTCTATTTTTTCTTCTAATTCATGAACTGGGCAGTCATCTATTACAAACTTTTTATGGCAATTATTGCAGGTTATAAAGTGCTTGTGCTTGCTATTATTTATCTGATAGTAATTTAGACCATCAAGGTTGGTAGTTTTTAATAAGACAGACTTTTCTTCTAAGATATTAAGATTTCTATAAATAGTAGATAAATCCATTTCATTTTCTTTTTTTAATTTTTCAAAGAGCTCTTCTGCTGATATAGGGTTTTCCTCTTTTTGCAAGGCTTCTAATATTATTTTTCTATTTTTAGTTACTTTTAGATTTTTCTCTTTTAATAGGTTGATAATGCTCATCATAAACCTCCAATATTATTATACAAGTATTTGACATATAAAAAAATTATTATATAATCTTAAATGCAAATGATTTGCATTAAGCTTATGGAGGCAGATATGAAATATAAAAAAGCAGCATTAGTGCTTGCCCTTGGTGTGGTTTTAAGTGCTTGTAATAATCAAAAACCAGTAGGAAATAATAAAAATATTGAAATAACAGAAGATACAAATCAAAATATGGAAAGTGTAAGTGTTTATGCGTCTTTCTTCCCAATTTATAATTTAACTAAACAAATAGCAGGGGATAAATTTGATGTAAAGTCTTTTGCCAATCTTAAAACAGAAAGTCACGGCTGGGAGCCATCTGCCAAAGATATAGCTGAGTTATCAAACAGTGAGCTTATGTTTATAAATGGAGCTGGTATGGAAGAGTGGGAAGAGTCTTTAGAATCATCTTCTGATATAAAATTAGTTGATACAAGTAAAAATATTGAGCTTATAGAAGGTAGCCATGACCATGATAATGAGCACGAAGATGAAGACTATGACCACCACCATGGAGAATTTGATCCACATACTTGGCTTAGCCCCAAAAATGGTATAGCCCAAGCAAGGGTAATAGCAGAAAAGCTTTCTGAAATAGATCCAACTAATAAAGATTATTATATGGATAATTACAAAAAAATCGAAGATGATCTTAATGCAATGATTGATGACTATACAGAAAAATTTAATAATGTAAGTAATAAAAACTTTTTAGTAAGCCACCAAGCTTTTGGATATTTAGCTCATGATTTTGGACTAAATCAAATTGCCCTTACAAGCCTTGGTGCAACAGAAGATGCGGATGCAAAAACCTTAAGAGATGCTATAAATAAGGCGGAGGATCTTGGAATAAATACAGTATTTTATGAAATGGGTGGCTCAGATAAGTCTGCTAAAACTATAGCAGATGAAATAGATGCTACGATAGTGCCTTTAAATACTTTAGAATTTGCAACTGATGAAGAATTAAACAATGGAACTAGCTACCAAGATTTGATAGAATATAACCTAGAAGAATTATACAAATCTATGGAAAAATAAATGTGTGTTATTGAAATAAAAAATTTAAATTTTGGATATAATGAAAAGTTAATATTAAAAGATATAAATTTAGAAGTAAAAAAAGGTGACTTTTTAGCCATATCTGGCCAAAATGGTAGTGGTAAGACAACCCTAATAAAAATTCTTACTGGAGAGCTAAAAAAACAAAGTGGAGAGATAAATATTTTAGGAAAAGCTATAGAAAACATGGATGACTTTAGCGATCTAGGCTATGTCCCACAACTTAGTGAGTCAAAAGATATTACCTTCCCTCTTACTTGCTTTGAGTACGTAATTTTAAATCTTTATAGGGAGTTTAATGCCTTTAAAAGACCTAGCAAAGAAGTCATTAGAAAAACTAATGATATATTTAAAAGATTAGATATAGAAAAGCTAAAGGATAGACCCTTTAATAAACTATCAGGTGGCCAGCAGCAGAGAGTTATGATAGCAAGAGCAATGGTTGCAAATCCTAAAATCCTTATCTTAGATGAACCTACAGTAGGCATTGATCAAAAAAGTAAGGAAGAATTTTTAAACTTACTGGGCTATTTAAATAAAAGACATGATATTACAATTCTTATCATAAGCCATGAGATGGATCTTATAGATAAATTTGTAAATAAAACTAGGGTTCTAAAGGAAGGTAGGCTTATAAATGCTTGAATATATATTTATGCGTAGGGCCTTTGCCATAGGAATCATGCTTGCTATTATAATTCCAATGATAGGAATAATAATGATTAATAGAAAGACTTCTATGATAGGAGATGCCCTAAGTCACAGCTCTCTTGCAGGAATTGGTTTAGGTCTTATCTTTGGGATAAATCCTATGTGGACATCTATTATTATTTGTATATTAGCAAGTTACGCTATAGAAACTTTAAGAAATATATTTCCAAAATATGGGGATATGGCAACAGCAATTGTAATGAGTACTGGTATTGCCATAGCATCAATATTATCTGACTTTACTCCTGGGGGAACAAATTTTGAATCTTTTATGTTTGGATCAATTACCACAGTAAGTCAGGATGATTTATATATAGTTGCCCTTATTTTTGTAATTGTTCTTATATCTTCAATTTACTTTTATTATGGACTTTTATATACATCTATAAACCCAGTTTTAGCAAGACTTGCTGGAGTAAATACAAGACTGATTAATAATTTATTTACCTTTATAACGGCCATTACAGTTGCTATTTCTGCAAAAACTGTTGGTGCTTTGATGATTACTTCATTGATGACCATCCCAGTTGCATCAGCCATGGTTTTTACCAAATCATATAAGTCCACCTTTAAGCTTTCAATAATTTTTTCAACGATTTTTATGGTTTTAGGAATTACTGCCAGCTACTATATGGGAGTAAAACCTGGTGGAGCCATAGTCCTTATAGCAGTTGGATTTTTTATAATTATATCTTTAATATCATTTATTAAAACACGCAAATAGCAGGTTAGGGCCTGCTATTTTTCTATGCTATAATTTATATAGATGGAGGAATTAGAATGAAAATAATTATTTCACCTGCAAAAAGTTTTAAGAAAAATGAAGGAATAGAGACTAACGGCCTACTATTTCCAGAAAAAACCAAGATTTTGGTAGATAAATTTAAAAAGTATTCTATGAATGAGATGGGCAATCTTAATAGAACTAATGATAAATTAACAGAAAAAGCCTACTACGATTATCAAGAGTTTGACTTTGAAAACCTTAATAACCCAGCAATCTTTGCCTATGATGGCCTTGTTTTTAAACAATTTGATAAAAATGATTTTGATGATTTGGATTATTTAAATGACCATGTTTATATAATATCTGCCCTATATGGACTTTTAAAACCCTTAACTGGAATGGCTGATTATAGGCTATACTTTGATAACTCAGATATGAACTTATATGAGTTTTGGGCAGATGACTTATACAAGGAATTATACGAAAATGATAATTTGATAATAAATTTAGCCAGCAAGGAATACACCAAAACTATCAGGCCATTTTTAAAAAAAGATGATAAATTTATTAGTTTAAGTTTTAAAGATGATAAGGATGGTAAGCTTCGTTCCTATACAGCTTGGATGAAGCAAGCCCGCGGCCAGATGCTAAAGGAAATTATAAGTAAAAAAATAGAAGACCCAGAAGAAATTAAAAAACTAGTAGTAAATGGCTATAAATATGATCCATACCACTCTACAGAAGATGAGTATGTCTATATAAGGAGTCATTCATGAGACTACTCCACCTATCAGACCTACATTTAGGAAAATATATTGGAAATTATTCGCTAATAGAAGATCAAAAGTATGCCTTAGAGCAAATTCTAAATATTATTGATGAAAAAAATGTCGATGTAGTTATGATAGCAGGGGACATCTTTGATACCTCAATTGCTAGTGTAGATGCTCTAAAACTTTATTCTGATTTTATAGATGAGATAATCTTTAAAAGGCAAAAACCAGTCCTAGCTATAAGCGGTAACCATGACTCTGCCAAAAGGCTAGATGTAAACACCAAGTTTTTTACAGAGAAAAATTACCATTTATTTGGAGAATACAAGGATGAAGTAATCACTTTAGAAGATAAATACGGTAAGGTAAACTTTCACCTAATACCATACATTTCTATAAATCAAGGTAAGCTTTTATTTGATGAAGAGATAGAAAATTTTACTGACCTTTATAAAAATTTATTAAAGAATAAGACATACGAAGATAGAAATGTGCTAATCACCCATTGCTATGCCAATAATATCGGCATAGAGGATGAGGATGCCTACAATGAAGGGCAAAAGCCCCTTATAATTGGTGGGTCAGATGCCATGGATGGGCATTTATTCTTAAACTTTGACTATGTAGCCCTAGGTCACTTGCACGGCAAACACTATGTCGTAGATCCAAAAATAAGATATTCGGGTACCTTTATGAAATATTCTTTTGATGAAACCATGGCTAGTAAAAGTGTGACCATAGTTGATATCACAGATAAGGTTGAGAGTTTTGATGTGGAAATTAAACCCCTAAGAGATTTTAGAATAATCGAGGGTTACTTTGATGATATTATAAAAATAGATGCCAGTGATGATTATCTAAAATTTATCTTAGAAGATGACCACACGATAGATAATGCTATGGGCAAACTTAAAGAAAAATTCCCTCATGCAGTACAAATTACCTATAAAAATAGCGGGATATTTAATGCAACAAGTGACTTAAACCTTGATTTGACAAATAAGGATAGCCTTGAATTATTTAAAGAATTTTATAAGTACAAGATGGATGAAGAAATAAGTGCCGATGAGCTAGAGTTAATAGGAAGGATTATAGAATGAAGCCTATAAAACTAGAACTAAGAGGTTTTATCACCTACAAAGATAAAATAGATATAGATTTTACCAGGCTTTATGATAAAAAGATATTTATTATCTCTGGTGATACCGGATCAGGTAAAACTAGCATTTTTGATGCCATAAGTTTTGCTCTGTATGGAAAAATATCCCGTGATATTCCTATGGAAAAGCTAAGGTCAGATTTTCTTACAGCAGATGATTTATATACCTATGTAAAATTTACTTTTGAAGTTGATAATAAAATTTATCAAATAGAGCGAATTCCAAGTCAAAGGGCAAAAAGAACAAAAGCCGACCAAGATATCAAACATGCAGCAAGCCTTTATGATATAACAAATGAAAAAATTCTGCTTGCAGAAAAAATAGGAGATGTTGAAAAAGAAATAATAAATATAATCGGCCTAGATAAAGATCAGTTTACTAAAGTAATGCTCTTAGCCCAAGGAGAATTCCAGCAGTTTTTACATGCTAGTTCCAAAGACCGCACAGAGCTTTTAGGTAAAATCTTTAAAACAGACCAATATAAAAAGATCCAAGAAACTATAAAAGAAAAATCTAAAGCTAGTAAAAATGATTTGGAATATATAGATAAAAATCTACAAAATGAAATCGAAAAAGATGGAGAGATAAATAATGCAATCGATAGTGGGGAAAGAATAACACACGACTTTAAGGTGATTGTAGAAAAAATAGAAAATATTAGTGGTAAGCATGAAAGAGACTTGGCTAGTAAGAAAGAAGCTCATGATAAGGAAAATCAAAGCTACACCTTACTGTTAGAGCAAAGAGAAAAAGATAAGAATTTAAATGCAAATATTTTAAAGTTTCAAAAAGTAAGTGCTGACTTAGAAGAAAAACTAAGAGATGAGAGTTATTTCACTAGCCTTCGTGAAAAAAGAGAAAAAACCACTTATGCTAAAAATATAGAACTTATAGAAAAAAGTCTAGAAAAAAGTGAGGCAAGTCTAACAGCGAATAAAAATCAATTAGAAAAAGCAAGTAAACTTTTACAAGAAATTGACCTAGAGATAGAGAAAAGTAATGAGAACTACCAATTAATCAATGAGAAAAATAAAAATCTAGATAAGCTAAAAATAAATAAAACTAAGCTAAAGGACTCCATCAGTGATTTAAAAGAATTTAAAGAAAAAGAAAAGTCCTACCTACAAATAGAAAAAGACTTGCTAAAGATAAGTGAAATAACTAAGGCAAATGAAGATTTAAAAGAAAAGCTAGAAAGTAACCGCAAGGACTTATACGAGCTAAATAATAGCTTGGATGATAAGAGAAATGAGAGTTTATCCCTTGAAAAAAATCTTGCTGATTTAAGGCAAAGTAAAAAACAAGTTGATGATGATTTGGCAACCTATAAGAAAAACCAAGATTTACTAGAAAAAATAAATACAAATGAAAAAGACTTACTCTCTAAGGAAAAAGAGCAAAGCCAATTACTTGAACAGGTAGAAAAATTTGAGCAAAATAGAAAAATAATAGAAATAAATAAGCTTATAGATGACCTAAATGAGACAGGAACCTGCCCAGTATGTGGGGATAAACATAAAAATCATTTTGAAAAACTGCCAGTAGAAGAAATAGATGTTGAATTTATAAATAAAAGCATAAATCAGATAAATACTGAGCTAACAAAGCTTAAAACAGAAAATAATTTTTATAAAGAATCTATAAGTAAAGTAGAAGAAATAGATCAGATATTAAAAGAAAATTCTAATCTTGAAGTTAAAATATATAATATAGAAAAAGAAAAAGAAGATTTGGAAGAATCTATAAATAAACTTGTAAAAGCAAGTGAAAATAAAAAAGAAGTCCTTAATAAAAATACAGACGATATAAAGAGTAATAATAATCTCTTAGATCAGTTAAAAGAAAAGACAAGGGACTCAGAAGAACTAAAAATCTACTACCAGTCTAACAGAGAAAAGATGCAGGCCCTTGATTTAGGAAGTTTATCTAGCGATCTAGAAAATCTAGATAAGAAGATAGGTTTCTTAGAAGAAGAGATAAAAAAAATAAACCAAAGACACAATAATCTCCTTAACCAGCAAACAAAAACTCAAACTGAGCTAAAAAATTATAAAGAAAATATCAAAAATGTCAAGGATGAAATTGCAAATACAAAAACTGATTTAAATAATAAGATTGCACAACAATTTAGAAACTTTGATGAATATAAAGCATACCTAGCCTTATTTGATGAGATAAAAGCTAAATCAGAGCAGATAGATGAGTATTTTAAAATTTTAGAAGAGCTAAGAATCAATTTTAAAAACTTAAAAGAATTTGAAGGTAGGGATCTAGTTGATTTAGAAAAAATAGAAAGTCAAATTAAAGAATCTAGGCAAAATTTAAGTCAAATAGATGAGGAAATTTCAAATATTAAGGTCAAAATCTTAACTATCAAAGACATATTAGCAAATATAAAAACATTAAAAGAAAAATACGAAAAATTATCTGATGAAAGTGTAATTCTAGATAAACTAGCAGAAATTGCCAATGGATTTACAGGAAAGGTGGCTGGTAGACAAAAAGTAGATTTTGAGACCTTTGTTTTAACTTATTATTTTGATAGGGTCCTAAACTATGCCAACAAAAGACTTTTACAAATGTCAAATGGGCAATTTACCATGGCTCGCACTTCAGAGGGGCAAAGTCTAAGATCCCAATCAGGACTTGATATAGAAATCCTAGATGCAAATACCGGAAAAACTCGCCCAGCATCCACCTTATCTGGTGGAGAATCATTTTTAGCTTCCCTTTCTCTGGCACTCGGTTTATCAGATGAGATAAGTGCAGAAAATGGTGGCATTACCATTGATACTTTATTTATAGATGAGGGATTTGGTACCTTGTCTGATGATTATTTAGGCAAAGTTATAGAACAGATAGAAAAACTTTCTTATGACAATAAATTTGTAGGCCTAATCAGCCACGTAAATGAATTAAAAGATGCCATTGATGGCAAAATCCTTGTAACTTATCGAGAAGATAAGGGAAGTAGCTTAGAGGTAATAGCATGATAAATACAATTATTTCAAAGTCACCTAATGCTAATAGCATGTATATTTACAAAAAAATAGAAGAAAATTTAGATAATAATGAAAGGGCATTTTTAATAGTCCCAGAGCAATATACATTACAATCTGATATAAATCTTATGGATAATATTTCCTATAAGACAGTTATGGATGCCAAGGTCTTATCTTTTTCATCGTTATCAAGATTTATAATCGATAGGACAGGTGGCCTTGCTGATAATATCCTAAGTAAGTCTGGGAAAATTATTTTGCTAAGCAATATCTTAAGAGATATCAATGATGATTTGACCCTTTTTAAGGGCAAGTATAACAATATTGACTTTATAAATGACATAGAATCTATCATTACAAATATAAAAGACAATAACTTTGACCAAGCCTTTTATGAAGATATCAGAGAAAATTCTGATGATGAAATATTAAAATTAAAATTTAAGGAAATAAGACTGATCTATGAGGCCTACCAAAAAGAAATAAAGGATAAGTTTCTAGACTCAGAAGATAGGCTAAACCAAGTTATTACAAGACTACCTAGCTGCGATTTTTTAATAGATGCAAACTTTTATTTTGATAAGTTTGACTATGTTTCTGATATAAAGATGGATTTTATAGCAGAACTTGTAAGACTGGGAGCAAGGGTAAATGTAGCCCTCACCTTAGATAAGACTTTTATAAATAATCCCATGGCCAAGGACCTAGAAATATATGATATGGCCAATAAATTTTATTATAGACTCAAGGATATAGGGCAAATAAATGAAATAAACTTAGATACACAAATAAATCCCCATGATGATATTAACCACCTGTGTGTAAACTTTGAAAGATATAACCCTCTAGCATATAAGGGTAATCCTTCAAATATCCACTTGCTAGAATCTATATCAACAAAAACAGAAGTAGAAAATATAGCCTTAACTATAAATAAATTAGTTTATGAAAACAACCTACGCTATAAGGATATAGCAATATATATAACTGATGCTGACCAATACGAAAATGAAATAAAAAAAGTATTTAATAGGTATGATTTGCCAGTATTCCTAGATAAAACTAACAAATTATCTGATAACCATATTGTAAGAAGCTGGATGGCAGCCCTTAGGCTTGTAATCTATGATTTTAACGCCCATGATTTATCTTACTTTCTAAGGTCAAATATTTTTGATTTTGGAGAAGGTGCATCCGATAAGATAATAATTTTTCAAAATTATATCAATACTCGTAAGATAAAGGGCTCTATGTTCTTAGAAGATAAGTACTTTGACCTAGATATAGAATTTTATAAAAATCTTTACAAGGATGATCCCCTTGGAGATGAAAAATTACTTGCCAAAATAAATGAAGAAAAAATAGTAAAAGAAATTAGAAGAAAAGTATTAAAGCTTTTAAGCAATCTATTAGAAATTAAAGAGAAAAGTGAATCGACAACTTCCGAGATTATCGAGGCTATTTATGATATGATAAGCAATACTTCTTTTATAAAGGGAATCAATAACTATCAAAATATTCTCCTAGAAGAAGGTGACTTAGATGATTATGATGAAAATGACCAAGTTTGGGATAAGTTTATTGCTATATTAGAAGAGCTTATGAACTTAATGGCAGATAGGAAATCAACTTTAAAAGCAACTTACGATATTATCCTAGCTACTGCAGCCGATATTGATATAGGTATCATCCCGCCAACTAAAGATCACATAACAGTAACAAACTTTAAAAGACCTAGAGTATCTCAAAGGTCAGTTAATTTTGCCCTAGGACTTAACGATACATTTTTTCCATCGAAAGCTAGTGGAGAATTTTTAATAGGCAAAGAAGATAAGGATAAGCTAGCTGGTCTTAATCTCGATTTAAAAATATATGAAGAGGACATGGAAGAACGCGAAAAATTAAATCTTTATAAGATGATAAGCGTATCAGATAAAATTTATTTGTCCTTTGCCCTAAGTGATAAGGATGGAGGAGCTATTAATAAGTCTATAGTTTTAAATGATATTTTAAAAATATTCCCAGGGTTGAAAGTTACAGATTTAACTAGCCTACCCCTAAACGAAATAATTTATTCAAAAGAACTGTCCCAAAAATATACCATGGATACCCTGTGGAGGATTCGTAAAGGGGAGGGAGTAGGTAAAAATGATTTAGCCTTTAGTAAATCTTACCTATCCTACCTAAAAGATTATGGAGATTTTGAAACTATGGTGGATGGTTTGTATTATTCAAATATTAAAAATAACTTGAATGAATCAAATGCCCATAATCTCTATCCTAAAAATCACTTTAATGTTACAGAAATAGAAACTTATTCTAAATGTCCGTATAGGTACTTTGTAAATTTTGGTATTAAACCTTATTATGAAGAAAATTACGATGTGGATCAAAGAGAGCTAGGATCAATAGTTCATAATTCCTTAGAAGATGTATCAAGGTTAATTAAAGATAGTGATATAGAAAATATTACAAATGAAGAACTTGATCAATTAATTATAGAAAACTTTTCTAAAAGTATAGATAATTACCTAGATAAGACCCGTAAAAGCAATCCACGTAATGAATTTATCCTAAATAACTTAATTAAAAATACAAAGAATAACTCCAAAGAGGTTATCAACCAACTTAAAAAAGGTGAATTTAAAGTAGCAGATGTAGAGGTAGACTTTGGTTATAACAAAGAAAATGGACTTCCAGGAGTATATGTGGATGATCAAAATTACCTAAGAGGTAGGATTGATAGAATAGATAAGGCAGAAAATTATTTAAGGATTATAGACTATAAAACTGGTAAAAAAGTATTTAAGATAGTAAATATCCTAAATGGTCTAGATCTTCAGCTTTTAGTTTATATGATGAGTGCAAAATCTAAGGGAAATGAAATCATTCCTATAGGCTCGTTTTATATGCCATTATCAGATGAACTTGAAAAAATGGAAGGTACTTACGAAAAGTCTAATATAGAGAAAATCTATGAAGATAAATTTAAGATGAATGGCTTAATAGTAAAAGTAAATGAAGAAGTCTTTAAGCTTATAGATAAGGAAAACTACGATAGTAAAAATATTGGGGTTATAGATACAAAAAATACAGATATTTTATCTACAGAAGAAGAGCAAATAGTAAATGACTTTGCCAAAAACCTTATTAGTAAATACATCAAAGAAATCAAGATGGGCAATATAAAACTTCATCCTATAAAATATTCTGATACACAAAATGAATGCCAGTATTGTGACTTTAAAGGTATATGTAAGTTTGATGAGAGCATAGATAGTGACAAATATAGGGATTTTGATAGCAAAAAAACTATAAAAGACCTTTATAAAGATAGGGAGGATCTAGATGAGTGATATAGTTTATACACCTGGCCAAGAGAAGGCCATCAAAGAGCGAGATAAAAATATAATAATTTCTGCTGCAGCTGGATCTGGTAAAACTAGGGTCTTAGTTGATAGGGTAATAAGTCTTATGTTAGATGAAAAAGTTCCTATAGATAAAATGATTATAGTTACCTTTACCAACAAGGCTTCTATTGAGATGAAAGATAGGATTAGGGAAGCCTTAGAAGATCAAATAAAAATCGATCCTGCCAATAAATTTTTAAAAGACCAGTTAAAATTATTAAAACACGCTCATATCCAAACCCTCCACTCCTTTGCATCAGATATGCTTAGAGAATATTTTTATTATTTTGATGACCTTAGCCCAAACTTTAGCATCATAAGTGAGAATGCAAATGTAATTTTAAAAGAAGAAGCCATAGATGAAGTTTTTGATGAAGAATATGCTAAAAAAAGTGATGACTTTCATAACTTCATCCACAACTTTGCCACTAGCCGCAATGATAGGGCAGCAAAATTAATCATTTTAAAAACCTACGACAAGCTAACATCTCAGATAGACCCTATAGCTTGGTTAGATAGCAAAACTAAAAGTCCTTTTGATTTTAATATTTTTAAAGAAATTGTAAGAGAAAAAGTAGACTTAATCTTAGAAGATATCAGCAAAAATAAATCCCTAGCTAGGGAAAATAATTTGCGTGTGGAATACGAAGAGATGCTTACTGATGATTATAATCTTGTAAACAGTCTAAACCAACTAATATTTACAGACTGGGACTCATTTATAGAAAAGATCAACAAGGCCAAATTTACTACCATGGTAAGGGCTCGAAAAGATGAAAAAGATATCCAAGCTATTATAAAAAATAATAGGGACCTTTATAAAAAGGAATTAAAAAATATAAGCTCCCTAGTCTTAAATACCAACTCCCATATAATAAGTGAATTTGGCAAAAAAGAAGTAGAAGTTCTAGAAGAAGTTAATTATCTAACTAAAAGATTTATAAAAAAATACCAGGCTAAAAAGAAAGATAAGTCTTACCTTGACTTTAACGATATAGAGGCAGAATTTATAAAATTAATAGACAATGAAGAAGCCAACCAAGTTTTAAGGGAAAGATTCGCCTATATATTCTTTGATGAGTACCAAGATAGTAACGAAATCCAAAACTATATCATAGAAAAATTAAAATCAGAAGATAATTTATTTTTTGTAGGAGATGTCAAACAATCTATTTACGGTTTTAGACGTGCAGAGCCAGGGCTTTTCCTAGACAAACTCGAATCATATGATAGTGATGAAAACAAAGATTCTATCAGGATAAACCTAAATGAAAACTTTAGGACAGATGAAGATATTATAGATTTTGTAAACTATATTTTTGATAGGCTAATGACCAAAGAAGCTTCTGGCATAGATTATAAAAATGGCGGCCACAGGCTAAATGCTACCAAAGAATTTGACAAGGCAAATCCAAAATCTGAGATTCATGTTCTAGAGGAAAAATTATCTGAAGAAAATCACTTAGTAAAAGTAATAGAAAATTTATTAGAAGAAGGCTATGAGTATAAGGATATAGCGATACTCCTTAGAAGTGGGGCCAAATCTTACCTATACGAAAATGCCTTTAAAAAAGCAGGCATTCCATTTTTTAATGATATAAGTAAGGTCTCTTTTGGCGCAGTAGAAGTTACATTTTTTATAAATATGCTAAAGCTAATTGCAAATCCAAAGGATGATATCACACTTTTATCAGTTATCCGTAGTGATATATATAAGTTTAGTGAAGATGATATAGCAGCTATTAGGCTAAATTCAAAATATGCTAAATTCTACGAAGCTTTTGAAAATTACGATAAAGAAGATGAAATTTTAATAAAAATTAATGACTTTAAAACTGCCTTTAATGATTTTTCCTACCAATTATCCCTCATGGACTTATATGAATTTGGAAACTATATTTTTGAAAATTCTAATTTTTATGAATTTTTAATAGCCCGTGATAGGGCAAGTGATAGGATAGCCAATGTCGAAGCTTTTATAGATCTTATGAGCGACTTTGAAGTCAATAATGAAAATGGCTTGTATGGATTTTTGGACTATGTAGAAAATTTATCTTTATACCAAACGGATAATATAAACCCAGCCCGTGAATTATCAGAAAATGAAAATCTTGTTAGAATTATGACCATTCATAAATCCAAGGGCTTAGAGTTCCCAGTAGTTATTTTAGCAGATGCTAGTAAGAGATTTAATAACAAGCACCTAAGAGAAAGTGTAGTTTTTGATGATTACCTTGGTATAGGTATAAATGTGGCTGACTATGAAAATAAAATAAGGCTAACATCTCTTAAAAAAGACCTGATTACAGAAAAAATGACCATGGAAAATAAAAGAGAAGAGATGAGAGTCCTCTACGTTGCCCTAACCCGTGCTATAAATAAACTTATAGTAGTAGGTAATAGAAATCTAAACACGGTAAATAAATTAAATAGCAGGGATGATTACCTAAATATGTCAACCTATCTAGATTGGATTATAGCAAGTCTTGCTGATGATAAAATAAGTCTAGATCTACTAGAAAATGAATACACTACAAATGAACTTTCTAATATTGCAGAAATTTTAACCTTTACAGAAGAAAATGACTATGAAGTAAGTAAGGGAGAAGATATTTCTAATATTTTATCCACTAGTGTCCATGATATGCTTTATGATAGATTTGTAGATTTATTTACAAAAGAATATGAGTTTGAGGCTGACACTAAAGACTCTATTAAAAAATCTGTAACAGAGATTAGCAAGAATTTTAATCCAGAAGAAGATGGCTACGAGCTACCATCCTACAGTAAATTTGAAAGTTCAGGAGAATTTAGAAAACCAAACTTTATTTCGAAAGTAAAGGAATATAAGCCAACCGATAGGGGAACTATCATCCATAAAGTTTTCCAAGGGCTAAATTACCAAAAATATGACAATAGGAGCCTAGCACGCGCCCTAGATAGGTTAGTTTTGGAAAATAAAATAAAACAAGAAGAGCTAAAAGTATTAGAAGAAGAAAAAATAATAGCATATTTTAAAAATCCTCTAATAAAAAATCTCTACCAAAATGCAGAAAATATCAGAAAAGAAGAAACTTTCTTGATGAAATATGAGGACTATTATGTAAATGGGCAAATAGATATCATGTTTGAATTTGAAGATGAGATAGTCTTACTAGACTTTAAAACTGATAAGATAAAAAGAGAAGGTCTCTATGATGACCAGCTAAAAATATATAAATTAGCTATTGAAGAAAGTCTAAAAAAACCAGTAACAAAATCTTATATTTATTGGTACAATTTTTCTGAGCTAGAAGAGATAAATAATAAATTTTAAAACTTATTTGAAATCCATTTTAAATCGATATACAATTTCCTTAGACATCGATGTACTAACAAATATTGGAGAATATAAATTGAATTTTTATTTAAAATGTGAATTGGAAAACATCCCTGACTCAGAATTTATATATATGAGAAGAGTAGGTGAATATGGATCAGAAAATAAAATATTAATGGAAAAGTTTAAAAGTTGGTTAAGGAATAATATTACATTTGATGAAAGCACAACTATACTTTCTATTGCTTTAGATAACCCAGAATTGGTTAGTCCAAGTGAGTGCAGATATGATGTAGGAGTGATTTTTAAAGATGATTTTATAGAAAACGACATAGAAGAAAAAATTTATTCTAGAAAAATTAGAGGTGGCAAGTATCTGGTATATTTAATTCCACACAATCAAGAGAGCATACAAAGTATCTGGATAAATTATCATAAAGTATTAATACAGAAAGGATACTCTCAGGATTATAGAAGGCCTATTGTAGAAAGGTATAAAAAAAGTTTAGTCGATAATCACTTGTGCGAGCTTTGTGTACCAATAATATAATTGAATATTGATTTAAGTCTCATACGCTATTGTTTTAGCTTATGAGACTTTTATTTTTTTAATAAAAACCTCCATTTATATGGATTATATCACCAGTTATATAGCTTGCCTCATCTGATATAAGATACCTTACAAGGCCTGCAATTTCTTCTGGTTTTGCAAACCTATTAGTTGCAACTTCATTTTTTAATGCTTCTAATTCTTCCTTGCTAAAATCATTTTTCATCATATCAGTTTCAACAATCCCTGGGGCAATAGCATTTACACGGATTCCGGATGGGGCAAGTTCCTTGGCCATCGCTTTTGTAAATGTATTTATAGCACCTTTTGATGTAGAATATAGAGATTCCATGCTAGCACCAAAATCTCCCCAAATGGAGCTCATATTTATAATTACTCCGTACTGGTTAGAAATCATATTTGGAATGGCACGTTTACTATTTAAAAAAACTGAATTGAGGTTGGTATTTATAACATTTTGCCAAGTATCAAAGTCTATATCTTGGATTAGGGAAAAGTGAGAAATCCCTGCATTATTTATTAAAATATCAACATGGCCAAAGTTTTGCTCAGCTATGGAAAACATATTTTCCACCTCATCTTCCTTAGAAGCATTAGCTTTTATAGCAATAACATTTGGATTAGTTTCTCTAAGCTTATTCATCAATTCAATAGCTTGATTTTTACTTTCGTTATAATTAATTATTATTTTGTACTCATCATTTAGTCTTCTAGCAATGGCAGCACCTATGCCACGAGAAGATCCTGTTATTAAAACTGTTTTCATATTAAAATTATAACATAATAGGGTATATATAATAGCAAAGGAGTAAATATTATGGATTATTTTACATTAAATGATGGTATAAAAGTACCTGCAATAGGTTTTGGTACTTATAAAATTACTAAAGAAAAAGATATGGACCTTGCAGTAGAAACTGCACTTAAGGCTGGTTATACTTACTTTGATACAGCTAAATTTTACGAAAATGAAGATATTTTAGGAAAATATTTAAATAGTTATGGTAAAAATCGCGCAGATTATCAAATAGCTACAAAAATATGGCCAAATGCTTATTCTGCTGATAAGGCAAAAGAATCTATTGATGGTTCTTTAAAAGATTTAGGAGTAGACTACCTAGATGTGGCCTTACTACATTGGTATGGAGAAGATTACAAAGAAGCTTGGAAAGTTTTAAATGATTACAAGGATCAAGGTATTATTAAAAGTATTGGTGTATGTAACTTTTCTATAAAACAAATGTCAGAATTATTAAAAGAGGGGCCAGTACCAGTTATTGACCAATTAGAAAGTCACCTACACTTACAAGATAAGGATACTCACCATTTTCTAAAAGAAAATAAAATCCTTCATCAAGCATGGGGACCACTTGCTCAAGGTAAGTCAAATTTACTAGATGAAGATGTCCTAGAAGATATCGGTAAGAAATATAACAAAACTCCAGCCCAAATTGCCCTAAAATGGAATATTGAAAGAGGAGTTATGGTTTTAGTAAAATCATCTCATGAAGAAAGAATATATGAAAATATAGATTTATTTGACTTTAATCTAACAGATGAAGATATGCATGCTCTAGCAAGTCTTGATAAAAAAGAAAGATATTCTGCAAATCCTGAAGATAAGGAATGGTTAGAAAAAGCTGCTAATATGTAATTTTATTATTATATATTAATAAAAGATTGTTAAATAGAGGTCTTATTAAATAAATTTGCAATATTATTTATGATTATAAAATGATATTTGACAAGTAAATTTAATTGGTCAATAATAGCTTTAACAATACTTATTTAAATTTAAAAAATTATGAAAAAAAGAGTAGGCTTATCTATAAGCACAGAGAGTTGGAGTTTGGTGAGATCCATCCTTAAAAGTAAGTTCGAAAATCATTTTTCTTTTGCATATCTGAACTAAGTAAGATGTGTCGCCATGGTTGGCGTTATCAAAACCCGGCATTGTTAGATGCTTGAGTTGCTTATTTTATATAAGAATAAAGGTAGTAACGCGGAAATTTTCGTCCTTTGTCTATTGTAGACAAGGGACTTTTTTATTGGATAAATATTGTGGAATAAACTTTTTGGAGGAAATAATGAAAAAATTAACAAGAAGTCAATTTTTACAAGTTAGCATAATGCTATTTGGTTTATTTTTTGGAGCTGGAAACTTAATTTTCCCACCACTTTTAGGTAACCAAGCGGGTACTGCTACTTATATTTCACTACTGGCTTTTAGCGTTACTGCCGTGTTATTCCCGGTTGTTGGGTCGATATTAGTAGGAAAAACCAATGGCTTAACAAACTTAGCTAATAGGGTCGGACCAGTGTTTTCAGTTGTATTTACAACAGCGATATATTTATCAATAGGACCGTGTCTTGGTATACCAAGAGCAGGATCTGTTCCATTTGAAATGGCCATAGCGCCTTATGTGCCAGAAAGTTTTAGTTTGGATCTGGCTAGATTTTTATATACTCTTGTATTTTTTGCTATAGCGATGGCTATATGCCTAAAGCCTAATAAATTAGTAAAAAGAATTGGTAAGTACCTTACACCAACTTTATTAGTTCTTATATTTATAATGTTTATAAGAGTAGTTACAATGAGTAGAAATGTTGCAATGCCTACAGGTGATTATGCGACAGGACCTGTTACAAAAGGATTTTTAGCAGGTTATGATACTATGGATGCTGTAGCTGCTCTAAATTTTGGTTTTGTAATAGCCCAAGCTATAAGAAGATTTGGTGTGACAGGTGAAAAAGAGGTTACAAAGTACGAGGTAAAAGCTGGTGCTCTAGCAGGAACTGTATTATTTATAGTTTATGCTATGCTTGCAACCATAGGCATGATAGGATCAGCAAAATTTAGAGGTCTTGAAAATGGGGCCCAAGTTTTAACAGAAACTGTTAAATTTGTTTTAGGAGATTTTGGTTTAGTGCTTCTTGCATCAATATTTACTCTAGCATGTCTTACAACCTGTGTGGGGCTTATAACTAGTGGGGGAGAATACTTTGAATCTTTATTTAACAACAGATTGTCATATAGAAGCTGGGTTTTTATATGGACTTTATTTTCATTTATAATGGCAAACTTTGGTTTAAATAAATTGTTAGAATTCTCAGTGCCACTTTTACAAATAATATATCCAGTTGCCCTAGTGCTTATAGTTATGGGTATAAGCCATGATTATGTAAATTATTCTAAAGCTTCTTATGTAGCTGCTGCATTTGTATCAGTTGTACTTCCATTACATGAAGTTTTAAATAAAACATTTAACCTAAGACTGGGAGTCCTTACTGATGCCCTTGTTTCTCTTCCATTATATGTAGAAGGGTTATCATGGTTACTACCAACTCTTGTAGTATTAGTACTAGCAACCTTATTTTCTAAAGTAATGGTGGGTTTAAGACAAACGAATGTAGCAAGAACAACTAATAACTAAGAATATTGGAAAAAAGACTAAGTTAATCCATGGAAAGAAAAAGACGAGTAGAATTATTACTCGTCTTTTTAGTTTATATTTTATTTTACTTATTTTCTTTTTGTAGCAAATAATCCAGCTGCAGCAAGTGATAGGCTTGCATATACTCCAGTTAGGGCAGTGATACCTGTTTTTGGGTTGCTAGATTTTTTAACTTCTTTGTTACTAGCTTTGCTTGCTTTTTTATCTTCTTTTATTTCTTTAGCAGCTTTTGGAGTTTTTTCTCCCTTTGCTACTTTTGTTGTTTTTACATCTTTATTAGCTGGTTGGGCTAAGAAGTCTACATTAGCAAGTCTAGTTATTAAAACTTCTATTGCAGCATCTATTTCTTCTTGGCTGGTGTATTTTGCATTTAATACTTCTTCAGCTCTTTCGATTGCTAGGTTGTATAATTCTATGTTACTTTCTTCATCTACTGGTTTGTTATTTTTAGCTTCTTTGATAAAAGTTTCTAGTTTTGCTTTTGAAAACTCGTTGTTTATAGCAGGATTTTCAATAAAGTCATCTGTTTTTCTGATAGTGTAAAAGTCTACGATTTCTCCATATGGGTTCATTGTTTGTATGTTAAATGAGTTTTTAGAAAAAGTTAAGCTTGAAAATAATTGGCTTCTATCATCTAAACTTCTATTTACAAACCATTGGTCTTCACCGATTGGGTTGTAGAATTTTGACCCTGCTGATGTAGACATTGTTAAGAAAAGTGTTCCACGTGGATTTGTTACTTCTTTTTGGTTGTAGTCTAGTTTTATACCATCTACTATTACTTTATTATCTTTAAAAACTTTGTTGTTATATGTTTCTGAAAATCCATCTTTGATACCTGCGTTTTCATTTTTTGGATCTGTACCATAAGCATCTTCAAAACTTAATACATGCTCACCAGCTATCATTTGTCCAGTTCTTGTGTAGATGTGATCGTGGCCGTTTAGTACAACATCGATGCCATTTTCATTAAAGATTCTTACTAGTTCATGTCTTCTTTGAAGGATATCTGTATCAGATGTGTGAGTTGCTGTTGAATATGGTGCGTGGTGGAAGGATACAACTTTCCATGAGAAGTTTTTACCACGTTCTTTAGTTGCTTTTGCTATAGCATCTTTGATAAATGCTTCATGTTCTTTTGAGTCATTTACGTTTGAGTTGATGTTTAAGAAAAGTGTATCACCGTAAGAATAGTAGTAGTCTCCAGGAATATAGTAAGCAGTTCCATCTTCATTTATTTTAGAAATAGAACCTAATTTTGATTCGTTAGGTAGGTGGAAGTGATCAGAGAAAACTGTATTTCTTTGGCTACCATTTTTATCATCTACATAAGTTTCGTGGTTACCTACTACAGTTGAGAAGATACTATCTTTAAATAAATCATTGTCTAAGAAGTAGTCGTATTCACCCTCGTAGTTTACAATTTCTACGTTATCTCCCATTGATAGGTAGAAGTGTGGGTCTAGTTCACGAGCCTTATTTATTGTTTTTGCAAAGTCAATCTTATCTTGGTCAACTTTTGCTTGGGTGTTTTTATAAAGACCTTTTGAATCCCAAACACTATCTCCAGATCCCATTTGTGGATCACCAAAATATCCTACTTTAAATTCGTTATCCTTACCTAAAGCTTTTGTTTTTATAGTATAAGTTTCAGACTTGTAGGATCCTGATTTTACATAATAGTTATAAGTTTTACCTGGAGTAATATTTACTAAAGCTGTATATGTGCTATAGTCATTTACATCTCCAGTTTTTCTAGCTCTAATAGGTTCATACTCTTTTCCATCGAAAACAAGTCTTGAATCTGCTACATCACCTTTTGCAAACCATGTGATTGCTAATTCGTTTTCGTTTTTACCGTTGTTTACTACGATATTTTTAATTGGAGTAGTGATTGCTTTTAAATTATGGTTAGCATATTCTCCATTTTTCTTACCGTATTCGCCATTGGTTTCTTCTAATTTTTTAGCAACATCTGGGTCGATGTTTGTAACGTTTTTATCTTCACCAAAGGTTTCTCTTTCAGTTTCTGTAGCCCTATTAAACTTATTTGTTCCATCAGATTCTCTTACATTTGCCTCATTTTTTGGGAAGGTAACTTCATCATCTTGAAAGTTAAAAGGATTTTCTGCTTCATAAGCAGTTGCTTCTAGTTCTGCTTCATATGTACTAGGAACATCAAGGGTTTCTTTGTTCTCTACAATAGCAGTCTCATTTTTCACCGCTGCATCTTCTGCTGCATATGTATCTTGTACTGGGAAAATTGCAGCACTTGCACTTGCAATAGCTAGGGCTAAAATTAATTTGTTACTTTTTTTCATAAGAACCTCCATAAAATTTTTCAAGGTCATTATATATGGTTAGTGTTATATAATTTGCATAATATTGTAAATTTTATGTAAAATTTTTGTATTATAAATTTAATTAATATAAATAATCATTATCAGTTAAATTTTAAAAAATAGAGTACAGTAATATTATTATGTAAAATTTATAAAAAGGAGGTCTTATGGATAGACAAGCTTATAGTAATAAGTATTTGATTAAAAAATTCTTACCCTACTATAACCCGTATAAAAAAATCCTCTTTGCAGACTTATTTGCATCTGCTCTAACTACAGTTTCCCAGCTTGTATTACCACTTTTATTGTCAAGTTTAACAGACTGGGCCCAGCTGGGACTTTTAGATGCAAGTAGAGTTGTCAAAGTAGGAATTGTATATACAGTTACAAAAATAATTGAAGTAGCTGCTAGATATTTTATGCAATCTCTAGGCCATATCATGGGGGCAAAGATTGAACGAGATATGAGAGCTGATGTATTTAATCATTTGCTAACTATGGATACAGAATTTTTCAATGAAGCTCGCATAGGGGCTTTAATGAGTAGGATAACCACAGATTTATTTGATATTACAGAATTTTCCCACCATGTACCAGAAGAATTATTAGTGGGTGCTATAAAATTAATCTTATCCTTTATAGTATTGCTTACTATAAACTGGAAACTTTCTTTAATTATATATATCATCATCCCAATCATGTTTGTCTTTTCTAGTAAAAAACGTAAAGAATTTAGAAAAGCAACTATGAATGTAAAAAGACAAATTGGTGATATCAACTCAGGAGTAGAAGATACCCTACTTGGTATATCAGTTGTAAAATCTTTTGCTAATGAAGAAACTGAAAAGGATAAGTTTCAAGTAAACAATGATAAGTTCGTAGCTATAAAGAAGAAAAGATACTTTGATATGGCTGGATTTTTTATGATAAATGAAGCTTTTGCAGGGCTCATGTATGCAATTCTCATCTTTGTAGGTGGCTTTTTTGTCATAAAAGGAGAAATTTCTGCAGGGGATCTTATTGCCTTTACCATGTACCTAAATATGCTAGTGACTACTATTGAAAGATTAATTAACTTTACAGATGTATTCCAAGCAGGAACTACTGGTATAGAAAGATTTACAGAAGTTATGGAGATGGATAATAGTATCTTTGACGATGAATATGCCAAAGAATTAACTGATGTAAAAGGAAAAATTGACTTTGACCATGTTTACTTTAAATATCCAGAAACTAGCGAAGATGATCCATATGTATTAGAAAATATTAACTTTAATGTAGATGTTGGGGAAAATATCGCTTTAGTAGGTCCATCAGGTGCAGGAAAAACTACCATTTCTAAACTAATCCCAAGATTTTATGATATTACAAAAGGTTCTATAAAAATAGATGATACTGATATAAGGGATTTAACCTTAGAATCTCTGCGTGATAATATCGGTATTGTCCAACAAGATGTTTATTTATTTAGTGGGACTGTAAAAGATAATATCCGTTATGGTAAGGAAGATGCTACAGATGAAGAAATTTTAAGGGCTGCAGAACTTGCTGGAGCTACAGAATTTATAAATGATCTTCCATTTGGCATGGATACTCACATTGGGGAACGTGGAGTAAAATTATCTGGTGGTCAAAAACAAAGAATTTCTATAGCAAGAGTTTTCTTAAAGAATCCACCAATCTTAATTCTTGATGAGGCAACCAGTGCCTTAGATAATAAAAGTGAAGCAATTGTTCAAAAATCTCTGGAAACTTTATCAAAGGGAAGAACAACAATTACCATTGCTCATAGACTTTCTACTATTATAAATGCTGATGAAATCTTAGTTTTAACTTATGATGGTATTGTAGAGCGTGGTAACCACAAAGACCTTCTTGATAGAAAAGGCATTTATTATAACCTATATAATAGTAACAATGAAGAATTATTTGGGTAAAGAATGGTTTAAAAGACCATTCTTTTTTTGCTTTCAAGAAAAAGTAAACTTTGATATAATTTTATTAGATTGGAGAAATTTATGAAATTTTTTGGAAAAATCTTACACGGCCTAGCAACAGGCCTAGGTACATTTTTTAATGTACTAATAAATATTATGAATGTCATAGTAGTTACCTTTGAGGGTATAAGGCAGCTATTATTTATGATATTTATATTTGGTTGCTCAACAATATTTATTTTCCCGATAATTCCTTTGTTATTACCAAAAGAAGTAATTTATTTTATATTTGCAGTAATATTTATACCGATACTTGGTCCAAAGTTTATTTCCTTTTTAAGGTATATAAACTATACACTTACTGAGTGGATGTATGATAGAGCTGATTCTATGATAACTGGTCAAAAGGTGGGCTATGAAAACCTTTCAGATTATTCTGATAAATATATCTATGAACAAGAACAAATGCGCCGCCGCCAAAGAGAAGAAGCGGCTCGCCGTCAGCAAGAAGAAATGAACCGCCGTTTTGAAGAATTTGTTAGAAACTTTGGTGGATATCAAAATTCTAGGTCCTATGGGGGTGGTTATAACACTGGCTATGGCCAAGGCCAATACTCAGGCTATAATGGTGTAAACGATCTTGGCTTTAAGGATAAATATGAGCAAGCTTGTAAGATACTCGGTGTTGGTGTTGATACTGATATTTATGAAGTAAAATTAAATTATAGAAAACTTGCTAAAAAATATCATCCAGATCTTAATAAAGATCCAGATGCTACTACAATGTTTACTAAAGTTAATGATGCTTACGAGTTTTTGACAGAGGAAAATATTAAAAAATATAAGCAAAATTACCTTTAGAATAAAGATTTGAAAAGGATAGGCAATGATAAATGAAAAAATTAAAACACTGGAAGAAGCTGTAATTCTTTCAGAGATTGCATCATCAGCAGGAGCCCTGATGCTTGCCAATGGGGCTGAGATTTATAGGGTAGAGGATACAGTTGAAAGGATAATTAGATCAAAAGATTCTATAAAAGACGTAGATGTTTTTTCTTCTTATAATACAATTATCATTTCATTTTCCTACAAGGGCGAGATTCATACTAATATGCGTAGGGTCAGAAGCCGTGGGAACAACCTCTATTATGTTGATAGGGTAAATACTTTTTCTAGGAATTTCTCAGCAGGACTTTATACCCTAGATGAGGCTCTTTTAGAAATTGATAAGATAAAAAAGGAAAAATCTGTTCCAGTTGCATTAAGAATTTTAGGGGCAACTGTAGCAGCAGGGTCCTACTCGATTCTATTAGGTGGGGATATCATAGATATACTATCAGCCTTTTTGGTAGGATTTTTGGCCTTTAGGTTTTCCCTATTTTTAGAAAGAAATAAATTAAACTTTTTTGTAGTAAACTTCTTATATGGCTTTATACTTTCTTTTTTAGCTTTAGTTATAAATGAGATTACTCCAATTAGTATTAATATCGTAATCATTGGGGGCATGATGGCCTTTGTGCCAGGGGTTATGCTTACAAATGCAGTAAGAGACTTAATGAGCGGGGATGCCCTAAGTGGTATAACAGGAACTGCCATGGCCATATTAATTTCTATTGCTCTAGCAGTGGGGGTTGCAACACCTATTAGTATATGGAGGTTATTTTAAATGTCATATTTAATACAGTTTATAGCCGCAATCATGTCAACAGTAGGATTTGCCCTAGTATTTTCGGTACCTTTAAAAACTTTATTGGTATCTGCTGTCAATGGGGGATTTGGATGGATTGTTTTTAAATATGTTATAGATACTACAGGTAGTAAGTACATAGCAGTATTTTTATCAGCCCTAAGTATAACCTTTGTTTCAGAAATGTTAGCAAGACGTCTCAGATACCCAGCATCAGTATTTATAATTCCAGGAATTATTAACTTAGTTCCAGGAGAGGGTATATATAATACAATGGGTTTTTTTGTAAATAATCAATCCGAGTTAGCCATAGAAAGTTTTTATAGCACCATAGTTGTAGCAGGGTCCATATCATTTGGCATATTACTAGCAAGTTCCTTCTCAACTTCGCTTAAAACTTTTAGAACAAGAACAGTAAATAGAACAAATTATCTAAGGAGAAAAAAATGATAAAAGAAATATATTTAGCAGGCGGATGCTTCTGGGGAGTAGAAGCATACTTTAAAGAAATCAAGGGAGTAGTGGATACAGAAGTAGGTTATGCAAATGGAAAAACTGAACAAACAACCTATGAAGAAGTAGCATCTACAGACCATGCAGAAACTGTTCATATAAAATATGATGATGAAGTAATTAGTCTTGAAAAATTATTAGAATACCTATACTACATTATTGATCCGTTTAGTGTTGATAAACAAGGCAATGATAGAGGCCGCCAATATAGGACTGGTATTTATTCAACAAATGCGGAAGACTTAGAAAAAGCTAGAGAATTTTTAAACGAAAAACAAACTAGTGCAGATAATAAAATCCAAGTTGAAGTAAAAGAGTTAAAAAACTTTATAGTAGCAGAAGACTACCACCAAGACTACCTAGAAAAAAATCCAACCGGCTACTGCCATATTAACCTTAATGATAGACCTAACTTATAATTAGCTTTGTTTAAACTTAAATATATTATATAATTAAGTTACTAATATTATTAAGGAGGAAGAGATGAAAAGTAATTTTATTAGTAAGATTTCTTTGGCAACTGCAATGCTTTTAGCATTTACAGCTTGTGGGGCTGAGGAAAATGTAGAAGACACAGCTACAAATGATACAAGTGTAGAACAACCAGTTGAGCAAGAGGTAGAAGAAGCAAAAGATGATTTAGCTGATGAAGAAGCTGAAACAGTTGAAGAAGTAACAGAACAAGAAGAAGCTAGCCAAGACAATATCTTTGAGGGAAGAACTTTAAATGTAGTGGCTACAAGTGATTCATACGTTCCGTTATTTGAAGAGTTTACAAATGAAACTGGTGCGGATGTAGAGTTTCTTTCAATGTCTAGTGGGGAAGTTATTTCAAGAACAAAAGCAGAAGGCAAAGCAATGGCTGACCTTTGGTTTGGTGGTGGACTAGATGCCTTTATGGCAGCAAAAGATGATGGATTATTAGAAGAATATAATTCAGATATGACCTATAAAATCCCAGAAGAATACAAAGATGTTTATGGCTACTACTTCTCCAAAGGTCTTACAGTAGTTGGATTTTTAGTAAATGATGGGATACTTGAAGAAAAAGGCTTAGAAGCTCCAAAAACTTGGAAAGATTTAGCAGATCCTAAATACAAGGGTGAAATCATCATGTCAAACCCTGCTATCTCTGGGACAAACTATGCGGCTTTAAAAGGATTATTAGACCTATATGGTGAAGAAGAAGGTTGGGAATTATTTGAAAAAATAAATGATAATATAGACTTCTACTCTAAAAGAGGAAAAGACCCACAAGAAAAAACTGCCCAAGGAGAATTTGGCATAGGAATTATTCCTGTTGACCAAAAGGCCTTTGATGCAGCTAAAGATTATGGCCTAACAGTTATATACCCAGCAGATGGTATTCCATGGGTACCAGAAGGAGTTGCAATCTTTAAGGATAGCGAAAATACTGATATTGCTGAAGCCTTTATAGATTTTATGATAGGCGAGAAAGCACAAACCATGATTGCAGAAATAGATGGGAAAGATACTAACCAACTTATAATTCCAGATATCAAAGGACTTGATTTAGGTTTACCAAAAGATAAGCTAATCGATGAAGACCTATCAACATTTGGATCACAAAGAGAAGAAATATTAAACAAATTTAAGCAAATAGCTGGAGACAAAGCTAGCGAAGAATAAAATAAACCAAGGCTAAGCCTTGGTTTATTTTATATATACATATTATGAAAAAATTAAAATCAACAAATTTATTCGATATATTAATACAACTCATCCTAGGCTTAGCGGTAGTAATTTTTATACTAATGCCTTTTTTAAGTGTCTTTAAAGAAAGTTTTATAATTGATGGGAACATTGATTTTTCCTATTATGAAAATATCTTAGCTAATAAAAAATTATTAATAAACTCTTTAAAACTAGCTACTCTTACATCATTTTTTTCAATCATATTAGCAACTATCCTTGCAATTTATATTTACTTATCAAAATCAAAAGTAAAGAAAGTCTTTAACCTTATATTATTAATTACTTTAGTTAGCCCTCCCTTTGTAACAAGTCTTAGTTACATTACCTTATTTGGGCGTAGAGGATTTATAACCCATAATCTATTAGGACTTTCCATAAATCCTTACAATATGTGGGGAGTGGTTTTCATGCAGACACTTTCATATATTTCGCTAAATAGTATGATTTTACTAGGTTACTTAGCTACAATGAAAAATGATGTGATAAACTCTGCTAGGTCCTTGGGAGCTGATACTAATTCTATAATTTTAGATATCCTTATTCCCCAACTTAAAAATGGTATTTTTACTGTGTTTTTATTAAGCTTTTTTAAATCGATGGCAGATTTTGCAACTCCTTCTATTATTGGAGGAAAATTTAATGTACTAGCCCTAGAATCCTACTTTGAAGTTATAGCAAATGGAAATTTATCTAAGGCTAGTACGATGAATGTTTTGCTTTTACTACCAATTTTACTAGTATTTATAATAGTAAGTTTTTTAAATAAGGAAAGGTCTACTACGGCAAGTACTAGTAACTTAGCAGAAGTTAAGGTTCAAAGAAGAGGGATGATATATAACTTATTTAGAGTTATAGGAATTTTAATTTTACTTTTACAGGTAAGTTTATATGTGGCAATTATATTAAGTGCTTTTACTACTATGAAAAAAGGGTCCTTAGTTTTTAGCTTGGCTAATCTTTCGAAGGCTAAAAATTATATGGGTGATGCTATGTTAAGGTCTATCGGATATTCTCTAATCTCAGCCTTTGTTGGTACCCTCATTGGTATGCTAATTAGTTATTATTTAATAATTAGAAATAGTAAATTTATGAAGGTAATAGACCTTATTTCAAATATGCCTTACATAATACCGGGCACTTTTTTTGGTTTAGGCTACTTGCTATATTTTAAATCTCCACCTCTTATGATTACAGGGACAAGTATTATAGTTGTTTTAAATGTACTTTTTAAGCAGCTGCCTTTTTCAAGCAGGGTTGGAAATACTGCTATGAAATCTATTGATACCGATATGATTAATTCATTAAGAGATCTGGGGGCTAATACGTTTTATGAAATAAAAGATGGGATTATCCCAAATATCAAACCCTCCTTGCGCATATCACTTATAAATAGTTTTACAACAACTATGACAACTGTTGGATCGATTATATTTTTAGTTTACCCTGGCAAGAAACTTTTGACTCTTGTTATGTTTGATGTCATAAACAGTGGCAGATACGGCGAAGGATCAGTCATTGCCCTGCTTATAATGATAATTTGTATTGTATTTAATTTACTTATTAATTTTATTTTTGGACAGGGAACTTTAAAAGAAAGGTCTAACTATGTATTTGGAAATTAAAAATTTAACTAAAAGCTATGAGGCAAATAAGGTTTTAGATAATATAAATATAAATTTAGAAGAGGGTAAATTCTTGTGCTTACTAGGCCCATCTGGTTCGGGCAAAAGCACTATCCTTCATTCGATAGGAGGCTTTATAGATTTTAGCGGACAAATAATATTGGATGGAGAAGATATTAGCAATCTAGAGCCCAATGATAGAAAAGTTTCAACAGTTTTTCAAAGACTAGGTCTATTTTCTCACATGACAGTTTTAAAGAATGTGATGTATGGATTAAAATTTAATCAGAAATCTTTAAGTAAAACAGAGAAAAAAGATTTAGCATACAAAACAATAGAAATAGTAGGCTTAAAAGGCTATGAAAATAGAAAACCTGCTGAACTTTCTGGTGGGGAAAGGCAAAGGGTGGCCCTTGCTAGAAGTTTAGTAGTGAAACCAAAATTACTTTTAATGGATGAGCCCTTTAGTGCCCTTGATCAAAAGCTTAGGGAGAAAATGCAATTAGAAATTAGAAAAATTCACAAAGATTTTGGACTCACAACAATTTTTGTAACCCACGATCAAGCAGAAGCCTTCAAGATGGCGGATAAGGTTATAGTTCTTAGTCAAGGAAAAATTATAGATCAAGGTTCTCCCCAAAGAATTTATAATAAACCTGTTAATAAAGAAAGTTTAGACTTTATTGGTCAAAAAAATATAATAGATAGTACTTATGTTAGGCCAGAAAAAGTAAAAATTACAGATAAAGGGGAAGAATTTGTTATAAAGGATATTATTTTTATGGGCAGCACTATAGAAATTTTTGTAGCAAATAGAGATAAAGAACTAAAAGTACTTTTACTAAATGATAATTTTGATAAAAAAATTGGCGATACAATTAAGTTAACTTATGTTATGGAGCAGATATAATGAAAATATTACATGTACTAACCCAGTTACCAGCAAAGACTGGTAGTGGTGTTTATTTTACAAATCTTATAGATAGTCTAAATAATATGGGCTATGAAAATGCAGCAATCTTTGGCACGGAAAAAATATATGATAACCAGGTAAATACAGAACTTTTAAAACCAGTATATTATAATACAGAAGATATGCCCTTTAGAATATGTGGGATGAGTGATCAAATGCCCTATGATTCTACAGTCTATAGCCAGATGACTGAAGAAGAAATTGATATTTTAATTAGCAATTTTAGAAAAGCATTAATAGAAGTAAAAGAAGAGTTTAAACCAGATATAGTAATATCCCACCACTTATTTTTTATAACAGACCTAGTTAAAGAAATCTTTGCTGATACAGAAGTAGTAGGCATATCCCACGGAACAGATATGAGACAGGTTAAAAAGCACCATAAGTTTTTACCAAGACTTAACCATCTAAAAGATTTAGATTATGTGCTTACGGTTACAGATATGGAAGATGACGCCATAATAAATCTACTGGGAGTAGATGAAAGAAAAATCCATAATGTAGGTGGGGGCTATAATGAAAAAGTATTTTATCCGCCAAAAGAAGAAATAGAAAAAAATACCATAGATATAGTTTATGCAGGTAAGATTAGCCAGTCAAAAGGAGTTTTTGAACTAGTTCAAACTTTACCAATTCTAGAAAAAAAATATCCACAGATTAGGCTTCATATGATAGGAAACGCTGACTTAGAATCTTGTCATAAGATGAAAGATTTAGCAAAACATTCGCAAAGGCTATCAATATACCATGCCCTAGATCAAATAAAACTAGCAAATTTATTAAGAGATGCAGATATATTTGTACTACCATCCTACTTTGAGGCCCTAGGGCTAATAGCTATAGAAGCATTAGCCTGTCATAAACTAGTAGTAGCAAGCCAAATTGATGGACTAGAAAAACTTATAGGGCCAGAAATAAAAAATAAACATTTAATAGAATTTACCAAGCTACCAAGAATATATGATGTAGACAAACCAGTCAAAGACGATATCCCAGCTTATGTAGAAAGACTAAGTGAGAATATAGAAAAGCAAATAAATAGGTTAGATCAAAATTTATTTACAGAAGAAGTAAACGCTGAAATACAAACACTTGCCTGGGCAAATATAGGACAAAAAATAATAAATATAATAAAAAACTAAAAAAAGTGTTGACAGGATAAAATTAGCATGGTATTATATATCTTGTCGTTAAGAGACGACACAATGAACCAGATAAGTTAAAGCTTATCTAAAAAGTAAATAGTAATTAAACTTTAAGCAATTAATTTGAGTAACCTTAAAACAATGATTTTGTTCTTTACATAAAGAACAGGATAAAATAAATCACGCATTGATTTGAGATCAGTGTAAATGAAAAAGAGCTTGAATCAAAAAGCTTTTATGAACTAAACTT
>ERZ1029884.10-NODE-10-length-67622-cov-207.597762_pt1 | contig 67622 bp, 67 predicted proteins | sample MGYA00519233_ERZ1029884 | MGnify/ENA primary metagenome ERZ1029884 (study PRJEB33666, sample SAMEA4610931) | skin metagenome | biome: Human-associated habitat; feature: Malodor aspect; material: skin | place: Philippines | collected 2015-08 ...
GGTTTAACCTGGAAGGAGTTTCCTGAATTGAACGGAAAAGTTAACCGAAACCCCCACGGAGTCCCGTGCCCAATGGGGTCTGCATGCCCGACCGTGGGAAAGAAGCACCAGGCAGGATCTAGAGTGCTCCAGGAGCACACTGCTATGGCGCGAGAAAGAGCAGAGCGCTCGTCGGATCTCGGGACGGGTGCCGGTTCGGCTCCTCGGTCCGTATCTCGTGACGAGTCTGCGGTGCGGTTTTCCGACTGCGGAAGCACCGAGGAGTTTATCGACCTGGCGGGGGTCAGCATTGACGTTAGCGAGGACGAAGACGAGTTCACGGTTACCCGTGCCGACACGGCGGAGTCGTTTACGATGTCCACTGAAGAGGCCGAGATCATGGTCGGAGCGGAACTCTACGATGTCAACGATGAGTCTAAGGCCGACGCCCTGGAAAGGGTGCTCGACTTTATGCCGCGTATTCGCGACTACAGTGACGCTCAGATCACAGAGGAAGCCGTGTTTAGATACCTCCCACACGACGAGGACGCTAGGGCATTCCGGTACGCAGAGGAGCTCAGGGAGGCCTCGGAAGGACTTCGCTACCTTGGTGCCGATGCCAGTGGGGTTAGACTGTTTGAGACGTACCGCGCCGTTAGGGGCGACATCTACGAGGACGGATCGTATGAGGACGATGACGTAGAAGAGCCGGGTGTGTACGACTATGCGTTTGCTATTCGCGACGAGTATGGCATCAGGTGTGCCGAGGAGGTGTACGAAACGGACCCTCGTACCGGTGACGAGGTCGGGTACACCACTATGTCCACCGGACGAAAAGGAACCGACGGGTACAGGGAGTTTTCTTTCCACCGTAGGTTCCCCCAGCCGTATGGAGTGCAGCCGTACACGGATATTCTTGGCGAATCTGTAATGGAGCTCGGGCAGGTGTTCGATGACTACGGAAGCATCGATTTTGACGCTACTGATGACAGGGCTTCGGAGCGAACCCCGCACGACATCGACTTCGCTGTGGCGAGGGAACGGATTGGTGCCGAGGAGAGGAGGCTTGCCGAATGGCGCGGAGTCGCGCAGAGGTTCTTCTCCGAAGAGTGATGTTCGCCTAGTCCTGATCGCCGCCGCTTCTTATCCAAGCAGCGGCGATTATTTTTGCACCGGGGGCGTTTCAGGAGCGGTCGAGATCGGGTGATAACGGGGCTTCGACAGGCGAGAATACCACTTGGGGTATTCTTCTTAGGAGGAGAACAAGGAGAAGAAAGGAGCGTTTTGGGTACTCAATTGGAGAAGATCTCATACACCGAGGTGAAGTTTTCTGGAAAGTCGGCATACGTCAGCGACAGCGTGCTGCATACTGCCCACCTTGTAGAGGAGGGCATGGACGCAGGAGATCTCCTTGAGTTCTACCTCGACCTTAATGCGTTCCATCTGGCAGAGAAGGCAGCGCTTTTCGCCACGGGAGGTAGCGACATGTTCGAAAGAACGCGAGACGCGCTGATGAAATTCGCCAGATGTGAGGCAATACTTCTCCTTGTGCGGGGAGATGTTGAACTGGTTCGAGAGGTGTACTTCGGTACTGCATTCCCAGTTGATCGAGACATCGAGCCCATCAAGAAGTTTCTCGGGATAGAGCACGGGTCATCGAAGTACTCTAGGTTTGCAGACTTGTACTCCGCTGGCTCAACAGTGCTTGGCGTCAGAGAGCCGGATGCCCCTGGCGGGTTCTTGTATGCAGATTTCCCGCTTCGCCACTTCGGCCCGGAGACCGTTACGGACAACATTGCGCTATCCGTCGCGGTAGAAGACCTCATTGAACTTGATTCTGCTCTTTCCGGAGCACCCCTAACGAGGGAATCTTTCCCCCGATGGTGCGCGGAGCAGGGCTTGGACAAGGAACAGGTCAGCGAGTCGATTCGGGTATACCGCGACCTTCTCTCGCTGCGTTCTTCGGCACGGAGGGCGATTCGGGAGAGGCGCTAGAGAGAAAGTCGCCAGTCGTGGCGGAAGATATTTTGAGTCGGCCTACGCCCCGATGACTGACGTTGCCCGGTCAATCAGTCGCTCTGGGTGGCAGGCATGGAGCGCAAACGCCTCGCGACTCTCGCTGATCTCCTTTAGGTGGCTCACCACCGAAGAGGTTTCGACCTTGGTAACACCACAAGTGGTCATCAATTTCAGCTTATCGTCGCGCCCGAGGAGCCGAACGTGCAGTTTGCTGATCCCAAGGAGTGTCGCTGCCGTGTCGATGTCAACCCAGGCAGGAAGATGTGCAGTCCCGTACTCTGCGGGTATAGCAGCCGCAGCAGCAGTTTCGCTGTCAACTCCCGGTACTGCGGTGCGCCCAGGGACGTCAGAAGTAGTCGGCGATGGGTCGTTGAAAATGTTTTCGTTTCCCATGTCGGTACTCCTCGTTTCTGGCTCAAGACGGGCAATGTATTGCCTATATTAACCGTGCGCGTTCAATTCTGGAAGATTGTTCACTCGGCACTGTCTCGTGCAGGCGCGGCGGCCGTCTTGTATTCGGCGTGCTCTCACCCCGCGATGACCTCCGCCTCGAAAGCCCCGCGGTTCCCATCGTCCCGGAAACCCCGCCATCTGACAATGCCTGTTTGGAATTTTTGTTCGAAACGCGCCCTGCCCCCCCGAGTTCCACATCGCACCGACCCTCGAAACGGAATTCGAACCGAAGCCCCGAGCCGAGTCCCGAACCGCCAACCACTACGGACCCCGCAGCGCCCACCGACTCCCGCTCCGGGAGCCGTCTCGGTTGCCGGCCGAGCGGCCTACAGGTCGTGTAGCAATACCAGTTTCAACACAAAAAAACTGGCCGGCAAATCCTTGTAAGGCTCAAAGAACCGGCCAGTTTTCGTCGTCCCGGGGATAGTCTCTCCAAAAGTTACCCAATTTTGAAAACCGGGTTTAACCTGGAAGGAGCTTCCTGAATTGAACGGAAAAGTTAACCGAAACCCCCATACTGTTCCATGCCCGATGGGCCAGAAGTGTCCGTCGACAGTGAGCAAGAGTCACAGGCCGGGGTCGAGCGAGCTGGCGCGCCACACAATGATGGCCTCAGGTCAAAGGGATGATCGCGCGGCCGCTTTCGACAGGGCACAAAATGCCAAGCCCGCGCGAGGGGAGATGAAACCAGCCTCCTCATTCAGAAGCATTGACGAGTTCGCGAAGAGGGCGGACGTGTCGTTTGACGAGTCGGAAAACGGCGATGTCACTGTTACCCGCGGCGATGCTGACGTGTCGATCACCGTCTCGAAGGCCGAGGCGGAGTCCATCGCGATGGTTCCCGCCGACAGCGATGACTTCGAGGAAAGATTCCTTCGCTCGCTCAACCACGTCAGAACATACAGCCTGTCTGATGTCAACGAGGACGCTGCATTCTTTGGACCCCCGGCAGAACTCCAGAGTTACTCCCCCGCGGTCAGGGAATACCTCGACGTGGCCGAATCGACGCTTGCGACTTCGGTAGCCATGAGCACTGCTGGCGGCGACAAGGGAGTTGCCGCAGCGGCGGCGGTAAGAGAACTCGACCCCGACGGTCTTGTTGCTGCACCAGAGGATGAAGCTGTCGAGGCGTTTGAGCGCGTTGGGCGCGCGGCCATGCGAGAATTTGGGTTCCGTCCGGATGACCGCAGGAACCGCTCGCTAGTGTCTGCTGGTGGCGGATTTACAAAGGGGGCAACGAGGTTCTTCTACACCAACGAGCAGGGCGAGGACGCGAGCTTCGAGATCTCGGGCACGTATGAGCACGGAAGAGACGAGGTCACTGAGGAGTTTGCCCTGGGGCAGACGGTCATGGACATGTACAACCTCGGCGTGTTCGATGGAAAGACGGGGGCAGACCCGAGCGACATTGTCAGAAATCGGTTCGGTATCAGAAACCTCGATGACTACCAGAGCGCGGTTTCCGCTTCGTCCAAGCGCCGCAATGAGATTATGTATCAGAAGGATCTGGCAAAGCAGTTCCTCGGGTAACAGGAAGGGAGACCACAGTGAGCAGGCGCGATAGCAGAACGGTTCCTTGTCCGATGGGGCAAGGTTGCCCGTCAACGGTGACAAAGAGGCACCGTTCGGGTTCAAAGGAGTTAGAGGAGCACAGCAGGCTCGCCAGGCGTGGCTCAGCGCCCCAAAAGACCGTGACGCCGGCAAGGCCGGCAAGTGAGTTTTCGGACAAGAATGCTCCGCCAGTCCCCGTGATGACGGTGGCGGAATTGTCCGATTTCGTCGTCTCGTCCGACGTTTCTGTAGACATCGATGACGGAATGGGAGTCACCGTCTCCCGCGGCGACATTGGACTGTCAGTTGCCATGCCGAAGTCCGACGCGGAGGCCATTGCGGGATCGGAAATGGGTTCGCAAGACTTCGACTCTGACCTGCTTGTCGGAATGAACAGTATGCGCTCGATGTCCAGGGAGGAGATCAACGCCAATGCCGCGCTTTCTGCGACGTACAGCAAGGACGTAGCGCATTACAGGCCGGCGGTTAGAGACTTTCTGGACACCCACGCCACCTACACTTCTCTGAATAGAGCGGCGGTCTCGTCTGGGCAGGGGAGAGGATACTTCCAGCGTGTCGTTGATAAGTTCCGTGGCGCAGACGATGTGTCAAGGATTCGCTACAGGGAGGAATTGTGCGAGTCAATAGGAAGGGAGATTGCGGAAGATCTGTCTATCGAGCCCGTCGATAGCGGGAGTAAGGACGGTGGCAGGTTCAAGTTCTCGCACCCGGACAAAACAACTGGCACCAGGCGAGAGTTCGAAGTCGCCGTAGATGGAATGTACGGAATGCAAAACCCGTATTCTGCTCTAGCTAGGTCTGCCGTCGATGTCGTACAGTCAGAGCCGGACGGTATTGAAAGCGTTGTTATGCTGCGGAACTTCATTTCGGACATCGTCGACGCTAGGGGCTTCCGTTTCGCTGCCGAGTCGGCGGCCGAAGCGAGGGACACGATGCTTTACCGAAAGGGCATTTCCGAGCAACTGCTTGGAGAAGTCGGGTAGGCCCCAAAACCGAAACGAAAACCGCCTCGGTATCCGCAATGGTTACCGGGGCGGTTTTCTTGCTGCCCAAGTTAGGCCCTCCGGCCATCGCTTGCCGTCGAGGAGATAACATCGACCGACGCGACGATGTTCGCAGCGGAGGTCAGAATGTCAGACACGCAGGTGTGCTCTTCGGAACCCTTCCGTGACTCGTGCGCCAGAGACTTGACGGCGCTCTCTTCGATCTCCGCTACGTTTGCCGCTACGGTGACGAGGCTTGATGCGTCCACGCTGCGGTAGTGGAACTTGCTGAGAAGATCCGGCATGTATTCGGCGAGGAACGTGCGGTCAAAGGTGATAGACGACCCGAGCATGGGAAGTCGCTTATCTGCGATCCCAAGCGCCTCAAGCCAGGCGATTGCCTGCTGCTCGACACGGCCCGGGATGAACTCGTGGTGGTAGTCATTGTCGTCGATACGCGCGAGTTTCTCCCACAGGCCGTTCTTCTCGTGCATTTCCGCGGCGGCGGGGTGGATCTTTCCTGCCCGGTAGCGATTGAGTGCGCCCGCCTCGAAGACCACCGACTCGAAGTACGACACCGGGGTGTAGTCGGAGGTAAATGCGACCATGCCGATCTGAATGAGCAGGTCGTTGTCGTGGTCAAGGCCAGTGGTTTCGCAGTCGAAGCCGAGGAATGCGATGTCATCTGCGGAAATGCCACCGTTTTCGCTCCACAGGAATTCCATTGACGACTTCAGCGAGTCTTGGTCGCGATTGTTCTTGAGGTCGAAGATCGGGTTTGCGGTCATGTGATTGCTCCTGGTTCGTGTGATTGATGGTTGTATATCTCAACTTAACATACGTGTAGTTGTGGAACAACTATTTGTCACCGGCGTGTCATTACTCTTGCGTGCGAAATACTTTCGTAACACCGCTGTTTCGTACTTGTGTTACAGTGTCGGAAAGGATACCCCGTAATGGGGGTGAGAAGAAAAGAGGAAACGTACATGTCTTCGACGCGCATTATTGTCTTTAGCCACGACGGATCTGATGAGAAGCAGAAGAAGGTCACTGATCTGACCCCTGAAGTGTTCGCACGGCAGGAGTTCGGTGACAGAGCCAAGTTCGATAATCGCCGGTGGCCGTCCGACGTTGTCATCTACAACCGGGATACCGGAGCAAATGACCACGTTGGCGTTATCCACGAGGTCGAAGTTGTCGGCAAGGGCTTCGACGGGTTTGAAGATCGTCTCGAGAACTTGACGAAGATCGCCAACGAGCGCAACGACGCAAGGCAGGTGTACGAGAAGTACAACGATCAATATAAAAGGGAGATCTCCGAACTCAACGAGCTAGGTATCAAAGCGTCGGTTATCGCAAGCCGGGTTGGCACGACCCAACAGGCAGTCTGCAATATCGTCAAGCGCAACGGAAAGCCAAACTAAGACTGCAACCCTCCCTGCGAGGCTCGTTTTCCTACACCGAGGGGTAGGGTTCCATTCGGAATACCCCCTTTTCTCGGAAGGAATCTACGAATATGAACGCAGCACGCATGAGCGCAACTCCGCGCGTCGCTTCTGTGGCCGCCGCGGCCACTCTCGCTATCGGCGGCGCTGCCGTCGTTCCGGCTTTCGTTCCGGACTTCGCTCCGGAGGCCGTGGCGCAGACCAACAAGCTGAGGGCGGCCGAAGGACAGGACTTTTCCACCGGCGAATTCACTATCGTTGATGGAAAGGTCGCCCTGGCGCAGCCGGTGAAGATCCCGGATGTGAGCCTGTTTGGCGAGGCGACGTTCAACAACGACAAGGACACGCTTGAAGTGGCGACCGGTACTTGGAGGATCGTCAAGTCGGATGCCCAGGATGAGTTCTTGGTTGCCTTTATCCCAAAGGACCAGGGCCTGTTCTACGGCATGCCGCTGAAGGATGCCATCTATGACACCACCGAGCTTCGCATGTGGGGTAAGAGAACCTCGGACGGCTCGAGGGTCTACACCGGACAGGAGGTTTCTGCTACCCCGGGTAGGAACTTCGGTCTTCAGACCGCTGTCGCAGGCAGTGACGGTAGGGCGACATTTACCATTCCGGAGGGCGCTTCTAACATCGCCACCACGAATGATGGTGTGGAGATCCAGGGAAACAATGTGACCGTTGACCTCCAGGGCAAGAGCTCCAGGGTTGTCAGTCTCACTTACGGAACGCCAGCCGACCCGACCGGCGCTTCGATCATGTCCGGCTCGCAGCTCATCGTGTTCGGCGACAAGGCACTCGACAAGGGTTCCACTCAGACCATCAGAACCACCGACAACAAGGTTGTCGAGGAAAACGAGGTTCACCTGATCTTCCGGGATATGGAAAGACAGCAGATCCCCAACACCGACAAGGCCGAGTCGGTCTATAAGGCAGGTAGCCCAACCAGGGTGACATCGAACTCCATTCCGGGGGCGAGCCTGTACTTCCCGACCGAGGGTCAGCCGAAGGACGCAAAGCTTTCCAACAACTCGAAGTTGAGCGCTGACCCGGTGAGCTACATGGCTCCTCAGTTCCTTCAGTTCTTCCCGGAAGACCAGGCGAAGAGACTCTCTAGCGACTTCTCGAGCCAGGTGATGACCAAGATGGAAGTTCCTGGCGAGGGTACGTGGCAGATCGTCGGCGTTCAGGGCGGCCCGGCCCTCCAGTTCACCCCTGCACAGGGCTTCAAGGGCTACCCAACTCCGCCGAGGGTGAGCTATTTCTGGAACACCGACATGAACTCCCTGTCTCGTGGTGCAGAGGACGAGAAAACGTTCAGGGAGATGTACGACAGGGTGATGGCAAACCGTGACCTCGTTGTTGCCGACTACAGGGACACTCCGGCACCGGCTCCGGCCGTTGGCGAGCCAACAAGCAAGGAGAGGGAGACCCCGGCACCTTCCACGTCGAAGCAGGCTGAGCAGGACAAGACAAGCACGTCCGCTCCCGCAACCTCCAAGAAGGAGGAGCCGACCACCAGCAAGTCTTCGGGAGACAAGGCTACGTCCACCAAGGCTCCGGCACCTTCCACGTCGAAGCAGGCTGAGCAGGACAAGGCAAGCACGTCCGCTCCCGCAACCTCCAAGAAGGAGGAGCCGACCACCAGCAAGTCTTCGGGAGACAAGGCTACGTCCACCAAGGCTCCGGCACCTTCCACGTCGAAGCAGGCTGAGCAGGACAAGCCGAGCAACGGCAGTGGTGACGTTGCCCCTACTAAGAACATTGTGACCAAGACGGTCAAGCCAATTGAGGATGACCCGAAGATCTCCGCACCGGGTAGCGGCACGTCCGGCGCGACGAATTCCGATCCGTCTTCTCGTCCGGTTCTTCCTGGACAGGGTCAGGGTGGGGATGCTACTAACGGTGGCAACACCTCCGGCACCGTGAACCGTCCTTCGCTGCCGGGGCAGGGATCTAACGACCCTGCCGCTGGCGCGGGCAACGGCGCTGCGTCCGAGGGCACCACTCGTCCAGCACTTCCGGGCCAGAGCCAGAACGCTGAATCTGGTGAGAACACGGCACCTGCTGACAACGCCTCCCGCGAGTCCGGCGACAAGGGTGGACAGGACGACAACGCAATCGTCCCGATCATCGAGGGTGGCAACGGCAACGGTGGTAATGCGGCTCCGGGCGAGACTGATTCTGGCTCCCGCGTAAGCGTAGTGACTGACGAGAACGGTGACGCAACCATTATCACCGAGGGTCGGGAGGACACCGCGTCCGACAATGGCGGCGGCCGTTCCGTCCTTGCTAGGACTGGTGCAGATATGCAGTTCGTGATCGCCATGCTCATGGCTGTGATCGCAGTCCTTGGCGGCACCGCGTTTGTCCGCAGACGCAACGAGGCCAAGTAGTCCGATCCTCTAGCGAAGTAAACCCCTCTTCCGTCTTCGGGGGAGGGGCTTTTCATGTTTCTGGGGGGTATTTTCAACCCACGCTTTCGTCCTGTGCTATAGTTTTTCGTAGCGCATTCGCTTGGAGGTGTGCCAGAGAGGCCGAATGGGGCTCCCTGCTAAGGAGTTGCTCTTTCACGAGGGCCGCAGGTTCGAATCCTGTCACCTCCGCCAAAGTCCCGGTATGGGACTTTTTTCTTTCTTCTGTCCTTCTTCGCGCTTGATGGGGTGCTCGCTGTATTTCGGCGGCGCTACCCCGCCTCGAATCTCGTAACGGAGAATCGTTTCGGGTCGCAGTTCGGAAACGTCCTTCCGATACGCTCTCTCGCTTCGGGTTCGCTTTTTGCTCTGGCAACGACCGTCACAGTTGTGACGTAGAAGTCCCCGTTTGCCACGAGGGTGGGAGGGGTGAAGTCGTAGGTGACGATGTGTCCACCTTTGTTTTCCTGGATACCGCGGCATAGCTCTTGCTGCACCCAGGAGGACACGTCTGTGGACTCCACGCCCCTTCTGTTCTTCACCGAAAACGTCGCCGACGCCTCGAACATGCTCACTGCTGGCACCTCGTCAACTCCCTTGCCTAGGTGGGCCACCTTTCGTACCACCAAGGATAGGTTCATCTCTCCAGAATACGGCGCAATCCCGCGCCGTTGTAGGCGCATATTGTTGGCGGTTTCTTGCAGGATGCAAGGCTGCTGCTTCTGGAGGTTGTTGTTGTGGATTATCTGTTGCCGATCCTTACTGTAGTCGGGGCTACGGTGCTTGTGTTCCTTGACGCCACATGGGTCCAGGCGGTTCACGCCTTTAAGTCGAGGAATGACGCTGCGGCGATGAGGGGGATCTCCGTGTTCTCTCTTGCTTTGGCGAGCTGGTCTACAACGGCGTGGTTCGTATACGGGGTGCGACAGGGTCTTGTCGCAAGTTACCTCAATTCTGTTCTCGTGCTGGTGAGCGTGTTTGTCATAGCAGCGTGTGTTGTGTACGCGAAGCAGATGAAGGCTTCCACTATGTGGCTCTGGGTTCTTGCCATGCTCGCTTTCGCCGCGCTCTGGTCGTTTGTGGACACAACCGTTATCGGCGTGGCGGCCACCGCGGTTGGAATGTTCTTCCTGTTTCCCCAGATGGTCAAGACCGTGCGGTCTGTGGGAACTCCGGAGATTGATGGGTACGGAAACTCGGCAATCGCTATGGTTCTTTTTGCGAACACGCTCTGGGTCGCATATGGGGTGTTCAAGTCCGATCTCTGGATCACCGTATCTTCGTCCATGCACCTTTTCGGTGGCCTGGTCATGCTAGCGTCTAAGGTCGCCGATAGGGCCATAGCGAAGAGGAAAGATAATGCCCCCTCGCTTTCGACGGAGGGGGCTGGTGCCCTGGCTTAGAACATGTCGTTCGCACTGTAGGTGTTCAGCGAGACGTGGCCGTCCTCGTAGATTCTCGCGTCAAGGAGTGAGTGCTCCTCGATGATCTCAATGGCTTCCTCTGCGGTCTTTTCCACATCAAGGGTCGTCGGGCGGCGGTATCGGAGGCCGTGCGTGTAGTCGATACTTGGGGCGGACTGCACGGCTTCCTTGAGAGCGTCCTTGTCGAGGGCGATGACGTTACCGCCAAGCGCTCCGCTGAAAAAGGACATTTCAACCTTGACCTGCCCGTGCTTGTTGCTCATCTCGTGCTCCTTCTGTGGTGGTGAGTAGGTGATGACTAAGACATTAGTCGGGGTTGTAGATCTTCTCACGTTTTGCCCCGTTCCGGGGGTGCCCTACGTCTCTGACCAGCGAATACGTTGCGCATGGTGAGTGACGAGAGTTTTTCTTGACCCCTTCGTGCATGAGTGTGCTACTATGGCTTCCAGACAACGAAATACGCCCCGTTAGCGCAGTTGGTAGCGCAACGGTTTTGTAATCCGTAGGTCGTGGGTTCGATCCCCACACGGGGCTCAGGTTTTGTTGCCTGGGAATGTCGTATAGTGGCTAATACCTCAGCCTTCCAAGCTGATGACGCGGGTTCGATTCCCGTCATTCCCTCAAAATTTTTAGCCGGTCAAATTGCTTGAATCGCAGTATTTGGCCGGCTTTTTTCGTTGGACGAAGAGAGACATGTCGAATGAATCGACACGTTTGTGGGACATGTCGATTTTTCTCTCCAAAATCGACATGTCATCGTTTTGTGCCCACCGCCCCGACCTCCGTTTCGTTTCTCGACTCGGGCACCGTCGCGGTACTATCAGCATGTATGTCAAAAATTGTGCTGTCCCGACCTCTGGTGTTTCCTGCGGGCCGGCAAGCAAGAAGGGTTGCAGAATGGAATCTCCCGTAAAAACGATCACCGAAACGACCACGTTTCGCCAAACAGACCTTACCTGGAAGACGGGGTGGACACTCCCGCAGGCGGTGACACTTGCCGCCCGCGTCATTCTCGCGGTGGTGTGGATCAGGGCTGGCGTGTACAAATTATTGGGCAGTCGCATTGATGTCATCCAGTCCATTCAGGGCTACGAGATCTTTAGCCAGGAGTGGGCAACCTTCCTCGGCGGAATTATCGGCCCGTTGGAGGTGGCCGGCGGAGTGCTCCTTCTCCTCGGCGCAGTGCCGCGGTTTACGGGTCTGCTCTCCGCTATTGTGCTCACCTTGTTCATTATTGGAATCGGCCAGGCGTGGGCGCGCGGTTTGGTTATCGACTGTGGGTGCTTCGGCGATGTGCAGATTTCCGATGACGTGGAGCGCGATTACGCGTTCTCCATTGCAAGGGACATTCTTTACGTCGTTCTGTCCTTTGTCGTGGCGTATGGCCCGCACCGGCTAGCCGTTTCGTATATCGGGGCGAAGAAGATTGAAGTGCTATCGAAGGAAACTTCATACGAGATGGACGGCGATGTCGTTGGTGGCACATCTGAGCCGTTGGGCAAGGCGGTTCCGGTGTCGAGTGCCGATTCGTCCCCCGAGGCGCTCAGCGAGCCGTCTGGAGTCGATTCTGACCCCGTTGGGGACGACGGAGACAAGTAGGTCGGTTCGGTATCGCAGTACTGAAGCAACAAGACCCCGACACCAGAACGTTGGTGTCGGGGTCTCCCGTTCTTTCTAGAGGTCTACCTCCGCGGGGCTAATCCTCGTCTTCTCGCAGCGTTGCCCAGAAGATCTCCTCCAGGGCGTTGCACATATCGCCGGACCCATCAATCGGGAAGGTTGCGACGACAAACGTATTGTCTCCGAGGTACGACTCGAAACTATTGTGCCGGAGCACCTCCGCGATGTACTCGTCGCCGTTTTTGTACGCGCAGACGGTGTGATACTCGCCCTCCACGACATTGACGATCAGCGGTGCGCTCGTTTCGCCTTCCGCGCCGATTTCCGAGACGGTAACCGGGACGAGGAGCCCCTCGAACCCCTCGCAGATCTCCTTCGCGAACGACCGGGACTTCTCGATGTCGATTGAAGTGTTGTTCATTCCGGCAACTCCTTGTTGTTGTTCTGTGGTGGTGAACGTGTCCCACCGTAGCGCACTTCTTTTCGGGGCTCGAATCGGCACCCCGTTTCGGGGCTACCTTACGGATGCGAGAACTCCCTTGTTGTCAGTCTTTGTCGTGATCGTGACACCTTCTGTCGAGGTCACAAAGGCATTTTCCTCCCCGCCACACAGGATCATATTGCCGGCCGGCAGAGACTGTTTCTCCCCGTCTCTTGCAACGGTAAAAGTGCTATCGCACAGTTCTTCGGGGTCAACGCCGTTTCCGGACATCCACTCGTGCAGCGATTGCTTGATGTCTTCCGACTCGTCGCTAACGGCGCTAGAGGTAGCCTGAACGACTTCCTCTGGTGGGTTTTCGTACAGGTGTTGGACACCCATCAGCGCCGCGACGCTGCCCGCGACGAATACGACCGTTGACACGGCGAGCCCCCACGTCTTCCTCGGAGTGAGCATGGCTATGGCAAGAAAGCCGAGGAGCACGACGCCCACAACCGTCCATACGATGACACTGTGCGAGTAGAACAGCCGGGTGAGTTCGTCTTGCCAGGCGACCCTGTCGGTGACAGGCGGCTCGAAGGTGTAGATCCGCTCGAAACCGCGCGCTTTTTGCAGCATGTCCATGTTTTCTCCTTCGGTGGCTTCCGGACTAGGAGACGAAGTCCCCGAGTGCTTTTACGGCGGTTTCCGTGTCAGGGTAATCGACGGTCACAGATCCTGCGGGGTTCTCCGCGACGTATTCGATGATCGAATCGTACCTCGTTACGGTTGCCGTCTCGGAGTTCGATTCGACGGCGTAGACGGCCCCTGACAAACCCATGACGAACGGGTTGTCAACGTCATGGGAATTGTCCTCCTCTCCAGTTTTCACAGAGATGATGTCGGGGTAGTTGCCCTTGATTGCCTGGCACAGTTCGATGGAGCGTTGCTTGTTGTCGTGCATGATTCGTCTTCTTTCTTGTTGGCGTAAATGGGTATGGACCAGGGTCTTTCCCTGGTCCAGTCTTACGAGGCCTAGTACCCGGAGTAGTCCACGATAGTCACGTCCGTCATTGTGGACGGTTCTGCGTAGGCGTAGGAATCAACCGTTGCTTCGACAGCATGGTTGAGACCCATTGGTATACACCATACGTTCGCTCCGGTCAGTCGCTCGAAGCGGTCCATCGAGGTTTCGAACTCGTCTTCGTATTCTTCTTCTTCCTCTTCGCGGATACCCTCTTCAACGGTTGTGACAAACTTTTCGATCTCGTCGACGTACTTCCAGTCGGCGACGAAGTAGATGTCGAAGTCCTCCCTTGGCTCGTCCGCGCCCTCGTTGAGAGTGTCGTAGACATCCTCGCGGGTCTCCACCCAGAAAACCTCCGAGTAGATAGATTCGGTGACCTCAATCAGGCGGCCGGTGAGGTCTCGTCGCCGTGCCATCTCCTTGGGGGAAATGTCGCTGAAGTTGATGTTCTGTCCGACAGCGTAGTGGCTGACGTTATCGAAGAAGTCCTTGCGGTGGGGGAAGGTGAGGCTTCGGTGGACAGACTTGGAAAAGACCCCGACGGTAACTCCGTCCACTTGCTTTGTCACCTCTGCCGCCTGGTCGCCGCTGACCATAAGCGGGTCACCGATGTTAGTGATGGCGTAGACGGCACCCTCCGCCTCGATTGCCGGAACGGTCTTCGATTCGATGGTCGTCTTGGTTGCCGTTGCGAAGTCGAAGGTGCTGGCGATCTTGGAAACGAACTGCTCTGCGGTGTGCTGTGTGTTGCTCATGGCACTCATACTACACGCTTGTGTAAACACGGCAAGTTTGAAAAATCCCCCTACCCTCGTGCGGGGGTAGCGACTGCCGTCCAGGTAACCCCTCCTTGTCAAAACACCTCCTAGCCACTGTTTTCGGCGCCTTCGGGATACCGTCTTCCTATGTACGCGGTAGATACCACCAGGAGCGGGGAAAACGCCAGGCTTGCTGGCCTCGATTGGGCGCGACTTATCTGTTTGGTTGGAATCTTCTTTGCCCACTCCGGTGTCCCTCTTACACCTTGGGTGTTCTGGCTATGTAACGAACTCTCACCTGTGGTATTCGTGTCTCTTGTCGGAGTGACGAGCACGCTGACAACGAAGGTCGGTGGCTCGATGTTTGCCTACGCCGGGTACTTAACGGTGATCGGCTTCGCCCTGTCCATATTTTCCCCAAATGTGATCACTGTATTGCCGACGCTTGCTGCGGTCATGGTTCTTCTCTCCGTCGTTCCGGACAGTCTCGTTTCGGTACTGGCGACCGCAGTATTGGCGGTGGCCGGCTCTGTTGTCGGATGGAAGATGGGATCTACCGGGTCGTATACGCTCGATTACGCAACTGCGACTTCGAACCCGGCAGGTGGCCTGCGCGCTTTTGTGTTCTCCGGAGCATACCCGCTGACGTCGTACCTCTTCGCCGCCGTGCTGTGCCGTTGGCTGGTGAGACAAATGGCACCGCTAAGAAAGCATGACGGTGCCGGAGTGGCAGGGGTGTTTTTGGCTCTCTCCGTAGCGGCCATCGGGTCGGTCCACGTCAAGTTTTTCTCCCTCGACCCGGATCTCGTCTCGAACCCCGGGGCGGAGTCCGGTTACGGGCTTGCCGCTGTTCTCCTCTCTCCGCAGGTGCATGCTGGCTCGATTGCCGTTGTGCTCTACGGGGTGGTAGTGGTGGCCGGCATGAGTCTTGTAGAAGGCGGGTGGTCACCAGCAGCGTCAAGGGCTTCGCTGACCGGCTATGTGCTTTCCGTCGTGCTCTACGGGGCTCCGGTGTTGTGGGTGTCCGTGGCATGCTTGGCGTTCATGGAGGTCTGTGCTCTAGCGTTTGGAAAAGGGGTTATTGAGTGGGCGTTCTCTGTTCTCGACCGCGCCGGGAGGCAGCGTCGTGAGGGCGTACAGAAGCCTCGCCACGGTGCTCGTAGCGGGGCGCGAAGCGGGAGCTAAACACTTCGGCTACTGCTCGATCTTCTTGCGATTGGTGGAGTCGCCTAGTTCTGCAACGCCGTCGAGGTGGTCGGTGGTCAATAGTGTTGATGGGTCCAGTCCGATCTTGCGAGTGCCGCCCCCGACCCGCGGAATGACGTAGGTGACATTCGACAGGATTTCAATGAGCCGCTCGTGAGCGAGTTGCGCCTCCGGGTTTTCTCGACCTCCGTGGGCGACCACGTCTGCGAGTTGGGTGACGCGCCGTCTCTGGGAGGGGGTAAGCGGGTTGTCTATATTCCGTCGAGCAAAGTCAACTGCCTCGCTCCATCGCCTTTCGACAAGGTCGGCCGCCTCGATGACATCCCTGGGGGCCGCGTCATTTAAGTCGGGCGCGGAATGGAAGTATTCGAGGGCGGAGACACATGCCTCTAGGTACGCTGCTGTCGCAGGGACTGAAGAGTCGAGCACGGCTGTGGCATAGAGAATATAGTTGGACTGAGGTCCACGCTGCGTATGGGCATTAAGGTCTTTGACCTGTACATTTCTGATCCGGGAAAGCACTTCTCCGTAGGTCTCCCGGGGGCGGAAGCGATTCCGCGCCTCGACTCCAAAGCCTTGCAATGCTGCGGTGGAGTGGCCTCGTCGTTCGGCGTTCTTTTGGCGGAGATAGGCCTCATGTTCCGCTCGCTCGTTTGCAGCTCGCTAGGCGCGATCCTCCTCCCGCTCCCTCGCGAGCCTTTGTTCCTGTCGCTCTTTTCTGATGACCTCTCGTCTCCGGCGCTCGTTTGTGACCGGATTGGTTGAGCGCAAGTCCCGTCCGTAAGAGCGGGGTCTAGCGAAACCGTTTAGTTCTTGTCTACTGACCTTCCCGGACCTCGTGGTGGTTTTCCTGACCCTGCACATAGCGCCGCTTTTCCTAGCGAGGCTCACCAAGAATGGTGTACGGTAGCCACCGTGAGTGTAAAGCAACGGCTCTACCCAGACGAGCAGCATTTCAAAGTGCTTAGAGAGCACTGCGGTCAAGCGCGATTCGTCTACAACCAGGGTCTAGCACAACGCAAAGCACTCACCAAAGAAGAGCGCGAAAACGGCGCTCGAATAAACCTCACAACCCAGTGCAAAGACTTAGCGAAACTCCGCAAGGAACTTGACTGGTTAGGTGATGGCTCCTCCGTTGTCCAGCAAGGCGCGCTTCGTGACCTCGACCGCGCCTTCAAGAACTTCTTTCAGGGTCAGGCCGGCTACCCTGTCTTCAAGAAGCGGAAGGTGACTGACCTGGGCGGATTCGTTATTCGTGATGTTTCAGTCCGCCGCCTGAACAAGCGAAACGCCGAGGTTCTCATTCCAAAGTTGGGGTACGTGAGGTTCAGGCTGTCGGTGAAGTGGGAGGACGTTCAGCAGGCTACGTCAGCGCGAATTACGTGCAGAAACAACCGCTGGCATGTCTCGTTCACGACACCGCCGAAGCCGAAGAAAACCACGGGTCAGGGTGTCGTCGGAATTGACCGCGGCGTTGCCGTGACGGCAATGACAAGTGACGGTCAAAAATTTCAAGCGCCGAAAGCTAAAAAACAGCAGGCCAGGTACGAAAAACTTCAACGGGTACTAAACACGAAAACCAAGGGTTCAAACAACCGGAAGAAGCTTCTCGACAAAATGGCCGACGTTCGCTTCGGGGCCGGAAACCAGAGAAAAGACTGGCTAGAGAAGACAACTACGACTCTCGCAGAAGCGTATGAAGTCGTCGTGTTGGAAGACCTCAAGGTTAAGGACATGACGAAGCGTGTCGCTCCAAAGCAGGACGGGCGGGGAAAGTACCTCCCCAACGGTCAGGCAGCGAAACGTGGACTGAACAGGGCTATTCTCGGCTCCGCCTGGGGCGGGCTGAAAACGAGGCTGGCTGACAAAACGACGGTGGTGCTGTGCCCGCCGGCGTACACTTCCCAGCGGTGTTCTACCTGCGGTCACACGGAGCCAGAGAACCGCAAGACACAGGCTGAGTTCACCTGTCTTGCGTGTGGACACAGCGAGAATGCTGACTTGAACGCCGCAAAGAACATTCGCAACGCAGGAATTGCGTTGCTCGAACAAGGACCGCGTGAGGACGTTGCGTTGTCCCTAAACGAAGGGCTGAGGTCTTAAAGGCCAATGCTTACCTCTCACTGTCTAGTGCAGTGGGGAATCTCCGTCCGTAAGGGCGGGGAGGATGTCAACTGGAACTTGCCAAAGTCGGGGACGTTGGCGGTAACCGTGTCTCCTGCCGGTATATGACGTTTTGCTTTTGGATCTCCTGCGGACCGGGTTGTTGCGAGCCTGACGTGCTCAGCAAGCACCTTCGTTCCCGGATAGTGCCGGCCTCCCATCCGGACACGACGAGGACAGCGGGCACGGGACGGTGGTATTCGACATGGAGTCTCCTTTCGAGAGTTGTTCTTGGCGGCAAAACTATCTTTCCTCGTCTTCCGGGAAAATATTTTTGTATTCCCCGGCGTGTCGTGCAACAATTTGTACCAAAGTACGGGTATTTGCTGCGTTTTCTCGAAGCCCCGACTAACGTGTCAATCGTGATTGACTTCTATACGAGTCAAACCTAATTGACAACCAGAGAGGACAAAGACCATGTCAGGCATGGCAGACATCAACGACGAGGGGATCTCAGACGAAGTCCGTCTCGCTGTGGAGTCGCTCGTTCTTGGCGAGTCCACGATCAGAAAGAACGTATACCGTCTTTCGCATGTCCCTCCTCACCCCGACCGGGAGCCCGACATCGAAGGCACGCTATTCGAAGTCGCCACCGTGGCGGTGAAAGGTCTTATCGAGCAGGGCCGCGAGCGCATGCTTCCCAAGTCGCTTGACCCCTGGGTTCTCGACGTCAGGAAGGGGCGCGGCATTAGCCGCAGGACAAAGCCCGAGGTGACGGAGAAACGTGTGCAAACAGTCGGCGCTGCGCTCTGGGGCGACAAGGTCAAGCACACCCATATCGCTAGGCAGTCGGGAATCCCCGATAACGCCGTGACGGACTTCGCCACGATTGCCGAGGCGGTATCCGTATCGTCGCTCAGGGCGGTAGACGAAGACAGGGCGTTCCAATTCGTCATGCGTGTCGTTTCCGGCAACTCCGGGTATGAAGCCGCGGAGATTCTGCGGCGGAACAACATCGACGTCACCGCCCTCGACCCGGACCGCGTGTCGCTTCGCGACGCGATTGTCGTTGCGGGGGCGACGTGGTGGGTCATGCACCATTCGAAGGACTCCGCGCAGTCCGTCAGAGACGTTTACAACATCGCCTTCGAGATTAAGAAGCTTCGAGAGCGCGTCGGTGAGTTGGAAAAGAAGAGGGATTACGCCATTGCGCGTGCCTCTCTCGGGTTTGGGCACGGACAGTCGTTCCTATCTGACGAGTCGAATATGTCACGCCAACGCGTGTTTCAGATCAAGGAGGAGTTCAAAAGCGAGGAGAAGACGTTCTCCTCTGGAAGAGCGGTCAGTGATGGGGAAGTCGCTGAACTGTCCGATTTCGAGACGAGGCACGAGGCGATTGATCGAGGCGACGGGACCGTCGGAGGCGGCGGCAAGGCCAGCTAGTCTGCTCCGGCGTTCCTTTTGAGGCCTCCCACACCCCACAAAAGGCAGGGGCACCCCTGGCACATCTGGGTGGCAAAATACCTCACGGAGAGAAGCGGCACCCGGCCCTACTTCTCTCCGTCTCCTGTTGGCATGTCCGGGGAATCAGAAGGGTCAGGAAGAGTATCTTCTGGGTTTTCCGGACCCGCAGACTCTGGCGCTTCGTCCCCAGGAGAAGGCTTATTCCCCATCGGGTGGAGCCTAGACACAGCCTTGTCCCCTGTCCCTTCTCCCATGCTCCACACCTCAGCGGTGACCTCTGACACCTCCGCTCCAACCGGAACGTCGAACACCCACACAGTTCTCATGGTCGCGCCGGGGTTCGTCGGCTCATTGCAGAGCCCGCGGGAGATTTCGAGGTCGTACATGCGAGAGATCGGATCGAATTCTGCACCCTCGCTATTGACCAGCCTGACGGCAACGTTCTGACGGCACATAATGTCCCACGGCTCCTGCGAGCGGTTGGTAATGCCAAGGTCCACAATGACGAATTCTGACCCCTCCATAGGGACAATAGGCTGCTTGCCGGCCTTGGTGCTCACCGTCGGCTGTCGCCAGTTACCGAACACCTGAATATCGACCTGTTCCCCGTTTGCGACCTCCCCTGGTTCTGCCACGCCGTCATCAGTCTCCTCGATGATTGCGGGCTCTTCGCCACTGTCGAACTGGTCAAGGGAGCAGGACGAGGTTGACATCGCGGCGACCGCGAGAAGTACAGACCCGGCAATTCTCGTCGTTGTGGCACGCATGAAAACTCCTTAGCCCCGGTCGGGGGTGAAACTTAAACTTCTCTCTGTGACTGCATAGAGTGTACATCAAGACGAAATATAGGCCCCCGATACAAGGAGATTCCAATGCCAGAGAAGTGCAACCAGAAAACCTACACCTACGAGGTGTCTCGCGGTATTGGCAGAGGAACGAGCACGATTTCCGTCTCTGTGGACGCAGAGAGCGAGCAAAAGGCCTCCTCCCGACTCCGTGAGATCCTGGCTTCCGAAGGATATGAAACCTACAGAACACTGCTATCTGCGATAGCGGAACATCGGTGCTGCAAGGAGTGAAACATGCGACTCAACCTCCCGAAAAGAGAGTTTAGCGAACGGTTCTGCCGGTCGGTATCCGAAGCGCTTCTCGAAGCGTTTTCCGACTCGGACCCCGTCCTGGCAACCATTCACGGCTCGTTCCTGTACGGGACGGCACACAAAGGGTCAGACCTCGACCTATACGTTGTCACCGAGCAGTCCGCCCGAGCGAAACAGGTTATCGACGCCGACGGCCACGACGTTGTCGTAGTTGGCATGGGTCATTTCCTGGAGTCCGTCGCGCAGGGTGGGCACCAGGCCGTCGAGGCGCTATGTTCGCCGCACGCCGCATGGAACGAGGATTCTTCCTTACATGCCATGCTTGCTCGCACAACGGTTCCTGCCGGCCGCTGCGCCGAGACGTGGCAGGCAACAGCCCAGAAGTTCCGCAACCGCTCGGAAGCTGTCAAAAACGAGGACGTAGCAAGAAAGCTTCGCCATCATGCGGGAAGACTGGACGAGATGGCGGAGCGGATGTTCTACGGCAGGTACAGCCCTGTCTGGAAACCGTTCAGGGAGATGTCATAGCCCGTACCCCTTGGATGCTGGCCTTCCTTCTTACTCCTGAGACGGGGAGGCTTCAGCCCGATGCCTTCCCCGGCTCCCCTCCTGCATTGGCCTGCGGTACGAAAACCTTCCCATAGAGGCTATCGAGCCAGCAATAAACAGCGTCCAGACAAGCGTTGCGATCAGCATATTCGCCTCGTACGAACCGAAGTTCGTCGGAAAGAAACATCCCGCAAAAGCACATGCCCCAAGCGCACTGTGCGTCGGCGAATACAGCCGGCCGGCAACGAACAGAACTGGGGTCAAAAACACCGAGTAGTACCCCTGCCCCAGAGGAGAAAGCAGCCATACGCCCGCCAATGTCACCGCGGACATGACAATGACCCAATCAAGTCTATTTGCCTTCCATAGCGCATACGAGACGACCACCGAAGCGAGAAACGCCACGGCAATCGCCGCCATGAGAATCGCCGTCTTTGCTCCTGACCATCCGAAGTCCGCGGCGAGACCACGGAGGGCGGAGTTGTAGTAGGGGCGAGGGATCGAGACGTAGGGGACAACCACTTCGCGGTACGCATCGGAGTCCGAGACGAAGATCCTACCGATACCCGCGGCGGAAACGTACGTCACAAGTGCTGCTGCCACCGACTTCCAGTACTTCGCAACGAGGGCGATAACGATGATCGGAGCGAACATGGGCTTGACCACCACAACGATACCAAGCAGCACACCGGAGATGATCTGCCGGTTCCTGCACAGCATGTCAAAGAAGAGCACGAAAACAAGCAGCAAGAGGCAGTTCACATTCCCCAGTTTGATAGACGAGGAAAACGCCGGCGACATCAAAGCGACGATACTTGCCGCGGGGACACCCCACCCGCGAAGACCCGCCCTGCGCGAAATGATGGTGATAGACGCTACCGCCGCGACTCCATTAATCAGAGAGAATGCCTTGTGCGCTACTTCGTAGTTCGAAATCCACGCGGCCGGCGACAAGAGCACCGTCGCAGCCGGCGAGTAGAGGTAATGGGGATCTGTAGTGGTGTAATCCTCGACATAGACATCCTGGCCCAGGACAAACCTCCGCAGCGCACCGTAGACGTTGTTGAAATCATCCATCGGAGCAAGGCTGACCGAGACAATCCCGGCCAATGCCACGACGACTGCAAGCCAGAGTCCCGCCTCGACCGGGCGTATACTGCGCGCTTTCTCCACAAGCGTATACACGGTAGAACAACCGACCTTTCAGTTTCGCTGACATGTTTTCTAGGCAGATCATACAACCACCCTCAGATCCACCCATGTCTTGTACCCACACTACACATTGGGTAACATCTCCTATGAACCAGAAAGGAATCCAAAATGACATCAAACGTGAAGGTGTCCACATCGAGCATGACAACACCAATCACCAAAGTGGCTACAGAGATCTGGGAATCCATCGCTGATATTGAAAGAGGCGAAGACACGGCGTTCACCTCCAAGCAGATCCTCTCCGGCAATCATCGCCCCCTGGCAAACCTCGAGACGGAACAACTGTTCGTCATCTCCACGCCCAGGCCAGTGCCTCCGGGCTACACCAACGACATCAATGAGGAGTGGGGGTCATTGGTTGACCAGGACTTGCTCACCTCTGCCAAGCCAGGCGTGTACCCGCTCGGGTCGGACCCCACCAATTTCGTTATCATCCCTGGCGAGAAGACCAGCAACCCGCTTCTGACATCACGAGACGACATCGTGTCCTCGATTGTGTCTTCCGTCTCGAACCCCGAAGCGAGAACCGATCTGGAGGGCGCTACGGTGTACGTAGCGTCGTTCATGGCGGGATTTTCGTGCATTCACTTTGAGCACAACGTCTTCTCGCTCGCGCACTCCACCGCAGTCGTGACCGACAAGAACCTCAAACAGCACATCGCCTCGTACCATGATCCAGAAAAGACCGACAACATCGAAGAAGTGGTCGGGGACCTCGTCAACGCAGCGCTTGAGCGAAGCATAGGCGAGAGCGGCCACCGTCCGTAAAGGGCGGAGAGGACGTCAATCCATCTAGCTCAGGAAAGGAAAAACAATGACCGATTCCATCATCCACCGCACTTCCGAGCCCACGGAGCAGTTTCTTGCCACATGCAAGTCCCTCCAGGACGGTATCGATCAGATCGAAGCCAGCATTTCTCCGAGGGATCTTCTCAGCTCTGAAACCTCGAACAAGATGGGCCGGGTCTACCTCGACATCGCAGACCTCTTCCTCTTGGCTTGCGTCGCGGACACCGAAACGGCTCGCGAGGCGGTCAACGAGGCGAGGACTAGAGCGGGGGACGGCGCGTCGAACGCACCAAAGAGGATCTACGCTGGCGCATCCGTATTTGTCCCCGAGAAGGGTGTTGAGATTGACGAATCAATCAACGTGGCTTTCTCTGGCCTCGCAAACCTTGTTAGCGAGACCTCCCGGTCCGTCTCTTCGCGGCCGTTCGACAGGGAAGCGGCTCGACCAAAGTCGGTGTTTTGCTTTGCAGATGACTACTCGGCCTGCGCCCACTTTGACACCGGACTAAACAAGGAGGGTCTTTTCTCTCCCTCATCCCTGACCCTGACCGTCGCAGTCGGCGGCAAGGTGGCGCAGTCATTTGTTCAATTTGAGCAAGTAAACCGAAAATTCGAAGTAAGCACGGCAGCGGAACTCGCTCTGCTTGTTGATCATTTCACGGAGCACCGGGACGAACTCATCACAAGCCCGGCCTAATTCTTTGCAGGAAGAAAACGGAGAGGAAGAACAATTAGGCTAGGCTAATCGGGAGCAACTAGACCTAAAAACATACTCCTGAACTGGCGGTTCTATATCTTTCGAGATTTCTTTTCCGAAAGATATAGCAGTGCCACACGCCGGGGGGGGTCGTTTTGCAAACCGGAGAGGGAGCGTGCTACCGTCAGTTCAACAAGGCGCCTTTAGCTCAGTTGGTAGAGCTGCGGACTTTTAATCCGTAGGTCCCGGGTTCGAGCCCCGGAGGGCGTACGGTTCCAGGGGCGGATCTGATGTCTCGTTCACTCCTTCCTGTTCCGGCACATAACTCACCTACCTGGGGCGCGCGAAAGTTGAACTTGACTCCTCCAGGATCGCTCTCTATAATCTTGCCCTTAGTGGCGGCTCTGAAACACGAGTGACGCGCTCATTCCGGCGGCAACTCTTGCAGTTGCCGCCGTGTCATTTTGACACGAAAACCTGGCCGGCAAAGCCTTTTAAGGGTCAAAAACCAGCCGGTTTTCGTCGCTTTGGAGATAGGTTCTGAAAGAAGTTACCGAATTTTGAAAACCCGGGTTAACCTGGAAGGAGTTTCCTGAATTGAACGGAAAAGTTAACCAAAACCCCCAGAGCGTTCCGTGCCCGCTAGGCTTTAGATGCAGCAATGCAACCAAAATGCATCACCCTGGATCGGCCGCACTTGCTGAACACCGGAAGATCGCGCAACGGGGCGCCGCAGCGAAACCCGATTCGGAACCCACACAGGCCGAGGACGCTCGAGACGTTGGGCTTTGGATAAAGGAGTTCTCCAGGATCAAAGAAGGCGACAGCGCGGTTATGCCGTCCAAGATTGTTCCAGCCCAAGTAAAGCGACACATCCTTGGCACTAACGAGCACGTCTTCAAAGTTGACCCTGTAGCCCGTGCAGCCCGCGACTGGATTGAATCCGGAACGCAAAAGCGAAGCGGAGAAGTCGAGTTTCCAACGAACAAGATCCCCCACGACGCATACCGCTACCTGCGCACGTCATCGCTTCCTATCAGCAGGGACTCATTCGACAAGACGATGTCGAAGATCAGAGCAAAGGCAGAGGAGCTTCCGCGAGACACTGACATGGAAACGGCATTCTACGACGGCATTGACGAGTCCATCGACATGATCGAGACCGCTGTTCCAGGAAGGCACAAGGGGGAAGGTGACTATCTGGCGCGAGACGTCGTCGGCGTCATTAGGGAGATCCAGGCAGAACGCAGAGATCCAGAGGACGAGATCGAAGCAGAGTACTTCCGAGGCATTAGGCGCGGTGCGCAAACTGTCCGCAGAAACATGTACCGCATGTCCGCATCGAAACCCGAGGCGTGAGACGAAACGAAAGGGCGGGTCGGAAACACTCCGGCCCGCTTTCTCTTGCCGCGTCAGCTATTTTCCATCGAGTACTTCGTTACAGGACCGACGAGTCCATGCTCGCGTTCGTAGTCAGTCTTGCCAATAGACAAGTGGCCGCAGCCGCCGCATAGCGTTGCTGGACGACGCTCGGCGACTATCTTTGGCATCACGCCGGCGATAGAGTACAGATGGCGCACCTCGGCAAGCGCAGAGCCGAGACGAACATCCGTGCTGTTGCAGTGCATGCACCGAGCGTCATCAATCGGTTCGAACTCTTCCCATTGGTGCTGGCGCGCCTCGTGAATGACACCGCACGAACTGCACTCTCTGGTTGGGCTGTGCGACGAACTCATAGCTTCTCCTCTCTGTAGGTAGGAGCATCTTCTCTCGCGAGCGAGAATAATGCAACCCCAACTGTCGTTGGAACATGTGTCGCAATAGGGTCTTGACCCTAAAAGTAATACCGATCACCTGCGATAACGTGTGATACAGTTCCGCTTGGACGATACCCTCAACCGGGGGTAGGGACCGAAATCAATACACCTACGCAAAAGGAGCGTACTTATGGCAAACCCCATCGAGGCCCAACTGAGGTCTCCTGAAACCCACGACACCTACACCCCCACGGGACGCCTCACCAGAGACATGGTGACCAAGACAACGCTTGTCGCCATTGCGATTGTCGCTGCTGTCGGAGCCGGTACGTGGGCCTTGTCGGTCTCCGCCCCGGCACTCGGCTCGCTCGCCTCGCTCATTGGCGCGGGTGGCCTTGTTGTCATCACCCTGGTGCAGATCTTCTCGAAGAAGATGGTAAGCAACAGCATGGGCATGATGACCCTGTTCGCGATCCTCGAGGGGCTCATGGCAGGAGGGTTCTCCTACACCGCCGCGAACTACATCGCAGACAAGCCGGCCGGCGCAGTAGTTGGGCAAGCACTTATCGCCACTGCTTGCGTCGTAGCGGTATCCGCATGGCTGTACCGCTCTGGAACATTCGTCCCGAGTGCCAAGGTGCGAAACATTATCCGCGTAGCCGGATGGGGTTTCTTCGCCCTATACGCCATCAACCTCGTAGCCACCCTCATCTTCGGCATGAACTTTCTGTTCGCCCAAGGGCCGCTGCCGATCATCGTCGGTGTAGTCGCCGTTGTTATCGCTGCTGTGTCCATTATCGACACGCTGATGACTTCCGACGAGCTCATCGCCGAGGGCGCCGGCGAGGAGTACCGCTTCGGAATCGCAACAGCCATCATGGCCGACGTGGTGTGGATGTACATTGAGATCGTGCGAATCATCGCGCTTTCCAGTAGAAACTAGCGCATCGAACAGACGAACCGCCCACCGAATCGAACATCGCTTCGGTGGGCGGTTTTGTGTTTTCTACCTGCTCAAATATGAGCGCTTCTCGCACTTTGTCGTTCAAGTTTGAGCAGCGACCTACTCCTCTATTCGACCAGAAAACGACGGATACGACGCTCTGACATTTTCTACGACGATCCTCCTCGTCATGTCATCAACCCAGGCCTTGGTGACCTCGTTCCTGCGGTCGAAGATCTTCGACCTGTCCTCCGGCTCCGCTCCGTACTCCCGAAGAGCGTAAGCGGCGGCACCGCCCATCATCGACGGCCACATGGAAGACCCCATCGCCTGTTCAACCATTTTTGCGGCCACGTCTGCGTCAATGAGATCCTCCGGCCTCTCCCCCTCTTTCAGGCGAACCGTGACATCTCGAGTGGTATCCGAATAGTCGCTCGCTGCGGTGAACGTTACGAACGACCCGCCGCCGGCCAACTCTTCGTTGTCTACCCTGAACCCATCGGTTGCGAATCCGTAGTTGTCAACGTAGTAGTTGCCGAACCCGCGGTACGACGCTCTAAGGTCCGACTCGTCAGTCAGGTCGAGGCCTTGGGACTCGGCGTAGTCATGGAGCGACTTCATCATGTCTGGGTGCTCCCCTCCAGACAACTCGGAGACATCATCTTCTGAACCCCTGGCAACAGCAGACAGCCTTACGGCGTCAACGAGCACAGGGTCATCTTCGTATTCGTCTTCGAGGTAAGAATCGAGCCTGGACTGAATCTCGTCATCGCCGTGAATCATCTCCGCGAGAAGAACATAATCGTGCGCAGAGCCGAACTCGATGTCGTAGATGTTAGCGAGTTCCAACTCCTTTTCCTTCCCGAGAACCATCGAGTCGCCGGTGTCCTCGCGTGTCACAACGACGTTGAGTTCGTCATCGACATACGACTTCATATCCACATCAAGAAGGTCTTTACGGCCAGTTGACTTCCACATGTCAATCTTGTGGGCGTTGGTGGCAAGACCATGCTTTGTCCTTGGATTCAGACCGCGCGAGGCCGAGACGGCCCGGCTCCGCGACAATCCAGCGGCCATTTTGACATGCTCTTTGTAGACCGCGGAGTCGGGGTCGTGCATGGTGACTCCGTCTGGGCATCTCGACCCCAAAGGGCAAAAGACCCTGCCAGGTCTCCTGCTTCCGCCTCTTGCGCTCGTATTCATTGGCTCTGTGCTCCTTAGGCTGTCGTTTTGTACTGCTTCCGCTTGATACCTGAACCTAGTCTCTGGATCGCAAAATCCCTACCGGAGAAGAGCACGTTCTGCCACCCAAATGTGCCAAGGGCGCCACGTTTTTGAGGTGCGAGGAGGGCTTCAACAATTTACCGCCTTTTGGTGTAGCATCTGGCCCAGGGGCACGAGCTCCTCGCGGAGTAATGCTGGGTTCCTGTAAGGGAGTAGGGCACGCTCGCCTGAGAATCCTTTGCACCTGGGAGTTCGTGTCGTTAGGGCCATGCACTTTCCGTGAATGCGGAACAGTGTGTGGCCCGATCTTTTCTCTCCACCCAAATGTGCCAAGGGCGCCACGTTTTTGAGGTGCGGGGAGGGCTTCAACAACGTGTTTTCTCCGCTCGGGAGATAGTCTGAATCTATTGAACTAGGGACTAGATTTTTGCAGGAGAACACATGTGTAGAGCATGCAGCGGAAAGTGGGCGGGGTCGAACCCGGGGGTACGATGCCCAAGCCAGAGGGGCCAGTCCAGGCGCGAGTACCAAAACGCAAGAAATGCGAGAATTCGCGCGGAAAAGGCCGCTGCGGAAGTCCTCCGCGATACGCCCGACCCCGACTCGATGTCCGACGCGGATCTCGCTTCGATGCCCGTTGCGGATTTTCTCGATGTGGCAACTCCCCAGCAGGTCGTTCAAAGGTTCGCTGACACCGGACTGATTTATGACGTCTCTAAAGAGGATGCAAAGCGGATTGCGGACGCTGCGCGCGATGCCGTTCCAGAACTTCAGAGTTCCGCTAGCGAGGCGTTTCGAGAAATTGAGGCGGCTGATCCATTCGATGTTGCCATTCGCTCCCTCGTCAGAGATGCAAACAACGGTGACAAAAGAGCAGGCTACTTGGTGGATTCTTACCTCGAAGGGGTTGACACTTCCGACCCGGACATCCTGACCTTTCTCGAGGCGGTCGAGGGTCTGGCGACCTACCAGGTTCAAAACATGCTCCGCTCGCCGGACATGAAGGACAGGGTTAATGAAGCAAAAGAGGCAAAGAAGGAGGTGGAGAAGTCGTACCGCTACGAGTCTTCGGTCCGGCAGCTTGGCAACGCGATTGCTGTTATGGCGATGGCTAGCGCGGTCGCAGACGGAGTCTCAGAGGTCGACGTCTCCGATGCTGCCCTCGATGAAATGAAGGCCAGTGCTCCCCTTGGCCATGTCCTTGAAGCCGATCTGGAAAGAATTGAACAGGCGAGGAAGTCTGAGTCTCCATACGACGATGACTGGTGGAAAAATACCAGTGGGTGGACTGGGCAGTACATATACAACGAGGCATCTATGGCCTTCGGGTCCGACTTTACGCAAAAATTACGCGACGAAGCGCTGAAGAGGGTCAGTCCATCTTCTGAGCATAATCCCACGGTGATTGCGGAGAAGTTCCGCGAGCTTCTTTCGGACGAGTCGGTGACCGATCCGATCATCGAATCGATCAAGGAATCGTCGGCAAAAAACTGGGCGATAAGGGAACTTCGCATTCGGCGAGAAAAGGTATCACAGTCGCTGCTTGCGGGGTACAGGTCTGCTATTTCCGAATTTTCTCAGATGTCAGAGTCTGATGACTGGACTCCGGGTACGAAGTACCGCTCGAAAAATGCCGATGTTGCAGTAGAGGCAATGGGGCAGGCGCTTCCTTTCTTTCCCCAGTCGTATGTGGAGCAGGCCAAGAAGCGGTACTCCGGACTGCGTGTTGTCCACAGCACGAAAAGGGCGCACTTTTCTCCTTCAGGAGTGTTCAGCGACAACATAAACCAGAGGGAATTCGTGCAAGTTTCGGGAGAGTACAACAAACTCGCGGTAGCGCCGAGCGTTGATGAGAGCCCCTCCACCAACAGTGTTGAATTGTCCATGGGGTCGATCCCCGAAGAGCGTCAGGGAGGGTTCTTCCTCGAGGACACCAAGGAGAACAGAAGGCTGCTTAGGGAGCGCGCAAAGGCCTACAACGCCAAGGCCAAAGAAATCAACGACGAGATCAAGCGGATGAGGGAAACGTACTCCTTCGACATGGAGTCGTATGCTGACTACCAGGTCGAGGAGCGGTTTGAGGAGACGGGAATGCACCCGATTCTCAAAATGGAGCACACGACCTTCGGCGAAAGCGTAGGGAAGGTGCATGAAGTCAAGCTGGAGGAGCGCGAGGTAAACGGCAAGCCAGTTGTCGGCATCGCATCGAAAACCGTGACGAGCACCACGAAGCGAATCGGAAACGAGCCCTATTTCCTCGTTAATGGGGAAGGCGACAAAGCAAAAGAGGTTGCTATCCACGAGTTTGGCCACGTCATCGAGCACGCCAACAAAGAAGTTTCCGTGGCCACCGCGCAATTCCTTATGCGCCGGACAGAAGGCGAGACTCCGGTGCAGTATGAGGGCGGGGACAAAGATGAGCGAGTTGTCCACGACGGGTTCACCGATCCATACATCGGAAAGATGTACTACCGCGAGGGGTCTACCGAGGTATTCACCATGGCCATGGAGTCGCTGCTTCATGGCAGGTACTGCTTCTCGAACACGAAGAAGGACAAGCCGCCGACATCCACAGATGACCCGGAGCACAGAGATCTCATTTTGGGAATCCTCGCCATGTCGGATGCAAGGAAGGAAGGCAAGTAGATGTGCAGGTCATGTGCTGAAGGCGGGAGACGATGCAAGAGCCAGCAGGGGCCGGCGAAGCGTCAGTACCAGGCAGGCTGGAAGGCGAGAAAGCGTGCCGCGGCAGCGTTCGAGGGGTCTTCCTTTGGGGAAACCCCACAGCCGGAAGTCTACGGCGAGGAAGATCGCCTCGAAGGCAGTAACCTCGATGTGTTCATGCGTCAAAATGACCCGGAGAGGGTCGTTCGGTACTTCTCCGACACGTCTCGTATTCTCGACCTCGACAAGGACCAGGCGGCACTGCTGCATGAAAAGGCACTTGAGGCTATCGAATCCATCGGGCCTCGAGCCAGGGAAGAGTTTGAAAAGATCCCGGCCGGCGACGTGGACATCGAGTCGATGGTCGTAACGGAGTACGACAAGTATCTCGATCCGGGGGCGAAAGATCAGTACGGTGCAGCAAAAGTAGCCGCGATGAAGGGTCAGAGGATCGCGTACCTAAGAAGCGACGAGGGGAAAGCGGAGATCGCGCGCGTCGATGACGAGGTGTTCGGCCCATACGAAGCCTCGGTGAGGGATCTTGGCAGAGCCATGTCCGTAGCCACGGTATCTTCCCTGGCGGCGAACGGAAAGGGTTTTCGAACCGAGGAGGTTGAGGAGTGGGCAACCAAGATCGTAAAGGAGAAGAGCTCGTACAAGGCGAGAGTTGATCGAGCCCATGCAGATGTCGCCTGGGCCAAGGGTGTGCTGACGGACGAGTTCATGGACGAGAGAGTGTTGTCCAAGAAGAGTATTGAGGATATGAGCGATGAGTTCAGAGCGAGGATTCCACTGAGCGATGACGTCCTCATGGACGTCGTTGACTCCGCGGTCAAGGACATGGACCGGAGGGAGTTTCCCGCGGGACTTGGTATACCGAACCCCAGGACGCAGGTGTACGTGTTCAGAAAAGGTCTCAGGCGCGCCTGGGAAAACGGAGACATCGAGCGAAAGATCATCTCGTCCGCGGAGGAGATTAGCGACAGGGAGATGTTCGACGCGGTCCGCGTGGGCAAGGAAGAGTTCGACAAAAATCTTCTCTCGTCTTACAAAAAGCAACTCGCCAAGCAATTGTCGCTTGGTAAGTCAGATCCGTCTTCTGTCCTGGACAGCATATCCAGCGACAACTGCGGAGAGAAGGACAGAGCCGCTGTCGCGAGAGCCTTCGGGGACGCCATGTCCTTCTACCCCCGATCCTACGTCGATGCCGTCAGCGAGAAGTTTGACCGACTTGAGTTCGGTATAACGACGGATGATCGTGCGTATTTCAGCCAATCCAAAAGCAGGAGCGTCGAAACGGGTTCCGAGACGGCTGTGTTCGTTCCGCTTTCCGGAGAGTTCTACAAGTCGATGGACGAGGCGGATAGGCCGTGGCAACCTATTGCTGGCAAGGACGAGGGGGGCACTTCGTTCTTCACGGGGGATGACTTCAACAGGGACAATGCGCACCACTACCTGAGGCCAGCCACGGATGAATCTCGAGACGAGTTGCAGAGGTTCGTCGACAAATACAACGAACGGGTGGAGAGGTACAATGCCGGCGAAGGCTCCGAAGATGGGATCTTCAATGATGACGAGATGTTCTTCATGGGCGGGAAAAGGAGCGTTGAGAAGGCAAAGTTGATTTCTGTCGAGCAGGACGGTCAAGAATTCCTCGCAGTGGTCACCGATGTGAAGAAGGAGAAGAGGTCGGAGCCGTATCAGTTGGCCGTTGTATCCCGTATGGGACGCCCTGATGACAAGGAACTGGTGTCAGTCGCGGTCCATGAATACGGGCATGCGGTTGAATATGCAGTTCCAGAGATCCACAAGGCGACGAACTACTTCTTGAGGAGAAGGACCAGAGGCCAGAAGGAGATGAACTATGACAAAGGCGTAGTTAAAGAGGGGCAGGAGAACCGAGTTGCCTCCATGGCAGCCCCCGAAGAGACTGTCATCCCCGACGGGTTTACCAACCCGTACATCGGAAAGACCTCGTACCGAAACGGCGCAACGGAAGTGTTCACCATGGGCATGGAATCACTCGTTCACGGCAGGTATGCGTTTACGAGGAACTCGGCGAACTTTGTTGCAGAGCACGGAGGAAGTGATGACCCGGAACACAGAGATCTCATCCTGGGGACTTTGATGATGAGCAAGTTCTAGGCTGCCCCCGAACGGGTGCCCCCGGATAGGGGTAAAAAGGAAGGCGGCCTCGGTGTCCGTGCCGTATTCTGTTGGTACAAATCTACAGACATAACAGGGAGAATTCGATGAAAAGCGCAAAGAAGCCAGTAGTGATTACCGTCGCGTCTGACGGCGGAGAAATTTCTTACACCTCAAACTCCGAGCGAGCGGAAACGGAAAACGGTTTCGCCGGGGGTGTTTTCGAGGGGGACCAGCAGATGATTGACGAGGTCCGTTTCCTGCTTAACAAGGAGTACGGACCAGACAGCGTCATGGTTTCCTACTACCAGTCCTACCAGTTTACCGAGGACAGAAACACGCTAGACGATATTGCCGCGGCGATGGCCGGCGCGTTCCCGAGGCGTGTGATGAACGCCAAGGGCAATAAGATCCTCGCCTCCGCACTGGAGACACAGGAGGGTGATTCCGACGGCGAAGATATTGCCCCGGTAGAGGAGGTCTACGGTCCTCTGCCGGAAATCATTTACTAGAAAAAACAGCAGAGCCCCGGCACTCGGCCGGGGCTCTTTGGGCTTTTCTAACCCTGCTTCCTGCCACGCCGCATAGCATTTGCGCCTCCGGCAATACCTACAAGGCTCATAGCAGCCATGAGGATGGTGCCTGCTGGAGCACCGGTTGTTGCGAGCTGGGAGCGACCTTCGGAAGCGGTGCTGCCGTCAGCGCCCTCTCCCGACTGCGCGCTCGACCCATTCTCGGAGGACTCTTTCTGTCCCGGTTGACCCTGGGAGTCCGAGCTCTGCGACAGGACATCAACGATAGGAGCGTCTCCGCTATCCTCAATGACCTCCTCGGTGACTTCCACGACCTTGGTCTCACCGGTCTCCGTGTCGGTTTCCGAAACGGTTCTCGTCACGGTGGCCGTTCCGTCGCCGTTGGTCTTAACGGTGGTCTCCTCCTTCTGACCCGGCTCTGCGGGAGGAGTGGACGCATTGCCTCCCGTTGCGGAAGGAGCGGAAGAATTCTTATCACCCGTAGAAGGGGCAGCGGTTGTCTTGTTCTCCGGTGGGGCGGCCTCTACGGTCTTCTCTCTGCGAACGAGGTTCCCCTGATCGTTAGTGCTCGATGCTACCTCCTGGTGGATGATGGCATAGTAGACATCTCCCTTTTCAGTCTTGACGGCGAACGCCTTGTCGAACGGTTCGCTCGCGAGGCGGACGGAGTAGTTGCCACTGAAGCCCCCGTCTGGCCTTGTCGTCGAGGTGGAGTACTTGATGACCGTGTCGAACTTGCCGGCCGGGGCTGTTACGGAGAAGTTCTTGGCATCGAGCTTCCATGTCTCTGGAACGGAGGAGAAATTCCAGGAGGTCTTCTCTCCGTCCTTGGTATTGCGCGCTGCGTTGGCCCAGTCGGTGAAGTTGAACGTAGTGGTTCCGTCACCGTTTCTTACAGCCTTGACACCCTCTGCGTCGCCCTTGATAACGACGGAGCCCGTCTCCTTGTCCGTATTCGCAGGCGTGGTTGCCGGAGCCTTTGCGGAAGTCGTGGACTTCTGACTGGTGGAAGGCTTCGCGGTGGTGGGTACAGGCGAAGACTTTGCCGTAGTGTTCTTAGCCGTATTCGCAGACGTGGTTGCCGGAGCCTTTGCGGAAGTCGTGGACCTCTCCGCAGACGGATTCGCCGTAGTGGTCGTGGACTTATCCACTGGCACCGTAGATGACTTCACTGAGGTCAGGTAGTAGACGTCAGAGTCTCCGGCCTTGGTGGCCGTGGCCTTGTCGAACTTGTCGCTGGACAGCCTCACGAGGACCGTTTCGCTGTTCTTGCCGGATGCAGTGTTGGCCGACACGAAGTACTCGATGGTGCTGTTGAACTTGTTCCCGTTTGTAGTGACGGTGTGATTCTTGGTGTCGATTGTCCACTCCTGCGGGACTCCTCCGACGTTCCACTCCACTTTGCCGTCCTTGGGGTCGTGCGAGGTGAGCACAGTGGAGATCTCCGACAGGTCGAACGTAACGCTTCCGTTGTCGTTCTTCGTCGCGGTGACCGTCCTGGACTCCGCATTGGTTTGCGCGACGGCAGAGAACGCTCCAGACACTGCCGGGGCGGTAAGTGATGCCGTTGCGATTCCGGCCGCTGCGATACGAGAGATTCCCCTCATGGCAAGATCCTTCCTTTTGGGTTATGTCCGTGGCCACTAAGTGTGTGCGTTGTGGCCTTCTTCCTGGACGTTACCACCGATTCTGGGATAAGAAGGTGGTTCTACCGGGGCAGTTTCTCGGGGATTAGAAAAACCGCCCCGATGATCGAGGCGGCTTCCGGGCCGGAGAGCGCTACGCTTCGGTCGGCGGGTTCTGCGACTGGAAGATCGAGGCCAGGAAAACTACTCCGAGCATGACGAGCATGCCGATGATGAAGTTGATGGCGTTCTGCGTCTCTTCGTCGGTCTCGGACGTGTTCTGGGTGTCGGACACAACGATGGATGGAGGCTTTGGTGCTTCCTGCTTCGAGGTAGTCTTCGGTGCCGGCTTCGCGGTGGTCTTAGGAACGGCCTTGGTGGTCTCCTTCGGTGCCGGCTTCGCGGTGGTGGACGGGGTGTTTTCCTTGGACTTCACCATCTTTTCGTAGTACTCAGGTGGCACCGGGGGCATGGGGAAGGACCTCATGTCATCCTTATTGATGTATACGGTCTTCCTGCCAGCCTTCAGGGGGCTGAGACCGGATCTCCTTGAGGACGAGAGCGTCCATTCGGAGGTCTGTCCATCCTTTTCGACCGCATAGCCGTAGTCGTGATCGAAGCTCATCTCGATACCAATTTTTGCGTCGGAAAATGATGCGGATGGCGACGTAATGGTTTTCGTCGCCTGGTTCACCTTCCATCCCCTCGGAGCGTCAACGATGAAGCTTGTTTCTTCTCTTCTGCTGCTGGCCTGTCTGTTGTAGTAGCCATCAAAGTGGTAGTTGACGGTGCCGTCATTGTTGACGGTGGCGTACACCGATTGGTATTCCGACTTAGGGCTCTCTCCGAAGATGGACGAGAGCAGAGCCGCATCATTCCTCTCGAATTCTTCTGCGGCGTACGAGTTGGGGGCCGCTACGGTGCCCGCTGCCAGGGCAGCGGTGGTGACGAGGGCGGCGGTGGTGCGTGTGGAGCGTTTCAACGCGGTCTCCTTCGGTCGATGGTATACGCGATATTTCGCGTCTTCCTAGATAGTATGTCAGCGTCTGGGAAAATGCGTGGTCAGGGGTGACGAATGGGGGTACCGAAACGAAAAACCGCCCCGAATGTCGAGGCGGTTTCCGGGACGGTAGACAGAAAAGTGAAGCCTAGAGAATGATGGGGTAGTCATGCTTGAGCATGGTCTTCGCCCTGTCCAGCTCTCGTGCGGTGTCGATAGCGTGCTTCTCGATGTCTGCCTGGGCATCGAGCTGCTGTGCCCTGGTTCCGTTGTCGTACTTGTCGAGACGGTCTTTTAGGGCTTCGAAGTCGTATTCTCCCCACTGGAACTCCGGCAGCGGGGCGTAGTCTTCGTTTTCTGTCCACTTCGCATGGAGATCACGCCAGCGGTCGATGTCTTGCCCGCGAATTGGGCCGCGGCCGATGTCGCGGTAAGTGTCGATGATGTGCTCGATGTCCTGGACGATAACTGACCGGACATGCTCTGAAAGTTCGTCCCAGTTTTCCTCCAGCCAGTCCTGCGTCCATGGGGTGATATACGTTCCACGCTCGTATGCGTACCGTGCCGCGGAAATGACCATGAAATCCGGTACGTTTTGTTCGGTGCCTTCCTTCTGCATGCTTCTCCTTGTTTTGCCGTTCTCCTACTGGGTTCGAATTTTAGCAAATGTATTGTCTACCACTATTTAGTCACAAAAGAAGAAACCGCGTAAATACGGCCTCTTGTTGTCGGGGCGACAGGATTTGAACCTGCGACCCCCTGCTCCCAAAGCAGGTGCGCTACCAAACTGCGCCACGCCCCGTTGCGTGTAGGAGATACTGTAGCACACCCTGCGATGGAGTGGTCAATTTTCAGCAATGTGGGGCGAGTTAGCATTCGGCACGGTAGTATTTTCCGGTATTGCTAGGCTTTGTTGTAGGAGGTTGCAGGGCGCATGGAGCACGATGACTTTGCTGATTACGAGGGGTTCTTTCTCACCCGTCCGAAGCTGGTCGAAAATGGAATTATCGTCAACCCAGGAAGCGACTACTCGGCGCTGCCAAATGATGCGCTCCTTGTTAGCGACAGAGAGTTCTGCGACATTGTGAACGCCTCTGTGTTCTTCTACCACCAGGGCGATGACGAGCCCGAATCGGCAGATGCCGAATCGTCGGTCGTTGCGTTGCGCTCGCCGCGGGGCAGGGTGTACTTGTCGTACCTCGCTTCTGCTGGAGTAGGACTGGCATATTCCGCCGGCGTTGTCGGAATTGTCGTATTCGCCCTGTCTCAGTCGAGTCCGCTGTGGTCGTTTTTCCAGGGCGTTATCGTCGCCACAGCCCTCACCTCCGTTGGCCTTCTTGTGGCGGCGTATTCGTTCTTTATGGCGAGCGAGTCTGGCCTTGTCGACCTGTCGTTCGGTCGGGTAAAGACGGTTGTTCGCTCGCCCATGGGCGAGGGTGTGCTTGCGGCAGTGTGCCGCGCCTGGGCCGCCTGGGCGGCCGATGATGACGTGGACTACGACACGCCGGCGACCGAGATCCCGCTCTGGGAGATCCAGCGAGGCCTTGCGCTTATTGTCTCCCAGGCAGACTCATACAGGAGCGACGAAGACGCTGAGGCGAGAATGTCCATTGTGGCAGCGATGCTGCGCCAGGAGATCATCGATCTCGCCTGGTCGGTCGAGACGAATACAATTCACCTCGATTCGATTCGCGTCACGGACACCTTCTCGGAGGCCGTTTCCCGGCGCGACATCACAGCGATTGCCGAGGCGGTCGAGTCGAACGAGGTGTACTACATCGACCGCTAGGGGATTGTCTTTACTCGGCGTAGCCCCGGAGAACGTTTCGCACTGCCTTGATGTGAAAGTCCTCCATGGACTTTTCCGCTCCGGTTTCCGGGTCGAAGAGCGTAACGATGATCGGACCGCAGATCGCGTCGAGAATCGAGCCCCACTCCATGAGCGCTGCGGTGGCGTGGGTTGCAGTCATGTCGATTGGCCGGCCGGTGATCTTTCCCTCGTCATCCATGTAGATGGACACAGAGAATCCCTTGTCCGCTCCGGTGGGAACCCATGCTTCGAGCGCCTGGAAGACCCTGGAGCCGGTGAGTCGCTGGATCTCCTTGCCAAGGTAGCCGTGGCTGTCCTCCTCCATGGAGACAACCTCCCCCTCGGAGACGAACTTGATCGGGTCGCGGTAGTTCAGTGTCTGTTCTGCCTCGCCCTTGTCAGCGAATCGAAGTGCGGTAATGGTGCTCATGGCGGTTTCTCCCTTTCGTGTCTTGGTACACCAACGACTATGCCAGTTCATTGTGAAGTAATCAACATAGGTGAAGTATTACCAGTACACGAAGGTGTACGGGGGTGTTTTTCTCTACCCCCGCCAGATGGCCGGCTGTTTCCCGGCACTCCGTTTCGGACAGCGAAAAGAGCCCCGCAGCGAATATCGCCGCGGGGCACCCCCCCCGGGAATATAGGGTCTACGCTGCCTCCTCCTCGAACTCCGTCTGCGGGTAGGACTCGGCGGTGGACTCGACCATCTGCCGCACCAGCGGAGCCATGTGCAAGAAGCGCTCGGTGAACACCGCGCGATCCATGAACCGGGTGCCCTCGGTATTCGACGCGGTGACCATCTTTCGGGTCATCTCGATAAGGTCAAGCGCGACCGGAGCGCCTGTGGAGAACCCGCTGGGCAGGAAGCATGCGGTGTACGGGTCGATGAACGCCGGGTTGTCCTTCGGCTCCTCGAACACCACGCCGAACACCTTCTTCATGTCAGAGGTGAACTCGGAGATCTCGTCCTCGTTTGCCAGGGTTACCGACTCGATAAAGCGCTTCATGTCGTTTACCGACACGTTTTTGTCGTGCATGAAACGGGCATCGGCCGCGCGCTGCATGCTCACGCCACAGTACTTGGCGATGCCTTGGAGCACGGCCTTTTCTACGTCGGTCGTGGACCTCGTGTAGTAGAACCCGTAGCGCTTGCCCAGGGACTCCATTGTGCTCTCGCCCTCGTAGCCAACAAACCGAATGACCATCCGCTTGTTCGACTCGAAGGCATCGAAAATGGACTGCTTCAACTCGTCGTTTCGCTCCACGGCATCTGCGTAGCGGTACGGGATACGCGGGTCGCCAATCGGGCTTCCGGCGACAATGTAGCCGTCATAGTCGTGCTTGTCGATGATCGAGTACAGGCCAGAGGCGTTTGCGACCTTCTTCGGAGTCTCGCTGTCCGGCAGGTAGACCTCGATGTAGGTGGCAGGGGTGGACTTTCCAACTTCCTTGCGAGCGGTGGACATGAGCGCCTTTCGCATGGCTTCCATGTTGCGCTCGACAACGGTTGCGCCGGTGATAAACTCGATGACCGACTTAGTCGTTTTCTCGACGTCGTCGGGCATGGCATTTTCGTACCCCGCGAAGGTGTTCCTACTGGTTACATAGTCCGCGTCAACGCCGATAAACTCCTCGACGGTGTCGCACATGTAGGAGTAGTCGCACATCTTGGACGAGTTCTCGATACCCAGGAAGTAGTTGAGACCCCTGAAAATCGAGTTCATCGTGTTCTGGGTGTTGCGAGCACCGAACGCATCGTCAAGAACAAGAATCTTCTCGCCGTCTTCGAACTCTCCGAAGATGCAATCCTTGGTCGGTGCGTAGCGGCCAATCGGCTCGGCGGGAGCGAAAACTTTGGTTCCCATGGAAGCGTACGTCTGCATGACAATACCGTTGGAGGTGAACTCCTTCCACTTTTCACGCCACTCTTCGGTGGTCTTGGCAGAGCGAACGTCGTTCAGTCCGGCATCAAGAGTGCTCTTTACGGCATTCTCGACTAGGTCATCAATACCCTTGCGGACATCCTCGGTGTTCTGAATTGCCTCTCGGTTCGGGAGCGGGAACACCTTGCCGTGCAGGGAGTCGATATTGACCGTGAACACTTTCTTCTTAGTGACACTGGTTCCTACAGTGGAGTAGAAGTGGTCCTCGCCGAGAGCGTCGAAGCGCAGAGCGCCGTCCAGGTTGTTTTCGTGAATCCAGTTATCGACCGCGTTTCGGTAGGTGTGGGACAGGCCGAAGCCGTTGCTCGGAACAGGGTACGGAGCGCCGTAGAACAGCACCTTGTCCTCGGAGCGGTTACCAAACTCCGACTCTTCGACAACGAAAGACAGGTTGTCGTTGATGCGGTAGAAGTTGTCGCCTCGGAGCATTCCGCCGACAGGGACTTTCGCCCCGTCCATCGTCACGGTAAGCGTCTCGGGGTCCATGTACGCCGTGAAGTTCTTCTCGATAGTGCGGGAAATATCACGGTACGTCGCTCCCGAAACGGTAAACGTTACGGTGGTGCCATTCGCCTCGTCGGTTTCGACGGTGACAGGGTCATCGAAGCCGAAGCCCTCTCGGGAGTCGCGACCAAGTACGACAGTCGTGGTCTTACCATCCTTGGTCGTGCGCCACGCGACGGTGTCTGCGTAGGCCAGAGCGCCCTTGGAGCCGATGCCGTGGCCGCCGCCCTTGGTCTCGTCATTGTCCTTGGTAGAGACCTTGATCTTGACCAGGCCGTTGCGGACGAAGTCGGGGCTCATTCCGCAGCCGTTGTCGGTAATCGTCACGTTTGCCGAGGCGATATTCTTGTCGGCGCTGGCAAACGGAGAGTTGGAGCCATTATCGGAGTGCTCGTGGATTGGGTCGATATTGACGGTGACGTGACCGCCCTCAATGCCCTCGATTGCCTCCAGGCCGTTAATGGCGGCTTCTCGAATGACAGTCGTTGCGTCGTGGTAGTTCGCGACGAGGGTGGACGAGGCCGCAGCGATTTTGTCCTTCGGAATGGTCATGCGGTTCGCGAAGGTGCGGTCGGAGGTGGTGGTGGAAACCATCTTCATGGTCTTAGTCTCCTCTGGGTCGAAGTTTCGTGGTGTCTTCGGCGCGTTGCCGTATGACTTACAAGGTATGCCACGTCCTGCCAAACCGCAAGTTTACCTAAACGCTCGTGTAGTTCAGGTTGGAGGGTCTGCGACATAATACCACGTCAAACGGGGTAAACCCCCGGAGAAACAGCCGTCTGCTCCGGGGGTAATGTACGGGGGTGCTACGACTTGAACTGACGTCCATAGTCGAGCATGGCCTGATAAAACTTCTCCTTGTCGTTCCACTCGTTCCAGTCGCTGTCTTTCGCATCGACCATCGTGGCGGATTTCGCCGCGATAAACTCCGGCACGGAAATAATGTCTCGTGAGCGCTTCGACATTGCCTCCGAAGGGTTGCCGTGGCTGTACGAATAGGCACTTTCCAGGCGTGACGCGAGGTCGTACATGGGGTCTCTTGAGAGGTTATCTAGGCGAGAGACCCAAAGCGCGTTGAACTTCTCAAGGGCGCGGGCGTACTTTTCGGTGTCGATCTCCCCGGTCCCGAATATGTCGAGCATGTCGCTGAACTGCTCTGCGGAGAATGACAGGCGGGAGAACTCCTCGACAATGTTTACGTCAACGCCTGTAATGCCCATGGCACGCATGGCGTAACGGGCACCGAGACGAGCCCCCGCGGCGACTTCTCCGATGCGAGAGTAGCGGTACTCTTTGTCCCTGTAGATGATTTCCACGTCAACTTCGGGGGAGGTCTTTTCAATGGACTTCTTGACGTTCAGCGCCCTTTTGGTACTGCTGGCGCGAACTGCCATTTCATTTTTCATTTGCAAGCCCTCGGAAAGGACTGCGTCGTACTCGTCGCTTTGGTAGCCGTTAATTTTGTTGACGGAGGCGTTGTCGAACTCCACGCAGAGGACCTTCACGGCCCCTACGCCGGACTCTGCGACTGCGCCTGCAACATCTTTGATTGAGTTGGTCTTCGCGTCGAATACCTCGTCGTTCAAGAACACAGATAGCGTCGAGGCGTTGTAGCGACCCGGCTTTTCCTGGGACAACCTATTGAGATACCCCGAGGTTTTTCCGTCCTTTTTGGCAGTTTTCGGGGTTGTTGCCCGACGCACCTTGTCGGCGATTTTCGAGCGGTACTTCCTGGGGTCATCAACATGGGTAAGGCTAGAGGTGTCCTGGAGAATGAACTTCGCCAGGTTTGCGGGGGTCTTGTCTTTGACAATGTCGGGGTACACCACCTCTGGAACGCTGTTGAAACCTACTACGACGTAATCCGCCTTGAAGCCGGCGAAGCTCTCCACCGAATCGAACGCCGAATCGACGCTTCGCATCGCTGCTGTCGCTTCGAGTCGGAGCGCTCCGATGATGCCGCCGAACCGCCCGAATTCGAGATCTTCGGCACTTCGGATAAAAGAACTTTCCCACAGGGGCATTTCCATTACATCGGCGGACTCTAGCGCCTGGAGAGATGCTAACGAGAAGGTATCCCACCCGTTAGCGTTTTTCACCTCGTCGTCCGAGGCGTATAGCGGCGCTGCTTCATGGGTATCCGCCTTCGAGATGAAGATGCGGTTTCTGTCCCCGATAATCGGGAGTCGGCAGAGTTCGTCGTAAAGGCGCACCCACTCGGCAGGCGTTGTCGCGCGGTTAAGGCCACCAACAAGCGATTCCACGGCTTTCTTCGCCTCCTCGGAGACGATGGACTCAACCTCCTGCAAGGCTACGCCGGTCGCGCGAATCCCCTCTCGGTTCGCAAGGGGCTCGAAGGACCATGTGTCACCGTTTGCTTTGATGACAATGTGCCTACCGAACAGCACATACTTAAGCACTCGCAGTTTGAGCGGAAGGCCGTCGAGCGCTCCACCAAGACCGCGGGAGAACTCGTCGGCAGCGAGGTTGTAGAGGGTGCCTTGCAAGCCCGGTCGCGAGGGGAAAGCCTTTGTGATGTCGTACGGGGCATTGTTGTAGATGAGCGTGACGCGAGGCTCTTGGCTTCCGCCATCTTCCTTGAAGATGGACAGATTATCCGTAATGCGGCCGGAGTCGTCGATGTACTTTCCGACCTCGTCGGACTCCTCGCCGTCGAGAATGTAGCGGACGGATTTAGGGTCGGCGAAGCCAAGGTAGTCCTCGACAATTCCATTCTTGATGTTTTCGTACCGATCCCCCGAGACGTTGAACGTTAGCGTTGTCCCGTTCGGCTTGTCAGTGAACACGGAGTCCATCTTGTGACTGAGCTTGCCGTCGTTTCGACCGAGGATAAACGTAGTGGTCTCGCCGTCTTTGGTAGTGCTCCATGCCGCAAGGTCGGTAAGCGCAGTGACACCGCGGGTGCCAATGCCGAAGCCGCCCGTGGCGTTTGCGTCCTTGTCCTTGGACGACCAGCCGACGTGGGTGAAGTACATCTCGACCTCGTCGGGACTCATTCCGGTGCCGTTGTCGGAGATAGTGATAGTCGCAGAAGTGACCCTGCGCCCGTCGGTGGTCATAAAGGGTGACCCGTCCTGATCGGCGCCGATATGCGGGGTCATCTCGAACGTGACCAGGCCGTCTTCAACCCCCTCGATGGCTTCGATGCCGTTGATGATTGCCTCGCGAATAGGGGTCGAGTCGTGCTTGTAGTCTCTGGCGACGATGTCGATAATCTTCGACACGTCCTTATCCGCAATGGCGAGGTTGCCATCGAAATCGAAGCCCTCAACAGTCGTTTCGTTGACTCTCATATTTCCCCTTTGTGGTGGTTGATACTAAGAATACACACAATCATACACAAAATACTGACTGGTGGCAAAACCGTGCCGGCATACACGCCAGATGCGGTAGTATTGAGTTCAGAAGGCAAATTTGAACTACACAACGGTGAGTGGTATATTCAGACATGTTCCACCCACCTAACCGAGGAGCACGAATGAGTTACCTGTCATCTTCTGAAATTCGCCGTCGAGGCGATGACAAGGTGAACATGATGTACACCTATGCGAAGCCCGGAGAGCTTCCGCAGTTCTACACCATCTTCGACGTGTACGGTACTGGCGCAGCGTCGTACGAGGCCGTATGCGAACTGGTTGAACAGAACCCCGACGCGACCATCGAGGAGATTCGCGAGGCGGTAAACTTCGACCCGGCTGACGCTGCGCGAAAGCGTCTCGGAATTACCATCAACGACCTCGGAGACTTTGTGTTTCACGACGAGGACGGCTCCGCATACGAGTTGCCGAATTCGTTCGGCGAGTACTTCGACACCATCAGCGAGAAGGACACCGAGGAGATCGAGGCCGTCAGAGCGTTTGCACGCCGGCTGTCGAAGAACCCGAAGGAGTACGCGCGACTGGCGATTGCCGACTGGGTGGCGAAAAACCCCTCCATTTCCATTCTTTCTGACGGCCGCATTGTCGGTTACCGAGGCCTGCGCTCCGACTTTACGGCTATTCACCCAGGCTTCGGCTACGTCAACGGCGAGCCGCAAGCGCACGACGGACACCTCGACAACTCCCCGGGTAACGTCTTGTCGTTTCCGACGGAACTTATCGACCACGACCCCAGCAAGGCGTGCTCATTTGGACTACACTTCGGCACGTTCGTCTACGCAGACGGCTACGCCAGAAGAAACTGCAATCAGAGCGGCACTGGCGTTCGCGTGTCCGTGGCAGTAGCGCCAGAGGACGTAGTCTCCTCGCCGCTGGACTCGCACGAGAGTAAACTTCGTACCCTGTCCTTCGAGGTCATCGAACAGGTGGCCGCGCCGTATACCGAGACGGTCATTCTGTAATCGAGCAAGACTAGGAGAAGAGAATGAACAACGAGTACGACATTGCACTTGACGGCGACAACCTCGTCGCCTCCACCGACAATGCTTCGGTGCGCACAGCAGACGGCGAGAGGGCTGTCGTGGAAGTTAACTCCTCCACTCCTGCTCGCCCAGGCATTTACGAGCCGTCCCGCCTGGAGGCGAGGGCACATGGGGTTATCCATAAAAACGTCAGCGTGTCTAGGCGCGCAGAGTCGCTTCGCGACGAAGTGGACTTTGAGTTCCCATCTTCCGTGTCGCAGCCCGAGTCGAATGCCGCTGCGGTGGCCGGCTCGCTAATCGACGGCGATCCACAGGTAGACAAACTTCGTTTGCCGGCCCAGGCGCTTCGCTACATTCAGTCCAACCCCGGTCTTTCCGACGTTGTGAAGACCAATCTCGCGATTGGGGTCAACCCCTCGTTTAACGAGACGAAGGTCGGCGAGGCAGAACACCGTGTTAACGCGGCCGACTCGCTCGTGTCTCATATCGAGGACGAGGTGTTCGGGTGCGATTGTGAGTGTGGCTGCGGTAGCGACTGCGATTGTCACCGATGCGAAGAGTGCGACGATTCGGACAGCGACTCGCTGTGCGGTTGCGAGTGCTGCTGCGGAGACTACGACGAAGACGAGGACTGGGAGGACTAGAGATGCGAGCCGATGAAAACCAAAGCGCCGACGGCTACAAGGAGCAGTTCATCTACGACGAGGAGTGCGACTGCCACTTATGCGACATGGTGCGTGACAAGGTCGCTTAGAGAGCGAGTGCAAGACCCTGTCTGACGGCGGTTTCCGTGACGAGATGCGTTGCGGAAACCGCCGCGTTTTTCGTCCCGGGGGTAGCCCGCGGGGGTAGAGCCTCGGCTAACAACTTGAGACCCTACTGTGGTGTGCGTATATTCCTTGTTAGACCAACCGACCACCACCGGAACAAGGAGAACATCATGGTTGACACCACCATTGCACAGGACGAACGGAAGCAGATTTTCGACGCGATTGTCGAGACGATGGACAGCGACTACTCCTGGATCATCGAGGGCGAAGGCTACGACATTAGCGACAACGACTCCGTCGTGGCCGCAGCGTTGACCAACAACGAGGTGGCGCTCATTGAAGCGTCGGCTGGCGGTATCGACCCCGAGTCCAACATCGAATACGATGCCTACGTCATCGCTTATTCGCATGCGGTGGGTATTGTCGATGACTACTTTCACGACTATGAGCAGGACAATGGATCAGCCGTGTCCGAGACCTACGACGAGACCGACTTCTACGATGACATTGCCGCGGTTGTTGAATCTCGCCTGAGCACCAACATGCTTGAGCAGTGCGCTGCCGAGACTCAGGTCTTTGCCACGGCTCTTGTGGGCAACATCGAAGAGGGCGAATTCCAGGACGCAATTGGGGGCGACTTCGACTGGTCCGAAGACCGCAGGGAGTACGCCCGTCGTGTGCTCGAGCACCTGGGCCTCTACACCGAGGACAACCTGGACAACCTGTACGAAGATCTGGAGAACACCCCGAGCAACTGCCTGTTTGTTCAGGTCGCGTTCACTGCCAACTTAAGCGAGTTCACCGCCAAGATGGGCAGCGACTACACCGAGGTTGTCATTGAGAACCCAGCACTTGTGTGCGGGAACATCTTCACTGGTGCTTACGGCATGGCAACGTACCGCTACGAAGGTGAGATTGTTGTCCCCCGCCACATGCTCACGAATGACCCCTTCGGCATCGAGTCGTGCTTCGGAACGGCACTCGAGTCGGGTTCCGTGACGGTGCGATAGAAAACCGCCTAGAAACGCCCCTGGAGACCCTTCCGGGGGCGTAAATTTCCCTTCGCGGGGTTACCCTTGAGTGTCTGCGACATCGGTCGACACAGCAAGGGAGAGGGCGAATATGGCATTCGAGCAAGAGTCGGCAGGGCTTGGGGGAGACAGTGTTGACGACCTGCTGAACTCTCTGGGCGAAGACGGGCCGGAAGAGTGGTCTGGGGTGGGCTCGTCTGGTCCTTCGGGAGAAGATTCCGTTACGGAAGCCGAGCCGGAACGCGAGTCGGAGCCTGCCCCTGCCGAGAAACAGCCGTCTGCCCCGGAAAGTTCCGCTACTGGTGTGAAGTCCACCGAACAGTTGCAGGTGGACTCGATGGTGGACAACCTAGTCTCCGAGTCGATGGGCGAGGACTTTACCGCCACGTCTTCCGGAACGGATTTCATTTCGCTTGTCGCCCCGGGGGAGCTATGGGGAATGGACAAAACGGCAAAGCAGATCAGGGCCAACCCACGCAGGCTTGCGCCGGATCTGCTGAGGCTATTTTTGGCCGCCAGGGTTCCTATCATGCTGTGGGGCCCAGTAGGTGCAAGAAAGACGAGGACAATCGAGTCATTCGCTAGGCTTCGAGACGTCAACGGGAATAAGTACCAGGTTATTACCGTCCAGCCCTCGACCGAAGACCCGACGATCATCTTCGGCATCAAATACACGTCACTTGATGATGAGGGTCGCACGGTGATGAAGTCGTCCGTGCCTGACGTGGTTACCGAGATCCACGACTACTACATGGAAACCAAGGGTGGACGAACTATCCTGTTCCTGGACGAGATGACCACCTGTACGCCGGCCCAACAGTTCGCTGCCCTTGGCCTTTTGACGCACAGTAAGTTCGGCGATTTCGATGTGTCGAACATGATCACCGTCGCATTGGCCGCAAACCCACCCGGCACGGTAAGCAACGTGATCCCCCTTGGCGAACAGGTGATGAACCGCTCCGGACACATTGAGTGGTACGGCGATGTCGATGTTTTTATCGAGGATTGGTCGAGCGGCTTCCACGGCGCTGTAGAGACTCCCCACCCAGACACCGAATGGCATATCAAGACGCTTTTGGGAAACAACCGTGATGCGGCATTTCGGTCAGAGCGGTGGGCGCCAGGCTCACTTGTCCCGCAGTCGAAATTGGAGCACACGGAAAGAACAACGACGGATTACGCGAAACTTCTCGACCTCCTGCGTGAGGTGTGCCGGGCCAATGGCGCCTCTACCGAAGTTCGCCACGTTTACACGGTCGAGATCGCTCGCGCATTCTGGGGAGACAAGTGGGCCAAACGGGTCAACGCAGTGCTCTCCCTGGAGTCAAAGCGCTCTGGCGGGCCAGAAGTGCTTGCGAGGGCTATGGATATGGGACTTAGCCCAGATACCGAAATCGAGGATCTGCAAAAGCAGTTCGGTGGAGTGTCTGCCCAGGATTACGACGTTATCCATGGCACGATGACGCACCTTCTGTCCGAGCTCGAGGACAAGAACAACAGTGCGGAGCGAAGGCGTTTTGCCTACCTTGCGATCTGGGCGATTCCGGTTTCCGCAACGACGTCCGGTCCGATGGGCGGAACGAGGGAGAACGTTATTCAGGCGACGTTTTTGGCGTACCGGATTCAAAAAGAAACGCCCTTCTTGTCCGCCGATGACTTGTTCCCCAAGTTCGCCGGGGAGGACTTCATCAACAACATCAAGAAGGGCATCGAGGAGGTGCAGAGGGAGGCCTCACGTCGCGCGGAAACTCGCTCTTAGCGCTTCCTTGTGCGCGACTTGAAGTCAACGCTGATAACCGTTGTGTCCTCCTCCTTGGTAACAACGTCGTGAATGAGCGAGGGGGACTCGCGGGGCACTTCAACGGGTTCCTGCAAGTTCCACCCGCGGCTATTGAAATGGGTGAGCAGTTGCTTTCTCCGCGATGGGGAGATGGCCTTGCAGTCCCTTGCCCAGTCGATGAGTCGGTGGATCGGAACGCCCGTCGAGGCCTTGATCATGGAGTAGTAGTCGAGGGGAGAGTCCTCTGTGACATGCCTTCGCATGTCGTGTCCAGGGACGAGAAATGCACAGGTAACCTTATCGAGAGTCTTGTTCGAGATAGCGTTTTCTGCGGTGTCGGTAAGGCACAGTCGCATCATCTCTCGTGCTATGGCGAAGCGCTGCTCGTCTCCTGTAGGGACATGGTTTTCCATGATGACCGCGGGGAGGTGCCTGGCGGGGCTGGAAAGTACTGCGGGAGGATTCGACTCCCGGTCGGTATTCGCAACGACGATCCCTACCCCCTCTGCCGTCTTTATGACATCGGAAATAGGACCCTTCCGAGGAGCGCCTGCGAGATCTCGGATAAGCCTGCCGGCCTGGTCGACCTTTTTCAGCGACTCGTTTTTCCCGCCTTGGTTGGTGAATGTGAACTGAAACAGACTGAGCGGGTTTGGGGCACCTTCGGACACCGCCACCGCATGTTCGATCTCACCGAACTCGACTGCGAGCGAGTCCGCCTGCATTCGACTCGGCTCTTGGAGATAGGTCGCCGGCACGTCACCGCCTCGATACCCCGTGACGATTGCCGTGGCGAAGTAGTCGCGGGGCACACCGAGCGCGTCGGTGATCGCTTCGGCAGAGTCGTCAGTAAGTTCTCTTGCTCCCACCTCCATGCCGGAGATAAGCGCCTGTGACAACCCCGACTTCCTGGACAGTTGAGCCTGTGTCAGTCCGCTTTTGACGCGCAGTTGATTGAGGAGTTTTCCGTTTGCGTTTCTCACTTGGCACCTTCTTCCGAATTGTTATGCCGTGCCGGTTTTCGTGGCGGGGTTCGACTCGGCATCTTCCGGATCGAAGACGAGGTTTTCGGTTCCGTCAACTGGGAGTCCAGGAAGCTCGATGATGTGCTCCCATAGGCCGTGGTCGAGCGGGTGGCCCTTTGCCGAGACAAGAAGGGAGGTCGGCCACACAAGCCGGCCGCTTTCATTCGGTGTCGGCCAGTCCCAGGACAGAGCAGCAAGGCGGCCTTCGAACAGCGACTTGTTCTCGCTGTCGGTGTGGACAGGGTCGGAGTCGATGTCGAAAAGCGTCGGCTGGATCGCGACGGGCTCCGGCTCGAATGCCGTGACGCGGGTGAGACCCTGGCGCTTGCGCATGACAACGCCCAGGCCTTCGCTGGACACGAATACGATAGAGAGTTGGCGCTCTGCTGTCTCGCGCTGAAATGCGTAGGAGCCAACCATGTCGGTGGAGGGGATCTCCTCGGCAAGACACGCCTTGAACGCGGCCGTCTTGGCCGCGGAATACTTCCCGTCAGTGATACCCGGAACGGTGACTTTCTCCAGCAGTCGGGTGTGCGCTGCGTTGAGCGTGTCGTAGAGCGGGTTGATGAGCGTTTCGATGTGCTTGATGTAGGCCTCTGTTTTGTTCATAGTGTGATAATAACACAAATAAAAAGAATCCTGTGTTATTAACACAGGATTTTTACTCAATTCGTGTTAGCGAGCCTTGCCAACACCGCTCTCGATGACGGCGTTTTCGAACGCCTTGTCCACTTCCGATTCGGGTACAACGATCTCGATGACGCGGAAGATCGCGCCGTTCTCCTGGGTCTCCTTCTGAAGTTCCTTAACGCGCTCGTCGTAACCGTCGTAGTTCTCGTCTACGACGTATTCGTCCCAGACATCCAGGCATTCTTTGTAATCGGGGTACTTCGCCCACATCGTATAGAGCTTCATGTTTTCTCCTTGTTAGTGTTGGGGTCGTGCTGGGGCTATCGTACCACAGTTACACGCAGGTTCAAATACTGTATCCTGAAATCCGCGGATAGAATCACGAGAAAGTTACAGTGCAAGAAGCGAAAGGACGACAAATGGCACGCGGAAGAAAAGACACGGCGAACAGGCCGAGCCAGGCGAATCAAGAGTTCGTCCGCACGAAGGACGGTCGCAGGGTGAGAAACCTCGCCTACAACCCGTTGCGCAAGAGGACGGGGGAGGAAAGAGAGATTGTTCCGGCCGCTGCCGGTGCGGGCGAAAACCAGCAGCCACGCGAGTTTGTGGTGTATTTCAACGCCGAGGCATCTGCCGTTATCAGTGTCGAGGCGGACAGCATCGAAGAAGCGAAGGAGAAGGTCTGGTTCGAGGATCTTCCAGAGGTGGGCTACGGATCGCGATTCGAGCCGTCCGGCGACTGGGACTATCTGGAGGACGGAATTGAAGACTGCGGGGACGGAACGTACTCCGTTCCCATGACTCGTTCCATGCAGTCGAACTTCTCCGTTGAGGCAACTTCGTACAAAGAGGCGGAGACGGCCGCTTTTGAAGAGTTCGATTACCCGGGGCCGGACGCTATGGACAGGTTTGATCTCGGGGACTGGGACATCGGAGGGATCAGAGACGAGGGCAGTGGCGAGGAGATCCTGATGGAGGACGGATACGTCATCGGAGACATCGACCACAGAGAGGTCTCCCAGCTCCGCGAAGATGAGGTGGTCGTGTTCAAGCCGCGCGGATACTCGGCGTTCTTCGGTGCGAAATTCACCCCGTCTCCGGATCTTAAGACGAGAGCGGGAACCCTCTCTATCACCGGCGACAAAACCGAGAACACTAAGCACATCGAGCAGGCCGGCCGCCGCGGGGCATTGAGCGTTTTTGGGCACGAGGGTGACGAGGACGGGTCTTTGGTCGAATACGGAATCGCCGACAAGGAGAAGGCGTCGGCCATCGTCGCCGATGAATTCGTCCGCCTCGGAGGAGATCCCTCTCTGGCACGAAAGATCAAGGTGTCCACTCGATCATATGGGAATATCCCGGTAGTCGGTGCAGACATGGACGTTCCTGCATCAGTACGAGACCTCTCCCTTGCTGAATTCGGCCAACAGCAGGCCAGCATCTTCGGGCTCGCTGTTCACAATATGACCAGGGGTGATGGCGAGATCTTCCGCAGAATGGCAGATCCGGACTACGGAAAGAAAGACGGATAGTCTCAACGGCATGAGCATGAACAAAGTACCTTGTCCACTGTCCAGTAGGTGCCCAGATAGCGGTTGGCACATTGCGGGTTCGGCAACACTTGCCGAGCACCAGGCGCGAGCCACAGGCGGTGCCTCCGGCGCTATGCCAGCAAGCAGCTCCGCTCCCCGGCCGCTCGGTGCAAATAGCGAAATGAAAATCTACGAGACGCCACTGTCAGAACTCGATGACGAAAACGATGTCTACGGAGATGACCTTGGTTATGAGAACGACCTGATGGTCACCGTCCACCCAGTCCACGACGACGAGTCCAGGTCGGCTATCGCCACGATTGTCAGTTACGAAGACCACCTTGAGCGACACCGTGTCGAGGAGGCAATTGAAAAGGGGCTTATCGAGGTCACCAACGACGATCCAGACGATGATCCGGAAGAGGCACAGTTCTGGCTCACCGACAAGGGGAGAAACGCGGCCGCTAACGTCATTGCCGAGGAATATGTTCGCGTCGGTGGCGACCCAAAGATGGCAGACAAGATCTACGTCGAGAACAACGACAACCCAGACCTGGCGCACATTTCCGCGGGGATAGACTTCCCCAAAGAAGCGCAGGACATGCCCATCGGCGAGGCTTCCGAAAAGTATCTCGAAGCGCTGTACGCTGCGCTGGCTAACGTGACGGACTCCGGAACGTTCGGGTCGCGGTATGTCTATAGTGCGATCTGCGAGTCGGAGTACCAGACGAAGCGAGAGAACCAGTTTTAGAAAAGGAGATGCGATGAAAACAAAGAGTGTTCCGTGCCCTCTCGGCGCGTCGTGCAGCAAGGGCGGCCGGCACCTTCCTGGGTCGCAGATCATGGAAGAGCACGTCCAGGCGTCCATTCGGGGCGGTTCGGGCGCTTCGCAGAAGGCAGGGGGAGTCTCCCCGACATCGTTCACTTCGTCTGGAGGAGACGCAGATGACATCTCCATGACTTCTCCCGGAACGATCTTCGGAGAGGACATCGGGTTGGGTCCCGAGTCGTACATGGATGTCTACGAGGTCGAAGACGGAGAGGAGGAGAATAGTTTCTTCGGCAACTGGGCGGCCACTGGGTACAGCGAATTCGGCGAGGAAGTCGAGGAGACAGACGAGCTCGTTCGCGCCGGGTTCTACGAGTCGAAGGGACGGGACGAAAACGATGACATCGACTATGCGCTAAGCAGGAAAGGCCTGAATGCCCTGACGCACTTTCTTCGCTCCGACTTCCAGGGCGAAGAGGAGATCCGGGATCTCGTTGATGTCGATTATGAGCGAGATGGGTCTGGGGAAAGGGTGCTGCGTGCAAGAGTGGACATTCCAGTGCTTTCTGCTGGAGGTGCGTTCAACAATAGGCAGCGCGACCCGCAGGACGTTGCTAACGACTACCTCAAGCCCCTCCACGACACGATGACATACTTGCTGGACCCGGAAAGCGGTTCGTTCTTCCGGGACCGACTCATGGGCTACGACGCTATTCCGCCGTCGGAGAGGTTCGGCTAGCGCCGACTTTACAAGCGCCCCTTGTAGGAAACGCTTCTACAAGGGGCGTTTCTTATGCCCCCGCTTTCCACCCCCGTATTGAGAGGCTGTAGAGGGCCGGGTAAATTGTTGCTCGTACACACCGCAGGAGCAACCAAGGAGAGAGAAATGCAGAAGCAAAACGTCCTCGAGCAGAAGGTCGGCGAGTACAACCCGATGTCCTACAGGCCAGGCGACTGGGTTGAGGTCTACGACGATGAACTCGGCATCGAAGAGGCAGATGTGTTCGTGAAGTCCGAGGTGGTCGTCCCCGGCCTTGACGATTCTGACGAGCACGCCGGCGTTGTCACCGCCTGCGTAATGGATGACCTCTACGGGAGGTGTGTCACCCCACTCATTGTTGCCGGCCTGATGAATGATGACTGCACCTTCACCGAGAAGGCGATCCCGCTTCTTGAGTCGGCAATCAAGGAAGAATTCGACAATCGCGGTGGTGTAACCGACCGCATTAGCATCGCTGACCCTTCGCTGGGCGACCGTCTTGAAATCGAGGCGGCCATCGGTAAGGAGTTCTACGACAAGACATACCGCGAAGTTCGCGATTCGATTTTCGTTCCGCTGCTTCGTACCGCAGAGGACATGGCGAAAACGGAAGGCGACGAGTGCCCGATGACTGGGTTTATGACCGCGGTGCTGAAGAAGGCCGGCGAGGCCGCGTCGTCTGCATAACCCAGCCTTTTACCCCTGCCCCGGAAGGAAACTTCTGGGGTTTTGCTTTTTCTCGTGTACGCTCACCAGCATGAAGAAGATCATTGCTGCAACATTCGTAGCCGCCCTCTCCCTTGGCGTTGTCTCGTGTTCCGACGAGGACACCGACGCGCAGGAGAGCCGAGAGGACGGCCAGTCGGTTATCTACAAGACGGACAAGGACGGAAACCAGACCCCGTTTTACGGCGAGCTCATCAACTTCGAGGGGAAGATCGTTGAGATGAGCGCAAAGGAGGCGGCCGCCGGAAACGACCTTCCGGAGGGGGTAAGTGAGTCGGACACATTCGTCGTATTCAAGTTGGACGAGCCCCAGGAGGTCACGGGGCGCAAGGGTGATGACGAAAAGCACACCGAGGAGGTCGAATACCTCGCCTTTACTGACGATGCCTGGCGAGAGTATGTAGGCGAGGAATACCAGCTTCCTGTCCCGGACGATGAAATCGGGTTCCCGGATGACGATGACAAGACGCTTCCGGTTGGCATTCCGCGTCTGTACCCCAAGGACGACGAGTGAGAAAATCAGAACACCCCCGGCACACGATCCGTATGCCAGGGGTTCTTTCGTGTCCGTGGTATCTACGGCCGCTTTCCGTCGATGATCCTCGCAACGGCATCCGTGGCGGAGATCGCATCGTCGGACGATTCGTCAATCGTGATCTCCCACCCTGCTTCGCGGGCGATCTCGATAAACTGCTCGTTCGTCAAGCGTCGAGCGTCAGTGAGGTCGTTGACCGCGGGGAGGATGTCATCGGAGATGCCCGTGGTGGACATGCCGACCCCCCTTCCCGAAACAGAAAGATCGAGCCAGATGACATTATTTTCCTCAACGTCGTAGGCGAACGGAGCAGCCCACTGACCAGTCGCGTTCGACGTGGATGAAAACAGGACGTTCTCCCTGACGAATGCGTGGTCGCCGTCCATGCCGTCGCTGGTTCCCACCGCCTGTACTCCTGTCGCGTGCTCGATGGAGTTGAGCGCGTGACCGGAGTAGCACACGGTGGTGATGACCACCCTGGACACACCACGCTTTAGCAGGTTCTCTCGGGACACGTCCACAAATTCCACGGCACCGTTCGGGCGAGGTGCTGTGGTGTGGTCTCCAGAGAAGGTGCCGAAGTCCTGGGTGTAGTAGTACGAGGTGTAGTCGATGACCGACCTGATCCTGCCGTCCGGACCGACAAAGATCGCGCCCAGGTCGTAATCGACGCCTCTCCAGTGGTCATCATCGTTGAACCAGTGCAGGAACAGGCGAACCCTCTCCGAGTCTTCTGGGAGCGCAATTTTTGTGCCCGGTTCAAGCCCGACGCTTGTGGACGCGCTGTTCCTTTCGTAGAGGTTGACGTTCGCCTCCATATTCTGGCTCGACACGACAATCGAGTCGGTTCCGGAACGCTTGATCGACTCGATAAGCGCCTCGCGGACAATGGCGAGAAGTTCCGCGGCCGCGTCTTCGTCCATTGCCTCTCGCTCGAGGTGGAAGTCCTGCCGGCCAGAAATGGACAGGATAGACCCAGCGCCGTTTGCGGAGATCGCATTGTACGCCGACACGAGGCCTCGAACCGAGACCTTCGCGGCGGTTTTTCGGAACGTGGCCGCAATCGCCGAGCGCTGTTTTTCGTCGGAATTCCTCCACAGACTGGAGATGCCCTTGACGAGTTCTGCCGGCGACTTCTCTGCCATCAGCTCGGCGGCCTTGATCCAGTCCTTTTCTCTTCTCGCCTGGTCGATAGAAGAGTCGAGCGTCTCGTAGGAGTTGTCGTAGATCGCTCGTGCAACCTCGTCAAATCCCGGAGTGGACTTGGCGTAGTCGCCAGCGTGGATACCCTTGAACACGTCCTTCCAGGCCTGTGCGTTTCGGTACATGCTATCGCGCCCGTTGCGAGTCTTCGTTGTACGCATAACCGCGTTGAGAATCGCCCTTCGTGTTGCACGCGGGACGTTCACCTTCAGTCTCGGGAGCGGGGACGCAAGACTAACGGCAGCGTCGTAATTTCCGTCGTTGACGTAGATGAGCCTGAGGATGTCGTTGACGTTGCGGGCGCGGCTGACAACGCGAGCAAGGTCGAAGTCTCCCTTGTCGTGGGCGGTAAATGCCACCTGGGCGACAACCTGCCCTCCTGCACGCGACAGCGCCGTGTCGAGAGCACTGTCGTTGTAGAACTCGTTGAGCATGTCCAGGGAGTCCTTAGAGAGCTCGGATCTAGCGGAGGAAAGCCTCTCCACAAGACCCTCCGGGGTTACCGTGGACAGCGTGAAGAACTTGCTTCGTTCGAGGATGACCGGGTTGCTCACGCGCTCGCCATGCTCAAGTTTCAGTGCGTCGATGAACTCCTGGTGGGACGGGAGTCCGAGTTCTGGAATGCCGACATTGAGGTAGTGGACAACCTGGACTACGCGAAGGGCGAATGGATCAGCCTCTTCGACCTGGTGCGGGAAGCCCGGAAACAGTGGGGTTGCCTTTTCTGCGCTAGGGAGCGTCTTATCGATCTGCTCCGTTAGGGAGACGTAGTCCTGCGGAGTCATCTTTTTCAGGTCGCTGATGCGGACGTTGATGCCGCGGTTGAACAACTCGGCACTCGCCATTGCAGCGCCGATGTCATCGAACGTATCTCCCTCACCCGGCTCGAAAATGATGAGGTTCTTGCTTGGAAACAGGCGGATCATTGTGTACCTCTCTTGTCGTTGCTAGAAACAGGAGGCCGCTTACCTGCCGTAAGACCAAGAAGCCACCTGCGGTAGGCAAGTGGCTTGTTGGGGTAGGGAGGTAAGTGGAGCGGTGTGTTGGGGTTCCAAATATCTCAATAACCGGTTCCTGCGGCCTCGCCTAACGATCACTATACACGATTGCCTGCGGTACGCAAATCCGGACCCCGGGTGACCAAAAATACAACCGTGATGTAGAGTGGATTCCCATGCGCCCACGCAACGTGCGTGAGGCTTTTTGTTATTTCTCGAAGAATATAAGGAGATGGAAAATGACTGTTGCTGACATGGCAGTTGCGGAGACGGTTGAGCAGTATGCCATTAGTAGGTGGCTGTGTTACAAACTTCCGACAAGAAAGCATGCCACCACGGCGGACATGTCCAAGGCGCATGATCAGGGCGACGTGGCAGAGCAGCACCTCGAAGAGCTCACTGATGTCCGCTCGAGGTTCAATGGGTCTCAGTGGTCGGAGCATGTCAGTGAAGGACTGGAACGGTTTTTGACTGCTGGTTCGGCGGTAGCCTCGACGTATGGCATTGGAGCCCCAACAGCGGCAGACGCGGAACTCATTCGCGGCGAGGTCGAGGACATCTAGGCTTTTGTTTCGCTTCCCCCTCGAAAGAGGGTACTCTTTTGGGGGAAATAGTCCGGCGAATAGGAGCAGGTCAATGGGAACGGAGATTGACAAGAAGGCAGCGATTGCCAGGGGCGCTATCATCGTGCGCCAGGCAATGAGATCCGGAGCGCTTCCCGTTCCGTATATCGTCTCGGTGTTCGACGCGGGAGATGACACTGCCTCTGGACCCGTTGCCGATGCTGTTCGCGTGGTTGTCGAGAACCTTGGCAGCGAGTCTGTGCAAGGTGCTATTCGTGTTGAAGAGGCAGAGCAAGAAGGTGGTCGAGCAGCCTCCTTGTACCCGGCTGATATGGATTCCGTCTCGGCTCACGAGACGTTTTTCGCCGCGGCCGGCGAACCGGATAGCGAGACGTGCTAACAGGAAATAGCCCCCGGCAGGTGATTGTCCATCTGCCGGGGGCTATTTTTCTATACGAAGCTGTGCGGGCTCCCTGTGACTGGGGTGTCAACTTTCTTTCCCCTCTTCAGGAGGAAACCACCCCACAGTCCGTCCTCTTTGTTCTCGACCGCCCAGTCGAGGCAGGCCTCGCGAGCCGGGCAGCGGTTGCAGACCTCCGTAGCCTCGCTGCGGTCATCGGACGGGAATGGGAACCAGGCCTCCGGGTTGGGAGCGCCAGAGCACAGCGCTCCGTCAAGGGTTGGGATGGTGGTGTTCAGATCGAACTCGTTCATGCTTCTCGCCTCCTCTGGCGGGTAGTAGTTGGTTTTCTGCACCCGCCTGTTTGGCGAGCGCTACGTGATGTTGACGGGCAGCTTGTTTTTGAACTGCCACATGACTAAGGCGGCGTACGACTGCAATGCAGCAGTATTGTCTACATGTTGCATGTGCCGTCCTCCTTATCGTGCGGTTCGGTTTCTCAAAAGAATGCGTTACCAACTGGCAACGAGTAAAACTCTACCATAACTAACGTGTAAGTCCAGTGCTTTGGACCAAGTTTTTCAAAAGAATTTGAATACCGTCCGTAACGTCGTTGTTTTTCCTAAACCTCGTTTAATGTAGTGCGCATCAGGCGGGCAATTCCGCGGTGGAGTCGTTCACGTCTTGATTGGATACAAGTGACTCGCACACAACGAAAGGAATGTGACGTGCGCAAGAACAATTTCAGCAAGGTGGCTGCTCTCGCTACGGTGGCCACCGTTCCTGCTGTGTCTTTCGGTAGCCCAGTCGCTTTCGCCCAGGAGAACACTGTTCTCTCGGACGCTTGCACGGCAAACGACAAGCGTCAGGCGAGCGAGGAGACCGTTGTTGGTGCCATTGCAAGCTTCGCCGGTGGTGCGAAGGACGTTGTGATGGTTCCGCTCGAATTCGCCTATAAGGTCATCAGTAACCCGACTGTTCTTACGGTTGTTAAGGGTGCCGTCTCTATTGCCGACGCCACCAATGCGTGGGATAATCCTCAGGTTTCTGCAACCCTCAAGCAGTTTAACCTTACTCCGGAACAGGCGAAGTTCATGGCCAATGACTTCACCAGCTTCCTGGAGAACATGCAGCCGAACAAGCTCATCGAGCAGGATAGTCGCTTCCAGCGCCAGATCTACGACGTGTTCCGCGGCTTTAATGTCCCGGACGAGCACACCGCTATTGGTATCGACCTGATCAACGGATTCGGTGGCATGAACGTGTTCCTGGATTGGCTCCAGGGAGAGGAGCAGGCCAACGGAGACGTCGTTATAAACTGGGGTCGTCTTGGTGCAGCCATTCAGAACACCTCCCTGGAGACCGAGCAGGTTGCCCAGGTTCTTGACGAGATGATCGTGAACGGTCCGTTCAAGAACATCGTCAATGACCAGGTAAAGGCCGATATTGACGAGGCTCTGACTGGCAACAAGGGTACTGTTACCGTTGACTTTGCGACCGATGTCTACCTCTCCGAGTGCAAGGGTGAAGGAGGCAAGTCCACCACGAAGGCTGCGACACCTCCGGCTGGTGACACCTCCGGCTCCACGAACAAGCCGGCCACCTCCGCGAAGCCGAAGCCGTCCACCAGCGCTCCGGCTCCGAAGACTACGGAGAACAAGCCTGCTCCGACAACCAGTGAGAAGCCGAAGGCCACCTCCGCGAAGCCGTCCACCAGCGCTCCGGCTCCGAAGACCACGGAGAAGGCTCCGAGCGAGGAGGAGATCCGCCGTCCTAAGCCAGCTACCTCTTCTGGCGCTGACACCAGGACCCGAGTCATCCGCAGCATCGGCATCGAGGACCTGCGTCACCCGGCCACCCAGTTCTCCTCCCAGAAGGCTGCTCTCGTTGGGGCAAACAGCCTTCTTGAGCAGGGTCAGTTCTCTACCAACGAGGACTTCTCTGTGGCCGTGAACAACCTCGCCCACGCCATTGACTCCGGCGACGAGGCGCTGATGACCGAGTCGCTCGGGTACATTTCGTCCATTACCGGCATGTCCGCGGATGAGCTGTCTGGCTCTGGCCTGCTGATCAACGGTGTTGAGTCGAACGCCTCTGGCTCCAAGGTTGTGTCCGAGGAACCCTCCGATGACAAGATCGTCGTGGAGGATAACCGCACCAACACGAAGCCCGAGTCCTCTTCCTCCGAGAGCGAGAAGACTGAGGTTGTTTCCGCCAACGACGACAACAACGCCGGTGGTTCTAACGAGTCTGCCGAGGTCGAGTCGGAAGGCTCTAGCACCAGGGTCATGCTTGCCTCCACCGGTGCTCCGGTCGGTGCCATTGCGATGAGCGTGGCTACTCTTATCGGCGCAGCAGGCGGTGCTGCTGCGATCCGACGCAAGCGCTAATTTCACCGCCGCTTGAAAGCCGTCCCGCTCATCGGGGCGGTCTTCGTTTTTTTCGGACACTGAAAAAACGGTGTCTTTTTGGAAACCCGCTGATAACATCTCGACATAGCGAGAAAAGGTCTCTCGCGGTGTGCCCTACCAAGTACTATCTACTGGAAAGAGGACCATAGACATGGCCAAGAACTTCAAGCGCTTTGGCGCTATCGTCGCTTCCGGCGCTGCGGTCGCCGCAGCCGTTTCTTCCCCGGTTGCCGCAGTTGCCCAGGAGCGAGTTGCAGAGGAAGCCGCTCTCGATACGCCGATTGGTGATACCGGCGTTACCCCGCGCGAGGTCTACGAGACCATTGTTTACGCGGCAGAAAACGACCCCGAACTGCGTGCCCAGATCCTTGAGGTCGAGGCGCAGATCATGGGCTCCCACGTTGTCGAGTCCGAGAATGGCGAGTACTACATCAATGAGGCCGCTCTCGATCTCGGCGCTATCACCGGTGCCCTCGGAAACCTCGACGTTGGCGCTATCACCAACACCCTTGGAAATGTCGCTAACAAGGTTGGCGGAGCCGTCAGCAACGGAGACTTCGCAGGGGCCGTCGGTGCGATCACCGGCGCGATGAACGACCCGAACATCAAGAAGGCGACCGATGCCGCTACCAAGATTGGTAAGGATCTCGTTGCCGACGGAACCGCTGGCAAGATTCTCGGTGGCGTTACTGGAACCGTTGGCTCCCTGCTCGGCAAGGACAAGGACTCTGCTGGTGCAACCACGGCCCAGAAGCCTGCTGGAAACACCGGTACCAACACCACCGGAACCGGCAGCGGCTCTACCGGTGGTAGCGCAACCCCGGGCACCGGAAGTACGGGCGGCTCTGCTACCCCGAACACCGGCTCCACCGACACGAAGCCGTCCGCGAACAAGCCTGCCCCGACAACCAGCGCGAAGCCTGCTGACAACAAGCCGAAGACGTCGACCAGCAAGCCGGCTCCGAAGACCACGGAGAACAAGCCGGCCGAGGATAAGGCTACCGACAACAAGCCTGCTCCGAAGACCACGGAGAACAAGACCGACTCTACGGATGACAAGAACTCCGGCGAGAAGGCAACTGCAACCTCCGAGAAGAAGACCGAGGAGAAGAAGGCAGAGCTCGCTAACACCGAGCGTGCCCGCACCTCTGTTGCAGAGGGCAAGGACATCGTTTCCCTGCTCAAGGATTACGACTACTCCAACGTCAATGCCGAGCAGGGCGATAAGCTCCGCAAGATCGGCAAGCGCATTGCAGACGAGGTCGTCCGCGTCGAGGCCGCTCTTCGCGGCACCTCCCAGGATGCCCTCGATGCCTCTGTCAAGGCGTTGAACGACTCCATTAGCGAGTACAACAAGACCGTCTCTGCTATCACCGCTGAGCAGAGTCAGAGTGGCGACGAGAAGGGTGCCTCCTCCGATAAGAAGGACTCCACCGTCGTGGTTGACAACCGCGAGGGCACCAGCGAGGAGAAGCGAGTCGTGGTGAAGGAGGGCGAGTCCGAGACTACCGTCGAGACTTCCTCGCGCCCGATGCTCGCCTCTACCGGTGCTCCGGTTGGCGCGGTTGCTGCCGCTGCCGCTGGCCTGGTTGCAATGACTGGATTCGCAGCCAGCCGTCGCAACAAGTAGGACGAACGACACCTAAAGGGTTGATACCCCCCCTTCCTTTCGGGGAAGGGGGCTTTGTCGTTTTGGAAAAGCGGCTCTTGCCAAAGGCGAGTGATTTGAAATTCTGGTTGGTACGATTTATTCCCAAAAGCACGTTCGCTTTTCCCGTCTTTCGCAAAGAGGATTACCCCGTGAGTATGAATGTAAAAAAGTTCAGCGCTGCGCTTGCCGCAACGTCCATCTTCTCGGTTGCCGTTGCGGCGCCGATTGCAAATGCCCAGCAGGAGGACATTGAACTCTCCGACGCTGAGGTCGACGAGATCATCAATACCCCGATTGAGGGTCTTGGGTACACCCCGCAGGAGATCCATGACGCAATCGTTTATGCCGCCGAGGTTGACCCGGAGGCCCGTAGGATCATCGCCGAGCTAGAGGCGCAGATCCTTGATACTCAGTTGGTCGAGTCCGAAACCGGTGAGTACTATATCAACGAGGCGGTCATTACCGAGATTGCTGCAATTGGCAGCATCGTCGGGCCGGCAATTGCCGCTGCTGCGCCTGCTGTTACCGGAGCCCTCGCCAGCGGCGGAGTCGGTGCTGCGGTGAGCGCGATTGGTGCGGCCGCACCAGGAGTCATCTCGTCCGTCGCCCCGGCAGTGGCCCCGATTGCCGCTGACCTTGGAAAGCAGGTTGCGACCAAGGTCGGAGGAAAGCTGCTGTCCAGCGGAAAGGTCGGCGATGTTCTCGGGTCTGTCACCGGTGGAATCGGCGGCGCGATGGGCGAGGACAAGAAGTCCGCGTCCACGCCATCACCGTCTGCCACGACTTCCGCCGCCGCGCCGAAGAAGAGCACCACTCCCGCAACGACACCGAAGAATGCTCCGTCAACTACTAAGTCTTCTGCTTCTGCAAAGCCAACCACCTCCAGCGCCAAGCAGGCGAGCGCCAAGTCCACCACTGCCAAGCAGACGCAGACTCGCTCTGCACAGCCTAAGACGGATCAGAAGAACGCCCAGAAGCCGGCCAAGTCCACCGAAGAGAAGGGCACCCCTACCAAGCCCTCGAAGGCGGCCGAGAATAACGGGGTGAACCCTGCCGAGAAGGGGAAGAAGACCGGTTTCGACAACCTCCCTGATACGGCAGCAGCCAAGTCTGCCGTCAGCAGGGCGCACAAGGCGGTGTCGAGAGCGTCGGAGGTTGTCCCGTCGTTGCCGATGACTGCGAAGTTGTCGATGGCATCCGTCTCTGATCGCCTACTGGGCGACATTGAGCGTGTCCAGGCGGCCATGGAATCGGGGTCGCAGAGCGCCATTGATGCCGCCGTCGAGGCTCTGTCCGACTCGACCGACGAGTTCGAGAGGGTGCTCGCATCTCTCGAGACTGCCGAGGGTGGCAAGGAGGAAACCACCAACCGTGCGGATAACCTTAAGGGAGCGTCACCGTCAGAGGACGCATCCTCGACCGCAGGAGGCGAGAATGGCGAAGACCTCACTTCGTCTCCTGATAGCCATGAGGGTGAGAAGGTCGCTGCTGATGACCTTCGTGGCGAGAAGGAGACTCAGACCCGCTCCATGCTCGCCTCCACCGGCGCCCCAGTCGGCGCCGTAGCGTCAGTCGTGGCGGGACTCGTTGCGGTTACCGGAGCGGCATCCTACTCGCGCAGAAAGAACTAGACGCAAGCAAGCAGCAGCCCCGATCCGCACTTCTGCGGCCGGGGCTGTTTTGCGTCATGTAGGCGTGGTGTATAATCGGTGCCATTGGAGGTATGGCAGAGCGGAAATGCGTCGGTCTTGAAAACCGTAGCCGGGTGGAAACGCCCGCCTGGGTTCGACCCCCAGTGCCTCCGCAGCGAAAACCGCGGCGCTTTTCGGAACGGAATCCGAAGCGCCGCGGTATTTTCTTTCCTGCTCTAGCGAGACTGCGACTCCTGAAGACGTTCCGCTTCTTCCTGGATACCCTCGACATACTCAAGGTCGTACGTTCCGTCTTTGTCCATCTCTACAAACTCCGTGACGAACGAGGCGAGGTCGGGAAGGAGTTCCGTGTCGATGTCGCTAAAGCGCTCGTCGTTGGAGAGTGCTTCGAGCGCCGATTCGTGCTGCGCTCCGAGGTAGTCGCTTTCATCAACGAGAACACCCTCGTCGGCTGACGTTCCGAGCTCGTCAATGGCATCCATGAGATCTTCGAAGTTGTGCTCTTCGGGGTTGAATTCCACCGTTACGATACCGTTGTCGGCAGACCATTTTCCAGAGTCTGGAAATTCGTTTTGCACTGGCATGACAACGCTGTCGTTGATAAGACTTTTCGCCAGGTCATCATCTGCTGTTGGTGAAAATTCCATAGTCAGCGGGTCTCCATCTCTGATGGAGTCTTCAATAAGCGACTTGATGTTGTGGGACTGGTCAACGCCGCGCCAGGCCATTGCGTACGAGTATTCCCCAGAGGATATTTTCTCCATTGGGAAGTTGATGTCATGGGCCCTGAGAGAGTCGAATACATCGTCGGTCATTTGGTCAACTTCTTCGTCTGTGAGCTCCCGCTGACGGGACGAAGAAAGGGAGGAGGGGGTAAATGCCGCCCCACCATCCGCTCCATGAGTGGGTTGTTTCGCTGCAAGCGTGGCGTGTTCGGCGAGCACTCGCGTTCCTGAATAGTGAAACTCCTGACCATCTGGACAATTCGGTGCTAGGGGGCAGCGCTGCTTTTGCTGTGCCATTGTGGTGCATCTCTCCTGGTAGTTCGGAATGGATCTCAAACGTTGAGACTATCCGCAGGGGGCGGTTTCCGAATACGACGGCAAGTGGTGTAGGATCTTCTTGCATTGGAGGCATGGCAGAGTGGAAATGCGTCGGATTCGAAATCCGTAGCCGGGTGGAAACGCCCGCCTGGGTTCAATTCCCAGTGCCTCCGCAACGAAAATCGCCCCGAGCCTCGGAACGAATTCCGACTCGGGGCGAAGTCTCTCCGGTCTTAGAACACGCAGTAGTCGTTCACGACGCTTTGCATCTTCGCTTTCTCTTCTGGTGTGACCCAGAGTCCGTACTTGTGCTTGACCTGCACCTGCCTGGTTGCATACCTGCACATGTAATCCGGGTTGGTCTCCTCCGGGGTCCACTCCGAGATGTCTTTTTCACCCTTTGCCCTGTTGAGTGGTCCGTCAGCGACAATGAGATTGAGTGGATCATTGGCGATTGCCAGACGTTTCTCTCGCGGCCACAGGTCGGCTCCCGTTTCTGGATCTCTGCCGGCTCCCGTCTGATAGGCGTTCTTGAGTGCCACAACATGCTCGATGTCGATGACACGAGAGTTTTCTCCTCTAATGAATTCGCGGTCCTTCTCGCCAGTGTAGGGGTCATCGAATAGCCCGTACTCGACTTCGCAGAAGTCGGGGTTCATCTTCACGTTTCGCAAATCGCGAGACAGCACGTCCTCGCGGGCATCGCAGCCGTTGCCGTCGAGGTCTTGCCAGCGACCGAAGTCGCCGTAGCGGTCATACCCTTTGCCGGACATCTTCGGGGCAACCTGCAACTGCGAGATCATGGCGAGGGTGTCCTGCTTGTTCGAGTACGGCTCCTCTTCGTACGGCGCCTTAATAGGCGGTACGTCGACGTTCGGGGCGGGGTAGTCTCCGTTTCCCGGAGCGGGTGCCGGGGCGGGGCTCGAAGCGGGTTCCGATTCGGTGCTCGTCCCGGTCTCCTCGTCTTGGTAGTTCTCTTGCGACCATTCATCGAGGGTGTCAAGCGCCTCGTTGATGGATTTTTCGAACCCCTCGATTTTGTTAAGGGCAGACTCGAGATCTGACCCGCATCCGGTCAGGGTGGCGAGCGGGACAATTGCTGCAAGCAGGGCCGCGGCGATCTTCTTCTTGTTCATGGTTGGTGTGTCTCCTCGCTACATTCCGGACTTTACGCCGACTACCTTGAATTTTCCGTCTTCGAGTCGGGCGGTGCAGGTGTACTCCATGTTGAACACACTAGCCTGAGCAGATGATTTTGAACGGTGCATGACGTTCATGGACACGCTTGCGATGTCGCCGTCGAAGGAGTCCATGGAGGAGGTGATGGAAAGGGTGCTGCCCTCACTTGCCTCTGCGACCCTCGATTCGCATGCCGAAACGGAGGCTCGCTCCGGGTTTGCCGTTGCGAAGCCGGCGTTTACGCCGACAGTCAGGGAGATCGCTATGGCTCCTGACGCTAGTGCCGCGGCGTACTTCATCTTGTTTGCTGCGTTGTTCATGGTGTTCTCCTGTGGTGGTGGATTGTTTGTGGTTACCACTTTACTCACGGAGAGTGTCATATCAAGAAACAACACGGGTTTTACCCCAGTACGGGGGTGCGCCTAGTAAAGCGTCTTCTCCGCCTTGGTGATCAGGTGTCTGATGACAAGCGAGTCGCTTTCCGAATCGGGAGTGTCAAGGATCATGGACTCGGGAGAGAGGTACGCTCTTCTGAAGTACCGGAACCTCCCTCTTTCGTCCCTATAGAGGGAGAGGACGGAGACAACGCCGTCATTGTCAACGATAACGGCGTTCCCGTTTTCGTCTTGTCGAACCGAGCGTGTACTCGCGTTGGTCTCCACGAATGCCATGGCCGCCCACGCGGACGAGATTGTCTGGTCAACGTAGATGTTTCCGTGCCGGGTTGCCGCCTCGTAGGCGAGTTTCTCGGCGATGCCGTCCGGGTCTCCGAGTTTCTGGGTGGGGAAATCCTTTTCCGCCTCGATGGCTCTGCGCACGCACGCAATGGAGATAGCGGCTACACCGGCCGTTGCTGAAAAGATAATTGTTCCGATCATTCGTTGTACCTTAGCAGGGGTAGTTAACTTTCTGTTTACCTTATCCGTGTGGCGCTCAAAACAAAAACACGCAAGTTCAATGGTATCGAATGTCGAATTACGACACAATGAAGGTGTAATACTTAATGCAAATTAATGTTGTGATATGTTTTTCACTGTCCCAGAAAGAGTCAACAGAAAGGCCTAGTAATGGCTTCGTTTAACCCCTCGGTTGTTATCAACCTCGCGACTGAAAAGGCGGAGGATAGTCACTGGATTCCCGACTACGCCCGACTGTCGATCCTATCGACGGTTGATGCTCATGGCTATCCGATCATCAGAGGGAACAAAGAAGCCGTCATCCCTCCGGAGAGCCTGTCGAAGACCATCGTAGATGACGAGATGAACGAGGCTATTTCATCGTCGTTCGACCTCCTGCTTTACGCTGTAGACCACAAGCTCAACGCCTCTGACGCCTTCCGGGAACTCGTGAGGGCGCGAGCCGAGCAGGTCATTTCAGAGGCGAAGAACATGGCACCGGCAGTATCGTCCGACGCTGTTCGTGTTGAGATGATCCGTTCCATCATCTCCATGCAGAACGTCTCCCCTACAGAACTTCTGGAGGCGGCGCAGGAGGCCATTACGCGAAAGAGCGTCCGTGAGGTAATTGAAGCAAAGTCTGACGGACAGGACATGTCCCTCAATCTCCTGTGGGCGGAAGACGGGTCCATGCAGCGCCATCTTGTCCTCGACAAAGAGATTGGAAGCGACGGATTCATCTTTACGGCATCCAAGCCAGGCGGTATTCAGTCCGTAAGCGCATCAGAAGTGATGCCCACTGGAGGCCGCGCGGAATGGGCCACCCCCGCGTATGTCAAGCGTCGCGCCATTGAGAAATCCGACTGGGATGGATCTCCTGCGTGGGCGTATTCCGAAGAGATCGGTGTCGCTATCGTTGCCCGGCCGGCCAGCGAGGGGTCTGTCATGGGCGATTACGATTACGTTGTCGGGTGGTCCGAGGAAAGCGGGGAGAAGTTCACCCCGAACCTCGAAGGGGAAGTTCTCATTGCACCCGTAGCAGGTCTGTAGGGCATGTGGGGGGGGGTGCGCAGCGACCCTCGCAATGAGCCCCGGGTCGGAAACTACCGACTCGGGGTTCGATGCGGAATCAAACCAGGTGGCCTGTGACAATGACGTTGTATCCCAGGTCGAGGTTGCCGTCTACTGAACAGGCAATGAGGACGATCTTCCCGGGGGTATTCTCCATGACTCCAGGGTCTTGGAGAGCATCGAACTTGTCCACCAACCAAGCGTCATCTACGACCCAGGTTTTCGACTCCCCGCTTCCGTCAGCCATGGTGATGTGGGAGCCGTTAAGCACCGACGAGTGCCACTGGGGAACAACTCCTGACTTATACTCACCGGCCGTGTCCGTGTGGTGTCCGCGGTCGTACCTGATGGACAGATACCCCGGATCTACTGATGCAGCCTGGGTAGGCGAGGAGAAGTCAACGCTTCCTGTGACCATCTGCGAGATGGGGTTAAATGCCAAAGGAGCGCTCGACCAGGCATGCCCCAGGACGTATGTTGTCCCGTCCTCTGCATTGTTCGGCTGAACACCTAATCCGTCAACCCAGCGCACCATCGACTCCTGCGGCCCTAGCGGGTTGAGGGGGAGAACGTACGGCATGGAAGCGTAGTTGAGGGTCATATTCGCAGCGCCAGTCATTGTAAATGAGCCCTGTCCCGAGGGAGTGTCCACTGGCACGTCCACGGGTGCCGGAAGATCCGGACTGTCGAGCTCCGGGGGTATTGCAACGACTGGGGTTGATGGGCTTATCGGAAGTTCAGTCTCGGCATCTTCCGTCCCGCTTGTCGATTCGTGAACCGGAGCGGAGTTGATGTCTTTGACGATTGCATGTCCAGAAAATGCGCCGGCCGCGAGGATGGATGACACGAGGATGACAGAAGATGCCGTGGACAGTAGTTTTTTGGAAGTAGTTTCCATCTCGTGCCACCTCCGTTTTTTTAGACGAGATATGGGTCCCCATGTTACCGATGACCGGCGTGAAAGCCCCCGCTTTTAGGCGTGGGGCTGAAACGCCACGACACTTCCATAGGCGCGTCACCTTCACAATACGAAAATTTAGTGCATAATGTAAGACATGACCATGACGACAACGAATCGGGCGTACAAGTTCCGGTTCTACCCAACGCCCGAGCAGGAGGTTCTGTTCAGCAGAACCTTCGGGTGTGTCCGTCTGGTCTACAACAAATCTCTGGCAGCATCGACAGAGATGTGGCGGAAAGAGAAGAATCCGGTCTCTATCGGAGTACTGT
>ERZ1029884.11-NODE-11-length-65950-cov-14.379437_pt1 | contig 65950 bp, 58 predicted proteins | sample MGYA00519233_ERZ1029884 | MGnify/ENA primary metagenome ERZ1029884 (study PRJEB33666, sample SAMEA4610931) | skin metagenome | biome: Human-associated habitat; feature: Malodor aspect; material: skin | place: Philippines | collected 2015-08 ...
GTCCTCGTCGGACCCAGCTGTGCCGCTTGGCAGCGGCTGGTTGGTGTTTTGGGGCGCCCCATTTTCAAACGGGTTTGCCAGCGTCGCGGGTTGCCCGCCATTGCCCGACTGGGTGCCGCCATCCATGTCAGCAGCCCCGGACGCGCCGTCCTTCGCCGCGCGCTGCGTAGTTGTCTCGGTGGCAGTGGACTCCTCGGTGTCATCAGTATTATCAGCACCGTCTGCAGATTCCTCGGTGGATGCATTTGCCGCAGACGCGGAAGCGGGAGCTTCTTCAGCGGTTGACAGGCCACCGGAGCTGCCCTCTTCGTCGGCCCCGCAGGCCGTCAGCGGGGCCACAAGGGCAAGTGCCGCCGCGGTCAGCGCGACGCTCTGTTTCGTTTGCAACTTCACGGTGTACTGAACCTCTCGTTGTCGGACGCGACCTGTCGTTCGGCGCGGGCTAGCACCTGCGACCACGTGGGAGGGGCACGGGAGGACGCGCCGTCGCAGTAAAAGCCTGGCGCGAATAGTACCAACTGCTAGCTGTCGCGCTCGTCGAATGCGTGTCCAAAGTTCCTGGACTCTCCCTGTGAGGACACACAGCCTGGCCACGGCGGCTGGCCGACTATGTTGAACCTATGCAGTTAACGCGCCAGCGCATCACAGAAGCGGCCTTGCGCATTCTCGCCGAGTACGGGCTTGCGGATGTCTCGATGCGCCGGGTTGCATCGTCCCTGGGAGTCGCGCCCGGCGCGCTGTACTGGCACATTGCCAGCAAGCAGGAGCTCATCGCGTGCATGGGTGAGGCGATCGTGCAGCAGCTTTTGGACGGGCCGTTGCCCAACCCGGCGCAGCTGAGCGCCAATTTGCGGGGCGCTGTACTTGGGATGCGCGACGGTGCCGAGGTGGTGATCGCGACGATGAGCCAGCCGCACGCCCGTGTGCAGGGGACCATTGAAGCGCGGTTTACGGCCTCGGTGCAGGCGGCGGTGGGCGAAGCGACGTCGGCAAGCAACGCGCGCATCGTGGGCCAGGCGCTGTTGCACCTGACGCTGGGCAGTGCGGCGGTGCACCAGTCGGCGGCGCAGCTTGCGCAGGCCACCGGACCTGAGGACGCGGGCAGCGCCGACGTTGACGAGGCCGCGGGCGAGGCAGAGCACGCCGCGGCGGTGGGGTTCTTGCTCGACGGGCTAAAGCAAAGCGGGTGAGGGCGCACTAAGCTGTGACCCCATGACTGACACCATCGTGTGGCCCGGGTCCGCGTACCCCCTCGGATCCACTTTTGACGGCGCGGGCACCAACTTTGCGCTCTTTTCCGGCGTTGCAGAGAGCGTGGAGTTGTGCCTGATCGACGCCGGGGCGGAGACCCGCATCCCGCTGGAGGAAGTGGACAACCACGTATGGCACGCGTACCTGCCCGGCGTGCAGCCTGGGCAGCGCTACGGCTACCGGGTCCACGGCCCCTGGGACCCGGAGAACGGCAAACGCTGCGACCCCAGCAAGCTGCTGGTGGACCCCTACGCCCGCGCATTTGACGGGGAGTTCGACCAGCACTCCTCCCTGTTTTCTTACGATGTTGGCGCCGAGGATCCTGGCACAGGCCGCAACGAGGAGGACTCGCTCGGCCACACCATGCTCTCCGTGGTGATCAACCCCTTCTTCGACTGGGGCGACGACCGCGCGCCGAAGATTCCGGAGGAAGAGTCGGTGATCTACGAATGCCACGTCAAGGGCATGACGCAGACGCACCCCGACATCCCGGAGCCGCTGCGCGGAACCTACGCGGGTATGGCGCACCCGGCGATAGTGGATTACCTCAAAGATCTCGGCGTGACCGCGATCGAGTTGCTGCCGGTCCACCAGTTCTTGCAGGATGACCGCCTGCGTGACCTGGGCCTGCGCAACTACTGGGGCTACAACACGTTCGGTTTCTTCGCGCCCGAGAACAGCTACGCTTCCACCTCCGCCCCGGGCGACGCCGTCGCGGAGTTCAAGCAAATGGTGCGCGCCTACCACGAGGCGGGCATCGAAGTGATCCTGGACGTGGTGTACAACCACACCGCCGAGGGCAACCACATGGGGCCGACCATCGCATTCCGCGGCATCGACAACGAGGCGTACTACCGTCTTGTCGACGACGACAAGTTCCACTACATGGACTACACAGGCACCGGAAACTCGTTTAACGTGCGCTACCCGCACTCGCTGCAGTTGATTATGGATTCGCTGCGGTACTGGGTCTCGGAGATGCACGTCGACGGCTTCCGCTTCGACCTCGCGTCCACGCTTGCCCGCGAGCTCTCCGACGTGGACCGTCTGGCTACCTTCTTCGACCTGGTGCAGCAGGACCCCGTGGTCAGCCAGGTGAAGCTCATCGCAGAGCCTTGGGACGTGGGCGAGGGCGGCTACCAGGTAGGCAACTTCCCCGCGCTGTGGAGCGAGTGGAACGGCAAGTACCGCGACACCATGCGCGACTTCTGGCGCGGGGAGGACTCCACCCTCAGCGAGTTCGCCTCCCGCCTCACCGGTTCCTCCGATCTGTATCAGCACAACGGCCGCCGACCCACCGCGTCGATCAACTTCATCACCGCCCACGACGGATTCACCCTCAATGACCTGGTCAGCTACAACGAGAAACACAACGCGGCGAACGGCGAGGACAACCGCGACGGCGAGAGCCACAACAGGTCCTGGAACTGCGGTGTGGAAGGTGAAACCGACGACCCGCAGGTGCTTGAGCTGCGCTCCCGCCAGCGCCGTAACTTCCTGACCACGCTGCTGCTTTCCCAGGGCACCCCGATGCTCGCTCACGGCGACGAGATCGCTCGCACCCAGCGCGGCAACAACAACGTCTACTGCCAGGACAACGAGATCGCCTGGATGGACTGGGGCATGCTGGAAACCGCCAGCGATCTGCACGATTTCACCCGCAGGTTGATCGCGGTGCGGCGCGAGCACCCGGTGTTCCGCCGCCGCCGCTTCCTCGCGGGCGGCGCGCTGGACGGCGGAGGGCACGGCCACGAAATTGCCTGGCTGACCCCGGAGGCCGGGCAGATGACGCAGGACGACTGGAAGGCCTCCTTCGGCCGCGCGCTCATGGTCTTCCTCGACGGCGAGACGATCACCGAGCCGGACGCGCGGGGCCAGCGAGTCGTGGACGATTCCTTCCTGCTCATGTTCAACGCCCACTACGAAGACATCGACTTCACTGTGCCCGGGGCCGATTTTGGCGACGAGTGGGAGGTTGTCGTGGACACCACGCAGGCACGGGGCGTGCGCGAGGACGCCGCGCCGGTGCCGTCGGGCGGCACCGTCACCGTCGGCCAGCGCTCGACGGTGGTCCTGCGCCGCACCCAGCCACCCGCAGGCGAAGGAAACGTGGAGGCCAACCTGTAATGATCACTGCGCACGGCGCAACACTGACCGTCACCAACGAGTCGCTCACCATCACCCCCACCGCGCTCGCCGCGTCCCTGCGCGGCAGCAGTGCCAGCCGCGAGGTGGCCATCACCGACATCAGACACACATCGGTCACCCCGGGCGACGTGTGGTCGCGCACGCGGGTGGACATCGACGCCGGTGAGAACTCGCTTGCCATCTGGTTTGCTCCCGGCGACGAGGATGGCCCTGCCGAGCTCACAGCGCTTCTCGACGAAGCGAAGCGCGGCGACGCCCCGGCCACAGACACCGTCGCCGGCGGCGCTGGCATCCCGGGGTTTTCCTTCGTCGGGTTCGACGTCGAGACCGCGAACCGTCGCTGGGGCTCAATCTGCCAGATCGGCCTGGTCAAGATCGTCGACGGCGAGGAAGTGGACCGCGCGTCGTGGCTGTGTAAGCCCCCGGCCTTGCTGAGCGAGTTTGCAGAGGACAACGTTGCGGTCCACGGCATCACGGCCGACGACGTGGCGGACGCCCCTGACGTGCGCGACTGCATTGCGCGCATGGTCGAGTTTGTCGGCGATTTGCCCCTCGTGGCGCACAACGCGCAGTTTGACGCATCCGCGCTACGCGATGCCTGCCGCGCCTCCGGGGTAGAGACCCCGCAGATGTTATTCGCCTGCACTCTCGCGCAAGCACGCGCGACCAAGTTGGACGTGGCCAACCACCGTCTACCCACGCTCGCCGAGCACTTCGGCGTGGAGCTGGCCCACCACCACGACGCGTGCGAGGACGCTGCAGCGTGCGCGGGTGTGATGGTGGGCCTGGCCCGCGCCGCAGGCCACACCGGCAGCGTGATGAGCTTTGTGCACGACTCAGGTTTCACCCTCGGCTCCATCGACGAGACGCGGGTGACGCCTGTGCTGCGGGACCGTTCCGGCGCCGGCCGAGCCATGCAGGCGGACAAGGCCGCGCACGGCGGCGTCGCTGCGGCGGTTGCAGCGACCGCAGCGCCGCAAGGATCCAATCAGGCGGGGCCGGCGAAGCGCTCGTCGGCAGGCACACGCTCCGGCTCGAAGCCTGCGCCGTGGCAATCCGTGGCCACGCCCGACACCGTGCCGGAGCCAAACGCTGAGGCGGACCCGAACGCGCCGCTCTACGGGGAGCACGTCACGCTGACCGGCGAATTCGAGCCGCACGACAAGGGCGAGCTGTGGGCCAAGATCGCGGAGCAGGGCGCGCAGGTGGGCAAGAACGTGACCAAGAAGACCACGGTGCTGGTGGTCGGCGAGTGGGCCACGATGACCTCGAAGGAAAAGCGGGCGCGCGAGCTGAGCGACAAGGGCCAGGACATCCAGATTTGGCCCGCCGACACGTTGCTCGAGGTGCTGGGGCTGAGCGTGTAGCGGCCGCGGGAGTTTTCCTCGCCGCAGGGAACCGCGCGGTAGCCGGGCGCGTCTAAGTAGGCATGCACCTGACAGCCACTGCTCCTGCTCGCCTCGACGGGGTGACGTTGCGCCTCGCGCGTCTCGACAACGCCGGATCCCGCGCCTGCATCCAGGCCGGGTTCGCGGCCTCCACCGCCTACATCAGTCTGTCCCCGGGGCTGGTGTGCATGTTCGACTCGCCCTCCGGCACGGGCCTGACGCACCAGGACATCGGCGCTGCGGGGTTCAGCGCGCACCAGCTGTGGAACGCGGCGGCGGCGCAGTTGACCGAGAAGGCGCAGCGCCCGCACGGCGCGGAATTCCTTGTCCGTTGCCCCTCCGTGGCCCTCGGCGGCACCGACCTTCCCCGCGGCTTCGAGGTGGACGGCCACGGTATCCCGGCGGCATGGTGGCTTGCCCACCCGCGGCCGTTTTCGTTGCTGCACCGGCACTTCGAAGCTGTGCTGCGGCCCGGCACCGGGCTGGTGTACGTCAGCCGCGACGGGCGCGAGTTGTTCGTCTTCGACGCCGATGCATCGGAGCTTTCCGAGCGCCTGCCGGGTGCGGATGTGTGGACGTACTCCGTGGGCTTTCCCCTGCTGCGATCCGCGGCTTCGCATTAGGGTGTGAGGGGTGAAACGCGCGATTACCTCCACGTACCGCCTTCAGCTCCGCGGGCCCCACGCCGACCCTGACGGCCGCGAGTTCGGCTTCGCGCAGGCGGCCGACATCGTGCCGTATTTGGCCAGCCTGGGGGTGTCGCATTTGTACCTCTCCCCCATCTTCGCTTCGGCGCCGGAGTCGAACCACAACTACGACGTGATCGACCCCACGGTGGTCAACCCGGAGCTCGGCGGCATCGACGGCCTGCGTCTGCTCGCCCACACTGCGCACGAGGCGGGTCTCGGCCTGGTAGTAGACATTGTGCCGAATCACCTCGGGGTCGAGGTTCCGCGCCGCAACCCATGGTGGTGGGACGTGTTGAAGCACGGAAAAGACTCCGACTACGCCCACTTCTTCGACATCGACTGGGCCAAGGACAACGGCGTCGACGGCAAACTAGGCCTGCCTGTGTTGGGCTCGCCCGACGACGTTGCGGCGATCGCGCTGTCGCGCATCGACGGCGAGGACGTGCTCACCTACTACGACCACGTCTTCCCGCTCGCGCCCGGGAGCTACGCCGGGCTGGACGACGACCCAGTGACTGTCCACGGCCGGCAGCACTACCGGCTTATGTACTGGCGCGACGGCATCATTTCCTACCGCCGCTTCTTCTCCATCAACGGCCTCGCCGGCGTGCGCCAGGAAGACGAAAGCGTCTTCGACGCCACCCACGCCACACTCCGCAAGCTCGTGCGCGAGGGGCTTATCGACGGCGTTCGCGTCGACCACCCCGACGGCCTGACCGACCCCTTCAGCTACCTCACCCGCTTGCGCGAACTCGTCGGACACGACGCCTGGCTGATCGTGGAGAAGATCCTCGCCGCCGACGAGCCGTTGGACCCGCGGCTGAACATCGATGGCACCACCGGCTACGACGCGCTGCGCGAGTTCGACGGCGTGTTTGTCAACCCAGACGCGGCGGGGCAACTCGGCGACACGGCGTACCGCTACAGTGGCGCCCGCTGGGACGAGCGCGCCGTCGAGGTGGCCGTGTGGGCGCTGAAGGCGCGCGTGGCGGAGGAAGAGCTCGCCGCGGAAGTACGCCGGCTGGCGCGCGCGGTGCGCCACGACAACCTCTCCCCCGCAGGCTCCCAGGTCAGCGACGCAGCGCTCACCGAGGTGCTTGTGGAACTGGTTGCCCGCATGCCCGTTTACCGCGCTGACTACCGTTCGCTGTCGAGAGTGACCGCGACGCTGGTTGCGAAATTGGCCCAGAGCCCAATCGGGTTTGACGCGGAGGCGCTCGACCTTGTCGCGGCTGCCTTGGCAGCGCACGGCGAAGCTGCGCACCGCTTCGCGCAGGTCTGCGGCGCGGTGATGGCCAAAGGTGTGGAAGACACCCTGTTCTACCGCGCCTGCCGTCTGGTCGCTTTGCAGGAAGTTGGCGGCGCACCCGGCCGCTTCGGGGTGAGCACGTCTGAGTTCCACCTCCTGCAGAACGAGCGCGCGCAGCTCTGGCCCCGCACGATGACCACACTGACTACCCACGACACCAAGCGCAGCGAGGACACCCGTGCCCGCATGCTGGAGATCGCAGAGCTGCCGGGAGAGTTCGACCAGCTGGTCGAGGAGGTTTTTGCGCTCACGCCGCCGCCTGACACCGCAACCGGGCTGTTTCTCCTGCACAACATCCTGGGTGCGTGGCCGCGCGACGGCCGGGTGACCGAGGATTTCACCCAGCGTTTGCAGGCCTATGCGGTCAAAGCCGTGCGCGAGGCCGACATGCTGTCTAGCTGGTACGACAGCGACCTCGCCTACGAGGCCCAGGTGACCGAATGGATCGCGCACCTGACCCACGGGCCCGCGACGCGGATGCTCGCCGATTTCGCCCTGAAGCTGCATTCGGGCGGCGTGGCGGTCTCGCTGGGGCGCAAACTCCTGCAGCTCGTCGGCCCCGGCATCCCGGACACCTACCAGGGCACGGAGTTTTTCGATTTCTCCTTGGTGGACCCGGACAACCGGCGGTTCGTGGACTACGCGGCGCGAAGCGCTGCCGCCGGCTCGCCGGAGGACGTTACCAAGCAACACGTCGTGCGCGAGGCGTTGGCGCTGCGGCGCGAGCGTCCGCAACTGTTTCTCAGCGGCGGGTACGCCGGGGTGTTTGCTGAGGGCGACGCGAGCCAGCATGTCGTCGGCATGGCCCGCACGGCCTACGGCGAGGCCGAGGTGATCGCTTTGGCCACCCGCGAGCCCCTCGCGCTGGAGCGGGACGGCGGGTGGCGCGGCACTGCTGTCACGTTGCCTGACGGGATCTGGACCGACAGTTTCAGCGGTCGCACATACTCCGGCCGCGTGCCCATGGCAGCGCTGTGTGCCGAGCTGCCCGTCGCGCTGCTGAGCAGGTAAGCTAGCCCGCCGTTATGAGCACTGCAAAACAGCGCATCAAGGCGGCAACACCCCGGAACAAGGCGGTGGACGACACCATCGCCCGCCTCGGGTCAACGTATTTCGCCTGGGTGCGCGAACACGAGGACGCCGCGACAACCTTCCGCCACGCGCTGCACGAGCTCATGCGCGACGCCGGTGTGAACTTCGACCGCGTGGATGCACGCGTGAAGTCGTGGACCTCGTTGAAGGAAAAGGCGCGCAAGACCCGCGCGGACGGTGAGCTGGTCTACCCAGACCCCTGGAACGACATCAAGGACATCGTCGGCGCGCGAATCACGATTCTGCACTCGACCGAGATCCCAGCCGTGCAGCGGCTGCTGGCGGACCAGTTCGAGGTGTTGCGCAGCGTGGACAAGGCCGAGGAGACGCGCGTGGCGGGCGGCTTCGGCTACGGCTCGCACCACTTGGTCGTGCGCGTGGAGCACCAGTCCGAGGGGCTGGAAGACTACGTGGGGCAAGTCTTCGAGGTGCAAATCCGCACCGTGCTGCAGCACGCCTGGGCGGAGTTCGAGCACGACATCCGCTACAAGCGCGCCGCCGAGAAGCTGGACCCGCAAGTCGACCGCGCGTTTACTCTGGCGGCTGGCCTGATCGAGCTCGCGGACCAGCAATTCGACCAAATTGCTGCCGTGGCCGACCCGCAGGAGAAGGTCAACACCGACGTTGACGCGGAAATCTCCCCGGAGACACTGCCCGGCATCCTCACGGTGCTCTTAGGCAACCAGTTCCCCCTCTCACGCGCCGGGGACTACCGGTTCTGCACCGAGCTGCTGCGGGCCCACGGCATCGAGCACGTCTCCGAGGTCGCGGAACTGATTAACCCGGCAGACATCGAGGCGCTGTCGAACTCCCTGTCGTACCCGTTCGTGCCGGGACAGGTGCGCGTGGTGGACGATCTTCTGCTCAACCGCTACGGCACCGAGCACATTGAACGCACGTGGGATGCTGGCAACCGCCCGCAGGTGCGCCGCAAGCGCCTGACTACCCGTCTAGCGTTGCTGCGCGGCGAGTAGCTACTTCCGCCTGCCCAGCAAACGGTCGGTCTCGCGGCGCTCTTTCTTGGTCGGTCGGCCCGTGCCGCGGTCGCGCACCGGCGGCGCGGCAAACAGCTCGCGCGGCGGGGGCGGCGGCGAGTGGTCGATGTAGCAGGACCGGGCTATCGGGGCTCCGACGCGCCTACTCACGGTCGCCGCCACTTCGAGGATGAGCTCGCGGTGGTCTTTCCACACGCGCACGGTCTCTCCCGGCACCACCTGTGCGGCAGGTTTGACGGCCTTACCGTCAATTTTGACGTGCCCGGCACGCACCGCCTCAGCGGCTAGGCTGCGGGTTTTGAAGATGCGGACGGCCCACAGCCAGACGTCGATGCGCACGGCCGACACAGTTGGCTGGGTCAAACTAGACCTCATCCTTGTGGTTCACAATGCGCTGGACCTTGTTCCAGTTGGAGAACCCTCCCGCCACGGCGATAATCAGGCCGAGCGCGAAGATGGTCCAGGAACCGAAGATCAACCCGAACGCGATGCCGCCGGCGACGCCGCCGCCGGCCCACATGACGGCGTTGCGTGAATACTCGCGCACAGCTGCTTTACGCTGAGCAATCGGGTCGTTGGGGCGCGGCTGCATGGTCATGGGGCTTAAGTGTAGCGCCTCATCTGCCCCACTCGACCCAGCGGTGGCCTGCATCTTTCATCTCGGCCCCGCCGTGGGTGACCGCGGCAAGCAGCGTGGTGATTCGGTCGCGCTCTCCGGGGGCGTAGGCGAGGGTGTAGGCGGCGGCGCGGCCGTATGACACGTCCACGATGTCGACGCCAGCCGCGCGGAGCTCGGACTCGATGCGCCCGGCCTCCGCGTGCGGGAACTCGACGGTGCCTAACTCCCGGATTTCCCGGGTCACGGGTGCCACGCGCTTCAGCGTCTCGGTGACGGACTCGGTGTAGGCGCTGACCAGCCCGCCGGTGCCGAGCTTGATGCCGCCGAAGTAGCGAATGACCACAGCTACGACGTCGCGCAGCCCGGAGCCCTTGAGCACCTCGAGCATCGGCTTGCCGGCGGTGCCGGACGGCTCCCCGTCGTCAGAGGAGCGCTCGATCGGCTGAGCCCCCTCCTGGTGCACGATGAACGCGGAGCAGTGGTGGCGCGCGTCGGGGTAGCGCTCCCTGGCTGCCTGGACGACGTCGCGCGCCTGCTCCTCGGTTTCGGCGCGCGCAACCCAGCCGATGAACCGGGAGCGTTTGACCTCGAACTCGGAGGTGGCAAGCTCCGCCGCAGGGCGGGTGTAGGACTGCGCCACTGCCCTAGCCCGCCACGATGAAGTCGTATTCCGGGGTGCCCGGCTCCAACCGGCGGCAGCCGATGGGGGAAGCGTCCATGCGTTCCAGCAACGGCCCGAGATCTTCCGCGTGCTCGAGCTCGATGCCGACGAGCGCCGCCCCTGTCTCGCGGTTGTTTTTCTTCAGGTATTCGAAGAGCACGATGTCTTCTTCCTCCCCGAGCACGTCGTTGAGGAAGTGGCGCAGCTGGCCGGCCTCTTGCGGGAAGTTGACCAGGAAGTAGTGGCGCAAGCCCCGGTGCACCAGTGAACGCTCCATGACCTCGGCGTAGCGCAGCACGTCGTTGTTGCCGCCGGAGATGATGCACACCACGGTCGACCCTGGCTCCGCCTGCGCGAGCCCCGCCACCGACAGCGCGCCCGCCGGCTCCGCGATGATGCCCTCGTTCTGGTACAGCGCGAGCATCTCAGTGCACACCGCACCTTCGTCCGCAGTGAGCACCTGCGCGCGGTCCTTGTGCGCCTGGAACACCTGCCACGGCACCTCGCCGACGCGCTTGACCGCGGCGCCGTCGACAAACGGGTCGATCGCTTCCAGCGTCTCCGGCTCGCCCGCGTCGATCGCCGCGCGTAACGACGACGCCCCCGCCGGCTCAACGCCCACCACCCGAGTCGCCGGCGACATGTCCGCCACATAGGACAGCACCCCGGCCATCAGCCCGCCGCCGCCGACCGGCACCAGGATGGTGTCGGCCTGCTTGCCCAGGCTGGACAGTTGCGCGACGATCTCGGCTGCAACGGTGCCCTGCCCCATCACCGTGTTGCGCGAGTCGAACGGCTCGATCACCTTCGCACCGCGCGCCTCGGCGTCCTCCCGGGCGGCCTGCGCAGCCTCGTCGAACGTGTTGCCCGTGACGACGAGCTCAATCGCATCGCCGCCGTGGACCCTGATACGGTCGCGCTTCTGCTTCGGCGTCGGCTTGGGTACAAAGATCTTGCCCTGGATCCCCAACGCACGACACGCATATGCCACACCCTGGGCGTGGTTGCCGGCCGATGCCGCCACCACACCGGCCTCGCGCTCCTCGGCGGTCAGTTGCGAGATGCCGAAGTAGGCGCCACGGATCTTGTAGGAGCGCACATCCTGCAGGTCCTCACGCTTGAGAAACACGTCCACCCCGTACTGCTGCGACAGTCGCGGGCAGTACTGTAGCGGCGAGGGGGTAATCACAGAAGAAATCCGCCCCTGCGCGTACTGAATGTCGGCGGCGTGGACTTCTTGGAACTGCTCGGATGAACCCATGGTCGATCAGTCTACGCGCGCGTTCATGACCTGTTCATTCCGATGTAACTCTGCGCAAACATTCAGGCTGTATGCATGGTTCAAACCGCTTCCCAACCGAAAGGTCCTCCCCCATGAACCGCATGTCCCGAGCAGGCTTGGCCGCCGTGTGCGCCACCAGCCTGGCGCTGACGTCGGTGGCCCACGCCGCAGTCGTCGATACGCCCGTGCACGACCGTGCCACGGACGCCACCGCCGACATCTCGGTGATCGGCTCCTACGGCACAGGCGTGTTCAACGAGTCCGCCGCCGAGATCGTCGCATTCCACCCGGCAACCAAGCGCATCCTCACCGTCAACGCGAACAGCGGCCGCATCGACATCCTCGACGCGGCCGACCCGACCACGCCGAAGAAGATCGGCGAGGTCTCCGGCGGCGAGAACACCACCATTAACTCGGTGTCGGTGCGCCCAGACGGCCTCGCTGTGGCCACCGTCGAGCCGGAGAACAAGACCGACAACGGCTCCGTCATCTTCTTCGACGCCGCCAACCCGGGCGAGGTGCTCGGCCGCGTCGAGGTCGGCGCGCTGCCCGACATGGTGACGGTGACCCCGGACGGGGCGTACGCGCTCGTCGCCAACGAAGGCGAGCCGGCAGAGGACTACTCCTTCGACCCGGAGGGCTCCGTCTCCGTAATCAAGCTCCCCTCCGCTGTCGCTGCCGCCGCGCAGTCCGATGTGCGCACCGCCGACTTCCGCGCCTTCGAAGGCACCCTGGCAGATAAGGGCGTGCACATCTACGGCCAGGTCGGCGACTCCACCACCGAGGCACAGAACCTCGAACCGGAGTACATCGCTGTGTCCGGCGGCAAGGCCTACGTCACGCTGCAGGAAAACAACGCGATCGCAATCGTCGACATCGCCACCGCCACGGTGGAAGACGTCTGGCCGCTGGGCTACACCGACCGTCGCGAGGTGCCGATGGATGCCTCCGACAAGGACGGCACAATCGACATCCGCACCGTGCCGGTGAAGGGCATTCTGCAGCCGGACTCCATCGCTGCCTACGACGTCGACGGCACCACCTACCTCGTGCTCGCTAACGAAGGCGACGCCCGCGACTGGGAGGCATACTCCGAGGAAGAGCGCATCAAGAAGCTCGGCGGCAAGAAACTCCCACCGATTTGTGAGGGCTACGCGGGCATGACCGCCTCCGAAATCGAGGACTTCCAGTCCGACGAAAACGCCGGCCGGCTGAAAATCACCACCGCGTTCGGCCTCAACGAAGACAAGAACTGCTACGACGACCTCTACACCTACGGCGGGCGCAGCTTCTCCATCTTCACCGCCGACGGCAAGCGCGTCTTCGACTCCGGCGCCGACTTCGAGAAGATCACTGCGAAGCTGCTCCCAGAGCACTTCAACACCAACCACACGGAAAACGAGTTCGAGTCGCGTTCCGACGACAAGGGCCCCGAACCGGAAGGCATCACCGTCGGCGAGATCAACGGCCGCACCTACGCCTTCATCGGCTTCGAGCGCCTCGGCGGCGTGATGGTCTACGACATCACCGATCCCGCAAACGCCACCTACCAGGCGTACATCAACAACCGCGATTTCTCCGTGAACATGGAATCGCTTGACGACGACGCGATCACCGCCGGCCTCACCCAAGCCGGCGACCTCGGCGCCGAGGGCCTCACCTTCGTACCTGCGAAGGACTCCCCCAACGGCGAGAATCTCCTGCTCGTCGGCAACGAGGTCTCCGGCACCACCACCGTGTTCCAGGTCGATTCGCTCATCGAGCCGCCTGTTGCTCCCGTGGCGCCGGATGCCGGTTCGGCGCAGTCGTCGCTAAGCAAGGGCGGCGTCATCGCGATCGCACTGGCCGCAGTTGCTGCCTGCATCGGCATTCTCGGTGGACTGGGCCACATTCTGAACACCTTTCTGGAGCACCGTTAAAAAAGAGACAGCTGTGACGTGGATATAAGTGTCCAACTTCACTACATTTTTAACCGCGAACCTGCTAGGTTCATCCGAGTGTTCTGTCCGGCCCATTGCCGACAGCGACGAACCCCCGAACTTTCCATGAGGAGTTTTTAAAGTATGAAGCGCATCACCGCCGCTACGGTCGCCGCCGCGACCGCGCTGACCCTGGCAGTCTCCCCGGCTCACGCTCAGGAGACCACCACCTCCGCACCGGCGACCACCACCCAGACCACTCAGCCGTCTAAGCCGACCTCTGAGCCGACCACGACCACAACTGTGACCGAGAAGACCACGGAAAAGACCACCGAGAAGATCACCGAGGTCGAAAAGCCGGCCAAGCCGACCACCGCCAAGCCAGCTCCGCAGAAGCAGCAGGGCGGCTCCTCCGGCTCCTCCGAAGGCCACGTGGTCGCAGCTGTCGCCGGCACCCTCGGTGCTGTGCTGACCACCAGCCTCATCGTCCTGTCCGACCCGCGCGGCATCAACAAGATCATCGACGCGCTGAACCGCGACTTCAGCCTGGGTCTGCCGCACGTTTACGTACCGCGGGTTCAGCTCCCGAACTTCCAGCTCCCGTTCTAACCCGAACAACTCCCCAAGGAAGGCTTACACATGAAGCTCCGCACTCTGATGGTCGCTACGGCAGGTACCGCAGTCGCTGCCGGCGCTCTGGGCACCGCAGCACTTGCTGCCGAGACCACTTCCTCCACTTCGGCTTCGGCTACCACCTCCGTTGTGGCCACCACCACGCCGAAGGCAACCGCCACCTCCACCCCGACGACGACCACCTCCGCTAAGGAGCCGGCGCCGACCGTCACCGTTACTGTAAAGGAGACGGTGACTCCGGCACCGAAGGCGGCCGAGACCACCACCAGTGTCACTGCAACCTCGACGGCTCCATCGTCTACTGCCCCGAAGTGGCTGCAGCCCCGAGAGAACGAGCAGGAAATCCTCGAAGCGATCACCAAGATCTCTATCGTGGTGACGACCCTCGCAGCCGGCATCTCCAGCCTGATCGTGTTCATCAACTCGATCCCGGGTGGCCGTGAAGCCCTGCGTAAGTTCTTCAACCAGTAAGAATTACGCTTTAACCGGCTCAGCCCGCTGCACCGATGTGGTGCGGCGGGCTTCTGCGTTCGTACTATGCAGCTGCATAGTCGCCCCGACGTACACCGCGCCGACACACTATGCCGCTGCATAGTCTCTACATCCCAGCCAACCGGGCCGGGCGCTACGAACTATGCCGCTGCATAGTCGATACATCCTCAGGAGCTCCCCGCTATCCAGCTATGTGGCTGCATAGTCACTGCATCCCAGCCAACCGGGCCGGGCGTGTTTAGACCACGTATTTAGTAACGGTGTGGTGGGTTTCGGGTAACGCTCGGGTGGGTATCGAGTAACAGCCGGGCCAGTGCGCCTTGAACGTATGCCATGGGTTCTCCTAGCTGTCCGCTCAGCCGATTCGACGTGTTGAGCTACGAGCTAGCGAAGCAGCACGTACAGCGGAACCGCCGGCCCGGGCCAAAAGGAGGGGCCTGGTAGCGGCTGAGTATTGACCGCGCCCAGCTGGGCCCATGTGAACAACCACACCACGACCCTATGCGCAGAGGGTGATGTTTTGTGCTGCGAGAGCTCACGGGCATTTTGCACGTTGCAGTGCCTCTGACAACGTCGGCGCACTGACGGGGCGCGTCACCGGTACCCTGTTCCGGACTGTTACTGGATGCTCACCATCGCGTTACCCGATACTCACCACGGTGTTACTAGATGCGACCACGCAACACCGGGCGCTTCGCGCTATGCCGCTGCATAGTCATCACAACTGCAAAACAAGTCCGCGCAGTATGCGTCTGCATAATCGCCACGACGCACACCGCGCCAATACGCTATGCCACTGCATAGTCTCTGCATCCCAGCCAACCGGGCCGGACACTTCGAACTATGCCGCTGCATAGTCGCTAACCAAGAATCCCCGCGCCGAGTGTTGCTTTGAGGTCACCCATCAGGCTGGCGCTGCGGTGTACTCGGAGGTGGTCGCCGAGGATCATGAGCTGGCTGTGCTCGCCGTTGACCAGGTTGAGGTACACGTCCGAGTCACCCGGGTTGTTGGACAGCACATCCTTGAGCTTCGAAATGTTGTCGATAGTGCACTGCTCGGTGCGCATGGTGAGGCGAAGCGGCAGTCCAGCACCGTTGCCGGGGCCGAGTTCGGGGACCTTCACATCGTCGCCGAACAGGCTCATGCGTTCGTCGCGGATGGACACGTGTGCCTTCACCAGGATGATGTTGTCCTCCACGATCTGTGGCGCGACGAGAGCGTAGACCTTGTTAAACAGCAGCACATCCACCTGGGCGCCGTGGTGGTCTTCAATGGTGACGATCGCCCACGGTGAGCCGTCCTTTTTGGAGAAGCGCCTATCGACGTTCGAAATCAGACCGCCGATGGTTACCTCCGCACCGTTGCGGAGCTCACCGGACAAGATGGTCGTGAGTTGGGTGTCGGTCTGTGCGTCGATGGCCTCCTCGTAGCCGTCGAGCGGGTGGCCGGAGACGTACAGGCCGAGCATTTCTCGCTCGAGGGCGAGCATATGCTTGCGGTCCCATTCGTCGTCAGGCACTTCGATAGCGAAAGCGTTGTTATCGCCGCCCTCGTCACTGCCGATGCCGGCGAAGAGGTCGAATTGGCCCTTGTCGGCGGCTTTCTTCGTCGCCAAGACAGAGTCCACGGCGTCTTCCTGGATGAGCATGAGCCCCTTGCGCGGATGCTCGAGGGAGTCGAAGGCGCCGGCCTTGATCAGCGATTCCGTAATGCGCTTGTTGCACGGCAGCAGGTCGATCTTGTCCAGGTAGTCCGAGAAGCTGGTGAAGCTTCCTTTTGTTTTGCGGGTTTCCTTGATGGATTCCACCACTTCCGCGCCGACGTTGCGCACGGCGGCGAGCCCGTAGCGGATGTCGTCGCCAACAGCCATGAAGTTCTCTTCGGACTCGTTGATGTCCGGCTGCAACACGCTGATGCCTAGGTGGCGGCAGTCGGACAGGTAAATGGCGGATTTGTCCTTCTTGTCGCCCACAGACGTCAGCAGCGCCGCCATGTACTCGGCGGTGTAGTTCGCCTTCATATACGCGGTCCAGTACGACACCAAGGCGTAGCCGGCGGCGTGGGACTTGTTAAACGCGTAGGACGCGAACGGCTCGATCGTGCCCCACAACGCATCGACGGCTTCCTTGGAGTAGCCGTTTTCGAACATGCCGGCTGAGAAGGTCTCGTACTCCTTCGCCAGCACCTCGGGCTTCTTCTTACCCATGGCCTTGCGGAAGCCGTCTGCTTGGCCGGCTGTGTAGTTCGCCACCTTCTGCGAGATGTTCATGATCTGCTCTTGGTAGACAATCAGGCCGTAGGTTTCGTCGAGAATCTCCTTGAGCGGCTCTTCCAGCTCCGGGTGGATCGGCGTAATCGGCTTGCGACCGTTCTTGCGGTCGGCATAGTCCCAGTGGGCGTTCACGCCCATCGGGCCCGGGCGGTACAGGGCAAGGGAGGCGACAATATCGTTGAAGCCGGTTGGCTTCATGCGCTTCAGCAGCTCCTGCATGCCGCCTGAGTCGAGCTGGAACACGCCCAGGGTGTCGCCGCGCGACAGTAACTCGTAGACCGCCTGGTTGTCGGTATCCAGCGCCTCCAGGTCGATGGTCTCGTCGCGGTTTTTCTGCACGTTTTCCAACGCGTCGCCGAGCACGGTGAGGTTGCGCAGGCCCAAGAAATCCATCTTCAGCAGGCCAATGGCCTCGCAGGCCGGGTAGTCCCAGCCGGTGATGATTGCGCCGTCGGCGGGGCGTTTCCACATCGGAATGTGTTCCATCAGCGGCACGGACGCCATAATCACCGCACACGCGTGCACGCCTGCCTGGCGCACCACGCCCTCGAGGCCGCGCGCGGTTTCGTAGATCTTTGCTACGTCCGGGTCGGTCTCGATAAGCGAACGCACCTCGGTGGCCTCCGCGTAGCGCTCGTGTTCCGGGTTGGTGATGCCGGACAGCGGGATGTCCTTGGCCATAATCGCCGGTGGCAGTGCGCCGTTGATGCGGTCGGCCATTTGGAAGCCGGGCTGGCCGAAGTTCACCTTGGCCGAGTCCTTGATCGCCTGCTTCGTCTTCACGGTGCCGAAGGTGATCACCTGCGCGATCTTGTCCTCGCCCCAACGCTCGGCGGCGTAGGTGATCATTTCGCCGCGGCGGCGGTCGTCGAAGTCGATATCAATATCCGGTGCGGACGGGCGCTCCGGGTTCAAGAATCGCTCAAAAAGCAGGCCGTGCTCCATCGGATCGATGTTGGTAATCGTCAATGCGTACGCGACGAGGGAACCTGCCGCCGAGCCACGGCCCGGCCCCACACGGATGCCGATCTCGCGGGCATGCTTGATCAGCTCCGCGACGATGAGGAAGTAGGACGGGTAGCCCTTCATGTCGATGACGTCAATCTCGTAAGAGGCGCGCTCGAGGTACTCGTTAGGCACCTCTCCCCCGTTGAAACGCTCAGTCAGGCCGCGATGGACCTCCTCGCGCAGCCAGGTGGTCGGCGTGTGGCCTTCGGGCACATCGGCGATCGGCATGCGGTCGTGGGGGTGCTCCTCCCACAGCTCGCCGTAGTCTCCGACTCGCTCCGCGATCCACAGCGTGTTGTCGCAGCCGTCGGGCACCGTGGAATCCCACAGCTCGCGCATCTGCTCGGCCGATTTGATGTAGTAGCCCGAGCCGTCGAATTTGAAACGGTCTGGATCGAGCAGCGTCTTGCCCGTTTGCACACACAGCATCGCCTCGTGCGCCGGCGCCTGGGACTCGAGCACGTAGTGGCAGTCGTTGGTCACCAGCGGCGGCAGGTCGAGCGTTTCACCGATGCGCAACAGGTCCTCGCGCACGCGGCGCTCGATGTGCAGGCCGTGGTCCATCAGCTCCAGGAAGTAGTTGTCCTTGCCGTAGATGTCCTGCCACATCGCGGCGGCCTCGAGCGCCTCGTCGTACTGGCCCAGGCGCAGGCGCGTCTGCACGTCGCCGGACGGGCAGCCGGTGGTGGCAATGATGCCGTCAGCGTGCTCGGCGATGAGTTCCGCGTCCATGCGCGGCCACTTGCCCAGCTGGCCTTCGTAGGAAGCTAACGACGACAACTTGAACAGGTTGCGCAGCCCCGTGGCATTCTCTGCGAGCATGGTCTGGTGGAGGTACGCGCCAGACGCGGAGACGTCGTCACGCTTTTGATCCGGCGTGCCCCACAACACGCGCTTTTTGTTAAAGCGCGACTCGGGCGCCATGTACGCCTCGATGCCGATGATCGGTTTCACCCCGGCGTCGACCATGCGGCGGTAGAACGCGTTCGAGCCGAACATGTTGCCGTGGTCGGTCATGCCCACCGCGGGCATGCCCTGACGCGAAACCTCCTCGGCGAGCATGTCCACCTTCGCCATGCCGTCCAGCATGGAAAATTCGGTGTGGTTATGCAGGTGCACAAAGGAGGAATTTTTCGCCATGCGGGTCATCATAGACTGCCCGCCGACGCGGAAAATTACTCGTAGCGCAACGCGTCGATGGGCTGCATCTTCGCCGCTTTCGACGCCGGATACGCACCGAAGAACACACCGGTGGCCAACGAGAACAACAGCGAGAAGACCACCGCGCTTACCGGCGGCCACGTCATCTCGAGCACCGCCGACGACGCGATCAGGCCGACAATGCCGCCCAGAATCACGCCGATGACGCCGCCGATGAGGCAGACTAGCATCGCCTCGACGATGAACTGCACGCGGATATCGTTGTGCGTCGCGCCCAGCGCCTTGCGCACGCCGATTTCGCGGGTGCGCTCAGTGACGGTGATAAGCATGATATTCATCACGCCGATGCCACCGACGAGCAGCGAGATGCCACCGATGGCCGAGAGCACGGTCGACAGGGTGCGGAAGATCGTCGTCAAGCCCTCCAGGCTCGCGGAGATGTCGAAGACTTCCGCCTCGTAGTCCTCGTTGCCCGCATACATGCGGTCGAGGTACGCCTGCAGGTCGTTGCGGAACACCTCCGGGTCCTGCTCGGGCGAGGAGCGCACGCTAAACGACGCCACCCAGTTGGTCTCCAACCCCACCCGGTCCGCGGCGGTGGCGGGAATGTACACGTCCGCGAACGACGACTGGCCGAACGCCGGCTCACTGTCGGAGCGGTCGAGCACGCCGATGATGGTGAACACGGCCGGTGTGCCGTCGACATTCAAATCGACGCGCGAGCCGAGGGCCTTTGAGGCGTCGTTGTTAAACAGCGCCTCGACCAGCTCAGGCGAGACCACCGCGACGGGGCGGCGGCTGTCGATGATGTCCTGGTCGAACCCACGGCCGAACTGCACATCGAGGCCACGCATGTCCAGCGAGCTCGCCAGCGACGGGTACACCGACACGCTGGCGGTCTCATCGTCCAACTGCGCTTCGCCGTCGCCCGACATGTCCAAGTCCACACCCCGGACGCGGTCGCCGAAGGAGGCCTGCAGCTCGTCGAGTTCGTCGAAGGTGACCGCGTTGTTCTCGTCCGTCGGCGGGGCGAGGTTGAACCCCGCGAACGGGTCGTCGGAATTCTCCTCGCCGTCCTCGGGCCGCTCGTGCACCATGACCGGGTAAGTGGTGGTGCCGGCGTCCTCGAGCCCGCCCATCACGTCGTTTTCCAGCGCGCGGCCGAGCGTCATGATGATGATCACGGCCATGATGCCGATGATGATGCCGAGCAGCGTGAGCAGCGAACGCAGCTTGTTGGCGTTCAAGCTCGACAGCGCAAGGCGCAGCGATTCGCGGATATTCACCTATTTCACCCCGTCCGGCCGGCGCACACCGGCGATCTGGCCGTCCATCATCTCCACCACTCGCGAGGTCTCCTCAGCGAGGTCCGGGTTGTGGGTAATGAACACGATGGCCTTGCCCAATTCCTGGTTGAGTTCGTGGAACAGGTCCATCACCATGCGCCCGGTTTTGGAGTCGAGGGCGCCGGTTGGCTCGTCGGCAAGCAACAAGTCCGGATCGTTGGCCAAGCTGCGCGCAATAGCCACGCGCTGCTTTTGGCCGCCGGAGAGCTCGTTGGGGTTGTGGTGCAGGCGATCGCCCATACCCATCCTGTCGAGCAGCTGCGCGGCGCGCTCTTCGCGTTCCTTGCGGGGCACGCCGGCGTACATCATCGGCATGGCCACGTTCTGCAGCGCGTCGATGCGACCGATGAGATTGAAGTTTTGGAAGATGAACCCGATGTTGCGGCTACGGTACTGCGCCAATTCCTTGTCTTCTTTTGCGTAGACGGGCTCGCCGTTAAACGCGTAGGCACCCTCGGTGGGCCGGTCGAGCATGCCAATCAGGTTCATCAGTGTCGACTTGCCGCAACCGGACGGGCCGACAATTGACACAAACTCGTGCTGGTCGGCATAGAAATCCACCCCGTGCAGCACGGTCAGTTCGCTGGGTTCTCCGACGTTGTATGTCTTCACCACCCGCCGCATGTCGATCAACCGGTCGGTGTTGTCCATGCGCGGTTGCGTATCGACGACCGGAGCCGGCGCCGGTGCTTCTTCTACCTCTTCTTCCGCATCCTCTTCCTCGAGGAAGAACGGGTCGGTGGTGTCGGTGGTGTTGTCGAAGGTGTCGTCGTCACGCGAGTGCTTCGGTTTACGGAACAATTATTGCTCCTTCTTGCCGTCCGAATCGCGCGCTTCGCGCACCTTGTCCGCGGAGAAGCCCGGGTCGTTGATGGACACGGTCTCGCCGATACGCTCGCGGTACTCATCGGGCCAGTTGACCACGATGTCGCCTGCCTTCAGGTCACCGCCCGTCACGGCGATGTCGACGTCGTTGGAGGCACCCGTGTTCACGGTGCGCTCCTCGATCTTGCCTGAGGTCGCTTCGTCGCCGTCGGTGGCCATGACGAGCACCTTCTTTGTGTCCCCGTCCTCGTAAACCGCATCGAGCGGGACGTTGAGCGCGTCCTTCGCCTCGGCGGTGACGATCTCGGCGCGGGCGCTGCCGCCGAGCAGCAGGCCCTCCTTGTTGCCGGTGATCTCGATCTCGACCGGGAACGTCACCTCGGACGAGCCCTGCGAGCCACCGCCTCCTCCTGCCTGCATCCCCGGCATCGACGGCGCGCCGTCCTCGTTCGCGGCCGGGGCAATGCGGGTGACCTTGCCCTTGTACTTCTTTTTGCCGGTGGCGGTGGAGGTGAACTCCACGCGGTCGCCAGCGGAAATGTTCGGCACGTCGGATTCACGGACTTCGGCGCGGATGACCAGACGGGAGTCGTCTGCGACGGTAAGCAGCTTGCCCTGCGGAATATCGCCCTCGTGGACGGCTACATCGGTGATCAAACCGGCGATCGGCGAATACACGGTGCCCTCCTGGACTTGGTATTCGAGGGTCCCGTCGCCGTCGCCAAGCTGCGCCGTCTCCACCTGCCGCCAGGCCGCCTCGGCCTGCGCCTGCAACTGGTCGCGCTCCTGTGCCGCCTGTGCGCGGGCAGCCTCGAGCTCCGCCTGAGCGTTCTGCAACGCCGCGTACGCCTCTTCCTTGCTCGCGGCCGAGGCACCACCGCCACCGCCGCCGAGCAACTGCTCCACTGCGGCTTCCTGCGACCCCGGTGCCGGCGCACCTGGCGCGGGTGCGGGTGTCGGCGCAGGTGCCTGCGGCTTCGGCGCGCCCGGCTTCGCCGTGGCGTTGCCGTGGGAGGAAAGCTTCCCGGCAACCTGCTCCGCAGCGGCGAGCCCCCGGTTGACCAAGCGCGGGCCGGCACCGCCCGCTACGGCGTTGTATGCAGCCTGCGCCTGATCAACCTGTGCCTGGGCGGCGCGGATGCCCGGGTGGGTGCCGTTGTTGATGCTGGCGCGAAGGGCATCGAGCTGAGCCTGCGCCTGCTCAGCCTGCGCCTGCGCGCCGGCCTGGGCATTCGCCTGCTGTTTTTGCTGCACTTCGAGCTGGCGCTCGAGCTGTTCGGTGTCCATCGCGACGAGGAACTGCTCCGCCTTGACGCGGTCGCCGGCCTTCACGGCAACGTTTTTCACCTCGGATTGCACCGCGGAGGTGATGTTGATCTGGCGCACCGGCTCAATCTTGCCGGTGACGACAACGCTGTCGGAGACACCTTCAGCCGATGCGACGGTGTAGTCGCCGGGCTGCAGGCCGCCATCCGCGGCGTCGTCCTCGCCGCCACCACCGAAACCGCAGGCGCTCAACAACAGCGCCGAAGAGGTCACGATTGCCAAACTCGCGCGCGCGAGACGGCGCCGGCCGGTGGAGTGTGAGGTCTGGGAAGCCAAGAGTTCTCCTCGCGTCAAAGGCGTGCAACTCCGCAAAACTATACACGTCCACCCGACGCGTTCCGGGTGAGAGTAAATGCGCCCCACACAGCGTCGGAAGGCAGCGCCTCCACAGCCCAAACCTCCGGGCGACGAGCCACCTGACGCAGCTCCTCGCCGCTGGCGTAGACCACCACAGCGTCGATCGGCTCGTCGGTTGCCAGCGCAAAAATTGCGTCGCGAGACTCGCCCGCGGGTGGCTCCCCCACTGGATTCAGCGCCCCGGCGAGGACGGCACTCGCCCGGCGCGCCGCAGACACTGCATCGGCGGCCTCTCGCGCGGGCAACGGTTCGCGGAACGCCACAAGTGCAAATGCAGGCTCTTCCGCGGCCGCCACCGATACCTCCGCACGCACGAGGTACTCGCGCTCCCCGTCTTCCGGGCCGAGCGTGTCGCCCTGCAGCACCGGCGGCACGGGAGGGTTGGCCAGCCCCACGCCCCAGAAGAGCAGCAGCGCAGCGCTAGCGAATAGTATCCAGCGCCGCACGGAGATCCTCCGGGTAGTCGGAGGTAACCTCCATGTATTCGCCGGTGCGCGGGTGCACGAACCCCAGGCTGGTGGCGTGCAGCCACTGCCGTTTCAGCCCGAGTTCGCGCGCCAGGTTCGGGTCGGAGCCGTACATGGGATCGCCCACGCAAGGATGCCCGATCGAGGACATGTGCACCCGGATCTGGTGGGTGCGGCCGGTTTCGAGGTGGATTTTGAGCAGGCTGGCTCGTCGAAAAGCTTCTGCGACCTCGTAGTGGGTCACGCTCGGGCGGCCGTCCTGGGTGACGGCGAACTTCCAGCCCGCGGACGGGTGGCGTCCGATGGGGGCATCGATCGTACCGACGATCGGGTCCGGCAGCCCCTGCACCAGCGCGTGGTAGGTCTTGTCCACGGTGCGCTCCTTGAACGCGCGCTTCAGCGCCGAGTACGCGGGCACGCTTGCGGCGACGATCATCACGCCGGACGTGCCGACGTCGAGGCGCTGCACGATGCCTTTGCGCTCCGGCGGGCCGGCGTCGGGAAGCGTAAAGCCCATCGCCTGCAGGCCACCGACTACATCGGGGCCCTCCCAGCCGAGTGTGGGGTGGGCGGCGACACCGACGGGCTTGTTCACCGCGATGATGTCGGCGTCGCGGTACAGGATCTCCAGGCCCTCGACCAGTTCGGTGACCGGCTGGGGCGCCTGCTTCGGCTCCGGCAGGGTGACTTCCAGCATCGCGCCGGCGCGGACACGGTCGGATTTTTGCGGCGCGGAGCCGTCGACAAGCACGTCGCCCGCGGCCGCGATCTCGGCGGCGACGGAGCGGGAGACGCCGAAGAGTTTCGACATGGCGGCGTCGACACGCATGCCCTCGAGCCCCTCCGGCACCGGCAGCGCACGGAACTTACCCTCCATGGCCAGCCTCCTTCCGCTCGGCGATAAACGTGGCGACGACGAAAATCACCACACCGACCGTAATCGCCGCATCCGCCAAATTGAACACCGCGAAACCGCCCACGGAGATGTAATCCACCACGTGCCCAAACCAGAAGCCCGGCGGGCGGAACAAGCGGTCGCACAGGTTGCCCAGCGCGCCGCCGGCGACAAGGGCCAGCCCGAGCGCCTCCCACCGGGTGGACATGCGCGGGCCGAACCACAACGCACCGAGCACAAACACCAGCTGGATGGTGGTGAACAGCCAGGTCGAGTCCTGCCCCATGGAAAACGCTGCGCCGGGGTTGAACAGCAGGTAGAAGCGGAACCAGTCCCCGATCACCGGCTGCGGCACGCCCGGCTCGAGCCAGGAAACCATGACGGCCTTGACCACCTGGTCCAGCGCCGCAACAGCGAGCATGACCGCGACCACGGCACCGAGGTAGCGGGGTGTCGAGCGGGGTTTGCTTGCCTTCTCCATCGCCGAACCACCTTAGCGCCTTCGTGCGGTACGTTCTTAAAGATGTCCCGCTTTACCTCCACCGCCGTAACCGTAGGTCTCACCCTCACGCTCGCCGCGTGCTCCGGCGAGGACGATCCCGTCGCCGGCATCCCCGCGTTTCCTGTCGACGAGCCCGCAATCACCGTCGTCGAAACTGGCGACGACGCCCGTGTGCTTTCCTACGCCGACATTGCCGACGAGCCGTGGTCCACCACCATTGCCGTGTCGTCTGGCACCGCGCAGCAGGTCGGCGACGACGTCTCAGGTGGTGATGTTGCCATCACCACGCTGCCGCTCGACATCTCTGTTGCGGAGGCCCCCGCCCCCGAAGATGGCGAGGCGGATGCTTCTCGACGAATCGACTTCACCGTCGGTTCCGGCAAGCACTCCAACCTGGATATCGGCCAGGACGTCGCCGCCGCCGAGGGGTTCCGCATGAGCTGGCGTGGCGACGACTCCGGCAACCTCTCCACCTTAAAGTTGCTCGCCCCGCCGGAGGCCCCAGAGCGCGGCCTGCAAACGGTCGAGTCGGCCCTGCTCGCCCTGGTCACCCAGAACGTGGTCTTCCCCACCGAGCCGATCGGCACCGGCGGGGTGTGGAAGGTGGAAAACCGCGTCGCCGGCGACAACTCCACCGTGCGCACCACTACCTACACGGTCGAGTCCATAGCGGACCAGACCGTCGATCTGGCAGTCGACGTCGAGGAGCGCCCCACCGAGCAGTCGCTCACCCTCGACGACGGGCAAGAAATCGACGTCGAATCCTCCTCCACCACCTCGGAGGGCCACCTCACCGTCGATCTCGCTCACCCGTTGCCTGTCGCCGGTGAAGTCGAGGCGACAACCCGCCTGGTGTATTCCGGCGGGCAGCAAACAACCCGCGTGATCCAAGACGTCACGCGGGCTGTGAAATACGGCGATTAGAGCGCGGGCGCTGCCGGCGGCTGCTCCGCCGGTGCCTGCTCGGCCGGCGGCTGCTCCGCCGGGGCTGCCGGCGCGCCGCTGTTGCACATCTCCGGCACCTGCTCCGGCGGCAGCGTATTGCTGACCAGGAAGCACGCCCAAGACTGGGAGATCTTCCAGTTGCCGTCCTCGTAGACGAACTCCACGTCCTCAGCCAGCTGCGACTCCGCGTCCGGGCGGGTGAAGTTCACCGTCGCCAGCACCGAGTTGGCGGTGTAGCCCGGCAGCACCGGGTTGACCACCTGGAAGTTCGCACCCGACTCCTGCTGGGACTGCGACATCAGGTCGAACAGCTCCGGCGTCGTCTCGCCGCCCTGGACGGTGTTGGCGCGCTCCGCGACCGGCAGGTTCGGGTCGGCCGCGCGCTGCAGGACGGCGTTGAGCTCGTCCGCCGTCGGCATCTCAGCCGCCGGCGCGGCCTCAGTTGCGCTTGCCTGCTCGGCGGGTGCGGTCGACTCGTCGGTGTTCTCGGCGGCGTCGTCGGAGCAGGCGGTCAGGCCCAGTGCGAGGCCCGCCGCTGCAAGCGCCGCGGCAAATCGCTGTGCTTTCACGTGTTCTCCTTGCGTACCTTGATTGACCCGCTCAACGTTACTGCACCATGCGTCATTTCTGGCACTCTGGTGCGCATGACCGTCTTCGTTGTCTCAACCGGGGGCACCATCGCCTCCACCGCCGACGCCACCGGCGCGCTCGTGCCCACCCTCAGCGCCGCCGATCTCGTCGCCCGCAGCGGCACCACCCGTGATGTGCGCACCACCGATATCGCAAATCTCGACTCTTCGTCGCTGGGACTTGCCGAGCTGGACCACATTCGCTCGCTCACGAGCACTTTGCTTGACGACGACCACCTCGCCGGCATCGTCATCACCCACGGCACCGACTCCATGGCCGAGACCGCACTCGCCCTCGACCTGGTCCACCGCGACCCCCGCCCCGTCGTCCTCACCGGCGCAATGCGACCCGCCGACCACGCGCATCCCGACGGGCCCGCCAACCTGCGCGGCGCGATCGAGGCGGCCGGCACCCGCCACGGCGAGGGTGTGTTCGTGCACTTCGGCGGCCATACCTTGCCTGCCCGGGGCTTGCGCAAGATGGACACCGCCGACGTCGACGCGTTCCGCGTCCCTGTGCAGTTACGGCGTCCCATGCCGGTGCCCACTGCGCCGTTGGCGGGGCTGAACGTTCCGATCCTGCGGGCCTGGCCGGGCGACGACGGGGCCCTTGCGCGTGTCGTCGCCACGCAATCGCCCGACGGGGTGGTCGTCGAAGCGCTCGGCGCGGGCAACGTTTCCGAAGCGATGGGTGAGGCGCTCGCCACGATGCTGCGCCGCGGCGTTCCCGTCGTCGTCGCCACGTCGGTGCCCTACGGCGAGGTCTCGTTCGCCTACGGCGGCGCCGGCGGCGGCTCCACCCTCGGCAACCTCGGGGCCCTGCCCGCCGGCTACCTCAGCGCCGGCCAGGCGCGCATCGCGTTGCTGTCCGCTTTGTCCACCGGCGTCGATCCGCGATCATTGCTGTGACAACCAGTCCTCCCACGCCAGTGAATCGACGGGGTCGGCCGGCGTGAGCGCGGGGTCGTCGCTACGCAAACTCTTGATCCGGCCCGGGCCCGTCGCGCGAGTTTCAAACCGAACCGTCACCCAACCTTTTCCCGCCCCCTGGACCCAGCCGTGGCCGAACTCCGGGTGGTAGACGTCCTGCGTCGCCCGCCACGTGCCCGGCGCATCGGTGTTCTCCGTGACCATCTCGAACCCGGCGGGCACCGCGTGGTCGCTCACCCCGGTTTCATAATCGGTGGTCACCGGCGCAGGCTTTACAATCTCCTGGTCTAACTCCGGAAACAGCACATCTTGCAACGCGTCCTCCAGGCCCGAATAGGACACGCCCACCAGCCGGATCGGCCCGACCTCGTCCGGGTAACGCACCAGACGGAACGCCGTGGCCAAGAGCGTCTCCGCGTCATCGGTGGCGTACGGCAGCGTCGCTGAGCGAGACTCGATGCGGAAATCCGCCATCCGCAACTTCACCGTCACGGTCCGGGCACCCCGGCCGTCCTTGAGCAAGCGCCGGTGCGACTCCGCCGCGGCACGCTCCAGCGCCGCGTCCACCTCCGGCGGCTGCGTCAGATCGTTGGGGTACGTGTGTTCCGACGAGATCTGCTTCGCCACCGCCCGTGGCGCCACCGGACGTTCATCCACCCCGCGGGCTAACCACCACAATTGCTTGCCCACCGCGCCGCCGATGGCGATGTCAAGCTCTTTTTCGCTTAACGACGCCAAGCCGCCAATCGTCTCAATGCCCGCCTGCGCAAGCTTCGCCTCCGTCACCGGGCCCACACCCCACAATTCGTTGACCGGCATCGGATGCAGGATCTCAAGTTGCTTATCATGCGGGATGACAAACACCCCATCCGGCTTGGCACGCCCGGAGCCGATCTTCGCGTACTGCTTTCCCGGGCCCGCCCCAATCGAGCTCGGCAACCCCGTCTCTTCTTTGATCGCCGCGCGCAACTGGTTCGCCCAGTCTCGCACCTCATCTGCTGAAGCGCCGACCAATTCAGCGGGCTCCATAAACGCCTCGTCGATAGACAGTTGCTCCACCACGTCTACGTGCCTGCCGATGACTTCGAACACTCTCCGCGACGCTGTCGTATACACCGGACGGCGCGGCGCAACCAGAATCGCTTTCGGACCCACCAGCCGGGCCGCCCGGTGCGTCGGCATTGCGGAACGGGCCCCGTACTTGCGGGCCTCATAGCTCGCCCCCGCCACCACTCCGCGGCCGGTCACCCCTGCCACCAGTACCGGACGCCCCTTGAGAGTGGGCCTGGTCAGCTGCTCACAGGACGCATAGAAAGCGTCCATGTCGATGTGCAGCACCCAGCGGTTCATACCCTCACTGTGCACGAGTGCACCCGCCTAGCTCCAATTCACGTCCGCGACGATGTCATCGGAGAACGAATCGCCCTCCACGCGGATACTCGGACGCATTGGGCCGGTGAAGTTCGCAGTCCGCACCGGCAGAGAGCGGTTTCGAGAAATGTACTGGGAACCGTCACTGAACTTGAAGTACAAGTCCGAGCCTGCGGCCTCGACGTACGCGGTGCCGTGATTGATTTTCGAGTGACAACTCGAGCACAGGGGAATCAGGTTTGCCAGATCAGTGGCTCCGCCGTGTTCCCACTCCTCGATGTGGTGGACCTGAATGAACCGCTCGTGGGTGCATCCGGGCATCGCACATTGATATCCCCAGACAGCCAGCAGTGCCTGGATCTGACCGTCTGTGGCAAACCGCTGTTTGCGCCCCACATTGAGCGTCAACCCCTTGCGGTCCAGCACGTGCAGGCGGGCGACTGCATTCGCCACATACCCCTTCACCGTCTCCGACGGCGCCGACGGGTTCTCCGGCATCCAGGCCCGCCCATCCTCGGTGACCATGATGTTGACCTGCGCCCCCGGGCAGCGCAACGAGTCCAACGGCTGGGAGCGCACAATATTCACCATCGCCAAAAACGCGGGATACAACTCGTCTTTCGTCGGTGGCCCGAAGCGCGACGTCATGCCGAGGATTTTCTCCACAGAAAGCTTCGTGTCAGGCGCTGCGATCTGTTCGGCCGGGCAGGTTTCTTCGTCGGCAAGCGCCTCGCCCAACAGCCGGTCGATGTCGTCCTGATCAAGATCCCCAGCATCATCCGGAATGCCGTAATTGCACAATTGCGCGAGTTTCAGCGCAGCTAGCGTCTCCTGCCCGGTGACCGCAGGCAGCAGAGCATGAAACTCGACCATGCCGTCGTCCCTGGTGCGCGTGCGAACGTAGGGATCGTCAGGCTCACGGCCGACATCGCCCGCTCCTGCGAGGGTTTGCTGCAGCTCGGAGAAACACATCGACTTCGCCAGGGCGACAAGGTCGCCTTCGCTTTCTAAGGTCATGAAGCGCAAGAGAAAGCGCACCGTCGAATAGGCCAGGTCTCCGCTTTCGAAGGCCGAAAAGAGCTGGCGAAACTGGCGCAAGCCGCGACCCATCCGCACGTATTCAAACGCCGTCGAACCAGCCAAGTTCAGTTCTCGGACCAGCCATTTTGTGGTCGAACTTTCCCCATAGGCTTCCGCCATCTGCGCTTCGTCGAAACGCCCCACCGCGTCGAGAAATTGTGCGCGGTAGCGGGTGGAAAACATCTGTAAATCCTTAATGTCGCGCACCAGTTCGTCGACTGGATTCTCCGCCGTCAATACCGCCATAATTCCCCCTCGGTGAGTTCGCTGTTTTGTTCGAGTATAAAACGCAAACGGAACATGTCAAGGGTTTTAACTGCGATGTCCATCATATTGAACATCACCACACGCAATATCGTTCGAATACTATGCCGCTGCATAGTCCAGACAACCCAAGCCGGAACTGCGCGGCCGAAGGCAAAGCTATGCCGCTGCATAGCGAACTATGCAGCGGCATAGTGCGAACGATTAGTTCTTGCGCACGCTTGCGGTCACGCCATCGATGATGTCGTGACCCTCGACCGGCTCGGTGACAACGTCGAAGGAGGTGGCTAGGGTCTCGGCGGCGATGTGCTCAGCGTGACGACGAGCCCACTCCTCCTTGTCCCCCGGCACCGCGAGCACGACTGCGATGCGGTCGGAGACCTCGAAGCCCTCGCGCTTGCGGGCGTCCTGCAGGCCACGGATCACGTCGGCGGCCCAGCCTTCAGCCTCGAGCTCCTCGGTGACTGTGGTGTCGAGGACGACGAGTCCGACGGTGCTGTCGGCGTCGACACGCGCGGTGCTCTCCGGGTTCTCGGCGACGAGGCGCTCGGTGTAGAGCTCCGGGGTGAGCACGATATCGCCGTCGACGACAACTTCGTCGCCGCGGCGCTCGTAGTTGCCAGCCTTGACGTTCTTGATCGCGCGCTGGACGTCCTTGCCCAGCGTCGGACCAGCAACCTTGGCGTTGACGACGACCTCGAACGAGCCGGCTGAATCCACATCCGAGGTCAGCTCGACGTCCTTCACGTTGACTTCGTCACGGATGGTGGAGCGGAACGGCTCGAGCAGATCCGCATTCGGCAGGGCTACGGTCAACTTCGGCAGCGGGAGGCGGTTGCGCAGCTTGTTCGCCTTGCGTACCGACGACGCCGCCGAGCACACCGCACGCGTCGCGTCCATGGCGGCCACCAGGTCGGCGTCCGCGGGAAGGTCGGCGGCCTTCGGGAAGTCCGCCAAGTGCACGGAACGGCCGCCGGTGAGACCACGCCAGATCACCTCGGAGATGTACGGCAGCAGCGGTGCGACGGTGCGGGTGACCACCTCAAGCACGGTGTACAGGGTGTTGAACGCCTCCGGGTGCGCCTCCTGGCCCTCCCAGAAGCGGTCACGGGAGCGGCGCACGTACCAGTTGGTCAAGGTGTCGGCGAAGCGGCGGATCTCGTCGCAGGCGTCCGCGATGCGGGTGTCGTCGAGCGCCTGGCCGACAGACTCAACCAAGTCGTGCGTCTTGGCCAGAATGTAGCGATCAAGCACGTTGTCGGAATCGGTCGACCACTGCGCTTCCTCAGACGAGTAGAGCTGCAGGAAGGTGTACGCGTTCCAGATCGGCAGCAGTGCCTGGCGAACGCCTTCGCGGATGCCCTGCTCGGTGACGATGAGGTTGCCGCCGCGCAGGATCGGAGACGACATGAGGAACCAGCGCATGGCGTCGGAGCCATCGCGGTCGAAGACCTCGTTGACGTTCGGGTAGTTGCCCTTGGACTTGGACATCTTCTGCCCGTCGGAACCGAGCACGATGCCGTGGGCGACGACCTTCTTGTACGCCACGCGGTCGAACAGCGCCGTGGACAGCACGTGCTGCACGTAAAACCAGCCGCGGGACTGGCCGGAGTACTCGACGATGAAGTCAGCCGGCTGGCGGGTCTCAAACTCCTCGCGGTTTTCAAACGGGTAGTGGTACTGCGCAAACGGCATGGAGCCGGACTCGAACCAGCAGTCCAACACGTCCGGCACACGCCGCATCATGGACTTGCCGGTCGGGTCGTCCGGGTTCGGGCGCACCAAGTCGTCGATGTGCGGGCGGTGCAGGGACTCAGGGCGGCGACCGAAGTCACGCTCGAGTTCATCGAGGGAGCCGTAGACGTCGACACGCGGGTACTCCGGGTTGTCGGACACCCACGCCGGCACCGGGGAGCCCCAGTAGCGGGTGCGCGAGATGTTCCAGTCGCGCGCGCCCTCGAGCCACTTGCCAAACTGGCCGTCGCGAATGTGCGACGGGATCCAGTCGATCTCCTGGTTAAGCTCGACCATGCGGTCGCGGAAGTCAGTGACCTTGACAAACCACGCTGGCAGCGCCATGTAGATCAGCGGCTCGCCGGAGCGCCAGGAGTGCGGGTAGGAGTGCACGATGGTCTGGTCGCGAACCACGCGGCCCTTGGCGCGCAGGTCGCGGATGATGTCGCGGTTCGCGTCGAAGACGAGCTTGCCTTCGTACTCGGGCACGAGCGAGGTGAACTTGCCGTCGGCGTCGACGGGGATGACCAGGTCGATGCCGTATTTTTGGCAAGTGAGCATGTCGTCTTCACCGAAGGCGGGCGCCTGGTGGACAACACCGGTGCCGTCTTCGGTGGTCACGTAGTCGGCGTTCAGGATCATGAACGCATTTTCGTGGTCGCGGAAGTAATCAAACACCGGCTCGTACTCGATGCCCTCGAGCTCGGCACCGGTAAACGTAGCGACAACCTCGTACTCGCCGAGCTCCTTGGCGTAGGCGCCGAGGAGGTTCGTCGCCAAGAGCAATTGCTTGTCGACGACCCCTTCTGCCCCCGGCTTGACCAACGAGTACTCGACCTCCGGGTGCACGGCGAGCGCCAGGTTGGACGGCAAGGTCCACGGGGTGGTGGTCCAGGCGATGGCGGCGGCGTCGTGAAGCTCCGGATGCTCCGCCCAAGTCTTCTCCGCGGCGTAGCCGGCGCGGGCGCCGGTGAACGGCAAGGTGACGGTGACGGTGGGGTCCTGGCGGTCGCGGTAGGAGTCGTCGAGACGCGTCTCCTGGTTAGACAGCGGGGTGTGCTCAGCCCAGGAGTACGGCAGGACGCGGAACCCCTGGTAGATCAGGCCTTTGTCGTAGAGCTCCTTGAACGCCCACATGACAGATTCCATGTACTCGGGGTCCATGGTCTTGTAGCCGTTTTCAAAGTCGACCCACCGCGCCTGGCGTGTGACGTAGTCTTCCCACTCGCCTGCGTAGTGCATGACGGACTTAGCGCAATACTCGTTGAACTTCTCCAGGCCCATGTCCTCGATCTGGGCCTTGTCGGTAATACCGAGCTGCTTTTCCGCCTCAAGCTCGGCTGGCAGACCGTGGCAGTCCCAGCCGAACACACGCGGGACGTGGTAGCCGGTCATCGTGCGGTAGCGCGGGACGATGTCTTTCACGTATCCGGTCAACAGGTGCCCATAGTGCGGCAGGCCGTTGGCAAACGGCGGGCCGTCATTGAACACGTACTCTTCGGCGCCTTCGCGCTGCTCGAGCGACGCCTGGAACGTGTTGTCGCTGTTCCAATAATCGAGAACGACACGTTCCATCTCAGGGAACTTACCGCTGCCTCCGGTCATATCGACCTTGGGGTAAACGTTGCCAACCATGACGGCTCCTCCACACACTCGATGCAGGGACGCATGTGCTGCGCGGTACCACCCTGCTTGGGGCGAAGCCCCCACTTCATTTGTGGTGAAGGAAGTGACGTCTTCCTGGTTAACGTCCGGGTCTAGTAAGCAAATGCCGTTCTTCCGGAAACGCTCCCCGGTGATGGCCGGATCAAAGCGGTATGCCCGGAAGCATACACTTCCGGGCGGTGACTGTTACTTCTCGTTCGGTGCAGTCGTGGTGCGCGACTCGAGCTCCTCAAGTTGGGACTCGAGCAGCGTCTTCAGACGAGTGCGGTACTCGCGCTCGAAGGTACGCAGCTCCGCGATGCGGTTCTCCAAAGCGGTCTGCTGCTGCTTCACCGTGTTCATGATTTCGGTGTGCTTGCGCTCCGCATCGGCCTTGAGCTTGCTTGCCTGCTCCTCCGCCTGACGGATCTGAGCCTCTGCGCGGGAGTTCGCGTCGCTGGTGGTCTCCTCCGCCTTCTTCTGGGCGTCTGCGACCAACTGCTTGGCGCGCGATTCCGCCTCCTGCAGCTGGGACTGGGAACGCGACTGCGCGTCCTGCAGCTGCTTCTTGGACTTGGTTTCGGCCTCGGCGACTTCGCGCTCGGCTGCGCTGCGGGCGTCGGCAAGCATGGAGGTCGCCTCTGCCTGCGCGTCGCTGGTGAGACGGTCCGCCATTTCCTGGGCGAGGCCGAGCACCTTGGCGGCCTGCAGGTGGGAATCCTGGGACGGTTCAGCCGGCTGGGAGACAGCGTTGACCGGCTTGGACACGCCCTCGGCCGGACGCTTGTCAGCCTGTGCACGAGCCTCTTCAGCCTGCTTGCGGGCCTTGGCGGCATCGTCCTTCGCGGACTTCGCCTCAGCCTCAGCTTTCTCCTTGGCCTCTTTCACGGAACGCAGCTGCGCCTCGTAGTCGGCGCGGATCTTCTGCTCGACCTCGCGACGGATCGCAGCCTCGTCGGCAGAAGAGGAAGAAGAAGCCGCCGGTGCAGCGACGCCAGCACCCTGCTCCTCGACGCGAGCGCGGAGCTCGTCATTTTCGTCCTGGAGCTGAGCAAGCGCGTCCTCAACGAGGTCGAGGAACTGGTCGACCTCGTCCTCGTTGTAGCCCCGCTTGCCAATCGGAGGTTTGCTGAAAGCGACATTGTGCACGTCAGCTGGCGTCAACGGCATTTGCGTTCCCTTCATCGTTGTAGCGCACCCGCGTCTGCGGGCCACGAGTGCGTCCCACGTTACGGGAACACACTCCTTTTGTCTGGTGAATTGTAACTGTTTCGCCCGTGTGTCGCACAAGCTAGTTCAAGGCGGGGACGATCATCGTCGCGCGGACGATCATCTGCAGCAGCGAAAGGGCGAGGAAGAGCACGATGACGCTCACGTCTAGGCCCACTCCCCCATTCAGGCGCAGCGGCGGGATGAGCTTGCGCAGCCCGAATACCGGCGGGTCGGTGAGCTTGAACAGGGGTTCCGCCACCATGATGAACCAGTGCGGCGGGTCGAACCGCTTCGAAAACGCCTGAATCATCTCGATGATGATGCGAATAACAACGATCAGCGAGTAGATGCCGATGACGGCGTAAAGAATTGCTCCGAAAAGTGCCACGCGTTCACACCCTACAGGTTGCCTACCTCAGGCCGGCAGACCGCTTGAGCGCTTCCTTGTCCGTGTTGGCGTGCTCCGGGACGATGGCAAACAGGCGCTTGGTGGTCTCCTCGCCGCGGGACAGGTTGTGCATGCTGCCGCGCAGCGCGAAGCACAGGCCTGCGGCGAAGTCGACGATGCGCTTCGCGTCGGCGGTGTCTAGGTCGGTGAGGTCCATGACCACGGCGTCGCCGTCGCGGAACGGCTCGCCGATTTCCTTGGCGTCGTTGTAGGTGCGCGGCGCGGCGTTCACGATGCGCGGAGTGGCGCGGTAGCTCGGGCGTGACGACGGCACCTCGCGGCGCTCGACACGCTCCGGGCGCTCGACGCGGCTCGGGCGCTCAGCGCGGTCGTAGGCGCTGGAGCCGGACTCCGGGTAACGGGAATCCTCGAAGTACGCGTCGTCTTCGTTGTTCTCGATCGGGCCGAGGCCGAAGAACTCTTTTGCACTGCCGAAGAAGGACATAAATAAGGCTCCTTGGGGTGTATTTGCGGTGATGGTCAGCCTACGGGGCGGGGTCCGAGCAGCGCAGTTCCGACACGCACGAGATCGGAACCGCATGCGATCGCTGTCTCGAAGTCCCCGCTCATACCGGCCGACAAGATGAGGGTGCGGCCGAGGGCGTTGGAGGTGTCGTCGACAAGCGAGCGCGCGCGGATAAACACTGCTTCAGGGTCGGCGTCGAGGGGCGGCACGACCATGAAGCCGTCGAGGCGCAGGTGCTCGCATTCGCCGATCGCCTCGATGATGGCGGGCACGTCGTCGTAGGTGGCGCCGCCGCGGGCGGTGTCGCCGTCGTCGGAAAGCTGGATCAGACACGGCAAGGTGTCAGTGGTGCGGTCGCCGCGCTCGAGGGCGAGCGCCATGCCGCGGTCGAGGCCGCGCGCGAGTTTCACCGAGTCGAGCGAGTGCACTTCGGCCGCCCAGCGCGCCACGGCGTTGGCTTTCTTGGACTGAATCTGGCCGATCATGGCGATGCCACAGCGGCCGTCGAGCGCTTCGGCCTTGGCGCGGGCCTCCTGCTCACGGTTTTCGCCGACGAGGTCGATGCCTGCGTCGGCGAGTTCGATGATGCGCTCCACGGGGTGGAACTTGGTCACGGGCAGCAGTTTCACGCTGCCTTCAGTGCGACCGGCGTTGCGTTCGGCGTCGCGGATCTGCTGGATAACGGTGTCGAGGTTATGCATGTGGCATCCAAATCACGCCGGCTTGGCGTCCGGTGACGCCGTCGCGGCGGTGGGAGAAGAAATCGTGATCGGTGATGGTGTCGCGGGGGTCGGCGTCGATGTGGGTCACGCCAAGGCTCATTAGCTGACGCACCAGACCTGCGCGGATGTCCAGGCCCGGGGTACCCTTCGCCGTTTTCGTGCGCGAGCCGGGCAAGTGCTTGTCGACGTCTACCGCCATGGCTTCCGGGACCTCATAGGATTCCCCCGCCGCGGCCGGACCGAGCAGCACCTGAATGCGCTCCGGCGCGGCACCGAGTGCAACCATCTGCTCCACGGTGCGGCGCACGATCCCGTTGCGCGCCCCCATGCGGCCTGCGTGGGCTGCGGCGATCACACCCGCGGTGTGGTCGGATAGCAGCACCGGGGTGCAGTCGGCGACGAGCACGCACAGGGCGAGGTCTTTTTCGCGGGTCACAATCGCGTCGGTCGCCTCGATCGGCCCCTCGACAGGCCCGTCGACGACGGTGACAGTGTTGGTGTGCAGTTGCTCCATCCACACGAAGCGTTCGGGCGGCAGGTCGAGAATGCCCGCGAGACGTTCACGGTTGGCAGCGACGTCAGTCGCGTCGTCGCCGACGTGTGTCCCCAAGTTGAACGAGTCGTACGGGGAATGCGAAACCCCGCCCGCACGGGAGGTGAACACCATGCGGACGGGGCGGCTGGAAAGATCAGGCATGCCCGCCAGTCTAACTAGCGCATGAAGTCGGGCACGTCCACGTCGTCGAAGCCACTGTCGAACCCGCCGCCGAAGTCGTCGTCGCGGCGCGGGCGGGAAGACTCCTCGCGGTCGGTGAACAGGCCGCGGCTCGGCTCGTAGCGGTGGCGCGCCTGGTAGGTCTCCTGCTGCTGCGGCTGCTGCGGAGCGGTCTCCTGACGCTGCTCAACGGCCGGCTGTTGCTCGACAGCAACTGCGGTGGAGCCGTTGTTCTCGGCCAGGCGGGCGTTGGCCTTCTCGTCGAAGCCGGTGGCGATGATGGTCACGCGGACTTCGTCGCCAAGGTTGTCGTCGATGATGGTGCCGAAGATGATGTTGGCGTCCTCGTCGGCCTTCTCCTCCACGATAGAGGCGGCGTTGTTGACCTCCATCAGGCCCAGGTCCGAGCCGCCGGCGACGGAGATGAGCACGCCCTTGGCGCCTTCCATCGTGGTCTCGAGCAGCGGCGAGTTGATTGCCTGCTCGGTCGCGGTCATGACGCGGTTCTCGCCGCGGGCCGAGCCGACGCCCATGAGCGCGGAGCCAGCGTCGGCCATGACGGAGCGCACGTCGGCGAAGTCGACGTTGATCATGCCCGGAATGGTGATCAGGTTCGTGATGCCCTGGACACCGTTGTAGAGCACCTCGTCGGCCGCGCGGAACGCTTCCATCATGGACAGCTCGGCATCGCCGAGCTGCAGGAGGCGGTCGTTCGGGATGACGATGACGGTGTCGCAAACCTCCTTGAGGTTTTCAATGCCCTCGAGCGCCTGGCGGGTGCGGCGCTTGCCCTCGAAGGTGAACGGGCGGGTGACAACGCCGATGGTCAGCGCGCCCATCTTCTTCGCGATACCCGCGACGACCGGGGCGGCGCCGGTGCCGGTGCCGCCGCCCTCGCCGGCGGTCACGAACACCATGTCGGAGCCCTTGAGGGACTCCTCGATCTCCTGCTTGTGATCCTCGGCGGAGGTGCGTCCAACCTCCGGGTTCGCACCGGCGCCGAGGCCGCGGGTGGCCTCGCGTCCGATGTCGAGCTTGGTGTCTGCGTCGGTGAACAGCAGCGCCTGCGAGTCGGTGTTGATGGCGACGAACTCGACGCCCTTCAGCCCCTCCTCGATCATTCGGTTAACAGCGTTGACGCCGCCCCCGCCGACACCGACGACGCGGATCATGGCGAGGTAGTTGGCGGGAGAAGTCATAGCGTGGATCTCGCCTTTCAAAACTCGGGTGTGCAGTTGCGTCCCATCATGTTTGAAAGCGAGCCGATTTTTGTGTTCCAGCCCGGCGTGTCACAACCCTCAACCTGTACTTTAGGGTTGTGACCTGGGCTTTTAACGCGACGTCACCAACTCGGGGTTGGAAATATTGAACTCGCGGCCCTCCATCTGCAGCACGGTCTCGAGTGCGAGCGCCTTATTGGCGTTGTCCACGGGTGCTCCCCAGCGCACCACGCGGTCGTCGTCAAGCAAAAGCTTGTAGCCATACTCACCGTCCGCCTCAATCGCGCGGACACGCGGGCGGGCGACATCGCTTATCGACGACGCCACCTGCACCGCGTCAGCAAATTCGCCGTCCGTGCGGATCTCGACCGCACCCGGCGGCGGGGGCGCGACAATGAAGTCATTGCCCTCGCGGTCGATGAGGTGCGGTTGGCCGTCAATGTCGACCCAGGCGACCGGTTCGTGCTCCGTGACCGCCACGTCGATGCCGTTGGGCCAGTCGCGCGAGACGGTGGCCGAATCAACCCACGGGTTCGACGCGATGCTGTGCGCTGCCCCGCGGGCATCGACCTTGCCCAGCGGGGTGCCGGTGGAAATGCCGGCGAGGTCGCGCACCTCATCTTCCGGCAGGTTAACCGCGCCCTCGACGGCGATGTCGTCCACGCTCATCAGCGGGGTAAACGGGATCGTCGCGCATAGGGCGGCAAACAACGCGACCATGGCGGCGATCGCGGCGGCGGGCGGGCGTTGCATTAGGCGCCTGCCAGGGCGGTGAGGATTTCGTCGGCAAGCAATGTCACGCTTCCCGCGCCCATGGTGAGCACGATGTCGCCCGGTTGCGTCACCGACGCCACGGTGGCGGGTGCCGTGGAGAAGTCCGGCTCGAGGCGCACCGGGATGCTCATCTCGTCGCTGATGATGCGCGAGGTCACGCCCTCCACTGGGGTTTCGCGGGCGCCGAAGATGTCCAGCAGCACGCAGGCGTCCGCAAGCGAGAGCGCCTCGGCGAACTCAGAAGAAAACTCCTGGGTGCGCGAGTACAGGTGCGGCTGGAAGCACACCACGACGCGCGCGCCGTTGCCCTCCGCCTCGACCTTCTCGCGGGCGGCGGTGAGCACGGCGGCCACTTCCGTCGGGTGGTGCGCGTAGTCGTCGTACACGCGTGTCTTGCCCACGTTGCCCTTGTACTCGAAGCGGCGTCGCACGCCCGTGAACTCGCTTAAGCCCTGCGCGAGCTTCTCCGGGGCCGCGCCAACGAGCACGCCGGACAGCAGCGCAGCGGCCGAATTGAGCACCATGTGGCGGCCCGGGATGGCCAGGGTGTACTCGACTTCGCCGGTGACTTCGGGCGTGTTCAGGCGGGCCTTGACGTAGGTGTGCTCGCCTTCCTGGCGCTCGTCGGTGACCACGGCCGCTGCCGGGATGCCGGGGTGGCGTTTCGCGGCCTCCGCGGTGCCGTAGCCGTAGACGGTCAGGCCGCGCTCGATCGCGCGTTCACCGCAGGCGGCGGCGTTGTCGTCGTCGAGGCAGACCACCACGTTCTTCGCCAGGTCCGCGAAGTCGTCGAAGACCCGGAAGTACTTCTCGCGCGTGCCGTAGAAGTCGAGGTGGTCAGGCTCGATGTTGGTGATGACCGCAACGTCCGGGGAGTAGCGCAACAGCGAGGCGTCTGACTCGTCAGCCTCCGCCACGAACACGTCGCCGTGGCCGTGGTGCGCGTTGGTGCCGGCGCGGTTCAACTGGCCCCCGATTGCAAAGGACGGGTCCTCCCCCGCCGCCTGCAGTGCGACGACCGCCATCGACGTCGTAGACGTTTTGCCGTGGGTGCCGGCGAGCAGCAGCTGCGTGCGGCCTTCCATGAGCTCGGCGAGGAGGTCCGAGCGGCGCAGCAGCGGGATCCCCTCACGCTTGGCGCGCACCAGCTCCGGATTGTCCTGCGGGATGGCCGCAAAACTGGTCACCACGGCGGTGGGCAACTCGCCTGCGAGTTCCAAATTCGCCTCGTCGTGGCCGAGCGCCACCTTCGCGCCCTTGGCTTTCAGCGCGCGGACCGGGCGCGAATCTTTCGCGTCGGAGCCGGTCACGGTCGCGCCGCGGTCCAGCAGGATATGCGCGACACCGGACATGCCGGAGCCGCCGATACCGATGAGGTGCACGCGTGAGAGATCGGTCACAGTCAGTCCTTTCCAGCGGCGTCCGCGATGCGGCGCGCGAGGTCCTCGGCGACGTTTCCGGCGCCGGATTGAGCGATAGCTTGGCGCATCTCGGCGCGTTTGGTCTCGCTTCCGAGCAACGGCAAAAGCTTGTCGACGAGCGCATCGGCGGTCAGCTCGGCGTCGTCGATACGCAACGCGGCCCCGGTGGCCACGAGGTGCGCGGAGTTGAGGCCCTGCTCGCCGTTGCCGTGCGGCAGCGGGATGTAGATCGCGGGCAGGCCGGCGGCGGAGTTCTCGGCCACTGTCATGGCGCCGGAGCGGCACACCACGACATCGGCGACGGCGTAGGCGGCCTCCATGTCGTCGATGTAGGCCACCGCGGCATACCCGTCGTGCTTGGCGGGCGCGTCGTTTTTGCGGCCGTAGGCGTGCAGCACCTGGTGCCCTGCCCCGGTGATGCGCTCCACCGCGCCAGCGAGGGCGTCGTTAATGCGCACCGCACCCTGGGAACCGCCCGTGACAAGCACAGTCTTCTTTTCGGGGTCGAGGCCCCACATGCGCAAGCCGCGCTCGCGCTTCGCCCCGTCCGGGTCCACGCCCACGCCGGGGCGCACCGGGATACCGACGACATCGCCGTCCATGCCGGAGTTCGGCACAGCGTTGAGCCCCACGCCACCGAGTTTCACGCCGAGTTTGTTGGCCATACCGGCCAGGGCGTTGGTCTCCAGGACAAAAAACGGCAACTTCAGCGACTTGGCCGCTAGGTACGCGGGCGCTGAGACGTAGCCGCCGGTGCCCAGCACCACCTGCGCACCGGTCGATTTCATTGTCTGCTTCGCCTGGCGCACCGCGCGGCGCAGCTTCAGCGGCACGGCGGCCAGCTTCCACGGCTTGTTGCGCGGGATCGGCACCGGGTCGATCAGCGCGAGCTCGAAGCCGCGCGCGGGCACGATCGTGGTCTCGAGGCCGCGTTCGGTGCCGAGGGCGACGACTTTAGCGTTGTAGTCGTCGCGAAGCACCTCGCCCACGGCAAGTGCGGGCTCGATATGGCCGGCGGTGCCGCCGCCGGCGACGACAACGTTGAGTTCAGACATTGATCCCTCCTGCTATCTGCGGGCGCGGCGCGGGCTGCCCGTGGCCTGGCGCACCGGCGCGGTCGGGCGGTGGTTGCGTGCGACAGCTGCGCGCGAGGTGCGCAGGGCGCGCGGCTCCTGGATGAACAAGGCGCGGTCGAAACCCGGGCGGCCGTAATTCTGCATCGCGGAGATGGCGTCCGGCTCGTGGCGGGCAATGTTCGCCAGCACACCCATCGCGCCGAGGGTAATCACCGCGGAGGTGCCGCCGGCGGACAGCATGGGCAGCTGGATGCCGGTCACCGGCAGCAAGCCGACGACGTAGCCGATGTTCACGAACGCCTGGGAGACCACCGCCGCGGTCAGGGCCGCCGCCATGAGCGTTTGGTACTGCGATTGCGCGCGTCGGGCGGTGCGGAATCCGAAGAAGCCGAGCAGGGCGAACAAGGAAATCACCAGTGCGCCGCCCCAGAGGCCGAGCTCTTCGCCGATGACGGCGAAGATGAAGTCGTTGCGGGCCTCCGGCAGGTAGAACCACTTCGCACGGGACTGACCGAGTCCAACACCGAAGATGTGGCCGTCGGCCAGGGATAGGAAGCCCTGGTGCGATTGGAACGAGGTGCCCTGGGTGTCCTCGAAATCGCCCCGCAGCGCGTCGAAGTAGGTGTGGAAGCGCGCGGAGCGGAAGCCGCCGGAGAGGAACGCGATGATCAGCGAGACGAACACGCCGGCGGCGAGGTAGCCCACGGCCTTCATGGACACGCCGGCGAAAATGAGGATGAATCCGACCACGACAGCAAATGACAGCGCCATGCCCATGTCACCCTGCGCCGCGATCAGCGCAATACAGATTGTGGAGACGATGAAAAACGCGAGGAAGCCGTTGTTCGCCTGCAACAGTCGACGCGGGTTCTTGTGCTCGAGCACCTTCGCGCCCCACATTGCGATGGCAACGCGTGCGACCTCGGAAGGCTGCAGGCGCAGCGGGCCGAGGACGAGCCAGGACTGGGAGCCGACCTCTTCACGCCCCGTGCCGAGCGGGGTGAGCACGGCCACGAGCAAAATGACCGAGACGAGCATGAGGCCCGCGGAAAAGTTTCGCAGCCGCTCGGGCGGGGTTTTCAGCGCAAACCAGAACGCGCCGAGGCCCAGGATGACCATGACGGTCTGGCGCGCGGCGAGCGCCCAGACACTGTCGCTTGCGGCAAACGAGATCGCCATTGACGACGACATCACCATGATCACGCCAAGCCCGGCGAGGATCAGGACGATGCTGCGGATCATTGTGTAGTCGGCCAGCGGGCGCGAATCGAGGAACTCCCCGGTCTTGCGCACCGCCGTGGCAATTTTTGATGCCGGTTCTGCTGGACGCGGCGCGCGCCGCGTCGTCCCCTGTTGCACCGCCATGCAGCTGCCCTTCTACTCGAAAAGTCTCAACGTGAAGTTGAGCTTACTTGGTGTCTGGGTGCCAGTGTCGCATTGCAGCGGCCGCGAAGGCGTCGCCACGCGCCGACATGCCGGAAAACATGTCCAAACTTGCGGCCGCCGGGGCCAACAGCACCGTGTCGCCGGGTTGGGCCTGGGTGGCGGCCCAGGCTACGACAGCGTCCATCGCCGCCTCGGGGTCGGTCTCGTCGGTGACGAACACCGGCACATCCGGAACCACCTGCCCCACCGATGCCCGGATGAGTTCGCGGTCCACGCCGAGCAGCGCCACCGCGCGGAACTGCTCCGCGTGTGCTTTCACCACGGCGTCCACCGCAGCGCCCTTCAACTGTCCGCCGGCGACCCAGACGACGGTGCCGGCGCCGGTGAGCGCCGAGTCCGCCGCGTGCGGGTTGGTGGCCTTGGAGTTGTCCACCCAGTCCACCCCGCCGCCGGAGTGCACGACGGCTCCGCGGTGGCCCTCCACGCGGTAGCTTTCCAGCGCCCGCTGGATGTGTTCGGGTGTCGCCCCCTGCGTCAGCGCCACCGCAGAGGCGGCGAGCGCGTCGAGCACCCCGGCCGCTCCGGCCGGTTCGATGCCGTCCGCGCTTGCAACATCGACGACCTCGCCGCGCAGCTTGGCGACGATCCTATCGCCCACCACGCCAACCTCGTTGTCGGCAGGCTCGGACAGGGTGAAGCCGATGATGTCATCGCGTCCGGTGCCCGCGGCGATGCGGCGCACCTCGGTGTCGTCGACACCCGCGACTGCGACAGGGGCCTGTAGCACCTTCGCCTTGGAGCGCGCGTACTCGGCAAAGGAACCGTGCCAGTCGATGTGGTCGTCGGCCAGGTTGAGCAGCACACCCGCGTCAGGCACGAGCTGGGAGGACCAGTGCAGTTGGAAGCTGGACAGTTCGGCGACGAGGACGTCGACGCGCTCGTCGGCAAGCAGCACCTCGCCCACCGCGACGCCAATGTTGCCGCACGCGGTGGCGGTTCGCCCGGTGTCGCGGCTGGCTTCTTCCATCATGCGGGCGAGCATGCCCGTCGTGGTGGTTTTCCCGTTGGTGCCCGTGACGACGAGCCACGTGCGCGGCGCGCCGAACACGCCGGCCTGGTCGAGGCGGTAGCACAGTTCGACGTCGCCGATCACCTCGATGCCTACTGCAGCGGCGTCGGTGAGAAACGGGTTGTCGGGGCGCCAGCCGGGCGAAGTGACCACGAGACCGGTGTCCGCGAAACGCGCGCGTGCCTCATCACTTGTGCAAGTCTCGAGCCCCCGCGCTTCGGCATTGGCGCGGCCGGTGGGGTTATCGTCGACAATCGTGCACGCTGCACCTGCGCGCGTGATCAGGAGTCCGGCGCCGATGCCGGAGACCCCGGCGCCGGCGACAAGCACGTTGTCGGGCAGCGTCACTGGCCCGCCCCGTTCTGGGAGAGCCACTCACCGTAAAAGGCTGCAAGGCCGAGCAGGACCGACATTGCGGAGATGATCCAGAAGCGCACCACCACCGCGGTTTCGGGCCAGCCGCCGTTTTCAAAGTGGTGGTGGAACGGCGCCATGCGGAACACGCGCTTGCCGGTGGTCTTAAAGGACGCGACCTGAATGACCACCGAGGCGGCCTCGAGGACGAACAGCGCGCCGATGATGATCATGAGCAACTCAGTGCGCGACGCCACGGACAGGCCTGCGACCAAACCGCCGAGCGCGAGCGAACCGGTATCACCCATGAAGATCTTCGCCGGGGCGGCGTTCCACCACAGGAAGCCCACGCAGGCGCCGAGGCCCGATGCAGCCAGAATCGCCAGATCCAGCGGGTCACGCACGGAGTAGCAGCCGGCGGTGGCGACGGCATCGCAGGAGTTGCGGAACTGCCAGAACGTAATTGCCGTATAGGCCGCCATGACCAGTGCGGTGGTGCCGGCGGCCAGTCCGTCGAGGCCGTCGGTGAGGTTGACCGCGTTCGACCACGCAGCGAGCAAGATATAGATGAACGCGAGGAACACCAATGTGCCGGCCACGCCGCCACCGAGGTTTAAGTCGATGGTGTCGATGTCGCGCACGAACGACAAGAACGGCGAACCCGGGGTGAGGCCGTGCTCGTCCGGGAACCGCAAGATAAGCAGCCCGAACACGGTCGCGATGAGAAACTGCGCGATAAGCTTCGCCGTTTTGTTCAGGCCCAGGTTACGTTGCATGAACAGCTTGATGCCGTCGTCGGCAAAGCCGACCAGGCCGAGCGCGAGCGTGAGGAACAGCACGATGAGGCCGGAGGCAGTAAAGGCGCTGTGGCCCGTTGCCAGCGCGGCGAGCGAGCCGCCGAGGTAGCCGAGCGCGATCGCGAGCAGGATCGCGATGCCGCCCATCGTCGGGGTGCCACGCTTGCGGGCGTGCGACTTCGGGCCGTCCTCGCGGATCTCCTGGCCCATCGCCCGGCGGTGAAAGTACCTGATGAGCAGCGGGGTCACAAAAATCGAGACCAGGAAACTAATAATCCCGGCGCAGATGACTTGAACCATGTTCGTGTTACCTCGCTGCTGTGTCGTTGCTCATCGTTTTGCTACCTAAGGGTATGCCCTTGCAGAAGCTCTTCTGCGACCGCCCACAGCCGGGCAGCGTTCGAGGCTTTCACCAGGATCACGTCACGGTCGGTGCGGGAGTACCAGTTGTCCTCCCCCGCCGGAGCCTGCGCGAGCAGCCGGCGGACGGCCTCAGCGGCCTCGTCGGCATCTGCGACACTGCTCGTGCGGATCCCGAAGTCGCCTGCGCGCTGGGCCAACGCGTCCATGGAGGGGTTGTCGCCCACGGTGATCAGGTCGGTGACGCGGTAGCGCGCGAGTTCGTCAGCAAGCAGCGCGTGCTCGTTTTCGGCGCCCGCGCCTAACTCGCCCATCTCGCCGAGCACGGCGACGGAGCGCACACCCGGGCGTGCAGCAGCCGTGTAGCCGAGGGCGGCGATCGCAGCGCGCATGGATTCCGGGTTGGCGTTGTAGGCGTCGTTGATCACGGTTACGCCGTCGGCGCGGGTGTTGACGTCCATGCGGTTGACCGACACCGAGTGCGCCTCCGACAGTGCGGCGGCAACGGTGGTGGTGTCCATGCCAGATTCGATGCCCACAGCGGCTGCGGCGAGCGCGTTGCCCACCTGGTGTGCGCCGAAGACGTTGAGGCGCACCGGCTGGGTTTCGCCCGACGGGGTGTGCATGGTGAACGACGCCCGCGCGACCGGGTCGAGCACCACGTCCGTGGCGTAGTAGTCGGCGGCAGGGTTGCCGTTCGCGGAAAACGTGACCACGCGCGCGGTCGTGCGCGAGGCCATCGCGGCAACCAGATCGTCGTCGGCGTTGAGCACCGCAATGCCGTCGTCCGGCAGCGACTCGACCAACTCGCCCTTCGCCTGCGCAATGTTTTCGCGCGAGCCGAACTCGCCGATGTGCGCCGAACCGACGTTGAGCACCACGCCGATGTGCGGCGGGGCGATCGTGGCGAGGTGCGCAATGTGGCCAATTCCGCGCGCGGACATCTCCGCCACCAAAAAGTCCGTCTCTTCAGTGCAACGCAGCACCGTATACGGGTGGCCGATCTCGTTGTTGAACGAGCCCGGCGGCGCGACCGTTTCGCCGGCGCGGCTGAGCACCGCGGCGATCAAGTCCTTTGTCGAGGTCTTACCCGCCGAGCCGGTAATACCGATGATTCGCAGGCCCTCATTGGCGCTGAGCTCCGTGGCCACGTGGCGCGCGAGCCGCGACATCCCGTCGACCACGCCCGCGGCCGAGCCGTCCGGATCATTTGTGGCCAAATCCGAATTGTCGCCCTCTTTGGGCGGGCGCTTATCGACGACCACCGCCGGCCTACCCACCTCACGCGTGGTCAACGACGCCGCAGCACCGGCCGCGTCGGCCTTGTTCACAAAATCGTGGCCGTCCACCTTCGCCCCCGGGAACGCGACAAACAGCCCGCCGGGGCCGATCTTGCGCGAGTCGAATTCCACAAACCCGGTCACTTGCGCGTTCGGGTCTGCCTCCGGGCTCAAACGCCCGCCGGTGATCTCCGCGATCTGCCGCAATGAAAGTGCAATCATGCCTTCCCCTTCTCAGCGTGTTCGCGCAACGCGCGCCGCATCTCCTCGCGATCGTCGAAGTGGTGCTTAGTGTCACCGATGATCTGACCCACCTCGTGGCCTTTACCCACCACGATGATGGCATCTCCCGGTTTTGCCCACTCGACGAGCGCATCGATGGCCTGCGCGCGCGAGTCGGCCTCGACGATCTCGGCCGTCGTTTCTGCACCACGGGCTCCCTCGAGCACCGCCGCGCGGATCGTCGCCGGATCCTCGGTGCGCGGGTTGTCGTCTGTGACCACGACGAAGTCCGCTGCCTTCGCCGCTTCCGCCCCCATGAGCGGGCGTTTCGACGAGTCGCGGTCGCCGCCAGCGCCAACTGCCACACCAATGCGGCCGTCGACCTGGCCGTTAAGCGTTTCCAGCACGGCGGCGATGGCGGCCGGTTTGTGGGCGTAGTCGACGACGGCGACGAAGTCCTGGCCTTCGTCGATACGCTCCATGCGCCCCGGCACCGCTGCCTGTTCGAGACCTTGCACGAACGTGGTCACGTCCACGCCGGCTGCGTCAGCGACTGCCGTGGCGAGCGCCGCGTTGGCGACGTTGAACGCGCCCGGCATCGGAAGGTCGAACTCCAGCTGCGTGTTGGTGGTGTTCAGGCGGATGTGCTGGGTGCCGGTGTCGTCGATACGCAACAGCTCCGCGGTGACATCCGCTTCCTCGCCGCGTGTGGCCACGGTGACCGGGTGCTCCGCGCGCTGCGCCATCCTGCGGCCCCACTCGTCGTCGACGCAGATGACGCTGCGGCCGGCGCGCAGGTCGCTTCCCGGGTCGAAGAACAGCGCTTTCGCCTCGAAATAGTCCTCCATGGTCGGGTGGAAATCGAGGTGATCCTGGGAGAGGTTGGTAAAGGCTGCGACGTCGAACTCCGCGCCGGTGACGCGGCCCAGCATCAGCGCGTGCGAGGAAACCTCCATGACCACGTGCGTGACCCCCTCGTCGCGCATCTGCCCAAACAGGCGCTGCAGCATCGGCGCCTCCGGGGTGGTCAACTCCGTGGCCACATCACGGCCCATGATCTTCGTGCCGGTCGTGCCGATCAGCCCTACCTTGCAGTCAGCAGCTGTCAGCCCGCGCTCCAGCATGTACGTCGTGGTGGTTTTGCCCGACGTTCCGGTGACGCCGAGGAGCGTGAAATCGCGGGACGGGTGCCCGTAGACCTCGGCGGCGACGTGACCCAAAATTGCCCGCACGTCATCGACGACGAGCACCGGGCGGCGGTCGGAGGTCTGCTCAATGATGGCCAGGCCGGCGTCGTCGGTAAGAATCGCCCCGGCAGCAGAATCGAACGCGAACTTCGCGCCGTGCACACGCGTGCCGGGAAGCGCTGCGAAAAGCCCGCCCGGCTCGATGTTTTGCGAGTCAAGGCCGATAAACGTCACCGGGGTCGGGGTGGACGGCTCGTTGACGATGCGTGCCCCCGCGAGCTCGGCGAGGTGCTGAAGCGTAGGCGCTGCAGACAATGCGTTTCCTTCCATTTACGGGGCTTGCAATTCATACGGCTTGGCCGGCGGGCTCGGCGGAATGTTCTCCTTGTCCAGCAGCCAGCTGGCGATTTGGCGGAACACCGGCGCAGCCGACTGGCCGCCGCCCCCGCCCTCGAGCACACCGCGCTGCGGCTCGTCCAACATAATCGCAACGACGAAACGGGGATCGTCCGCCGGGGCGATACCCGCGAACGTGATCCAGTACTGGCTCTGCGAGTACGCGCCCGTTTCCGGGTTCACCTTCTGGGCTGTGCCCGTCTTGCCGGAAAATTGGTAGCCCTCCAGCCCGTTGCCGGCGGCGGTGCCGGACTGGTTGCCGTTGGGGTCGTCCTGGAATGCGGAGCGGAACATGTCCACCGTCGTGCGGGCGGCTTCCTCGCTGACCACACGGTTGCGCTGCGGCTCGTCCTGCGGAATCTCCTGGTCGTCCGGGCCGACGACCCGCTCGATGATGCGCGGCTGGATACGCTCGCCACCGTTGGCCAGAGCCTGGTAGACGCTCGCCATCTGTAGCGTGGTCCAGCTCATGCCCTGTCCGATCGGCAGGTTGGCAAACGTGCCGCCCGACCACTGCTCCAGCACCGGCAGAAGTCCCGGCGATTCGTTGGGCAACTCGATGCCGGTCGCCGCGCCGATGCCGAAACGGTTGAGGTAATCCCAGTACCGCTCCTCGCCGAGGCGCTGCGCGATCTGCAGCGTACCCACGTTGGAGGACTTACCGAAGATGCCGGCGGTGGTGTACGGCAACACGTCGTGCTGCCACGCGTCGTTGACCGTCACCCCCGCCATGTCGATAGAGCCGGGCACCTGATGCACCTCGTACGGATCCGTCAGGCCCTGGTCGATTGCAGCGGCGGCTGCGATCACCTTGGCCACCGAGCCCGGTTCAAACGGGTGCGAGATCGACTTATTCTCAAAATCCTTGCCTTGGCGCAGCTGCTTTTCCAAGTCGCCGTTCGGGTTGATCGTGTCCGTGTTCGCCATCGCGAGCACCTCACCCGTGTGCGCGTCGAGCACCACCGCCTCGGCCTGCTTGGCCAGCGAATTAGACTTCGCCTGCTCGAGTACCTGCTGCACATAGGTCTGCAGGTCCAGATCCACGGTGAGCTCAATGCGCGAGCCCGCCACGGCCGGCACGACGTCGCGCAACGTGCCCGGGATGGACTGCCCGCCGGCGGAGACATCTTCGGTCGAGCGGCCGTCGATGCCGGTCAGCGTCGCATCACTGGAGGCCTCCAGGCCGAACTGGCCGTGGCCGTCCATGGAGACCTTGCCCACGATGTTCTCGCCTACCGAACCGTTCGGGTACTGGCGGATGTCCTGCTGGTCCGCCGCCACGCCGTGGAACGTCTTCGCTACCTCGGCGGCGACATCCGGGTCGACGTTGCGCACGAGCACTTCGTAGGAGGAGTCGGCATGCAGCTTGTCCAGAATCTCCTTGGCGCTGACGTGGCCGACGGTGCGCGTCGGTTCCGCAGAACTATCCGACGGCGCCGGGGTGGCCTGCGCATCTTCTCCGCCGATCATGCCCGGAATTTCGTTGGCCATGGTGCGCAGCACGTCTTCAACGCGGGCGTCGATCTGGGCGTCGATGTCGGCCTGGCTCAGGCCGTCGACACGCATCTGCAGTTCTTGCTGCTGGCGCAGTTCGTCGCGAAGCTGCTTCGGCGAGACAGTCAACGAACGCGCCTGCATGGTGTAGGCGAGCAGCTTGCCGTCACGGTCCTGGATCTCGCCACGGCGCGCCGGTTCAACGTATTCGCGCTGGCGTTGCTGGTTAGCGACCTGCCGCAGGTCGTCGCCAATGACCACCTGCACCCAGAACAACCGGCCGATCAGCAACACGGCGACGCCGAGGAACACGAGCGTGAGCACGAAAACGCGGTGGTTGGTGATGTGGCGCTGGTTCTTACGCGGCCCCGGGCGCTTCCGGGATGTGCCCGTGGATGTCACGTGGCCTCCTCACCTACCTGTATCGCTGTTCTACGTCTCATCCATCATGCCCCGCCAAAAGGCGAGAAAAGGTTGCGCCACACTGCGGAGGCGGCGCAACCTTCGTCATCGTGGCCCTTACTGCCCGGCGGGCACGTTCGGCTGATACGGCGCAAGGTTGGCTACCTGCGGCGCCGGCTGGTCGGGGGCGGCGAAGGGGTTGCCGCCCGGGCGCTGGGTCAGCGCGTCGGCGAGCTCGCGGGTGGCGCGGTCGTCGGAACTCGCGCGGCCCGACCGCAGCGCATCGCCGTTGACGTCCACAATCTTCGACGACGCCTCCGGGTTGTACGCGCGGCGCTCCTCGGCGCGGCCGTCCACAACCTCCATCACGCCGGGCTCATTCGCGACGACCATGCCGGCCTCCGCCGCGCGCTGCGCGATAGCTGCCGACGAACGGCGATCCTCCAAATCGCGATTGAGCGATTCAACCTCGTTGGCTAGCTCCCGCTCCTTGGATTGCAAATTCTGGATGGTAAACGTCTGCGACGTGGCCACACCCGACAGCAGCATGGCCACGGCAATGCCGATAATCAGAAGCGGCAAGGCGATCACAGACACCGCAGAAAATCGCGACGGCGCCGAAACGGTACCTACGCGTCGGCCACGGACCGACACCACCTGCTGCGACCCCAAACGGCCGCGACCCTTGGAGTGCGGCACGTGCGGCTTCACGCCAGGCCACGTGCGGCGTCGCTGCGGTTTCGCCGTGCGGTTGGTACGGGCACTGCCGTCGCGCGTCAGCGTCGTAGCGCGGGAGCCACCCCGTGTATCTCGTGCTGCCATGGTGTCCGTCCTTGGGTTGTCTTAGTTGGTTGGAAGTTTCTCGATGCCGCGCACCCGAACCGGCGCGGCACGCGGGTTGCGTTCGACCTCCGCGTCGGGAGCCTTTTCTGCGCCGCGAGTGATCAATGTGAATGCAGGCGCCGTGCCCGGCAGGTCCATAGGGAGGCCGGCCGGAGTCTTCGACGACGTCAGCTCCGCGAATGCGGATTTGACGATCTTGTCCTCCAGCGACTGGTAACTCATGAACACCGCACGGCCCCCAACCCCGAGCAGGTCCGCGATGACCGGCACGACGCGCTGCACCGCTTCAAGCTCGCGGTTGACTTCCACACGCAGCGCCTGAAACGTGCGCTTCGCGGGGTGGCCACCGGTGCGGCGGGTGGCGGCCGGGATGGTGCTGTAGAGCAGCTCGACCAACCGGTCCGCACGGTCGAAAGGCTCACGCTCGCGCTCTTTGATCACTGCGGAAGCGATCTTGCCTGCAAAGCGCTCGTCGCCATAGGACTTCAACACCCGCGCAAGATCGCCGTGGGAGTAGGTGTTGAGCACCTCCGCCGCGGTGATTCCAGTCGTCGGGTCCATGCGCATGTCCAGCGGTGCATCGCCGCGGTAGGAAAAGCCGCGCTCCTCCTGGTCGAGCTGCATCGAAGACACGCCCAGATCGAACAGTGCGCCTGCTACGCCGTGCTCGCGCACGATATTGAAAGTGTCGCCCTCCCCCGCCGCAATCTCATCACCGATGTTGTCGAAGCGGGTTTGCACCGGGGTAAAGCGCTCCCCGAACGGCGCGAGACGCTCGGTGGCCTGCTCAAGCGCGTTCGGGTCGCGGTCGACGCCGATGACGCGGGCCTGCGGGAACACGGTGAGAAAGTGCTCGGTGTGGCCGCCGGCGCCGAGGGTGCCGTCGACAAGCACCGCGTTCGCGCCGAACGCTTCAACTGCGGGCGCGAGGAGCTCGGCCATGCGGTCGCGCATCACCGGGACGTGGCCGTGGGGATCTGCAGCGTGTGTGCGGTGCACCATCCCGGGCTCACCCCCTCGCGTTTCTGTGTCGTTGTTCCGCCATGTAACCGGGGAGTATGTAGAGCCCTGTCCGGGGCGGCTGTTCTGATGTCGGGGAAGTACACCAGAACGCTTCACGCCCCGGACAGAGTCCGTACACACTCTCCTTATCGATGTCCGCTGCCGGGTAGTCAGTCCTACAGCAGGCCGGAGAGAATGTCGTCGTCGTCCGCCGCGGAGAACGCGGCTTCGGTTTCTTCTTGATACTTATTCCAAGACTCGAGGTCCCAGATCTCGAGAAAATCCACGGAACCGATGACCACGCATTCCTTGCTCAGGTTTGCGTACTCGCGGTGCGCCGGGGACAAGGTGATCCGGCCAGAACCGTCCAGCGATTGCTCATCCGCACTGGCAGCCAGATTTCGGATGAACGCTCGTGCCTTCGGGTTCGTGCGGGATGCCGCCGCGGCCTTACGGGCGCGGGCGGCGAACTCGTCGCGCGGATACACCGCGAGAGAGTGGTCCTGCCCCTTAGTCACCATCAACCCGTCCGCAAGATCCTCTCGGAACTTCGCGGGGAGCGTCAGGCGACCTTTGTCATCCAGCTTGGGGGTGTAGGTACCCAGAAACATCCGGTGACCTACCTTCCTTCACTTTCAGACGTTGGCTGTGAAATTTTCTCGGCTTCGTTCCACGGCGCGCACGTAGTCAAGATGCACGCCATTTCACTCCGCTGCGCCCCACTTTAACCCACTTCTCCCCACAAATGCCACACCTACACGTAACTTCCCATTGGTAACGGCTGTTATTGCAGGTAAATGAGTAAATAATCGAGTGGGGCAATTTCCCGCCACTGCGAGTAACACCACTCACTTGAGGCGGATACAACCCCAAAAGACGCGATTTTTCACCGGCTGCATGGCGGTCCGACGCGCGAACGGGGGCCACAATGCGTCACCGTGGGGAGAAGTGGGAGATAAATCGGGTACACGAAAAAACGCCCTCCCGGTGACGGGAGGGCGCAAGAGATACGGACGGCTGCGGCGGGTTACTGCCGGTCCTCGAAACGCCGGCGGAAGCTTTCCTCCATGCTTGCGCCACGTTGCGAGCGTGGCTTCGACCGCTTCGACGCGCGCGATGTCACCGACGCGGTCTGCGCAGGTGTGCGCAGCGCCATGACGCCGCCAAAAAGCATGACTGCGAATCCGATGATGCTCAGCACGACAGTCCAGATGCTCAGGCTCGCCAGGGCAACGCCGCCGAGAAGTAGCACGAGACCCAACACAATCAGTGCCAGGCTGCGCATGGTGAGCTGACCGCTCTTCGGGGCAGAACCCACACCCGAATCGGTGACCACGCTGCTGCCGAATTTCGGGTCGTCCGCGAAGAGCGATTGCTCGATTTCGCGCAACGCCCGCATTTCCTGCTCAGAAAGAGACACTGCTCACTCTCCAGATGCCGTTGGCGGACTGCAATTGCTCATATAACGGCCATCGTACGCAGATTGTTCCCCGCACCCACTCCTACGGTTACGCGGCGACTGCGGACTCACCCGCCACAGTCGCAGAGTAAAAGTCCTCAACATCCGCCAGCAGCCGGTGCACCACCGCGGACCCCGGGTTGAGATCGATCCCGGATGCCACCCTGCCCCGCTGCGCAGAGTAGCGCCTGAACACGGCCGCCCAGTCGGCGCCAGCCGCACCCGTGAGTGCGAGTTTGTCCCAGGCGTTCGTGGGCAGACGCTTCCGTTTGCGGACCACTGGCGACTGGGCGCTGCGCGCACCGGCGATGCGAAGTGCCGCACGGTAGGCGTTTTCCATTGCGAGGTCGTGCCGGCCGGCCTCGAAGTCGTCGTGCGCCTGGGCGATGAGGCTTTCCGCGGCCGCGAGAAACTGGTCGGCGCGGCTGACACATGCGCCAGCCCCGTAGACCGATCCCGTCGTTGCCGAAACTACGCTTGCCATGTCCGGTTCCTCCTGCCTCGAGCCGATTCCCGCTTGTGCGATGGGCCCAATCTAAAACACTCGTTCGACACGCCCTGCGCCGTTTCGAACATAAGTTCTACATCGTCCGCATGCCGTTGCCTCGCGCCGGCTATGCAAGTGCTTCGATAGAGACATGACTGCGACCATTCAGCGCCTCACCCCCGCCGAGTTCATCATGCTCGCCCCTGCGCTCGTCGACATCTATATAGAGGCCATGGGGTACGCCCCTTCGATGCGGCCACAACGCATCCAGGTGTGGAAGGGCGAGGTTCGCTCCCCCGGGTTCACTGCCCTGGTAGCTGTGGACGGTGATGTCGTCGTAGGCGTCGCGTACGGCTTCCTGGGCACACGGGAGCGATGGTGGGACCAGCAGCTGGTGCGCGCGATGAAGGCGAAGGGTGAGCTGAGCGCCCTAGACCGCGACATGCTGCACAACTATTTCGAAGTGGCGGAGGTGCACGTTGCCCCTTCCCGGCAAAGCGAGGGCATCGGCGCACAATTACTGGCGGCGTTATTGCGGGAGGCGACGGCTCGATGGGCCCTACTCTCCACCCCGGAAGTCGCCGGAGAGGCGAACAACGCCTTCGGCCTCTACCGCAAATTTGGTTTTACGGACGTAGCCCGGGACTTCTTCTACGAGGGCGATGGACGGCCGTTTGCCATCCTCGCCCTCGATCTCCACAACACACTGGGTAGGGTGACTGACGTATCGGATAACGGGCACAAGGAGCTGTAGCACGTGGCCACAACGCATCTGGAACTCTCGGAAATCCCGCAGCGGGTAGAGCGCAACCTCGCCGCATTCTTTGAGGCGCGCGCCGACGCCATCGCGGCCATCGGTGAGCCTGTCGCCCACGCAGTGAGCCACCTCCAGGCGTTCGTGCTCGGCGGCGGCAAGCGCGTCCGCCCGACCTACGGCTGGGCGGGCTTTGCTGGTGCAGGCGGCCTGGAGCGCGGCGAAGAGGATCCGGACGCCGTACTACGCGCCGTGAGCGCGTTGGAGCTGATCCAGGCGTGTGCGCTCGTGCACGACGACATCATCGACGCCTCCGACACCCGGCGCGGCAACCCCACCGTGCACCGCGCCCTGGAGGCCGAGCACCGCGACCGCGATCTCCTCGGCTCCGCCGAGGCGTACGGCAAGAATGCGGCGATCCTGCTGGGCGACCTCGCGTTGGCCTGGGCGGAGGACATGTGGCGCTACTCCGGTGTGTCCCAGGAAGCCCTCGCCAGGGCCGCGGAGCCGTGGGTGGGCATGCGCACCGAGGTCATCGGCGGCCAGCTGCTGGACATGATGTTAGAAAGCCTGCGCAGCGAATCCGTGGAGATGGCCAACCGCGTCAACCGTTACAAAACAGCGGCGTACACCATCGAGCGGCCCCTTCACCTCGGTGCAGCACTGGCAGGTGCGGATGAGGCGACTATCCACGCGTTCCGTGGCTACGGGCGCGATGTCGGTATCGCGTTCCAGCTACGCGACGACCTGCTCGGTGTGTTCGGCGACCCAGCTATTACGGGCAAGCCTGCGGGCGACGACCTGCGGGAGGGCAAGCGCACCGAGCTCTTCGCCACTGCCGTGGGGCTCTTAGCGGAGACAGACCCGGATGGCGCAGAGGAGCTGCGCGCCGGGATTGGCCAGACGGCGGACGGCGCGAAGTTGCGTCGATTAGCGCAGCTCATCCGCGACAGCGGTGCCGAGGACGCGGTGGAGCAGCGCATCGAAGAATTGACCGCGTCGGGCCTTAAGTATCTGGACGGCGCAGGTATCAACGACGCTGCCGTGGACGCACTCACGGCTCTCGCGCACAAAGCCACAGACCGGCGCAAGTGATGCGGCGTCATCCTCGCGCGCTCGGCTTCGCGTCATGTGTGCTCATCGCGGTTGGCTCCTTTGGCGCGGGCGCGACCCGCTACCGCGGTGGGGTACTGCGGGAACTCGGACTGGACTTCTTGGCTTTCGGCCACGGTCGCGGACTCATGGACCTCCTGCTCACCGCCGGCATCGTCGGCCTCGTCGCGGCGTGGGTGATGCTGTGGAAGGCGCGGCCTTCTGAACGGCAACTACGGCACACGGTGTGGTGGTGGACCGCTGCACTTGCGTGCAGCGCGCCTATCCTCTCACGGGACGTGTACTCGTACTTGATGCAGGGGGCGATGCTGCGCGACGGCTTCGACCCGTACTCCGAGGGTGCCGCCGTTAACCCTGGGCCGTTTCTCTGGGAGGTCTCCCACGACTGGCGCAACACCACAACCCCCTACGGCCCGCTTCACCTCGGGCTCGGTAAGGCGGTGACCACGCTTGTCGGCGACGACGTCACCGCCGGGTTAATCGCGTACCGGTTGATTGCCGTGGCCGGCTTTGCGCTCATCGTGTGGTCCGTCCCCCGGATCGCCAAAGCAATCGGCGGCGATCCCGCTCTCGCCCTCTGGCTCGGTGTGGCCAACCCGGTGATGCTGCTGCACCTGATCGGCGGCATGCACAACGAGGCCGTGATGGTTGGGCTAGTCAGCCTCGGCCTGCTCTTCTGTCTGCGGGGACGCTGGTGCACTCCTGGGATAGCGCTCATCGCACTGGCGGTCTCGCTCAAAGCGACCGCAGCTGTCGCGCTGCCCTTTGTAGTGTGGCTGATGGTCCAGCGGCATAGCTCCACCGCCCTCGGGCGCGCGGGCATGCTCGTCGTTTCCGGGGTATGGGCGCTCGTCGTCAATGCCGTCGTGATCCAAGTGGTCACCGTCGCCTCCGGAACCACCTGGGGCTGGTTAGCGCAGATCACCGGCAACTCCAAAGTGATCAACCCGCTCGCCGGCCCCACGCTCGCCGCCGAGCTGCTCACCCCGTTGCTGCAGCTTTTCGACGACACGTTCCGCTACAACACCGCGCTGAGCTGGACCCGCTCCGTTTTCTCCGTGCTCATGCTGGTGGGGCTTGTCGCAGTGTGGTGGCTGTTCCGCCCCCGCCCCGGCACAGCCTACGAGCCGCGCGCGGTCGCTGGCACCACCGCCGCCTACGCCGTGGCGTTCGTCGCGAACGCTGTGACGCTGCCGTGGTACTACGCCTCACTCATCTCACTGACCGGCACGTTCCGCCCACCGGCGTGGGTGGTGAAGGGGTCCACTGGGGCGTCGATCGTGGTCGCCCTGGCGTTCCAGGGAAGCGGAAACCACCGCCTCTACGACGCGTGGTTCCTCGCTCTCGCCGCGATCGGCGCCGTAGTTGCGGTGGAATGGTTGTTCCGTGACGCGTCTAAAACGCCATGGCCTGCGCGCGACGAATCACCTCGCGGGCCTTCTGGCCGTGAAGCGCATCTACAGGACGCCCCGGCAGAGTCTCGTCCGGCGTGAACAGGAACGCCAGAATCTCGTTTGCGTCGTAACCGCCGTCATAGAGCACGGTGATCGCGCCGGAGACGAACTTGTTCAAACCGTCCTCGCCCAGCAGGCTCGCCGGGATGACCTTCTTCCCATCCTGGGCGTAGTGCACCAATTTCTTCGCACCGATGTAGTCGTGCACCTTGGTCACTGGCACGCCGAGCACGTCGGCGACATCCGGGAACGGCAGCAAGGTTTCGTCGGCAAGCAATTGCTCAAGATTCGTTTGTGCACTCACGGTTGGCGATTCTACGCTGGTGCGCATGGCTACCTTGGGTGCAGGCACGACATTGGACGGACGTTACGTCGTCGACCGCCCAATCGCGCGTGGGGGGATGGCCACCGTCTACCGGTGCGTGGACAGGCGCTTGGGCCGCGAAGTGGCAGCGAAAGTGATGCACGAGCAGTACGTCCACGACGAGGTGTTCCGTGAACGCTTCCGACGGGAGGCTCGCGCGATGGCGCAGCTCAGCCACCCGAACTTGGTCAATGTCTACGACTTCTCCGCCTCGGGCGACGAGGTTTTTCTGGTCATGGAGCTGATCACCGGGGGCACGCTGCGCGAACTCCTCGCCGAGCGCGGTCCCATGCCGCCGCACGCCGCGGCAGCGGTGATGCGCGGCATGCTCACCGGCCTAGCAGTCGCGCACGAGAAAGGGATGGTCCACCGCGACATCAAGCCCGACAATGTGCTCATCGACGCATCCAGCCGCGTCAAACTCTCCGACTTCGGCTTGGTGCGCGCCACTGCGGAAACCACCCAATCCACCGACCAGATCGTGGGCACGGTCGCCTACCTGTCCCCCGAACAGGTCGACGGCAGCTCCACCACCGCCGCATCCGACGTGTACTCCGCAGGCATCGTGCTCTTCGAACTTCTCACGGGGCAGACACCCTTCGACGGCGACACACCCCTCGCGCACGCGTACGCAAGGCTGCGGTCGGACGTGCCTGCGCCGTCCGCGCTCATCGCCGGGGTGCCGAAGCTTTTCGACGAGTTGGTGGCCACCGCGACCTCCCGCAACCCCGCTAACAGGTTCCACGACGCGGCCGATTTCCTCGCCGCGCTCGACGACGTGTCCCGCGAGCTGCGCCTGCCCGCCTACACGGTGCCTGCGCCCCGAAACTCGGCCGCGCACCGTGCCGCCGAACATCCGACGAATTTCGGGCTCGCCGCTGTTAACCCTTCGGCTCCCCCGGCAGAAGCTGCCCCGACTATCGCCCGTCAGCGTCTGTTTCCGGGAGACGACGCCCCGACGCGCGTGTCGGCGCCTGCCCCCTCCCGCGGCCAGTGGCCTGCTGCGGCAGCGGTGCCACCCGCCGCGGACGCGCCGCCAACCCCGGTGGAGCGGGTGCCAGCGCCCACACCCACGCCCCGACAGCCCTCGCCTCAGCGACCCACCGTCAGCCCGGTGTCGAACCGTTCCCCGATTGGCCTAGCCATCTACACGGTGTTGGCCATCGGCGTCGTAGTAGTTATTGGTCTGGGCGCGTGGTGGTTTGGCTCGGGGATGTACGGCGAAATCCCCGAGATCATCGTCCCACTGTTCTAAAGCGCCCTAGTAGCGCAGCATCTCCGCGACCAGGAAGGACAGCTCGAGGGCCTGCTCGGTGTTCAGGCGGGGGTCGCAGGCGGACTCGTAGCGTCCCGGCAGGTCCACGTCGGTGATGTCCTGGGCGCCGCCAAGGCACTCGGTGACGTTCTCACCGGTGAGCTCGATGTGGATGCCGCCCGGGTGTGTGCCCAGCTCGCGGTGGACCTCGAAGAAGCCCTGCACCTCGTCCAAGATTTTGTCAAAGTGACGCGTCTTGTAACCGTTGGAGGAGGTGAAGGTGTTGCCGTGCATCGGGTCGGACTGCCAGACCACCTTGTGGCCGGACGCTTCCACCGCCTTCACGATACCGGGGAGCACGTCGCGCACCTTGTCCTGGCCCATACGGATGACCATGGTGAGGCGGCCGGGCTCGCGGTTCGGATCGAGCTTGTCGGCGTAGGCGACAGCCTCCTCCGGGGTGGTGGTCGGGCCGAGCTTGATGCCGATGGGGTTGGAGATCATGGCGGCGAAGTTGACGTGGAAGTCGTCGATGCCGCGGGTGCGCTCGCCAATCCACAGCTGGTGCGCCGACAGGTCGTAGAGCTTGGTCTCACCTCTGGAATCGGTGGCGAGACGGAGCATCGCGCGCTCGTAATCCACAAGCAGGGCCTCATGGGAGGCGTACACCTGGGACGTGCGGAGGTTGTCGTCGCGCACGCCGCAGGCGTCCATGAACGCGAGGGACCGGGAAATCTCTCGGCCGAGCGCCTCGTAGCGCGCGCCAGCCGGGGAGTTTGAGACGAACTCGCGGTTCCAGTCGTTGATGTGGTGCAGGTCCGCCGTGCCAGACGTGGTCAGGGCGCGCACGAGGTTCATCGCCGCCGACGAGTTGGCGTAGGCGCGCACCATGCGGGCCGGGTCGTGACGACGGGACTCTTCGGTGGGCTCCACACCGTTGACAATGTCACCGCGGTAGTTGGGCAAGCCGTTGCCGTCCAAGTCGGAGGAACGTGGTTTGGCGTATTGGCCGGCGATGCGCGCCAGCTTCACCACCGGCAAAGACGCGCCGTACGTCAGCACCGCCGCCATCTGCAGCAGTGTGCGCACGTTCGCGCGGATGTGGGGCTCGGTATTGGATTCGAATGTCTCGGCGCAATCGCCGCCTTGCAGCATGAAGGCCTTGCCCAAGGCGACATCCGCGAGGTTGGCCTTGAGCTGCTCCACCTCAGGGGCAAGGACCACTGGGGGCACGGACTCGAGGATCTTCCGCACATTCTCAGCCTGGGCAGGGTCCCAGGAAGGCTGCTGCTTCGCGTCGCGGGAGATAACGTCTTGGAACTGCTCGTTGAGGTCGCCCGGCAACGGGGGCAGATCCGGCAGCACGTCTTTCGGGATGTCAATAGTCCAACTCACCTGTTTAGTAGTAGCACGATTTATCTCTGCGCCACAATACTTTTCACCTGCAGGTTCCCAGACTACGGTGGCCTGATCTCACTATCTGGACGCAGCACCGGAGGCGTCCAGAGGCAGTGCCTCCATGCACACACGGAATTTACGCAGGTTGTGGCGCGCATCAACGAGCGCGTCATGGTTGCCGTCCGGCACCTTGGGCAAACGAGGCCTACCCGCCATCTGCCAGTACTGCTTGAGCTCGCGGGTGTACCGCGGCAAATCCCTGGGCAACCCGGACATGTCACCCCACAGCTGCGCGAAGACGACGTGGTCGTACGCACCGACCCACGCCCACAGCTCCGGAACGCCACGGCCGGCGGCGAGGAACGCGTGGGCCTCCTCCCGGATCTGGCGCAGCGGCTTCCAGGCTGGGTGCGAGGCCCGCGGCAGCTTGCTCAGCACGTTGTCGCGCACCCACTCATTCGCGCGCGAGGCATCGAACTCGTTGCTGACGGCGTAGAACTCCCGGCCGTCTTCTGCGACGATGCCGATAGAGACCAGTTCGATCGTGGAGCCGTCCTCAATGAACTCAGTATCGTAGAAATACCGCATCTACTTGCGCTGCTCCGCCCGTATGTCGTTGAGCAGCTCGCGTCGCGACGGCCCCTTCGGTCCCCTACCGCGGCGCGGCCAAAACATCACCGCCGCCACCGCGGCCACAGCGACCGGCCCCGCCAGCTTGGGGTACCAGCCGGCTTGGGACGCAATCAAGAACAGCGCCACCACAACGGCGACGAGGACGAAGCGGACAATGAGGGACCTGTTCACGGGCGCGCCTCCTCTGGGTAATCCCCCGTCTCCTCCAACGCCTTTTTCACGTCGGAGGCGTAGACGTCTACGTAGTCCTCCCCCACCATTGCCGCGAGGCGGCGCATGCAATAGTCGGTGAACGGCCGCATGACCTCGCGCGAGTCGGGGTCGAAACCGTTCTCCACGGCCCACGCCCGCGGATCAATCGGCTCGGACACCTTGATCCGCACCTTGGCGGGGCGCGGAATAGTGGTGCCGATGGGGTTGGCTTTTCCGGATCCGATCATGCCGATCAAGACAACCGGGACTCCGCTCGGCATCGCGATGCGGGCAAGCCCCGTGCGCCCCTTGTACACGCGGCCGTCCGGGGAACGCGTGCCCTCCGGGTAGATACCGAAGAGGTCGCCCTTGTCCAGCACGCTCTTGGCCGCCGCCTGCAGCGCGTCGCCGGCGTCTTTCGCACCGCGGTCGACGGGGATTTGGCCTACCGAGGAGAAGAAGAACTTCTGGATGCGCCCGGTAAGACCCGGTGTGGTGAAGTACTCCTTTTTGGCCGGGAACGTGATCTGCCGGCGCACGAGCAGCGGCAGATAGAAGGAATCCAGCACCGCCTGGTGGTTGGACGCCAAGATCGCGGCCCCTTCGTCGGGGATATTCTCCGCGCCCTCGATACTGGGACGGTTCCACACCAGCAGGGGCGGCCCAAGCAAAACCTTGAACAGGGAATACCACTTGTTGTTCATCGTTGTTCGCCTTCTACAGCAGTTCGCGGGCCAAATCAGCGACACCGATCATACCCGCCCGGGACCCCAGCTCAGCGCACAGGATCTCCGGTAGTGGGCGGTAGCCGGCACCTACAATGTTCGCTTCCATGGAAGTGCGGGCGTGATCCAAAAACAAATCCGCGTCGTCGCTGACTCCACCGCCAAGCACAATGTGGGCAGGATCGAGCACGTCCGCGACTATCGCCAGCCCGCGCCCCAGCCACGTTGCAAAGCTGTCCAGGGCGGCGAGCCCCAACTCGTCGCCGCCGCGCGCCGCAGCCATGATGTCGTGCCCGCTCGCCCGCTTTTCGACGACCGCTCGGTACACCGCCGAATCCTTGAAGCTGCCTGCGGTGGCGATGTCGATCGCGCAATCCACCAGCGACGTGCCGGATGCGTAGCGCTCCAGGCAGCCCTGCTTTCCGCACGAGCACACCCGCCCGCCCGGCACGACGGTGATGTGTCCGAACTCCGGGGCGGTGCCGAACGCGCCGCGGTAAATTTCACCACGGTGCATCAGCGTCGCGCCGATACCGGTACCGACGGCGAAAAAGACCCACGTTCCCAGGTCGCGCCCCGCGCCGTAACGGTACTCACCCCAGGCCGCGGAATTGGCGTCGTGCTCCAGGCGCACCGGCAGGCCCAGCGCCTCCTCCAGATCCCGGCGCACGGGCTGATCGTCCCGCCACGCCAGGTGGGGCGCAAACCGCACGACCTCGCACGACGGGTCCAAGAATCCGGCGACGGCGACGCCGACAGCGCCAACATCGTGTGTCGCCCGCAGGTCCCCCACCATGCGCACGATCGTGTCTGTAAGCCCCTCGGCGTCGTGGGGCGTGGGGGTGCCGAGCGATTCCACAATCGCGCCTGTCGCATCCACCACGGCGGCGCGGGTGTTCGTGCCGCCGATATCAAAACCGACGGTCACGGGTGAGTGAGCAACCATGTCAAGGCAGTCTAGCCCCCCGGCTGCGCCGCCCCGCATAACGCTGCTAACCGGTCGCCGAGCACGTCCCAAGAGAACTGTTCGGCGACATGCGCTCGCCCGGCTGCACCCATGCGGGCACGCCCTTGGGCGTCGACAAGCATCCCCCCGATCGCCCGTGCGACCTCGCCAGTGTCGCGCCCGTTCACCACTACCCCGCTTTCGGGCGTAACAGTTTCGGGCGCGCCGCCGGAGCGACCTGCGACCACCGGCACGCCGCACGCCTGGGCTTCGAGGTACACAATGCCGAGGCCCTCGACGTCGAAACCGCCGAGGCGAGTGCGAGCGGGCATGGCAAACACGTCCGCAGCCGCCACAATGTCGCGCAGCTGCTCACCCGGTACGGCGCCCGTGAACACCACCTCCGCTCCGGCGATTGCGCGCAACCGACGCGAGTCGGGCCCAGTCCCCACAATGACGAGCCGCGCGCCTGCCGCTTGACCACGAACCTCCGGAAGCGCCCGTATCAGCACATCCTGCCCCTTTCGCGCGACCAGCCGAGACGAACAGACGACCAGTGGCGCGTCGCCGACGCCCAGGCGTTCGCGGGTGGCGGTGCGCTGCGTCGCGGTAGCCGGCCGGAAGAACGCCGTGTCCACGCCGGACGGGAGCGCAACAAATCGGGGGCCGCTGCCGAATGCCGGGCGGAGTCGTTGCAATGTGTAGTCCGAAATGTAGGTCACGATATCCGCGCTGCGCCCGATACCGCGCAGCGCGTGGCGGCCGATAGACGCCTTGGTCCAGCCCACCTCGTGACCGTGCGTGGACGCAATAACCGTGTCGGCGCCTGCCCGCTTCGCCGCGGACCCCATGAGGGCAAGTGGCGCAGCGGCGCCGAACCAGACCGTGTCAATGCCGTGCGCGCGGATGAGGCGCTGCATTTCACGCACCGTCGACGGCGTAGGCAGCATGACGCGGTGTGGCCAGCGCACCACCGTGTACGGCACGGACGCATCCCATTTGCGCGCCGCGGTGGCATCCTGCGTGGAAGCGAACACCACCAGCGACTCGGCCCCCACCCGCCGGGCGAGCTCCCCGGCGAAGTCCCGCAAATACGATTGAATCCCGCCCACGGTGGGCGGGAAGTCGTTGGTAACCAGTAGCGTCTTAATAGCGCACGGCACCCTGCACCGGCATGCTGTTCAGCGGGACAACCTGAATCGGGATGCCGTAATCAGACGAGTGGACCACCATGCCGTCGCCGATGTACATGCCTACGTGCGTCACACCCGGGTAGTACCCGATGATGTCGCCGGGCTGCAGTGCGTCCAGCGAGACCGGTGTGCCACCAGCGAGCTGGGCTTGGGAGGTGCGCGGGATACTGATGCCGTTTTGTGCATAAGCCCACATCATGAGACCGGAGCAGTCGAAGGCGTCTGGGCCAGCCGCGCCCCAACCGTAGGGCTTGCCCAGCTGTGCCATGGCCGCGGCGACAATGCCGGAATTCACCGCCGGCAGTGCCGAGCTCTCGACCGGGTTGTCCTTCTTGACCCACCGCTCGCGGTCGGCCTCGTTCAAGCTGTCCACTTGGCGCTCAATGTCGGCGACGCGCTGGTCCAGCTCCGCGCGCTCCTGCTGAAGCTTCTTGCGCTTGCCGTCAAGCTCGTTGCGGACGTATTGCGCTTCGGCCACTGCGATGTTGGCAGCGTTCGCGCGGTCGGCGGCCGCACGGTTCGCGTCGTCCAGCTCGGTCAAGGCGCGCTGGGAGTTCCTGTTCAGCGCTGCGAAGTACGAAGAGCGGTCGATCGCGTCCTGCGGAGTGCCGGAGCCGAGGGTGGTGAGCAGCGCGTCCGCTGCCGGGACACGGTAACGCGACTGTGCGATGTCGCCAACGTTCTTGCGCTGCGCGTCACTGTCGCCGCGGATCGCCAACAACTGTGCCTTGGCCTCTGCGGCACGAGCAATGGCGGAGCGCTCCTTGTCCTCAGAATCCGCGATCTGGTCCTCCAGACCCTTAATCTCCTCCGCCTTGGCGGTGGCTTCGTGGGAGGCGGACTCCATCTGCTCGATGAGCGCATCCACGTCGTCGGCGTGCGCGGAGGGAAGCAGCGGGGCGGTAGATGCGACGATGCCGCCTGCAAGGACCGCAGTGGTTATGGAACGGGAGCGGTTTCGGCGAAGGGAGTGCTTACCCACGTGTATACCTCTTCATGTGCTGGCGAGAACGAACAAACTATAGCTGTTCCGAAAGCCGCCGCCAAGCTAAATGGGCCGGACGTGACTGGTGTGAAAACTGGCCTTGAATGAGCAACGCCCCGCTCGCCTGACGGCAGCGGGGCGCAGAGACAACCGGGCCTAGAAGCGGACCACGGAGTGGATCGGCATCATGTTCAGGCTACGGTAACCGACCGGGGTGCCGGAGTTCAGCGCATCGATGATCTGGCCGTTGCCGGCGTAGATGGCAACGTGGGACGCGCCGTCGTAGTAGGCGACGATGTCGCCGGGCTGGATGTCGCTCAGCGCGACGCGTTGACCGGAGTACGCCTGGGACTGAGAGGTGCGCGGGATGGACTTGCCCACCTGCGCGTACACCCACGAAGTGAATCCGGAGCAGTCGAACGAGCTCGGGCCGGCGGCGCCGTACACGTACGGAGAGCCGATCTTGGACTGCGCGATGGACACGATGCGCTCACCAACGGACGGCTGGCCCACCAGCGCGGGGGCAGTGACCGGAGCCGAATACGTCTGCTTTGCTGGTGCCGGCGCTGCTGCGCGCGCCTGCTGGTCCACGGAGTCGAGGAACTGGTTGAAGCCCGGAATGTTCGAGACACCCGAGAGAGCCTTCACGGATGCGACGGCGTTCTGGATGTCCGCGTTAGCGGACTGGCCCGCCAGGGACGGAATCCACGCCTCGATACCCGGGATGCCTGCAACACCCGGAACGTTTTCAATGCCCGGAACCTCGACGGTAACCGGGGTGTTGGGAACACGGACCTCTGCTGCGGAGGCGGCGGCCGGCGCGACCAGTGCTGTGCCAGCTGCGATAGCGGCGGTAGCCGCTGCTGCGCGCGCTGCGGTGTTTTCCTGGCGACGGTGCTTTGCCACGATAG
>ERZ1029884.12-NODE-12-length-64869-cov-97.923628_pt1 | contig 64869 bp, 96 predicted proteins | sample MGYA00519233_ERZ1029884 | MGnify/ENA primary metagenome ERZ1029884 (study PRJEB33666, sample SAMEA4610931) | skin metagenome | biome: Human-associated habitat; feature: Malodor aspect; material: skin | place: Philippines | collected 2015-08 ...
GGACTCACATTATGAAGCGCAACAATTCGCGTAAGCCGCGCATTGAGCAGTCCCGCCGCCCGAAGAAGAACCCGCTGAAGGCGAAGGGCATCGAGTCGGTCGATTACAAGGATGTGGAGACCCTGCGTCTGTTCATCTCCGACCGCCACAAGATCCGTTCCCGTCGCGTCACGGGCCTGACTCCGCAGCAGCAGCGACAGGTCGCTACCGCTGTGAAGAACGCGCGCGAGATGGCTCTTCTGCCGTTCACCACCCGCTAAATAGCCGGTTGACGATGACAGCGTAGAGTCTTCGGCTCTCTCAAGCACCCGCACTCCCCTCCCCCTGAGGGTCGAGAGCGGGTGCTTTTCGTTTATAGTTATCCGGCGTCCGCAACCGAGGACGGCATCAAAGATGAGGGTCGATGAGAGAGAGGGTCCACGGCATGGCAAAACCAGTCGGGCGGCCACGCAAGCAAAGCCCCCGCCGCAGAGGAGCCACAGCGCGCGAGGAGATCCTCGACGCCGCTTCGGAACTTTTCACCCGGAAGGGCTTCGCCACAACCTCCACACACGACATTGCGGATGCTGTAGGCATGCGCCAGGCATCGCTCTACTACCACTTCCCATCCAAGCGCGATATCTTCCTCACGCTGCTGATGGGCACGCTTCAACCAGCGCTGGATCTGGCTTCGGACCTTGCTAAGACCGACGAAACTGCTGCGGTGAAGCTCTGGGCGCTCGTGGCCGCGGAGTCGCGCATCTTGCTGTCTTCGAATTGGAACATCGGCAGGCTTTACCAGCTGCCGGTGCTATTCTCCGAGGAGTTTGCCGAGTACCACGAGGCCCGCCAGCAGCTGGAGGCTATCTTCCGGGACCTCGCCGCTCAGATTGTTGGCGATGACGACCCGCGCGTCGACCTGCCGTTCCACATGACGCTCGCGGCCATCGAGATGCGCGACAACACAGGCATCGCGCCCTTCCCGCTTGTCGACGATGCGTTGCCCGCCCCCGCCGTCACCCTCGCCGACGCCGTGTTGGACGTGTTGCACACAGACCTCCCCGAGCGCCGCACCGAGCGGATGCTCGAACTGGTCGACCTAGTTTCAAGGGAGAAGTGATCAGGGCTGGCAGCGCGCTGCGGGAAGCAGGCTGGCGCTGGCGGCAAGCTGTTGGGCGGCCGCATCGAGCATCGCCTGGCCTGTCTCGTAACTGCCGTCCGCTGGCAGCGCTGTAAGGCCTACCGGGGCCCAGGAGCCGGCACCGCGGGGGATCAGCCCGAACTGGCGGACCTGATAACTCCCCGTGGTGTCTGGACCCCACCCGCCCTTGAACAACGCCCCGGTCGTGCCAAGCCCGTAGCGTTGCGAGGGATCGATGTGCCCCATGAGTTGCAGCACCGGTCCGGCACCTTCTACGCATGCGAGGAAGCTAGCTAGGACTGCCTCGTCTGCGGCACTGAGCGGGGTTTGCCCAAACGTGCTGAATTCCGGCCGCACTTTCACGGTGTTGATGCGCGCTGCCAGCCCTACCTCTCCAAGAACGAGGTCAACGGCCTCGGGGCCTACCGCGTTGTAGAGTCGCTCCGCTGCTGCGTTGTCGGAAACAGTGATTGCGGCACGCACGTCCTCGCTCAGATCCGCAGTGCTTCTGGTGGCTGCGACAGCGATGGGCACCTTGATGGTGGACCACGCGGGGCTGGCTTCAGTAAAACCCGCCGCAATTGGGCCGTGCTCCCCCGCCGTGGCAACACCCAATTGTCCGCCATAGGCGGCAGTGGCCGCATGGACAGCAGCCTCGAGAAGTTCCTGGAGGCTTGCCCCCGCCTCAGGCCCAGGCGGTTGTTGTTGCGGTGACGATTGGGCGGAGGGTGCTGCGACAAACGAGGTCGACGTGACCAGGACGGTTTCCTGTCCCGCGCCCCCCGCGCAACCTGCGAGCGCCGCGACCGTGCAGCAAAGAACACACGAACGCGCGCGGCGAACTACCAAATCTTCACCCGCGCGTTGTTTCCGCCGGTGCAGTGCACGGTGTTTCCACCCGAGCAGGACATGCTGTAGGTCTTTCCAGTCGCAGGGCTGTACGCGGAAACCGTTACATCGGTCGAACCGGTTCGGCCGTAAGCCTCCTGAAACGCCTCAAACACGTTTGCGGCGAAGCTCGCGCTAGTCACGCCGGTGTCAGGTGCGTAGCTGGAGTAGGTGTGCGACTTCCGGGTTGGCTCAGCCGCAGGAGCGGCGGGGGCAGAGGCCTTTTCGCCCGATTTCGGCAACGTGTGGGTTTCCACCACCGTACTGGTTACCGGGGCACTGGTACGTGAAAATGCCCCCGATCCCCCCAGGAAAGCGAGGACCCCCACGAGGGCGGCAAGCAGCACACCGACGAGCACGATCAGCCAGGTGTTGGGGCCACCGCGCCGTTCAGGCTGTTGGAAGCTACTCGCGTACGGCTGAGCATGGGACTGCTGGTACGGCTGCCCGTACTCGGTGTGCGGCGGGTACTGCTGCTGAGGCAATGCGGCGAACTGCTGCGTTTGCTCGCTTCTCTGATCCGCCGAGTACGGCTGGTCCGGTGTCCATCTGCTGGAGCCTTGGTTGGTCATGCCTGCGCCTCCCCTGCGGCTGCCTCACAGATGCCGCCAAGAAATAGTGATCTGTCAGCGCAAATCTTAGCGCACAGGACGCAGCCTGAACCCGATGTTGGCGCGAGCGGTTAGCATCGAGACGTGGGCAGATCCCCCCGCATGGCGTTCAGACCGTTGGCGAGGTCGTCCAACATGGCGAAGCTGCCTTGATGGCCCTTCGGACTGTAAGCGGTGATGGCCACGGCGATGTCGCCGTTCGGCCCTGGAATCAGGCCGAACTGGCGGGCCAGGTGCCCACCTTGGTAGTAATTCCAACCGCCCTTAAAACGCGCGCCACCGATGCGCCCCAATCCCCAACGCTGGTAGTCCACAACGCGCCCCATCATGTCCAGCACCGGCTCGTGGCCGGCTACGCAGCGCAGGCCTGAAGCGAACGCCGCTTGGTCGCTGGTGGTCCACATCGTGCCCATTTGGTATGCGGCAGGGGTAGTTGTGCGCGCCCCTGCTTCCTGGATCACGCGCTCGTAGCTCGTAGCGGGCACGCGCGCGAACATGCGGTGGGCGGCAGGATTATCAGAGCGGGTGACCGCAATCTCCGCGTCCTGGTAGAACGCCGGGTCCTGGCGCAACGCTGCAATAGACAGCGGCACCTTCATGGTTGAAAAAGCAGGCTCCGGGCGGTTGTCGCCTGCGGTGAAGCTTCCCACGGAGACGGCGGCGCGCCCTCCGTGCCGTGCCACTACGTCCGCCACCAGGCGGTTCAACTGCCCCTGCACGTCTGCTGGGGGCGCGACCTGCTTGTGCTGCCCTGGCTTGGGGGTGGTTAGCGGCAGCGGTAGGCGGATGGCGTTTCGTACTTGAGGCGGCAGCTGGTTGTAGGCCTGCACGAAGGGCTGGCCCACTACCGGAATCTGGTCAATGGCCGTGTAGTTGGGTACAGAGGAAATGGGGAGCGTCAGACCCGCGGTGAGGGCCAACGCCGCGATTTTGGAGGGCACGGGCGTGTCTTTCTAGTGAGCGAAGTGGCGGGTGCCGGTGAAGTACATGGACACGCCAGCTTCCTTGGCTGCAGCGATGACTTCCTCGTCACGGATGGACCCGCCCGGTTGTACCACGGCTTTCACACCGGAATCAGCCAGCAGCTGGAAGCCGTCGGCGAAGGGGAAGAATGCGTCGGAAGCAGCCACCGCACCGTTCGTACGGTTGCGCCCCTCATCCAAGGTGTTGGCGCGATCGACCGCAAGCTTCGCGGAATCGACTCGGTTGACCTGGCCCATGCCAATGCCTACCGACGCCCCTTCGGACGCAATCAAAATGGCATTCGACTTCACGCACCGCACGGCGCGCCACGCGAATTCGAGATCCGCCAGAGTTTGCTCGTCCACGGCCTCGCCAGCAGCAAGGGTCCAGTTGGCGGCGTTGTCGCCGTCGGCCTGATAAGAGTCGCGCTCCTGCACCAGCCAGCCACCTGCGATCTGCTTGCGCTCCTCCTGCGCTTGCTTGGGGTCGACTTCGAGGATGCGCAGGTTCTTCTTCGTCTGCAGCAGCTCGAGGGCATCCGCGGCGTACGACGGCGCGACGACGACCTCGGTGAAGATCGGCTTGATCTGCTCCGCCAGCTCCAGGGTCACCTCACGGTTGCAGGCAATCACGCCGCCGTATGCGGAAACCGGGTCGCAGGCGTGCGCCTTTTTGTGCGCGTCCGCGATGGAAACGTCGGACACTGCCACACCGCACGGGTTGGCGTGCTTGATAATGGCCACGCAAGGGCGCTCGTGGTCCCAGGCGGCGCGCCACGCGGCGTCGGCGTCCTGATAGTTGTTGTAGCTCATCTCCTTGCCGCCGTGCTGCGTCGCGGCGGCAAGACCCCAGCCCTCGCCTTCGAGGCGGGCGGCCTGGTGCGGGTTCTCACCGTAGCGCAGTGCCGTAGAGCCCTCCCCCGCGGCTTCCGCGCCCAGTTGGGAGGACATCCAGGAGGAGACCGCGGCGTCGTAAAGCGCAGTGTGAGTGAACGCCTCTAAAGCGAGCTGCTTGCGCTGCTCTTCTTCGAAACCACCGTTCTTCACTGCCTCGGCGACCTCGCCGTAGCGCGCGGGGTCGACCACCACCGCCACCGACGGGTGGTTCTTCGCAGCCGCGCGAACCATGGAGGGCCCGCCGATGTCGATCTGCTCGACGCACTCGTCGAAGCTGGCGCCCGATGCCACGGTCTCCTCGAACGGATACAGGTTGACCACCACCAGCTGGAACGGCTCGATGCCCAGCTCCTCCAGCTGGCTGACATGGTTGTCCTTGCGCAGGTCAGCCAAGATACCGGAGTGCACGCGCGGATGCAGCGTCTTCACCCGGCCATCGAGAACCTCCGGAAAACCGGTTAGCTCCGCGACCTCGGTCACCGGCACACCAGCGTCCGCGATGCGCTTCGCGGTAGAGCCGGTGGAAACGATCTCCACACCCGCCTCCCCGAGCGCACGAGCTAATTCCTCAAGCCCGGTCTTGTCGTAGACGCTGATTAGGGCGCGCTTAACCTCGCGCTTAGACATTGAATACAGCCTTTCCGTTTACGATGTCAGCCTTCTGCAGCAGCTCCACGATCTGCTCACGTTCAGCCTTCTTGATTCGCTCGTGGAGCTCCGCCTCTGTGTCCCCCGCCTCAACGTCGATAGCGCGCTGGGCGATGATCTCGCCGCTATCCAGCCCGGAGTCCACGTAATGCACCGTGCACCCGGTGACCTTGACACCGTAATCGAGCGCGTCTTTCACCGCGTGTGCGCCCGGGAACGAGGGCAACAGAGAGGGATGAGTGTTGATGGTGCGCCCCTCGAATTGTTCAAGGAACGCGGGGCCGAGAATCCGCATGAAGCCGGCAGAGACCACCACGTCCGGCTCTACCGCGGCCACCGCCGCGACAAGTTTGTCATTCCAATCGTTGCGGTTGGCCTCCATAGGCACAACTGCGGTACGGATTCCAGCATTCTTCGCGCGTTGGATCCCGGGACAAATTTGATCCGCCACCACGAGGTCAACGCGGTAGCGGTTCTCTTGGCCGTCGAGGATCGCTTTCAACAGCGTGCCAGTTCCCGACACGAGGACGGCCACAGATTTCGCAGAGTCACTCACAAAGGCCAGTTTAACTACCGCTATGCGCCGACGCGCGTTGCCTCACCACCGCTACCCCGCGAACTAGGGCCCCCGTCAGCGCTACCCAGAGGAAGAGCGAGGATGCAAGTGCAAACGGGTCGGCTCCCACCAACCCGTACGCACCCGCAGCCCCGGACGCATAAATGCCGAGGAGCGCTCCAAGCAGCGCCGCCCACGTTGCTGTCGCTGCAACGTCCACGAGACCCGCAGGCTTGACCACGAATGCGTGCGCCAGCACCGCCGCCGGCACAACCAACAACACCGGCGCCCACCCAGGCATGGCGGCGGGGACCGCGGCGAATAGCGGCAGCGGCGGATACGCCACGTTGGAGGTGGCAAACAGGCTCACGCTCGTGCCTGCGTAGTCGAAGCTGCCCCCGAGCAACACCGTGAGCTGGGCAATCACCGCATTCGGCAGATACAGCAGGCTCAGGCAGACAAGTGCCACCGCCCCACCGAAACCGAGCTGGGGAAACTGCGAAACAAGCTCCGCGATGCGGCCGTGCCCAAACGCAAGCGCAACCACGTAGACAACACCGGCAGCAGCAAGCAGGCGAAGCACAAGGCGGGCGGCCGCGGTAGCCGCATCAACTGCACCGGTGGGCACGCCGCTGCGCTTGGCTAGCGCCTGCCAAACCACGCGACGCACGCCAACAACGAAGCCGACGAGGTGCACGATAAGCGGTTTGAGCAGCGCCGCCACTACCGGAGGTGCGGAAACGGCGTAGACGTGCGACGCGTCATACACCATAAATAAGGCGATAGCACTGACAACGAGGGCCATGCCCAGGACGAGGCCGAGCAACATAATCAGGTCGAGCACGCTGACCCGCCCAGCAGTGGCTTTGCGCACTTGGGTGGAGACGATCGCCGCAACGCCCACGACAGGCAAAAGGGGCATGGCGGAAAGCGTGACGCCGTCGATACGCAACGGCACACCGTGAAGCGCAAACCACGTCTCGCCAACGGCGCCTGGGAAGTACGTCAAACTCCACCCACTGATCAAAATTGCGGCGAAACACAAAGCGATGGTGCCAAGCACCAACGCGAGATTCGGAATCAAGGCGTACGGCAAGTAGTGGCGCATCCGCCCTGCGAGTGTCGCCGGGGCGGCGTCCCGGGCCACAGGGCGCGTGATCCCCGTGATTGTCCGTGCTGACTTCCCCTTTCGACGCTGGCGTCGCGCATCCGACGGGCGCGGCCGGGGGCTGGGTGTGGTGCTCATCGCGTCCTACTTTGCCACTGCAGCCCGAAGCCCACCACAATGACACCCGGCAGCTCATCCGAGTCGACCCCGCAGTCCAGATCGCGGAGTGGCAAACAAATGCGGTCGAGCGGGGGTGTAACGCTGCCCCAATTACGCGCGATTTAAGACATCTTTCAGCATTCGTCTTGCTCCCAGGAAACCGATTCGTTACAGTAACCTCTCGTAGATAACAGGAAGGTCACAATCCGTCTGTGAGCAGCAGGAGGAAGTGGCCAACGGAAGATCTCAAAGAGGGCACATGTTCAACTCCACGAAGCAGGGCGGTAAGCACCGCAAGCAGTCCCCGAACAAGGGGCGCGTCGCTGTTGTCGCAGCGGCGACCGGTGCCGTCTCCACCGCCGGTTTCTCCGGTCTCGTCGCCGGTGCCCTCACCAGCAACCAGCACGACGAGCAGGACGTGAGCATCAAGCTCGCTGCCGATGCCGATGAGCTGCAGACTTCGGCACCGCAGGCCCCCGCAGCCTCTACCGAAGAGACTCCGCAGATCCTCGCCATCGCCGAGTACAAGCCCGTTGAAAACCTCGCGGAGCAACTGGATAAGGCAGTCCAGCACTCTGAGGAGGTAGCGCGCCAGGACGAGGCTGCGCGTGCCCCGCTTTTCACCAAGCCCGCTGAAGGCGCTTACACCTCCGGGTTCGGCCCTCGTTGGGGCACGATGCACAACGGCGTCGACATCGCGAATGCGCCGGGCACCCCGATCCTCGCAGTCACTGGCGGCACGGTCATCGACTCCGGTCCGGCGCAGGGCTACGGCAACTGGATCCGCATCCGCCACGAGGACGGCTCCATTTCGGTATACGGCCACATGCAGTCCCTGTACGTGGCGGTCGGCGAAACCGTCCAGCCCGGCCAGCTCATCGCCGGTATGGGCAGCGAGGGCTTCTCCACCGGTTCCCACCTCCACTTTGAGATTTGGCCCGACGGTGCAACCCCGATCGATCCGGCACCGTGGCTGGCCGCGCACGGAATCAACCTCTAAGACGGCTTTCCCGTTCAATTCCCGGGGCCGCCCACACCGACACAGGTGTGGGCGGCCCTTTCCATATTCCACCGCGGGGTGGGGGTGCATCCACCACCCCCACCCCGCTAACATCCGTAACAATTTTCACATGTGCAACACGCCGAGTGAGCAGGCTAGACGCGTGTCGCACTCCGATTTTTCGAACAAACGTGCACGTCACAGCGTTGCAAGGCCACCCGTGGGACGTTAAATTCAACGCCTGTGTGCGTGGCCGAGACCGCGCCAGGCCCCCTCTACAGCGTTAGAAAAGGTATCCCCACCATGAACCGTCGAATCACTTTGAGCCTCGCAGCCGTCTCGGCAGCAGCGGCATTGGCACTCGCCATGGTGCCGTCCCCCGCGTCCGCCCTCACCATCACCGTGGGAGGCAAGAACATCTCCGATGCTGGACAGGCGCTCGGTGCTGTGTCTAAGGCCGCGGGAGCGATCAAGGAGAGCGGTGCGACGATCACTGCCGGCGACTACAAGGTCGTTTATGACCCCCGCGCTCTCGAGGCCCCCTTGGCCGCAGCGTTCGCCCCGGCTCAGAGCAGCGACTGGGTTGCCCCGCAGCGCGGCCGTACAGCCGACGGTCGCACTGTCGTTGTACCGGCCTCCGGCCACTACACGTCCGGATTCGGTCCGCGATGGGGCTCCGTGCACCAAGGCATCGACATTGCTAACTCCCTTGGCACACCCATCTACTCCGTCATGGACGGCACCGTAATCGCGGCGGGCCCGGCAACTGGGTTCGGCAACTGGGTTGTGATCAAACACGACGGCGGCGAGGTGTCGGTATATGGCCACATGCGCCACTACGACGTCGCGGTCGGCCAGCGGGTGAGCGCGGGCCAGAAGATCGCCTCAATCGGCAGCGAGGGCCAGTCCACCGGCCCGCACCTCCACTTTGAGATTAAGCCGGACGGGCAGACCCAGGTGGACCCCGTTGGGTGGTTCGCTGCGCAAGGGATCAAAATTTAGAGCTTCTCCATCGGTACCCCGCCGATGGTCATGAGCCTCACGGTGCCGGATGAACCGAAGTCAATGGTTACCGTCTCCCGCACCCCGGTGCCTTCGACCGCCATCACGGTGCCCAAGCCATACTTCGCGTGATTGACCCGATCCCCCACCGCGAGGTTGAGGTTCTTGTGCACCGTCGCCCCGGTACCTCCCCTGCGGGTGCGGGACTGACCGCGCGAACGGGCCGACGAAGGCGTCCCCCATGCGTCAGAGCTAAAGGAGCGCTCCGGCTCCAGCCGCCGCCAGTGGATAAGATCTTCCGGAACTTCCGCGAGGAAGCGACTGGCTGGGTTGGTTACGGGAGAACCCCACGATGCGCGCAGGATCGCACGCGTGAGGTAGAGCTGCTCCTTCGCGCGGGTGATGCCCACGTACGCCAAGCGGCGTTCCTCCGCGAGCTCCGCCGGATCGCCGAGCGCCCGTAGGTGCGGGAACTGGCCGTCTTCCCATCCTGTGACGAAGACCACCGGAAACTCTAACCCTTTCGCAGTGTGCAACGTCATCAACGTCACCACTCCCTGCTCGTTGTCAGGCAACTGGTCGGCGTCCGCGACGAGGGAGACCTTCTCCAAAAACGCCTGTAGCGATCCCGGCGCTGGCTCGCCGTCCTGCATCACCTCATTGAGCTCCTCGTCGGACATGTACGCCACCTGGTTTGCGGCTTCTGAGGAAAATTCGCGGGCAACGGAAACCAACTCGTTGAGGTTGTCCAGGCGGGCCCCATCCTGCGGATCATTCGACGCCTCAAGCTCCGCACGGTAGCCGGTTGCCTCCAGCACCCTTGTGATCAGCGCGCCGAGATCCGGCATACCCGTGACCTCATTGCGCATCGACGGCATGTCGTCCCGGATCTGCTGCAGCATTTCCACGAATCCGCGGATGGCGTTGACTGCGCGGGAACCGAGCATGTCCACGTTGCCCACAGCAGCGTCGTCCAGCGCCCGCCCGAAACTCACTCCTTTATTGTCGGCGTGAAGCGCGACCATCGCCTGCGCCTTATCCCCGATGGCTCGCTTGGGTACGTTCACAATCCGGCGCAGGCTCACCGTGTCGTCCGGATTCTCAAGCACTTTGAGGTAGGCGACAATGTCGCGGATCTCGCGGCGCTCGTAGAAGCGTGTACCGCCGACGACCTTGTACGGGATACCTGAACGGATGAAGATGTCCTCGAGCGCGCGGGAAGCGTTGTTGGTGCGGTACATCACCGCCATGTCCGAATAGGGCACTCCCCTGTCCGCCAAGGTGTCAATTTCAGACGCGATAAAGCGGGCCTCATCGTGCTCGTTGTCGGCCACGTAGCCGACGATCTTTTCGCCGGCACCCTGGTCCGTCCAGAGCTTCTTCGGACGCCGGCCCTCGTTCTGCGCAATCACCGCGTTGGCGGCGCCCAGGATGTTCTGTGTTGAGCGGTAGTTCTGCTCGAGCAAGATGGTCGTGGCTTCGGGGTAGTCGCGCTCGAACTCCTCGATATTGCGGATAGTCGCCCCACGGAACGCGTAAATCGACTGGTCCGAATCACCCACCACAGCAAGCTCCGGCGCGTCAGCGCCATCGCCGACAAGGGTGTGGATGAGCTCGTATTGGGCGTGGTTGGTGTCCTGGTACTCGTCCACCAACACGTGCCGGAAGCGGCGGCGGTAGTAATCCGTGACCTGCGGATGTTCCTTGAAGATGCGCACGACCTCTCCAATGAGATCGTCAAAATCCAGAGCATTGGACTGCCGCAGACGACGCTGATACTCCGCATACACCTTGGTCACCGTGGTCTCGAACGGGTTGTGGGTGCGCTCGGCGTTGGTAAGCGCCTCGTTCGGACCGATCAGCTCGTTTTTGAGGTTGGAGATGCCGTTGGCCAACGTACGCGGCGTGAACTTCTTCAAATCGAGGTTGAAGTCTTTGGCGATCATGCCCAGCAGCCTGCGCGAATCGTCCGAATCGTAAATAGTGAAGTTCGTGTTTAGCCCCGGCACCAGCTGAGCCTGCTGCCGCAGGATTCTCACGCACACGGAGTGGAAGGTAGCCACCCACATGCGCTCCGCCTCCGACCCCACAAGTTGGCCGACACGATCCTTCATCTCGGCCGCGGCCTTATTGGTGAATGTGATGGCGAGAATCTGCCACGGCGCGACGCCGCGCTTTTGCAGTAGGTAGGCGATCCGCCGGGTCAGCACCGCAGTCTTGCCGGAACCCGCGCCCGCGACGATGAGCAGCGGACTACCTTCGTGGACGACGGCGGCCTGCTGCTGCGGATTCAAACCCAGTGTCAGATCAGTCATGGCCGTAACTGTACTAACGCCACCGACACGACCCGTGCGGGTGTTCGAACTGGCATAATCGGCTCTCATGAGTGAGCTTGAAATCCGCACGCCATCCGGCACAGACGACCCGCTATCGGACGCGGAAATTCAGGCGTACCGCAAGGAGATCGACCGTCTTGACCGCGTCATCCTCGACGCGGTCAAGCGCCGAACCGAGATCTCCCAGGCCATCGGCAAAACCCGCATGGGCTCCGGGGGCACGCGCCTGGTGCACACGCGCGAGGTGGCGATTATCAACCAGTTCCGCGACGAGCTAGGAGAGGAAGGCCCCGGCCTGGCGCAGATCCTCCTACGCCTTGGCCGGGGCAAGTTGGGCTAGACCGCTGAGTTTTCCTAGCTAGTTGTCCTCGCTGGAGTTCGCGGCGTCGAGGGAATCGAGCACGACCTCAAATTCCAGCAGCTCGGCCGATTGAGACACAGGCTTGCGCGGCTGCTCGCCCGCCTCGGCTCCGCGTGATTCCCCGTGCCCCGCGCGCCCGGCACCTTCCCACCACGCTTGGTAGGACTCCTCGTCAGCCCAGCGGGTGAACACAAAGTAGCGGTCCTCACCTTTGACGGGGCGCAGCAGCTGGAACCCCTCGAAGCCGGGCTGGCCGTCGATGGCGTGCTTGCGGGCTGCGAACCGGCGCTCCAATTCCTCGCCAGCGCCCTCGGGGACGGTAATTGCGTTGATTTTGACGATGCTCATGGGTGCCAGTGTACGTGACCTGCACTGCTAGCTTGACCTGCATGTTCTCTCGTCCGGTGTGGCCGGGCTGGACGGTAGTTCCGGCGAGAACGGGGGCGGGTGCGGGATTTTTGCGGGATTTGCACCGCCCCCCGTACCCGCAGTCGGAGTGCTGGTCGCCACCGTCTCGGTCGTAGGTGGCCTGTCGTGGTGAAAATGCGGGCAACATTCACCAACGGCAATAAACTTGCGTTACTACTAACACTGCGTTACTATAAGGATGTAAGTAAGAGAGCAGCACCGCAAGGAGATCACAATGAACCTCGCCGCCTACCGCGCAGAGCGAAACATCGCCCACCGCATCGAAGCCATCATCACCGCTCAAGCAAGCAACTTCACCTACACCATCGAAGACAACACGGGCACCAATCCGTATGAAGGCGCGGCTCTTGAAAAGAATTGGCGCAGCACCTTCCAGCAGGCTATCGGCGCAGCCGAGACCCACCGCATGCTCATCGACGACAGCATCGCAGATGGCATCGCCTACGGCGCGTGGGAAGAGATCCTGGCCGGAATTTACGAAAAGCCCACCACCCGCGCCGAACTTCGCACTGGGGAATGGATCGAAGAGCAGGAACAGGCCTTCCTCAAGGTGCTCAATGACGGCACCCTGCGCGGACTCATCGACAGCAAGGTCAAGGAGGCAGTCGCCAAATACGAGAAGCTGCGCGCTGCTGAGGAGCGCGCTATCGCCGAAGACCAGCACTAGCCGCAACCCTGGGGCAGGCGCAGACCCGCCCCCTTAAGGAGCCACTATGAGAGACGCAGAAATACCAGACCTTGAGGTCGATCACGTTGAGCCAGCCATCCGCGCTGCCCTCGACGGGGCTACCTCCACCACCATCGAATGCGAGCTGCCACCGCTGAAACTCACGCTCGAATGGTGCACACACGGAGACGGCACGCCAGTGTGGGACGCGCCTATTTCAGGGCACCCAGGCAAGGTGGTCGCTACCCGCCCAGACGGAGAGACCCTTACCGTCCCACTGGACGACGGCCACGGGTGGGACGAGCTGGCAGAGCGCCTGGTGGACTTCTCCAGCGTCTGGGAGTACGAGGCTAAGCACGCACTCCAAGACGTGCGCTCTCAGACTATGCAGCTGCAGGAGGCAGAGAGGATAGCGCGCATCCAGCGCGGCAAGCTTGACGATGCTATCCGTGCCGCACACGAGCAGGGCGTGACAATGTACAAGCTCGCCAAGGCGACTGGCTTTTCCCAGCCGACTATCAAGAGAATCGTGAAGTAGGCATGAAAAAAGACCCCCCACCCTGGCGCAGGGCCAAGGTGGGGGTGATCTACTCGAAAGGGTTTCGAGTAACTGTGAACGCGCAGGTCACGGCGCGTCGCCGGGTTACGAGTAGGTTTCTAGCTACTCGTCCATGTCCTCCCGTAGCGGGCGTGGGATCGGGTATCGCTTGGTCAGCTCCGGCTCCGCCGAGTGCAGCGCCGAGATGTGGTCGAGGGCGAGCGGGTACTTCACCCGCACAATCGGTGTCATGCGCGCCACCTCCTGCTGCACGTCCGCGAGCTGGGTGGATAGTGCGGCGACTGCGGGGCGTAGGTCGGCTGCGGCCTGGGCGGCTTCGAGCACGGGGGCGGCTTGCTCAGCGTCCTTGTCGGCGGTGCGTTTCGTTTTCACCGTCAGCCACCCCGCCAGGGTGATGATAGCGACTGACGCGATGAACGCCAGGGCTTGCCAGGCGTTATTCACGTCCCCCAGGTTCAGCTGCTCCATCGGCAGCGCCTCCTCTCACTCGGATCGTCGCGGATTGGCCCCGCCACACGGTGTAGAGGGACATGAGCGCCAGGCCGATGTAGAGCACACCGCGGGCGGTGAACTCGGCCTTACCCGTCCAGGCGAATAGGAGGCCCCAGATCACCAGCATGAGCACCGCCACCGTGAGCCCCACCGCCTCCATTCTCTCGCTGCGCGCCACCACCGCCACGCCGAGCACCACCGTGGCGGCGAGCCACTGCATGGAGGACAGCAACGGCACTTGAATGTCCAAGATGTGGGGCAGGAGCCATCCGTCCTGGAAAATGTAGGTGCTGGTACGCACCGCGAATACACAGAACAGGATCAACAGCAGGCCTTTGTCGGTGGCGAACCAGTCCCTAAACCGCCGCGCCCCCGGGCGATACCGCTCCGGTAGGTGCTCAATCGGCACGGTGCGCCCCCTCGTAGCGTGTGCTGCCCCCGTCGTGCGCCGATGGTGCGGGCGTGTAGTCCAGGTCGTGCGGGTTCGCCATGGCTAGGCCCGCGAGCTCGTTGGCAGCAGCACCCGCCGCTAGACCACCCTCGTCGGTGGGGGTGGGGGCTTGCTCATCGAGGCGTACCGCCATAGATGGGGTGATCGCCCCTGGTGTGCCCGCGTGCACCACAATCTGGCACAAGCCGATAAGCACGGCCAGGGCGACACTGGCCCACTCCGGCGCGTCCGTGGTGTACGCAGCGGCCACATTCGCCAGCTGCAGCAAGGTGCCCGCCACGGCGGTAATGGTGTCTTTGCGGCGCACGTACCACGGCTGGGCAGCGAGCGCGTTCTGCACCGCTTCTTGAATCTGTGTGTTCATTGTTAGCGTCCCTTCTTGAGCTCGTTGACGTCGGCGCGCAGCGCCTGCAGTTCGGTGAGCGCGACGGCCACCAGCTCCGGCAGCGTGCCGTTATCCCCCGGCTTCGACCGGTAGTTCTTGACGAGCTGGGAGATGGACCAGCCGGGGTATTGGCCCGCGTCGCGCCCGCCGGTGATCTGCTGGCGGATGTCTTTGACGTCGGAGATGATCGGGCCGATGAATCCTTTAAGGAAGTCGGTGAAGAACTTGGTGGTGAGCACGTCGTTTCCTTCCGTTTCGGGTGCTGTTCCGTTGAGGTAGTCGCGGACGTAGCCGAGGTAGATGTCCCAGGGGAACCCTGTGCCGGGGTCTACGTGGTCTGTGCCGCCCCACGCTTGGCCGGTTTCGAGGTGGCCGGCGAATCCGCGTTTGCCGGCGCGCAGGTCTGCGGCGGTGAGCTTGACTGGGGGGATGTTGTACTTGCGGCACCATTCGGCGTCGCGTTTGGCGGCTTCGCGCAGCATGGCGTCGTATTGGAGCCATTGTGCGCGGGTTTCGCTGCCCCACATCACAAAGCTGCGGTGTAGTCCTATGTCGTTGCCGTAGTTGCCGGACGACCAGGTGAGCCAATCGTCGGTGTTTTCGATGAGGTGTTTGATCGACGTGTCGGTCAGCTCATGGTAGGAACCGGATTGACTGGTGATCTGGTAGTTCGCCACGTTCTCCGCCGGGGTGCCCGGGGCGTTGACGGTGACGTGGACGATGATGTTGCGGATCTGGTGGGTGGGGCGTGGCCGGCCGAAAGCGAAGCGGGCCGTCCAGTCCAGGACGTTCGCGGCGACGGCGGTTGCTGCCCGCACGGGGGCGGGCGTGTCGCCTACCCATTTCGCGCCTTCGAGCATGTCCTCGGGGTTGAGGCGGTTCGGGCCGGGTGGGGTCCAGGAGTAGCGGTGCCACTCGAAGTGCAGGTGCGGTACCACTCCGCCGTTGGTGGCTTGGTTGCCGTCGATCCGGGCGATGCGCTGCCCCTCGCGCACCTTCTGGCCGGGGTGGACTTCGGGGATTACGTGGCCGTAGACGGTTTCACCGCCGCCGTTGCTGGCGGGGTGGTCGATGGTGACCCAGTGGCCGAAGCCTGAAGCGGTGCCTGCGCGGGTGACGGTGCCGTCTTTGACGGCGTAGACGGGTTTGTCGGCGTTGTTGCCGCAGCCGTAGTCGGTGCCCCAGTGTGTGGTGCCCCAGCGTGGGCCGTATTTGCTGGTGACTTTGAAGCCCTTGGGGACGGGCATTGTGACCATCGTGTGCCTCCTTTTGGGCATGGGTAAAGCCCCACACAGTGGTGTGGGGCTTCGGGGTGGTTGGTGGTTAGGCGGGGAGTGGTCGCCATTCCTTCGCGCCCGTGCTGGGGCGCGTGTTTTCGGTGGCGCGGTGGAGACGCTGCGAGACGTAGGCGGTGCCGTTGTCGAGTGCGAGTTCACCGGCGGAGTACCACTCCCCTGCTTTCCACGGCTGGGCCATGGGTGCCGGGGTGGTCTCCGACTCCGGTTCGGTGATGAGGCCTGGCGCGTCGGTGCCCACCTCCGGGTCGTTTCCGTCGGCGATTGGCTCCGGGCGGAGGAAGTCGGCGGTCACATCCTCCCAGCCGGAGAATGGTGTGCCGGGTTCTTTCGTCGTTGGGCGGCGGGCACGGTGCGCACCGTTGTTGTGCGCGACCAGAGCGGGTGGGGCGTACGCGCCCGCACGGGTTTTCGGCTGCTCCCATGGGGTGAGCTGGGCGAGTAGTTCCTGCAGGGTGGCGGCGGGTTTCGCTTCGGTGGTGGCTTCCGGTTTCAGCTCCGGGTGCGCCTCCTGCAGCTCCACCACCAGCTCCGCCTGCGCTGCTTCGACCTGGGCGCGGGCTTCACGCTCCCTGCCGATCACGTACATCTCGTCGGACAGGCGGTAGTAGTCCTCGTCCGGCAGCGCCCGAATCTGGGCGAAAAGGTCTTCAAGTGTCATCGTGTTTTCCTCCATGTCTTAGGGGTGTAGCCCCCTCACCGCAGCGGTCAGAGAGCTATTCGGTCAAAATCTTCTTCCACGGCCCCCACACCCCGCCTTGCTTGCCCCGGTAGAACATAGGGCCAGAGCCGTAGGTGGTGAACCGTTGGTACACCTGGGAGTTTTCCGGGGCATGGACTTCCAACAATCCCGCGTCGCCTGTGGGGTGCCCGTTGGCCATGTAGTTGTGGGGCTTGTTCCACACCCCGGTTGTGGTCACCTCGTCCAGGTCGGTCATGTAGGGCAGTTGCCGGACGGGGTGACTGATCTTCCTAAGCGCCACGGCCCTCACCCCCTGCGGGGGCTAGGCCAGCCGGGTGAGAATCATGGTGACGCGCTCGCTGAATCGCTGGTTGTATATCGCCAGCTCCCCCTCGTACACGTACACGCCGGGGCCGTTGTCGCCCATGTTCTTCCCATCCTCGTACGTCAAGGCGCGGCCTGTCAGCACTTCGCAGCGCCACTTCCCGCGTTGCGCCTTGACCACCTCCGGGTTGGGCACCGTCACCGTGGGGTGGCCGGTGGGTAGATCCCAGGTGGCCCAGCCGCGAGCGGATGGGGTGTCGCCGGTTCGACACAGCACGTTGTCGCGTCCACTGATTTTCCTTAGTGCCATGACCTAGCACCCCCCCCGCACAGGGCGGTGGCTACAGTCGGGTGATTTTCAACACTCCATTGTGCGCGCAGTACAGTTGCTTCCCCTCGGAAAACTCCACCACCGCCGGGGTTGTGATGTTGCCCTCGTTCACCCACGGTGAACGGTTGTACTGCGCGACGCTCGGTGGCCCCTCGATAAGGTAGGTGCCCGGTTCGAGTGTTACAGCGGTTGTCCCGGCTGTCGCCCAGGTTTGGCTTTTGCCTGTGGGGGTGCGCCACCCGGTTCCGCCGGTGAACGTGAACGCCACCACGTCGCGGGTGGTGCCTATTCGTGTCAGCGCCACGGCAACCACCCCACCAGGCGCGCAAACCAGCTATGAGGCAGGGGGGGGGGATTGGAACAACGTGCATAATTACCTCCGTCTTGTCAGTCGGGTCGAGCACAGAAACCACTGGGCCATATCTATCTGCTAGAAAAATGCCAGTGATTGAAGCGACCGGGCCACCCTCCCGGTTCTCACTGCTGTACCCGTTCTCTCTATCTTGAACGTTTACGCCGCCACAGTTCGTGGCGGTGACTGTGAGCTGCACCCACCCATAGCCTCTAAGCGGGTAGTATTCGCCACTTCGGTAAGTGGCTTGCCTCCCCGCACCCGGGGAAGTCGTGAGCCGTATCGTCTCCGGCCCGCGCCTAATCAGTTTGAGCGCCATTTAGGACACCTCCCATTCTTCTCTGGTTTCGATGACGTAGATGATGTCGCCGGGACGTGCTTTCGCCTCGGTGGCTTTCAGCTCGGCGGCGGTTTTGATGATCCACCCGTTCGGGCGGTTGTTGGCCGCATCGCGGACGGGGCGGAAGTCCGCCATGGTGACCTCACCTGGTGGGCCTTGCGGGCCTGTAGCGCCACGGGGCCCCTGTGGCCCGGTGTCGCCCTTGTCGCCCTTCGGCCCGGTCGCCCCGGTCGCGCCCCTCGGCCCCGTCAGCGGCGGAGACGTTTTCCCGTTCACCGTCAGCCTGTCCCCAGACCACGACGTAGTAGACGCAGCCGACGCGATCCGATCCGACACCTGCCGCATGAGCTGCTGAACCTGGTCCCACTCCTTCCCCTCCATCACCAGCGCCTGCTGCACCGCATTACCTAGGGTTTGGGTGCCGGACGGGGCGACGTACAGGGGGATACTTTTCGTGGTGCGGCCGTGGTGGACAAGCACCATCACAGCGGGCCCGGGTTGCAGGTTCATCGTCACAGTGCCGTTATTCACCGGCACCAAACCACGCTCCGACAACACCACATCCGCGCCCGCCACCCGATCCTCCGCCGCCCGCACCCACACCTGCGTCACCGCCGACGGCTCCGACGTCACCCTTGTGAGCTTTCCGGTCACAGTGGTCATTGATTCCCTCCTTCCAAAAAAGGGCATGAGAAAACCCCCGCCCAAACAAGCGGGGGCTAACACGTTGATTTAGATGCGCAAACCCTTCGCACGGTACTCAGCCTGAAGCTGCGCGATCTGCGCCTGATACTTCGGCAGCAGCACCTGCGGCAACAACGTCCCATTCAAAATCACGGTACTGTCCTCCACCTCAGACAGTGCCCCCCAACCGAATAAGAACTGCAGCACATCGAAGTTACTCGCGCCGTGCGCATAGTAATAGCGTCCGCCATTGACCCAGGCGCGAAGCAAACCGTACGCGCGAGCGCCCGCCAAGTTCACTTCAACCCGCCCCCCGCCAAACTTCGTCACCCCCTGAACCACACCAGAATTATCCCACTTCACAGACTGCCGAATAAGACGATCACCACGCACGGTGAGCGTAATCTCAAAATCGTGCGCCTGGCGTGACTCCGCCAAAATACGGTCATGCGCAATCGTGTAATCCTGCGCCAAGTTGATTTTCGCGTTCAACCCGAACAGAAAATCGAACCCCTCATTGATGGTGGTCTGCTTGTCCTGGAAAACAGCGTTCATCTCATTGATGATCTGCACCTGCTGCTTAAACGCCGTGCCCTCCAGCTCCGTCACCGGCTTGCCATACACAATCCCAGACAGCATCCGCTGATGCGCCGCCTGGTCCGCAATGACAGTGCCGTTCTCCCCCAGCTTCGCTTCGTAATTCCGGTTGAGCTCTACCAGTTGCCGGGTCAGCGTGCCATCAGTACCGATGCGCTCATCCACAGCACGAGCAAGCTTCTCATCCTCGTTCTCCGCATGCGTCTTCGCGTTCTGCTCAGCCGTGCCGGCAACCGTGTCGGCGTGCTGCTCAACCTCCCCGTCACGCCGATCCACGTAGAGTTTCAGATCCTTGCGTTGCTCGCGCTCATACTCCTGCGACGCCGCGATCTGCGCCCCAATCTCATCGCCACGCTCCAGGCGCTCCTGTGCGATCACACGATCAATCTCACGATTCCGCGTGCGTAGCGCCTCCCGGTCCTGGAACTTCTGCCCCCCGATGTACGTGGTGGCAGTGCGGTTGCCCTGCTCGTCCTCGGACTCCTCGACCTTCGTCACGAGCTGGTTTTCCAGGATCCGGCCACCCACACGGGTAGGCACCAGCGAGTTCACGTCGAAGTCGCGGTACGGCAGTTGCCCCGCTAGGTTCTCGAACGGAATCTCCGTCTCCAGGAAGACTTCACCGCTGGTGCGGTAGCGCGCGGCGTCCAGCACATCCTCCACATTCGACCGGCCCAACGTAGCGTCGATCTGTGCGTCCGCACGCACAAAACACCGACCAAACGGCTCAACATCCACCCCGCCCAGGTCAGCGACCCACCCCAGCTCACGATCCTCCGCAGGCGGATCCGGCGGCTCAAACCCCTCCGGCCATGTCACAGACCACGACCCCCACGTAAACGACGCAGCCTGCGACACCACGCGCATCTCCACCCCACCAGGGGCCAACAACGGCGCCACAGCCATCTACAACGCACCTCCAGTCCTATTCACACGCACAACCCCCACCGGGAACGACCACGACCGCGACACCAACCGCCCCCGATCCAGCACCGTCACCGGCGCATCACCCGGCCACCACAAATCCACATCAATATCCACACCCGCCACCGCAGCAGGCCCAGACACCGTCTCCCAGATCGAATCGTCCTCCACACGGATGTTCACCACATCCGACGGCCTACCGGACGGATTCGCATCCACCACGAGGTGCGGGCGCGCCGACCACCCCATCGCGCGGTTCACCGCATCCAGCGACTCCTGGATCAGCTCCGTGATCACCAGCTCCGCAGGCCCGCGTTTCGTGTAGCCGTCAGCGCGGGTGGCGAGCTCCACTGGCCCGTACCGGCGCGGCGTCTTGTACCGTCCGCCCGCGTCCTCCGGCCAGGTCGTGAGATTCGGCTTCCAGGTATCCGGCGCAGACGGGCACGGCCACCGCTCAAGAAGCGACAGCATCGACACTCCCTCTACCTCCAAGCGCTCCGGCGCGAGCTCACCGAACGTCACCGCCCGCTCCGGCAACAGCCACGCCCGACGCCGCCCAGGCACCGCCACACACACCATGAACACCCGATCCGTAGACGGCGCAATCACACCCGTCTCCGAAAACACCCCCAACCCCTCATCAACCAGAAGATCAACAATCTCAGAGGTGGCCCCGTTATCCAGGGTGGTCGCCACCGTCTGCCGAAACCCAGCCTCCGGCGACATACGCACATGCTCACCCGAATACGGCTCCAGCGACGGCGGCATATCCAACTCCGGCTCACCATGACCATTGAGCACCCCAACCCACTTACCAGTATCGGCCACCACCTGATCCACATGGCGACGCCAATCAGCCCACGTACCCTTCACAGCACATCACCTCCACGGCTCACGCATCGGCACCGGCGCCACAAGCGTCGCACCAGACGGAATCGAAAAACGGCGCACCGCACGCCGCGGCACACCCTCGAAATAGAACCCCCGAAGCTTCACCCACAGCTCGCGGTCAACCTCCCCCGCCAGGTCAGTCACAAGCCCATTGCGACGCGGGTGGAAGTCAATCACCCTCGGCTCCGCCACCGTGGGCAACGTGAACCCTGCACCAGACGGCATCACCACCGACCCGCCACGAGTCCACACCACACGCGGATGCAACGGCGCCACACCGTAATTCTCCACCATGCACACCGGCCCCGCGTACGTCCCCTCCGCCACCCACAGGTCACGGTCAGACTCCACCGGCACCGACAACTGCACGTAGCCACGCTCGTCCGGCTGCGCCTCAGGGTTCGAGATCACCCCCTCCGGCGCCAGGCGCACGCGCGCCGACAGCTCCCCCAGAAAATCATCCGAGCGAGCCACCAGCGTCCCGTAGACCTCATCATCGAAGTCTTGGCGGAACTCCGCCATCACCTCAGAATTTGAGCGCCCCACATGCGCACCGTCCACAACGACCCGCACCTCACCCGACATGACCAACTCCCCCCGGTGCGCCGCCAACTCGGGGAAACCACCCTCCTCGATAAACACGCCATGATGCTCGGCGGGGGTCAGTGGCCATGCGCGGCCCTCCGGCGAAAAATACTCCCACTCCCAGACCGACACAGGCCACAACCTCCCATTCTCTAGTACCTACCGATAGCGGCGCGGACACGATCCGACGCCGACGTCCGCTGCGCCGCATTCAGACGCTTCACGTCCGTGCGCGTCGCGCCCAGCTCGCCAGCCAGCGTGACCAGCGCGTCCTCCATCTCACCGATGGTGGTCACACCGTCACGCGGCCCCGGCACCGTTACATTCACCACGGTCGGCTTCTCCCGCAGCTGCTTCAATTCAGCCGCGTTCGACTCCTCCAGCCGGGACAGCGTCGCCAAAGCGTCACGAACACCGTCGTTATCCGACCGCAGCGCGTCAGCCGCGTACCGCTGCGCGGACTCACGAGACTCCAACTCCTGCGACCGCCACTGCAACGGAATCACCTGCGTGTTCTTCTTGAACTCCGCCAGCGCGTCCTGCTGCTCACGCCGCAGATCCCGCTGCTGCTTCTCCCAATCAGTGATCCGAGACAGCGTCTTATTCACCTCAAGGGAACGCTGCGCGTTACCCAACGGCGACGCCTGCAACGCAGCCTTCGCCGCCGCCTCATTGCCCTGCGCGAAGTACTTCGCCGCAAGCTTCGTCGCCTTGTCAATCTCACGCTGCTGCGCCGGAGTAAACGCACCGCTGGCGTACTGAGACTTTTTCAGCTCCTCGATCTGGGCGTTATTCGCCGCAATCTGCGCGTCATACTGCTTACGCTCCACAGACCACGTATTCCTGCCGCCGTTACCGTCACCATTCCAGTCGAACATCCGACCAAAGAAGTTACGGGCCCCAGCACCAGCGGAATTGCGCTTACCCATGATCTCGGCGTTCTGCGCCTCAAGGCGAGCGATCTCCTCCATCACAATCGCCTGCCCCTGGTTCATACCCATGGTCTGGCCAGACAGGCGCGCCAACTCCTCACGCTGGCGCACCAGGTCCTCCTGCAGACGACCCATCGTCACCAGCGCCTGCTGCTGCGCGAACGTCGCCTCAATGCCCTTGATCTGCGCATCAAGAATCGACTTCTGCTGCGCGAACTCAGCGGCGTACACCTCACGCTGCAACGCCAGAATCTCCGGCGTGACCGCAGCGCGTGCCTCCAGCTCATGCTTGAGCCCAAGCTGCGCCGCCTTATCCACGCGACGCTGCCACTCAAGCTGCGCATCAAGGCTCGCGTCCTTGAGGTCCTGGAACGCTTGCTCACCCACAAGCTGCTCGGCAAGCTGCAGCCGGTACATCTGGTGCAGCTCACGCTCACCAACCTCGCGGCCATTGACCGACGCGATGTACGCATCGTCCGCGGCCTTCTGCGCCGCCAGCTTCGCGTCCAGACCCAGCTTCGCAGCCAGACCCTCACGATCCGCGTTGGCGACGATCTGGCGGGTCAGATCCTCCTCCTTGCCGTAAATCGACCCGATACCGGTCAACGCGGCAACGACACGCAGGCGCTCCTCCTGGGCAACCTCGGACACGCCGTTGATCGCCCGGACGATGCGCTCACGCTCCTCCTCGGACAAGCCAGACATGCCCGCAATAGCGTTCGCGACACGAGCACGCTCCTCGACGGTGAGCTCACCAACACCAGCCAACGCCGCATTGATGCGCTCACGCTCACCAGCGGTCAGATCATCAAACGACCCCACCGCCTGGCGAACACGGTCACGCTCCTCCTCCGTCAGCTGGCCCACACCATGCAAGCTCACCATCACGCGAGCACGCTCACGCTCGGACAACTCACTCATGCCAGCCACCGACGCAGACAACCGCGCCCGCTCCTCAGCCGTCAGCGTCACCAGACCATCCATCGCAGCAGTGATCCGGTCACGCTCACGCGCCGACACAGACCCAATACCCGTCAAAGCGGACTGCATACGCGCCCGCTCCTCAGACGACAGCTCTGCCATCCCGGCGATAGCCGCCGACAGCCTAGCCCTATCTGCAGCCGTGAGCTCACCATTGCCATTGATCGCATTCACGATCCGGGCGCGCTCCTCAGCAGACAGATCCGACATGCCCGAGACCGCGTCCACAAGACGCGCACGCTCCTCCTCGGACAGCCTGCCCACGCCACCGATTGTGGCCATGATGCGATCCCGCTCCTGCACCGACAGCTGCGCCATCCCAGCGATCTGCTCATTGATGCCGTCACGGTAGCCCTGGCGGAAACGGTCGTACTCAAGGCTCATGTCGCGGAAGTTCCACTTCTGCTTGCCCATCACCTTGTCACGCTCACCCTGCAGCGCGGCCTCAGCCTCAGCCACATTCTTCGCGCCCTGCAGCTGCGCACGCACCACATCAACCTGCGCGGTGCGCATCTCCATGGACTTGCCGATCACGTCCAGGGCGGCGTTGACGAGCTGCATCTGCAGCTGCGCCACCATGCCCCGGTGCTGATCCACCACACCAGTCAGCTCCGACCAGGATTTCGTCAGCTCCCACACCGCAGTGCGGGTAGCGGTACGGATGTTGTTGATCCAGTCCGTGATCTTCACGACCAGGCCCCAGATCTGCTTACCGATGTTGATGACCATCTCGGCCACCTCGAGCGCCATAGCGATCTGCGCCTGCCCCGTCGCCTGCGCGGCCATCTGCACCACGCCGAGCGCCTTCTCACGCTCCTGCTCCGCAGCCGTGACCGACTCAGACGCCTTGACAAGCTCATCGGCGTTCTTCACGCCGTTCTTCTCAAGCTCAGCCGCGGCATCCTCACGCACACGGGCGAGATTGCGTTCCGCGTCCGCGATCTTCTTTGCCTGGGCAGAGCCATCCTTATCGTTCTTGGCACGCGGAGCTTCCTTCGCCTCCTTAAGCTTGCGCTCCGCGTCCTCAATCTTGCGGGTGGTCTTGACAGAAACCTCAGGGTCACCCCCGGCTTCCTTCAGCATCTCCGCATACTCACGGCGCGCGTCGGTGAGGTTCTTCTCCGCCTGCGTCACCGCATCAGCAGCATCCACCTGCATCACCGCAGCGTCCTGCAGCGCCTCGTACCCCTTAGCGACGCCACCGAAGGTGGAGCCGATGCCCTTGATGCCGACAAGCTGGCCGGCCTGATCCGCCAGCCCCACGGCCTCCGATGCGCGCATGTTTGCCAGGTAGGCGCGCATGTTGGAGCCGTCCTGCATGTCACGGATCTGATCACCGATAAATGCGATCTCGGTGACGATGCGCTCCGCGGCTTCCTCACCGATGGCGCGGGCGAGCTCGCCGTAGCCGAAGTCCTCATTCCGCCACGCGGCGGTGACCTCCTCAGCGATCACCCCGTAATCCAGGTCAGTGAACTTATCCACCGCGGCTGCAAGCTCCGGTGCCGCTGCGGACAACTGCTCCATCGCCGCAACGAACTGCGGGGTCTGGCGCGCCATCTGCAGCATCGCCGTCGTCGCCTCCGCGGGGAAAATCAACTCCGGCTTACCCAGATTCACCGCGACACCACCAGTCGGCAGAATGCCGCCAGTGTCGTACACCTTCGCCTTCCGGCCCAGGTACTCACGCAGCGCCGCGTCGCGGTGCGTGTCCGTGTCGTACTTCGACGCCAGCTGCGACGCAGTGCCCCAGTCAATCTGGTACGTCTTCGCCTGGCGCAAAGACTTCTCTGGTGCGGCAACAGTCACACCCTCGACAGAGGTGTTCAACACCTCCGCGGCGGCAGCGCCGACAGCGGCGCCGGCAGCAGCCGGCAGGTTGATGTAGTAGCGGTCGGTGTACTGCCTGTGGCGGGAACCTGCGGCACGCCCGCCGATCTGGCCGTTACCACGACCACCACCCATCTCGACGTTGACGGCCTTGCCGTTCTCGTCGTAGATCGTGCCCGAGGTGTGACCACCGTAGGGCCCGCCGTTGAAGAACCCGATCTCGAAAGCATTGCGCCCAGACGAGGTGCCGCGGGTGAAGCCATTCGACCCCAGCCACTGCCCCTCTGTGCCGGTGGCGAACTTCCGGCCCCTGACCGACACGCCAGCTGCCAAAGCAGCAAGGCCCGACATGGCACCCGAACAGTCACCCCAGTTCGCCAGCAGACCCCCGCCCCACACATAGGGAATTCCCTCCAGTGAACGCGGCGCTTGCTGTCCATTCACACGCTGCCCGTCTGCAAACGCGAGCAGTTGGCGGGCAGACACCACACCACCATTGGCGAAACGCGGCAAACCAAGATCACCCTGGGCGGGGTTGATACGCCCGGAGTTGATGGCGCGCAGCAACGGCAGGTGCTTGGCGGTGTCCTCGCGGTTCACAATGAACTCACCAGGCTCCACGCGAGCGACCGGCACACCGCCACCGTCCACACCCAAAATCGGGTCGCGCACACTGCGCGGGATCCCAGGCACATCCGGCAGCACACCACCACGGGCGAACCCGGGCACCACACCACCAAAATGCAGCCCAGGGATGAACCGCTCCACGCTGTCCGGCACCACCCAGCGCACCGCGTCACCAACGTGACCTGCCATCGACTTAATACCGTCGATCAGCCCCTGGATCATCTGACGGCCAGAATCCACCAACCAGGATCGGGCACCGCTGAACGCGGACTTGATCCGCTCCGGGATCCGACGCACCTCATCCACAGCCTGCGAGCTAGTGGAACGCACCTTGTCCGCAAACCCCTGGAAGTACCCCTTGATCGCGGATATGACCTGGTTGACGTTGTTCTGCCACTCGATGAACTTCAACACAATCGAGGTGATGACCTCGTGGAACTTGTCACGCAGCCAGTCAGCCGCGGCACGCATAGCGGCAGACGCGACCTCCCACACCTGCTGCGCCTCGTTCCACTTGACGATCAGCCACGTGATCGCCCCAGCAATCGCATCCGAGGCAGACTGGAACGCGCCCTGCAGGAACTCCGTGAACTGCGCCCACAGGCGCTGCCCCGTCTCCGTCTTAGTGAAGAAGTAGGTCAACCCTGCGACGAGCGCGGCAATCGCGCTCACCACTAGCATGATCGGGTTCACGTTCATAGCAAGCATGAGCAGTTTCACGCTGTTCGCCGCGATATCCACGGCCTTGGACGCCGCGAACATCACGCCCTCGACGGCGGCGAACGCGGCGACGGCACCACCAATGCCAGCCACCAACGGGCCCAGCCACTCGGAGTTACGCTGCACCCACTCACCCATCGAAATGAGCCTGTCGATCACACCAAGAAACGCATCCGCCAACATCGGCACAACCGTCTCCGCCAAGAACTGCATCTTCGGAGCAAGCCACTCCGAGATCTGCGTGATCACCGGCTCAAGCTTCTTCCCCAGCTCATCCACAGCAGCTCCAACCGCCGCAAACACAGCAGGTGCATTAGCAAACACAGGCTCCAAAAGCTTCGCACCGAAACGCCCTAAGGCAGCATTCATGTTCGACAGCGAACCGGAGAACGTCTCACCCATTTTCTGGGCCGACCCGCCGACCATCCCCTCCATGGCGCCAGAAAAATCCTCGAACGATATCTTGCCCTCGGTCACCATTTTGCGGGCTTCCTCGGCGGTCACCCCGTACTTCTCCTGCAGCGCAGGCAGCAGACCCAGGCCACGGTCCATGAGCTGGTTCATCTCCTCGGTGGAGAGCTTCTGATTCGACGCCACCTTGGTCCAGATCGAACCCATCTCCTGGAAATCCGACCCAGTGATCGCCGCAGTGTCCCCGACCAGCTTGAGCACACGGGTCAGCTCGTCGCCCTCCTTGACCCCGGCGCCGACAAAGGTTGCGGCCATAGACGCAGCTTCACCGAAACCGTAGGCAGTGCCCTTCACCGACGTCATGGCGTTATCCATGATCGTGTCCACAGTTGTGGCGGAGTGGCCAAGACCCTCGAGCATCTTCTCGGCCTGCTCGACAGACTGCAGACGGTCAAAGCCCTTGGACATGGCGGTGTGCACGCCGTCCATGACCATCGTGCCGGCTTTGGCGCCGACGCCCAGGAGCGCACCCTTGCCCATGGTCTTGAATCCGTCCATGAGCTTCTGCCCCAGGCCACCGGACTTCTCCGCGGCATCCGCGGCAGCGTCACCCATCGACGCGAGCGCCCCAGACAGCCCCTTGGAAGAACGCTCAGCCTGCTCCTGCGCCTCATCAAGCTGTTTCGTCGCGGACAGGACACGCTCAGACGCGTCAGCTGCCTTATCCTCAGCGCCCTTGAGCTTCACCTCGGCGTCAGCGACACGCTGCGTCTGCGTGGTCAGCGCAGCACGCGCCTTATCCAGCTGCTCCTCACGCCTGAGCACATCCGCCTTACCCTTATCACGGGCGTCAGCGATCTTGCGTTCAGCCGCAGCAAGCTGCTCAGCACTCGCCGTCCCCGACGACACCAGCTTGTCGTACTCACCCTGAGCCTTCGCCACAGCATCAGCAGACTTGCGCTGCGCCGTCTCGAGGTTCAGCGTCGCCGCTTCGACACGCTTCAAAGCGCCCTCGCGCTTCTCCGTCTCCGCCTTCAGCTTCGACTCTGCCTGCGTTGCGGCCTCGGTCGCCTTCGTCTCACGCTGACGCGCCCGCTCCACCTTCTTCGACGCCGCATCAACCGCTGAACCCACGTTCTTGTCGATCCCCGCCGCGGCGTCCTTGGCCAGCTTGTCCAGCTGTGGCTTGAGCTGCGACTGCACAGCTTTCGCAGCATTCGCGAACGAAAGCGTCACCGGAATCGACGCGTAACCAACAGCAGACATAGCATCCTCCTCTAGAACTCGGTAGCGACCCCCCACTGGGCGAACTGCGCCTGACGGAACGCCTCCGCCTTCCGCATCCGCTCCTTCTTCGCCTCCAGCTCGGCACGCTCACGCGCATCCTCACGAATCGTGCGCACCGGATGGTCCTTCCCCGTCAGCGCGGAGAAAATGTCAGTGGCCACCCACAAGTCCCACCCCACAGGCTCACGGTCGTACACCGCCGACCAAAACAGCGACGTGAAACGATCCAGCTTCTTGTCCACGATCAACAGCAGGCGGCGCGTGGACAACCGCCGCTCATCCCCCCACGGCCTGAACCAATCCTTGAGGTCAAGCCCCAGGTCCAGCAGGTCAAGCTCCAGCTCCTCCGGGAACTCGAGCACCAGCCGGATCAGGCCTAGTCTTCCCCCTGGCCTGTCGCCTCCTGGTACGCCGGCAGGATCGTTTCGATCAGGTCACGGCCCGTGGAGCCGCGGCGCTTCATTTCGAACTTCGACTCGGCGGTGATCAGGCCGCGGGTGTAGGCCATGATGTTGCCGACCTCCGCGTGCTCCAGCACCTCGTCGGAGGCGTCCAGCGGGTCACGGAACATCTTGACGTCGAGCTCGGCACCGTTGAGCAGGGTCACCGGCACGGTGATCAGCTTCTCGTCCTGGGCATTCGCCTCGTCTTTCACCGGGGCGACAGACTGCGTGTTTTCAGTTTTCTTGGCAGTAGCCATGACAAATGGGTCCTTTCACTCGTTGAACATGACTGGTCCTTCACTTCGCAAACCCCGCGGGTTTGCCAGAGGGCGGTGTGAGGAGGAAAGGACCAGAAACATCCCCACACCGCCCGCACCCGCACTAGTTGTTCGGGCGTGCCGGCACACCGTTCTGCGCCTCAGTAATCGCGGACGGCTTGGACTCACCAATCTGGTACTTATCCTTCGCGTCGCCCTTGATCTCGGCGTCCGGCACGAAGCGGATCGGGTCGAGCATGATGGCGGTATCCCCTTCGATCTTGAAGTACACAGTCTCGAACACTGCACGGTGAGCGTCGGCGCGGTAGTTGATATCCACCGTCTTCGCCGCCTTCTCTTGGCCGCGCCCCTGCTCGCTGATCGTCAGCGACGCCTTAGCGCGGGTGACCTTGAGCTCCACGATGCCGTCCTGGCGGATGTTCACGATGAGCACGTGAGCCATCGCGGTCTTGTTGGTGTTGCGGTCAATGCGCACGCCGTTGGAAATGACGTGATCCGGCCACTCAATCCAGCGCACGACCTCGTTGTCGTCGATGATCTCCGCGCTGCCGGTGACCTCACCCGCGGTGTGGTTGTAGGCAATCACACCGAAGCCGGTACCGGCCACGGAGGAGGAGTCAATGGTGCGGGTCAGACCCACGTCGGAGCCCTGGTTGTTGATGCCCAGCACGTTCCACGCAGGGCCGATCAGGCCACGGAAGCCGACCTTCGGGTCGTCCTCGCGGGAGATGAACAGCATCTGGTCTTCGAGGTGCTGCACACCACCAGGCTGACGCACCTGCAGGGCATTGCCGGCAGCAACCGGCGGGGTGTTCTGAATCGGGGTAGACATTTAGATTCTTCCTTCCAATCGTTTCGGAAGCGTCACGCCATACGTCGCGGACGCTATAAATCCGCCCAGCTTCGAATCAGGCAGGGCGATGATGCCGGCCCCCGGACGAACACCCAGCCCGAAGCCACGCAACCCAGGGGTGCGCAGATAGGCGTCGATCTCCGTCAAGATCCGGCGAGACGTGTTGATGTTGTCGGAGCGCACAACGATGCGGACCATCTCGCGGGTCCACGCGCCCCCATCTATCGGTGTTCCGTCGGAAACGACGGTCACGTACGCGCCCTTGTCGGGCACCCATTTATCCGGCAGGAAAGCAACAATGCGCTGCTCCCACCCCGGCATCGCTTTACGTAATTGCCGGCGCATCAAGTCCGGCGCGTCTTGCTGCACCCAGAGGTAGCTCATTCGCCGCTCCGGGTGACATCCAGGCCCGCGCTGGCGGCTGCGCGGGTGAGCACACCATCCTTGGCCTGACGGGCAAGCCCGGACGGGTGCATGATCGTCACCAGGCCGACAGGCGAGCCGAGCGCGTCTGACTGCATCCGCATCTCCACCGGCACGTCCTCTGGGACTTGTGCGGCGGCAGCGTCACGGATCGCGCTCGCTTTCGCGGCGACCTGGCCGGACAGCTGCTTTCGCGCCACCCGGGACAGGCCCTTGTAGTCCAGCTTCACTCTGGCCTTGGTCATAGCTTTCACCTCCTATGCGCGGATCCGCTCGATCAGGAACAAGGTGCGGGGGCGGTGCCTGGCGAGCACCGGGCGACGGCCGACCGAGTAGTCGAACGGCTCAAACTTCACCGTGTACTCGTCGCCCCGGTATCGCACCCGTGCGCCTTCCTCCACCACGGTGCCCGCGGGCGCAAGCACCCGCAGTGTGGTCGTGTCACCGGAAACCACATCGCGATCATCAATCGTGGCCTGCCCCGCGGGCTCAACCACACAGTGACGAATCGCCCCACCCTCCGGGTGCGGGGTCGGGTTGCCGTCCGGGTCGTAGGTCGTAGCCGCAGCCACCACGTGGAGGGTTTCGCCGTCACCACCATCGAGAAGCGACACGACGCACCCCCTCCTCCGGCCACCGCACAGGCCGCGGGAACCGCCCCCGCGGCCCACCACCAGACAGACCCAGCAGCGCCAGCAGATCATCGGTCAAGCTCACACCACCGAAAGACACCGCCCTCGGGTCGTGCCACTCCACCGAATCGGACTGCGGCCCCGTCGTAGACGAAGCCCGCTTCACACCCACATTCGGCCCAATGATGATCGCCGCTCCCACCATCTCGCGCACCGCGCGACGCGCAGCCAGCCCCAGCCACGAGGTGGTTGCAAGCTCGGCGCGGAAGTCGCGGCCACGGCGGGCAAACGCCAGCTCGATCTCCTCCTCCGCCAGACCAATCAAGGTTTTCACCTTGGCCATCTGCGCGGGGTCGAGAGCGACGGGAAGCGCGCCCGCTATCTCGTCGGCTGTAATCAACGGCTCCACGGGCACCTCCCTGCCTTACTTGGTCGCGGCGATGATCTCCTGCTTGGTCATGCCCTTGGTGTCAATGCCAAGGCCACGGGCGAACGCCTGCCACGCCTCGAGGTTCGCCGCCTGCTTCGGGCGGGACACCTCTTCGACGTGCTCTAGCTGTTCCTCGGTGTCGGTGATTTCCTCAGGCACCTTGGCCTTACCCGGCGCGGGCTCCACCTTGTCGGTGGCGTTGGCGCCCAGGCGCTCGATGACCTCCAGTTCCTCCGGCGTCGGGTCAATCACCGCACCGGGGAACAGCAGGCCACGCTTCGGTAGACGCAAGCCCTTAGTCAGTCGAACCTTCGCCATTAGGACACCGCCCCCGTGATGCGCACGATGGACTTGGAGCCGTCGACGCCCCAGCCGCGGCGGTGGACGTAGTCGGAACGCTGCGACATGGTCGCGCCGTGACGGCTGGACTGGCCACGCTCGTCGTAGAAGTCGGTGAACTCCTCCGGTTCACGCTCGGCCATGAAGCCGGCCTGGCCCTCGGTGGCGATGAAGATTTCGCCCTTCGGGATCTGGTTGTTCTTGATCACGCGCAGCTGACCGAACAGCACGTTCTCAGCGGACAGGCCCGTAAACAGCGGGTGCGCGTGCGCCATGTCGCCGATGTAGAGCTTCTTCACCTCGTCGTTGCGCTTGAGCATCGTCAGCGTACGCGGGTGAATAATCAGCAGGTCCGGGTCGAAATCATACGACGCGCCGTGCACATCCTCGGCGCCCTGCACCATCTCAATCGCGTCAAGGACGTCCTCGGCGGGGTTAGCGCCCTGCTGGTTCCACGCAACGGAAACTGCCAGCTCCGGCACCTCAGCGGCACGCAGCGCAGCCGTCGACTCGTTGATCTTGCCCTTGAGCACGCTGGTGGCGCGGCCCTCGAGCTCACGACGCACAGCCGCCATGTCGTTGTCCACGATCTGCTCCCAGGACACGCGGATACCCTTGGCGCGCTTGATCACCGGGGCGATCTTGTAGTCATCCGGTGCGATCGGGTCAGCGACCGGGATCTCACCAAACTCCGCCACCGGCTCCGGCTCGGACTCGAGCTCAGCGACGGTGCGGTCACGGTAGGCAACCACGTTGGAACCGGCGCGAGTCTTGCGGAACAGCAGCTCGTGCCACTGCACACCCTGCAGGGACTCGCGGACGCGCTCCGGCAGGTACGTCGGGTTCGACAGAGCTTCCTCGACGGTCAGGCCGTCAAGCTCATCGAACACAGAGTTAATGATCTGAACCATGGTTCAGTTCTCCTTTCGATAAGGGGTTGACTGCCTAACCAGCGGTAGGCAGAGAATTCAGCACGGTCAGGACACGCTCGCCCTCACTATCACGGACAGCGACACCGACCTGGACGGTGCCGGCCGTCGCGACGCGACCGTTAGCCGCGGCGAACACCGCAGCACCAGCCTTGATCGCCGTGGCGTCACCGCCGTCCACGAGCAGCTTCACCGCAGCCGGCCCATAGTGGACGGCAACGTGGTTCGGCTTCGCAGCGTTGTCCGGGTCAGCGATCTCAGTCACCGCACCGAAAACAGCGCCAGTGGCGCCAGCCGGCGCGATCTTGCCCTCATCGTTGACCGTGACGAGGGTGAACTTCTCAAGCTTCTCAGCAGCCTCGAACGTGATCGGGCCCTGCACAAACGTCGGATTAGACATGGTGTGTCTCCTTTACTTTCGGCCCGACGCCAGTCGGGACTTTGCTCGCTCCCGCAGCTCTTCTACGGAAGGCATGGAATCGGATTCCGGCTCAACCGGGTCCACCCCGTAGCCGACTTCGGCGCGGGGGATCGTGCCCTTCGGGTTCGACCCGTACAGGGCACGCGCGCCGGCAGCGTCAGCCTTGATCGCCTTCACTGCACGGCCACGCAGCGCTGCGGAGATGCGCCCGTCCTTGATCCACTGATCCACCTCGCCCTCGAGGTGGCGCTGTTTCTCTGCCTCAGCTGCCTCCCAACCTGCTTTCGCCGCGGCCTGCAGCTCGCGGTAGGTCTCCAGGTCGAGAGTTACGGTTTGGGCCTCATCGGTATCTTCTGCGGGTTCCTCCGCGAACTCTGCGGGGTCCTCGTCGCCGTCAACTTCGACGGCAGCGTCCGCATCTGCCTGATCAGGCTCCGCCTGCTTCTCGGCAGTCTCGGTGGTTGCACCCTGTTCACCCTCCGGCTCCGCATCAGTCGTGTCGGCCTGCTCGGCCAGAGTCTCCTCAAGCGCCGCCAGTACCGTCGCCTCATCAACATCAGCGACGGACAAGCCCAGGCGCTTCGCTACCTCATGGGTAAATGCCATGGTTTCCTCCTCAAGAATCTTTGGTTTCGGGGCACGCTCACGGCCCGCATAGGCGAACCTCGGCCCCGACTTCGCAAGCACCGGCTTCTCCGCCGTGCGCCCGTCCTCCACCGCGTCCGCCAAGCCGGCGTCCACGGCCTCCTGCGCGGAGAACCACGTCTCGGCGCGCATCATCTCGCGCCACTCGTCCGGTTCCCCACCGCCCTTGCCGGCGTAGATCTCCGCCATGGACTGCGACGTGCGCTCAAGGTCTCCTGCCACCTTCGTCAGGTCGGCGGCGTTGCCGTCCGCGAACGTCCACGCGTCGTGAATCATCAGCTCACTGCCGGGACGCATCACCAGGCGGTCAGCGCCACCCACGGCGATCACAGACGCAGCGGACGCCGCCACCCCGTCAACCACCGCGGTGACCGTGCCGTCGTGGTGGCGCAGCGCATTCATCACCGCCACACCCTCGAAGCTGTCACCGCCGTAAGAGTTGATCCGCACGGTGACGTCGCCGGTCATGTCCGCGAGCTTCGCGATGGTCTCCGCAGCGGTGATCTCCCACCCCACGGTCCCGTACATCAGAATCTCGTTCATTCGTTGTCCTCCATGAGCTTCCGGGCCAGAATGTCTTCAATGAGCCGCTCGGTTTCCGCACGTGAGGCACGCACCCGCGCATTCGTCTCCACGGATTCAGCCAGGGCCTTAACCTCGGGGTTGAGCGCCACACCGGCCTGATCCTCGAGCTCCTGACGCTCCTTGCGCTCCGCGAGCGCATCCTCAATCGGGCGCTTCGGCGGCAGCGAGTGCAGCCGGCGCCAATGCTCCTCCAAGTCCTTATCCGGGATCAGCACCCCGTCACGCACCGCAGTCGCAAGATCCTGGGTGGTCATCTCCTTACGGGAACCAATCGCATCGAACGAGATCCGCGGGCACGGCCCCTCATACTCCGGGAATGCGACCCGCACCAGGTCCTCGATGATGTGCTGGTTCGCAACATCAGCCAGCCACTCCGCCACCGTCGTTTCCGACTGGTTGAAGAAGTCCGACTGTGTATCCGCCAGCGCGTAACTGCCGCCCTTGCCCTCAAGGTTGAGGAAGTTCGCCAGCACCGCAATCGCAATCTGGTTGTCGTGATACGTGATCGCCTCACGCGGGTTCACCAACTGCCCCGACACACCCATCAGCTCGAACTTCATGCCAGCCGGCAACGACAGCCCTGCAGCTTCACCGCCACGAAACGCCTCAGCCAATTCCTGCCCCAGTTCAATCTGGCGTTCCTGCTCGTCCGGCTCAGCGAAATCAGACGCCGTCGCCTTCGGCACACCCATGCCGTTGCGGTCGATGGTCTGCAGCTCCTTGCGCAGCAGCTCGTCCTTGAGCTTCCAGTGCTTATACGCGGGCCTGAAGATCGAGGTGCCAAGCCACTGCGACCCCACATCATCAAAGACGTACGCCACCAGCTGATTCACCGGAATCTTCGACTTGTTGAAGCTGCCCAACATGCTCGAGGCGTGGCCGGCCTGCTCGATGGACTCAAGCCCACCGTCCTCCGCGACATTGATGCGGGTGATGGTGCCAGGCCAGCGCGGCGCCAACTTCACCAGATGTTCGCGCCCGTCCGCACCCTCGGCGTAGACCTGCTCGAAGAACATGTGCCCGTAGGCCAGCGCGTACAGGGCGTGCTCGATGTGCTTCTCCCACGACACCCGGCCAGACTGCGGCGCCACCGGCTGATCCGGTGCCTCACCACGCACCTGCAGACGCAGATCCTGCGCCACATGCGCCACAACCTGCTCGTCGGCGCCGTTCCGCTCGAGCTGCCAGTTCGCGCGCCGAATCGGCAGCGTCACCGCCCGATACACCGACCGGACCTTGGCATCCTCGCGCAGCATCTTGCCGTACGTGCGAGACGAACGCGGAAACATCAACTCGCGATTGTCCTCCGCCACCGCATGGTTGCGGACAACCCTCGCGACACCCTTCTCAGCCACGCCGTCACCTCCTCTAGAACTTCATCGACGCCGGCGCCTTCCTCCGCACCACCGCGGGCGCACCATGCGACTGCTTCAACTTCTTCACCCCGACCGGGGTGGCCACGCTGACCTCCTCGGCGTTCTGCGCGGCCCACATCGCGTACGACACTGCCGTCAGCTGGCAGATCACTCCCTTGCCGTCCCGGCGCGACCAGCGGACACCACCGTTGGCGTCCGCCTTGAGCTCCGCGACCTCGAACGCCGAAGCCACGGTGCCCTCCGCGTCGGCCAGCCACATCGTGGAATCACGCTGCCCCTGCAGAAACGCGCCCGTAGCAGCCTTCACCTCCGGGTACGTCAACTTCCGCACATCAAGCCCCTCACGCTCGAGTGCTTCACCAACTACCCACGCCGGCGACTTCGGATCCACCAGAATCTCCGCAGGGTCAATATCGTCACAGACCTGCATGACCACCCCAACCACATCAGCAGTCGCGAGTGGCCCGTGGTACCCCACCAGGCCAACCACACTGCCGTCCGAGCGCCGGCCAGCGACAGCCACCGAACAGAAGTCACGATCCGGCGACGCATCCACACACAACCGCCACCCCGTCAGCTCACGGCGACGCACATCAGTGACCACCATGCGCTCCACCTCATCGGCAGACAGCACCGGCTGGAAATCATCAACTACGTCACCATCACGCGGATACCAGTCACCCCACCCCAGCGACTCCACCATGAACTGCCGGCGCAAAATCTCACTGTTCTTCGCGGCCGCGGCATCACCCTGAATATCCGACAGCTGCGCACCAGGGCCAGAATCAACCAGCGACGGGTTGCACGCCGCCCAAGTCTCCTGCGCGAAAATGTCCGCGTCCTCAGCAGGCGACCATTCCTTGAACAGCACACCGTCAGCGCCGTCGATACCCGCCCAGCGCTTCGCCGAGAAAATCGCGCCGTGCATATGCACCACCTGATCCACCGGCGACGAAATGTAGATACGCTGCGCGCGCTCCTTCGCACGCGTCGTTTTCGACATCGCCGCGTTGATCTCATTCGGCAAGTTGAAGCACTCATCGAAGATCACCAGATCAAGCGACAGGCCACGGAACGTCTTATCCGTGCGGGTACGGAACAGCACCTCCTGGCCAGTAGGGAACGTGATGTTCTCCTTGCCGTTCGTCCGCCCGAAGTGCGGCACCCCCGGCGTAGTGGGATCATCCTCCCACCAGTACATGAGGTTGTCGTTGCCCTCGATGATCTCCCACAGACGCTTCTGCGCATCCTGCGCCGTATCCATGAAGTGCGCACTGTGTCCGATGGTCTTCTCGCCGAACAAGTAGATGCCGGCGAGCTCACGCGCCACAAGGACCTCGCCCTTGCCGTTCTGGCGCGGCACCACCACCACAGCCTCACGCGCCGCCCAATTACCGTCCTCGCCGGTACGGCACAAGTCGCGCAGCAGATCCTCCTGCCACGGGTACAGCGTCAACCCGCACCAACGTGCGAACTGCACCGCCTCCTCACCACGAGCAGCATCACCATCAGGGACGTGAGAGAGACGTGGTTCCTGGACACCCAAAAGCGCCACAGCAACCACCTCCCACCTACTCGCCTAGACGCTCCTTTGCCTGGCGCAATTTCTCCTTCAACCGGTCGCGCTGCTCATCACTCAGCCCGTCCACCGCCTCACGCACCTCATCGGTGCCGAACGACGACCGGGCAAGCGCCCGCCTGTACTTCTCGCTGACGTCTCCCACGGGTCACACCGCCTTGAAGCCGGTGAACTTCTCACGCTTCGGCCCCGCCTGCTTCTGCTCCCCGAACAGGTCAGGGCGGTCCTTCACCCACCCACGGATCTCAGCCGACGCTTGACGCTCCACCTTCACCGCAGGGTGTTCCTGCGGATTGCGGTGGTGATCCAACCAGATCGGGCCCTGCACCTCGATAAGGGCCTGCGCTTCCCGTACGCGCTGGATGAGCGCAGCAACGATCTGCACGGCTTCGGCGTCGAACCCGCCCGCGTCGCTGTGCGCCCGTATGCGCTCCTCAATCTGTCCAATGTCCACCGGGTTACCTCCTATCGAGTTAGGCCCACAGCGGGGCGTGTGGCCCCGGAATTTCCAGCCTGACACCGGGGAGAGAGAAGGGAGGACTCCGGGGGGCGCAGTGCTGAGTCCTTTGGGGCGCCCCTCAAGATTATTGGGGTGACCCACTATTGGACTATCCCAACGACTGCCAATCAAACCCGCCCGGGGCCGACGCCGGCGACGCCGACTGCCGCGAGTAATCACCCAGACTGCGATTACAGAATCGGTGCAGCAGTTCGTCCGCCAGTGGCGCCGAGCGCTTGTCGGCGTAGTTGGCTAACGGATCCGAGTGGTTCGCCTCCAGCGGCGCACCGTCGAAGTTCCGCCCTGGGTCTTTGAACCTGGGTTTGCCGCAGTGAGGGCAGGGCGAGCCGTCTTTGAGCTGGTGCATGAGTCGTGCACGTTGGTGCTCGTGTCGCCGGTCGTAGCCGCGTTCTTGCCGGCTTTTCTTCCGGGCCTGGGGTTGTTGGCCTGAGTACCATTGGCCGGCTGCTTTGGCCATGCGTGCGGGGCGCTCAGCTTTGATGCGTTTCATCACGGTGTCTTTGCCGGGGTCGATGGTGATGATCTCCGCGCCGCGCGCGGTGTAGTTGGCCTGCTGTTTTTCGCTTGGCATGGCGTGTATGAGCCATGTTCGCGCGCTGGCCTTGATCGCGGCGTCGAGCGCTGCCTGACGCGCCGCTTTGGTCACTGCCTGTATGTGGGCTTCGTGGTCGTGGTTGTCCTCGTCCTGGCCACTGAGCGCGTTCGCTAGGTGGTCGAAGTCGATGATGACGTCACCGGGCTGTGCGTGCTGGCGGACGTGGGTGGTCTTGCCTGCTGCTGGTGGCCCGGTCACGACGGTCACGTTGGCCATGTCGCGCTTGGTCACTGGTCGTACTCGTCCAGGAGTCCGTGCGGGTTCTCCATGGGTGGGTTGTCTTGGTGTTCGCGTCCGTCGAGGCTTGGGTGGTAGACGATCTCGCCGGGGCGGACGGTGGGGCCGCAGCAGCAGTCGAGGCTGTCCTCGTGTTCGATGGCATCACCGTGGGGCGCGAGGTGGAGTTGGTAGAACTCCATGCCGTCGTCGGTGGTGAGGGTGGTTCCCCAGTCCTCGCCGTGGTCGGTGGTGTGTAGGAGTAGCCAGGCGGCGAAGCGGTTGAGTAGGTGTCGCAGCATGGTGTCCTCCCGGTTGTTTTTGGCGGCCTGCCCCAGGTTCGAACTGGGACTTAAGCGCCGTGTGGCGTGCCTCTGCCGGTTGGGCTAGCAGGCCGGGCGCCCAGGTGTGAAGCCGTCGTTACCTGGGCATGAAAAAAGACCCGCCGGGGAGCGACAGGTCTTCCGTGCGTAAGCATAGCATAGGGGCGCGGAAATACTCAAGGAGTCACGCGCTTGTCCACATACTCGCGCGCGGTGTCGATGAGATCACCGAGCCGGTAGTGGGTGGTGCCATCCGCTGTGGTGTACGGGGTGACGCGCCCGCTCCTGCCCCAGTACCGGATCTGCTCGCGAGTAAATGCCCTGCCTACTGCGGCGGATACGAGTGGTGCGAGGTCGGCGGCGGTGCCGTAGCCGGTGGCGAGGGTATCGGCGGGCATGATGGTGAGCTTGTTGGCGTAGCCTAGGCGGCGGTTGATCTGCTTGGTGAGGTAGGCAAGCTGGTCGGACATGAGCTCGGTGAGGTCCGGCGCTGCCGGGAAGTGCTCAACGATCTCAAAGGCTCGGCGGGCGATGTGGGCGCAGAGGACGCCAGGGGTGCAGTCATCATCGAGGTAGCCAACGCGGCATGTGCGGTTGCCGTGGGGCGGGGCGAGGGTGTAGCCGAGGGCATCGTAGGCCATTGCGCGCAGGCCCCCGGGGACGTGCTCGTCGGTGGTTTCGCGCATCAGCTCGTGTTCGAGGTTGAGTGCCCAGTCGTTGTCTGGTTCGGGGCTCATGGGCCCAAAGGTTGGCGCCATCTTCCGGGCCTGGGGTTGGCGTGGTGGGGTGAACTTGAGCTCCGCGAGTTGGTTGTAAGCGTTCGCCAGGTCGCGGGCGAGGGCGTGCAGCTCCTCAGCAGGGGTCACTGGTCGGTGTCCTCTCGTGGTGCGGTTCGGTCTGCGGGGTGTGTCCAGCTTTCCCATCCGCCGTAGAGCGCGGGTGCTACGTCGTGGAGGATGGTGATGGTGTCGGGGTCAACGTCGTAGTCGATGGCCACTTGGTCGGGCATGATCTCCATGACTGTGAGTAGGCCTTGGCTGGCGTTTTCGTCGTCGGGGAGGATGATGCCGTATTCGGTGCGGGGGTAGGTGGTGCCGTCTTGGCGGTGCACTTCGGTTTCCCAGGAGCACCAGCGCCCGTATAGGTGGCGGTACTGGGTAAACGGGTTGGTCACTGTGCGCCTCCCATGGCTACGCCGACGAAGAGGGCGATCAGAAGGAACACGGCGAGGGCGGTCAAGCTGGCCATGAGGGCCATCATGATGATCTCTACGAAGTCAGCGTTGTCCCACCATTCGTAGAACTTTTCGAGCAGGGTCACTGGTCGGCTCCTTTGCGGAATTTGACGCGGACGGTGCGGCCATTGAGCTCGCAGTTGTGGAGGATCTGCCCGTAGGTTTCGTCCATGAGCTGGTCGTAGATGGGTGTGGGCTCGTCCGGGTCGTGTGTGTCGCCTTGGCGGGTGAGGCGTGCAAGTACGGGGATGTGGACGATGTGTATCCCATTTCCGATGTGTTCCCACTCCGTCCCCTGATAGACGGTGAGTTGTTTTCCGTCGAGGGTGATGCTGCGTGGGGTGATGGTGACGTGGTGCAGTCTCACGGGTTGGCACTCCTGGTGGTTGGGGTGCTCTCGGCGGGCGCTGCGGTGATCCTGGCGTGTGGCCCCTCGGTGAGGAGGTGGCGACGTTTGTGGACGGTGAGGTAGGTGATCTGGGAATCGTCCTGGTAGACGATACCAGTCAGCGCGTCTTCGATGGCTCTTTGGAGTTTGCTGCCGTCGGGTCGTTGGATCATGGGTGGTGGCGGGTCGGTGCGCATGGCTTTGGTGCGGGGCATGGCAAATTCCAAGTCCAGGTGGACGGGCCCGGTCATGGGCTCGAGGCGTTGGCGGTTCATGGCCTGTCGGGCGATGAGCGCGACGGTGCGCCGCCACGGCTTGAGTTCCTTGTTCGTGTCGTAGGTGTGGCCGGTGCGGCTGACGCGGTGGTTGCCTTGGACTTGGGGCACCCCGGGCACGGTGAACGTGATCATGGTTGCTCCTCGAAGGCGGCTCGAATAAAGAAGCTGAGCCCCCACGCCATGATCGCGAGCAAGATCAGGTCGATGGTGATGCTGACGGGGTGGGTGTCGTTGCCGAGGCGCCAGCCTGTGCGGGCGGTGATGCTGGTGATTACTAGTGCGGAGATGGTTGCTCTCAGGCGTGTTTTTCCCATGGTGGTGTGTCTTCCTCGTGTGGTTGGTGGTTGCAGCGTGTGAGGCCGTTGCCGGTGTCGTACATGCCGTTGTCGTCGCACATGTCGCAGTTGTTGATGGCTTCGCGGCGTTCGCGGGCGCGGGTTTCGAGTTCGTGTTGGCCGTGGGCTTCGAGCCATTCGCGGGCGCGGGCGCAGGCGTGGCAGGCGGGGACTTGCTCGGCGGGGAGACCGGCGTGCTTGTCGCAGCGGGGGTCGTCGACGGTGCCGTGCACTCCCGTGGCGGGTTTGCTGTCGGTGGCCTCCTGGGCGTGAGCGTCAGCGAGCGCATCCAGGGATTCATAGAAGGGGGGATTCGATTCGGCATCACCCGCGGATTCGGTGGCGTTTCCTTCCCCCTTTTCCCCCGAACCCCCTTTACCCCCATCCTCCGTCTCCTCTAGAGATTCCCGTAACTGTAACGGTGGTGGTGTAGGTGCTGGTGTAGGGCTAGGGTCAACCGAGGGGTGAATCGAGGGGTCAATGGAAGGGTTCGGTTGACCCCTAACCGAAGGGTCAATGGAGGGGTCAACGTAAGGGTCAATGGAACCCTTAACCGAGGGGTCAACCCAAGGGTTACCGCAAGGGTAAACCGAGGGGTCAATGGAGGGCTTAACCAACACCTGGCGCACCTCGTCCGAATCAAACCCCTTCAACCCCGGCTGCGCCTGGCGGAGACGGTGAAGCTCATGCACCACCACACCCCGGATCCCCTCAGACGCCACCACACTAAACGCCCGTGCCATCGACACCCCAAGGTTCCGCTGACGCATCAACGGATCGTTCTTCACGAAGGTGCGCACCAGGAACTCCTCCGTGTCCTCGTCCACGACGATGAACAGGCCGGCGACAAGCTCCCCGCCGGCGCGCTCCACATCTGCCGCCGTCCACCCTGCGGCCATGCGGGCGATACGCGAGGGCCGCCAGTCCCCCACCCCGCAATACGACAACGTGGGGTGAGACAGCAACAGGAAGTACAGGTGCTGCGCAGCCGGGGACAGCCCGCGGAACTCTTCGTCATTCCAGATCGCGATATTCAACTGCGCGTAACTGCGCACAGGTAATCCCTCCTTCCAAGGGGTTGTCAGCTGGCGATTCCGAGCAGTCGGTCACGGCGCGCCTCCGCAGCTGCGATGGTGCGGGTGAGGTCACCTAGTTCCCTGAACAGCACACCATTTTCGGGCGTGTCCGCCTGGTGGTAGCCGAGGATCAGGGAGCGCATGTGGTTGAACACCGCTGCGTGGGGGTGATCCACTTTGTGCCGGATGAAGTGGCTGCTGCACGTGATGCGCACCAGGCCACGGCCTGGAACCGTCGCGTGCGTGTGCGGCATGTCGTCGTTGTACGGGATCCCCATCACCCGGTCGATATCGCGCTCGTAGATGCCCTCAAGCGCGTACGCCCGGGCGGCGGGGTGATCGGGGGGGATGGTGAAGTCCGCCACGTAGCGGTCGGCGTGTAAGAGCAGGTCCGCCATTGAGCTGTCTTCGCCCATCTGCTCCGGCAGTTTGGTGATCCACCATTCGTAGCCCAGCAGGGTGCCGTGGTCGATGATCTGCTCATCTGCCCCAAGCTCAACACCCGGAATTGGTGGGTGCTCACTCATCGGTGTTTTCCTCCTGGCCGCGCATCCAGCGCGGTAAGCGCACGGTGTAGACGAATACTTCGTTTTCGACGATCTCCTTGACCCCGCGCCAAATATCCCCCGCTTTCCTGTCCCCTAGAACCTCACGAATGATCTTGAGGCCGTTGAGGAAGATCAGCGAGCCGACTTCCGTGAGGAGTTTGACTTCGCTGCGGAGATTTTCTGAGACGTTCACCTCCATGTCTTCCTCGTCCCAGGTGATGGTGATGGTTCCGGTGTTAGTCATTGGTGGGTTCCTCCTGGCAGATGATGATTGGGCGGGTGGGGTCGATGGGGATTGAGCCTTCAAGCTCGATGACGGTGGTGTAGTCGGTTTTGACCATGAGGCCGTATGAAGTGGTGTCGCGCATGATGTTCATGCGTTTCACGTGAGTGGTGATCTCGCGGATCATGGTGTGTCTCCTATCAGCCCGTGGTAGAGGCGGGTGAGGGCTTTTGTGAGGGTGAGGTGGGCCATCGGGTCGTAGCCGAGTTCTTCCACGTCCTCGATGGCCCAGATGAGCGCCTGCTGGTGTGGGGTCATGCGGGCGACCACAAGGGCAGACCCTCCTCTGTCCTTTCTGCGTCGGGTAGGGGATGCCACTTGGGTTTTGGTGGCCATTCCACGGTGCGGTGCCAGCGTTGTTTCCCGGCGTGGACCTTGCCACGCACGAGGCCGGCGTCTTGCCACTGCTCGAGGTGGTGTTGCATGTCGGGCAGTGGCGTGTTGGTGTGTGCGGCAATGGTGGATGCGGGGAGTGCTTCGTGCCGGTTGGCGGGCAGTGTGGCGAGCACCTGGTCGCGGAGGCACGACGCGGCGATGATGTCCCCGAAGTAGGCTTGCTCCCAGTCGGCGCGGCCCTTGTCTGCCCCGGTGACGCCGCCGAGTGCGTGGACGCGGAGCCAGCGTCGGTCGAGGGTGCCGCCATGGCTCATGGCATAGGCGGGGTGGACGGGCAACTGGTGGCCTGCGAGGTAGGCGAAAATATCGGTGGCTGTCCAGGTGCCGATGGGGCGCGCGGTGCGATCGGTGGCATCACCGAAACGGTGCTGGACGAGAGTGCGGATGCGTGATTCTTCGGCGCGGATGCCGGTGATGTGGCGGGGCCCGAAGCGCCGTTCCATCATGCGCCAGCCAATATCGGCGTCGTGCTTGGTGCGCTTGATGGTGGTGGTGTCCCACCATCGGTTCGGCTGTGGCGGCAGGGTGAGCTCGTGGTAGTCCAGGTGCGGGTGACGCGCCAGCATCTGGTCGCGTACCTGGGCGGTGCCGGGGAGCTCGTAGCCGTCGATGACGAGCGACACGATGGGGATATTCACCCCTGCGCGTCCGGCGAGGTCCACGAGGACGGTGGAGTCCTTGCCCCATGAGGTGGACAGGTAGCAGTCCCCCGCTGCTGCGAAGTCCTGAATGACCTGGATCGCATGGGCTGCCTTCGACTCGGCGGCTTGGTACAGGCGGTGGTCGTACCGCTCAAGTCTGTCCCAGGCTGCGGTGTCCTGTGGTGTGTGCCGCTTACTCGGTATCAGCATTGACGCCTCCTGTGATCTTGGTGGTTGCGCGCCTGCGGTCGCCCTTGACGAAGACCAGGACGTACTGGTGTAGACGGGTGGCGGTGCGGGTCGCGCGGAAGGTGCGGCCCAGCGTCCAGAACTTGCTGCCCACTGGGGTGACGAGGATGTGGTCGTTGATCAGCGGCATACCGGCCTGCTGGAATGCCTGGATGGTGTGCCATGGCAGACCCGCGAGGTGGCCGTGCTTGTCGCGTTTGTCACCGATGACCCACACCGCGAAACTGTCATCCACCAGGACGCGGGCGGTCTCGGCGATGATCTGCGCGTGGGTGTCCAGGAACTCCTGCTTGCCCATTGTGGACAGGTCGAGCGGGTCATCCGAATAGCGCTCCAGATCCCAGTACGGGGGGCATGTGAGCGCCGCGTCGAAGCTCGCAGGGGGCATGGTGCGCATCGTGACGAGCGCGTCCCCGCGATGCCAGTCCGGGCCGTCATGGTGGGTGCGGTTGTAGTCCACCTGTTCCTGGAGCAGGTCGATGCCGAAGTATTTACGTCCCAGGCTGTGCGCGATCACCCCACGGGTGGGGCCACCAGCAAACGGGTCGATGATTTCGCCCCCCGGCGGGGTGTACCAGGCGGTCAAGCACTGTGCCAGGGCGGGGTCGAACACGGACGCGCCACCGCTGATGCGCTGGTGGGATTTTGTCTTCGCACCGGTGTAGATCGCCGCGTCCGGCCTGCCACCCCGGTCATCCAGGTGGTGCTGCTCGATGAGCTGCTTACGCTGGCGCTGCCAGTCTTTGGAGTCTTTGCGCAGGACTGTCCACGGTTTGATGCCGTCGCAGTCGTAGCCTTTTCCGAGCTCTAGCTGCATGGTGTCCTCTCTGTGGGGTGCCAGTAGGGGGCGCGGGTGCGCATGGGCTGGCCGTGGGGGTTGGGTAGGGGGCGGTCTTGCCATCCGTCTGTGGGGCCTGCGGTGATGCCCCAGCGCACTACGTGTCCGTGGCCGTTGCGGTGGCGTGCCCCAAGGTGGGTGACGTGGCTGAGTAGCTGCTCTACCCGCTCTTTGTCTTCGATGTGTGCGCCCCAGCTGATCGATTGGTGCCATGTGGCGGCGAGGGTGACGTTGCGGGCCTTCATGGGGCCGAGTCCATGGTGGTGCTCTTTCGCTTGGGCGTAGATCGCCATGGGGCCGGTCGGTGGCCGTCGGCGGATCTCTACCGCGGTGTGGTGCACGGGATCGGTGTACGGTCTGCTGACGCACCAGCCCCAGTGGTCACCGCGCTGCCAGGTGGCCAGGCCCAGATCAAAGTCGTGGCAGTAATCATCCGAGATGGGCGGGAGATCCTGCCCGTCGGCTACGGCCTGCTGCCACGCGGCCCACGCGAGCGGGCCGTCGAGCATCCCCACATCACCAATCACTGGTGTGTCGAGGTAGGCGGTGATGGTGGCGTGCATCTACTCCCCCAGCTCGGTGAGCAGGTCGATAACGTCCTGCTTGTGGTCGTGGAGGTGCTGCGTCCACTGCTCTAGTTGGTTGGCGTGGTCTTGCCAGTCGCGGATGGTGCCGGTGCCGTAGCCCTGCGCCGTCTTCGCGCCGATAGCGACCTGCCCGCCCGGTGCCCACAATTCCAGCGCGGCCCCGAGCGCGATGCGGTGCATCTCCGTCGCAGCCGGGGTGAGCGAGATGGTGCCGTGGAGTGTGGAGCCCGCGGCGAGGGTCTGGGTGTCCCAGATCATCTGCGCGGTGTCCACGTCGTCCACCACGGCGAGGTAGCGGCCTGCGGGGCTGGTGGCCTGGTCGTGGCGTGTGCCGAATTCCTCGGTGCGGTATGCGGCGGCGCGGCGTGCCCCGCGCAGGTGCTCGGGGAGTCGCCAGTCATTCTCTGCACAGACCAGGACGAGGTCGGAGGCGCGGAGGGTGCCGGTGATGATGTCGCTCTTGGCGGCGTAGCCGAGCATGGCCAGTGCCGGGTAGTGGGCTTCGACGCGGCGCATCATGTCGAGGTCAGTGCGTGACCCGGTGGATGAGACTGCCCCGCCTGTCCACAGCAGATCGACGGTGCCCTTAGACAGGGCGCCGGGCTCAATCTCAAGGGTGTGGGCAGTGTGCCACGCGAGTGCGTCACGCAGCGCGTGGCGGACGGACGCTGCGGAGAGGAACGGCACGCGCGCGACGGTGCCGTCCGGCTGCACCACATCTTGGGTGCGGAGCAAGGACGTGTTGCCTGCGGTGCCTGCTCCGTGGTGGAACGGGCTTGTGAGGTCGATGGTGAGGGTGATGGTGGCCTGGGCGGTGGGGGTGATGGTGGTCATTAGAAGTTCGGCTCCTCGGGAAGAGTGGTCGCGGTGGTGGTGGTTTTGGTGGTCTTGCGGGTCTTGTTCTCGACGGCGGCCAGCGCCACGATGTAGACGATGTTCTTGTCCACGTGCGCAGCCCACGCCGGGTAGTCGGCGTCGATGACCTCAGCGGCCTTTATGGCGGGCATCGCTACTGCGGTGCGCAGCGTCTCGATCTGGAGCTTGTGTGCTGCGGTGGTGATGGCCTGGCCGGCGTTGTCGCTGCCTGCTGCGGCGGTCTGTAGGGCGGTTGTGGCGCGGCCGTTCCAGAAGTCGATACGTGACGGGCCGTCATCGGTCAGGGAGTCGCGGAGTGCGAAGATCAGGTCGATGGTGGCCTGGTCGAGCTGGTCAGGGGTCGGGGTAGTCATTGGTGTCCTCCATGATTGGCTTGGTGATGCACCACAGTGCGAGCTGCACCAGTGGTGATGTGCGGTATGGGTCGAGTGCCTGGGCGTGGTGCCGCCACGCCTCAAGCTGGTCGGGGGTCTTGATGTAGGCGGGTGTGCCGGTGGTGATCGCGTCTGCGGGTACACCGAGTCGGCGTAGCGCGAGTGTGTGGCCGAAGACGTGCCGCCACTGGGCTGGGGTGGCGGTGATGGTGGTGTCCTCCATGCGCACCGTCCACTCCCCCACCCCGTGGTTGGTGCGGGCGTAGGGAAGGACGTGCTTCTGGCCGGAGACGGCGACACACACCACCCACTCCCCCGCAGGCGGGTCGAGCAGCATGTCGATCACGGGGCGGGTGTTACCCCGGTTCGTCTGGCACAGCCCCGGCACATGCAGCGGGGCTTTCTCCGCACTGTCCGGGAGCGTATCGCCGGGGGCGCACACCCACGACCACATGCGGGGCGATTCCTTGCCCTTGCCGCTACAGCACCACAGTGCTGGTGTCCCGACTCTGCCGGTGTGGGCTCGCCAGAGGGATTGGTCGGTGAAGTTCTCGCCGAGGGCGCGCTTCGCGTCCGCCGTGATCTCCTCGAGCTCGCCGGTGACGGAGCACACCGCAGGCTGGTCTTTCAGGAGCTTGCCTTTCGCACCGGTCACGCCGAGTTTGCCGGCGGTCTCCCAGATGAGTCGCTGCGCGCTGGTCATACAGTGGCCTCCTGCACGATGAGGAGTCCGCACCCGTAGGCCTTGCCTGCCCCCACCCCGGCGTGCTGGAGCTCGGCGAGGGTGGCCTGGGATGCGACGGTGCCCGTGCCGGTGAACATGACCCGCTGGTGAGTGACGGTCATGGTGTGGCGCTTCCCCCGGGCGGTGGGCATACGCGTGGCGTCGATGGTGTGGATGTTGATCGCCCCGTCGAGCTTGCGCACCACCCACGCTTTCCATTCCTCTGGTGGCAGTGGTGTGCGTTTGCCCCGCTGCCCTTTGATGCGGGTGGCTTTTGTGGGGTTGGCGATGATCGCCCACCGGATAGGTGCCCCAGTGATCGGGGTACACACCTCTGTCGTGTGCGTGCGGGCGATCACTCCCGGCATGGCATCCGGCCAGTGCACAGGCGCGTCGTGCTGCACCACAAGCGTGTGGCTTTCCGGCAACGACCACAGGAACCGCCCCGGAACGTCGTGCTTGAGTGTGCGGTGCAACGCTTGCGAGTCGCACACCAGGTTGCGTGAGCGGCGCGTGAGCTCACAGGTCGTGATTCGGGTCATCAGAATGGCACTTCCTCGTCGCTGCCGAATCCGCCGGTGGATGGGGTGCCCCATGCGGACTGCCCACTGGGCTGCTGCTGTGGTGCTTGCCTGCCTGCCGCGGCGTCGATGTAGGCGTGGAAGGCCTGCACCTCCAGCTGGGAGCGAGTGTTGCCCTCTTTGTCCTGCCACTTGTTGGTGACCAGCTTCCCGCGTACGACGAGCTTGGTGCCCTTGTCCAGGCCGGCGAGCACGTCCGTCCAGGCCACCCGGTCGGTGTCCCACAGGCTGACACGCAGGTAGCGGTTGGCGGTGGTTTCCCATTCGTCGGCGTCGTTTTTGCGGCTATCCGACTGTGCGAGGGTGAAGGTGGCGACGCCGCGCCCGTTAGGGGTGAAGCGGATTTCGGGGGTGTCGGTGAGCCCACCCTCGAAGTATTGGTAGTCGATCATGGGGTGTCCTTTTCTGGTGGTGGGATGAATGAAGACCCGCGCAGTCGTTCGGCGCGGGCCTTGTGGTGCTTGTGGCACAGGGGCGGGTCTGTGTGGGTGGCGGGCTGGTCGCAGGGGTGCCAGCGGCATATCATCTGTCCTCCCAGTCCAGCGTGTCCGGCTCGGATATATGGCCGTGTTCTTGCTCGTCCTCGTCGTAGACACCTGCCTGACGCTCCACCCACCGCAAACGTTGAGCGTCCGGGTCATTCACGGCTGCACTCCGATTCGTTGGCGGTGGCGCGGTAATGCAGGTTCAGCAGCGCCACCACCAGGGCGACACACGCCGCGATAAGCGACGCCGTGGAACTCCGGCGCATTCTGCGGAACAGTTCTTCATCCCTCATTCGTAGTCTCCGCTCAGTAGGTGGGCGCACAGTCCGAGCATGTGGACGCGCTCGGTGTGGAGGGTGATTTTCGCGGCCTGTAGCTCCGCCGGGGTGCGCTCAATCTCGGCTTTCACCCGGTTGCGGGTCCGCTCAATCTCCCGACGCAGCGCCAGTAGCTCACGGGCGAGGTCGGGGCCCTGTGCTTCAAGTGCCAGCGTGTAGTTGCCACGTGTGATCTTGTTCGTTTCGGGATCGTCTACCACGTTCACCGTGGTACGTAGCCGGTCGTAGTCAATGCTCATTCGGTGTCTCCTCGCATAATTTGTGCAAGTCGTAGGGCGTGGTTTTCGGTCCAGTCGGCTGCGGTGTCGTGGCCGTCCTTACGCAGGTGTCCCGCGTGGGTGTACATGAGGTCGCGCAGGTCGGTGAGTTCCCGGCGCAGGCGCAGTAGCTCGCGGGCGAGGTCCGGGGCGAGGGCGACGAGGGCCGGGTCGTGCGTCTGGTCCCCGGCCTCGAACTTGAAGCGCACCTGGTCCCCCCACCCCAGGCTGTGTCCTTCTTCGTCGCCGACGATGATGTCGTAACCGTCGTCCTCGACGGTCCACGGGCCGGGCGTGGTCCTTTTAAGAATCTCTCGTAGCAGGTCGTAATCAATGCTCATGGTGTATCTCCATCTAGTAGGAATGTGGGGGTTTTGCCGGTGGGGATAATCAGGCGGTGGGCCACGGCGAGCCGGTACGTCATTTGCCGTTCCAGCCGTCCCGGTATGAGGGAAAGCTGCTCGCGGAACTGCTCGACGCTCAGCGTTTTCTTGTAGTGGTTGCAGATCCGGCACGCGGGCACGAGGTTGTCCATCTCGTCGGTGCCGCCGAGGTAGCGCGGGTGCAGATGGTCTACCTGGAACGCGGTATCACCCTTGCGCTCTAGCGTGAGCGGTCGCCCGCAATAGGCGCACCTCCCGTCGAACATGTGGAACACAGCCCGCCTATGAACGTCCATATTTTGGCTCCATGTGGTTGTAGCGGCGACCAGCGAGAATGTTGTCCAGCATTCGCGCCATGCTTGCGTAGTACTTGGCAGCGGGCCTGCCGATGAAGTCGTTGGCGCACCGGCGATTGAAGTCTCGCAATCTGCGCACTTCCCGCAGTTTCTCCGCGTCGGTTTCTACTTTCGACCAGTCACTCATGCGCCCACTTCCCGTATCTGGTCGTTGTCGTCTATCCACCAGCAGCTCGGGCACAGGTCGCGGCCCCCGATGTGCTGCCAGTCCTCCATGAAGTCCCACATGTCCTCGGGGGTCGGGCCGATAGCGCACCAGTCCCCGTAGTCCTCTTGGTGGTGGCCGCAGTGGTCACACACCGCCTGGTAACAGCACACCGTCTCGTACACCAGGGGAACGTCGCAGTAGCAGATACCGAAGAACGGAATCTCGCCTGGCCGCAGGTAACGCTCGAAGTACTCCGACGCGAGCGCACCACACTTCGGGCATGTCGCTTCCCGGTACTCAACCTCAACCGTGCTCACGCCGTGCCCTCCTGTTCTGCGAGGGCGAGTAGGGTCGCGGCGTGGCGGGCGAGGTCTGCGGGTGTGCCTTGCGCGATCTGACCGCTCGCGTCGGTGTAATGCACCACCAGGCTGTCGAAGCTCCATATAGCGGATACGGTGAGCTCCCCATGCGGGCGGAGTCGCGGCAGCACAACCTCGCGGGTGCGGGCTAGTCGGTCAGCCTCTACCAGCGCTTCACGCCAGGAGTAGAACGTCTCGTAGTAGTCGTAGCCGTTGTGGTTGCGTGCTCGTACCTCCCACGGGTGGGTGCTGTACCCGGTGCGCAACTTCCGCACCCACACTTTCCCGTCATGCCGACTCATTCGACACCCTCCTTCTCTGCGAGTGCGAGTAGCGCGCACGCGAGGGGCTTCCAGTGCTCGCGGGGAATGAGCACCGCTGTGTCGCAGCCGTGTTCGAGGTCTAGCGCCCCTTCATAGAGGGCAGTACGCGGGGTGTTGTAGTCCAGGCCTGATTCCTTGCTGAAGTCGAACTCAGGCCTCCCGTCGAATGTTCGGGTAGGTCGCGGTAGTACGTATTCGCGGGTGCGGGCCATGCGGTCGGCGTAGACCATCGCTTCGCGCCAGGTGGGGAACAGCTCGGCGGGCAGTTCACCCTTGCGGTGAGCTGTCCACGCGTACTTGCCTGCGTTGTAAACCGTCCAGCGGCTCATTCGACCACCTCCGGCACCCCCACCAGGCGGCGGACAATGCGTGCCGGGGCTGCGCGTCGCCGTCTTGCTACCACCCGGCGGGTGTCCTCTGCCGTGGCGAATTCATACCCCTGCGGAGTCCAATGAACGCCGAACTGGACCTCGTAGTCGTACTCGTAGTGCATGTTGGCGACGGTGTGAGCAAGGTCGGAAGCAGCTTCATAAAGCGCTTCATGGCCCGGCGTTGCCCTGATGTACGCGCCACTGAACGAATCGAAATCGGCCTGCACGACACCTACCCACTCCGGGTGTGTCTCGGTCTCGAAGTCTCCGTCTAGCAGTTCTTGTGCTTGCTCTGGGGTAATCATTCGCCCCACCCCCACCGCAGCACGGTGCCCTCACCCAGATGGAACATGTCCTGTGCGCCGTATGCGGAATCGTTGCCGGTGTAGAACCAGCCGAGCGCGCTGCGTAAGGCCACTGTTCCATCAAGATCTACGATGGTCCCCCTGGGCGCGTTCTCGTAGTCCTCCACCGTGGTGAGCGTCGCCGGGTGTTCAGGCTTCTCGTCGTCTTCCGACTCCCCCGCGCCCACCTCGCGCAGCTCGTACCGCTTCCCGTTCGGGGTGAAGTAGTAACGCGGCTCATAGCCAAACTTGCCGTCCAGTGTGACGTAATCAATACCGTCTACGCTGCCAGCCAGCATGACCACCTCAATCGGGCCACCGCCAACATCGACCACAGCTCCGGTCAGCGCGTGCTTCTCCTCGTCCCACTCCACCTCGTCCATCGCTGGCGGGGTTGTGGTCGCCATGATGTGGTCGGCGGCTGCGAGCATGTCCTCGTCGTGGTGGCCCGCCGGCATAGCGAGCACACTCTCCGCCCACCGGCGCAGACGTGCCGTGTTTTCGTTACTCATAGGGTTCTCCTTCCGGCACCGCGAGCATCACCGCAAGGGTGAGAATCGCGGCACTCTCACTCGATGTGTCTTCACGGGCAATGAAGTGGTCAAACAGGCGCTCCACATCACCACGGGGCGCACCGAACACGGCCAGGTGCTCAGCCATGGCCTTGCGCTCACGCGCAGCATTCAAATCAGCAGGACTCCGCACTACACACCCCCACCCATGCCGCGGCCCCGCAACGCGGGATGCCGCAGCACAGTCAGGTGAGCCTGCAGTTTCTCCACCTGCAACTCGAGCCTCTGGCGTTCCACTACTTCACGCCGCCACGCGACGAACTGCAGCAGCCACGCCGCCAACGCCACGGCAACGGCTAGATGACAACCCATCCGCCACCCCTCCCCCACTGCGCAACCTGCCCAGCCAGCCGATTCGTCTCCTCCACCACGTCATCGAGCGTCCACCGGCGACCAAGCGGGAAACCCGCCGAATAATCCCCCGCATGATTCGTGTCGAACCCCACCACATGGCCACCCTCAGACCGCTCCGGCCCGAAGGTCACACCACCGTGAACCTCCAGCTGCGAATCCAAGCCGAATGCATCCGACTCATCTAGCTGATACAGCGGGTGCCCATCAGGGATAAGCACGTAACCATTACGGGTGCCGAAGTACGGGTGGTGGTGGACAGCACACTCGATACCCTGGTGCTTCCAGCGCGCCACCTGCGGAAGATCTAGAACCTGCTTAAACGGATCACTCACGCTTGCTCACCGTCCGCATCCGCCGGCAACTCACGCCACCGCGCCGTCGCAGCCTCATGTAGCTGCTTGTGTTCCCCCTCATCCAGCGTGCCGTCAATCGCGTCCATGATCTGCTTCAACTCCGCCCGCGTGCCGGCACGCTTCACATCCCCCAACGCCTGAAACGCAGCCTCCGACAACCCCGCAGGCTCAGACCCCTCCTCGAGGTCCGCGTCCTGGACGTCACGCGAATCCGCCTCGTACTGATCCAACGCTGCCCGCAACCCCGCAGACCCGCGAGCTGGCCTGTCCTTCCGCGTCGCCGTCGCCTTCACCGCCTGCTCCAGACGCAGCTCCTCAGTCGAATACGCCATACCCAGCAGCACATCCGGGGCGATCTTGCGGCACACCTCAGTCGCCGCCTTCGCGAAGAGCATCTGCTGCGGGATCTTCTTATACAGCGCATTCGAGGTGTAGCCGGCCTGCGCAGCCCGATCAATCGTCCACGTCGACGTCTCCTCATGCCCATCCGGGGCGACACCACGCACGGTCACCTTCGTGTCCGACTGCTCCACCGTCTCCACCCGGTAACCCTTGGTCTTCAGCAGGGCGACCATCGTGCGCGCTTCCACACCCGGTTTGCCGTTGATCACCATCACGTTCTGCAGCGATTGGATCGGGTTCATCCCCAGCTCCGCGCCGTACAGGATCGCGGCGGCACCATCGTCCGGCTTGCCCTTGTACTGCTTCGGCACCATGTCCGTCGCGCACAGCGCGCCCGCCAAGCGTGACGCCGCATCCATCGCCGCGACCTGCTGCTGCAGGCTGTCCAGCGCACCCGCCTGCACCGTCGGCATCTGCGGAGCATCCATGGCCGCCAGGGCCTGCTCGTTGTACTTCTCCATCTCAGTCACTTACTTCTCCTCGTCTTCTTGGATGACCTTGGACAGGTCTGCTTTCTTCTCGATCTGCACGTAAGGTGTGCCTCCCTGCTTCGCGCGGCGGTCAGCGATCTTCACTTCCCCGCACTTGAGGTACTTGGCTTTGCCCATGAGGAAGTTGATCTCGTTTCGCGCCTCGCGGTGGATGGCTTTGCCTTCGTCCTCGGCACGGGCGCGCTTGATGAAGTCCTTGGCCTGGTCCAGGCTGATCTGCACTTCACCTTCCGGGTCGATTTTGGGGTGGAGTCCGCGCACCGTCTCGTAGGTGGAGGTGCTGCTGTCGAGGGTGGGTGCCAGGCCCATCTCGAGGCTGGCTTGCCAGGCGACGCACCGGTCGATGATCGCGTCGAACTCGTCCTGGTCGAATACCAGGTCGTGCACCTCCGGCTCACCGAACGGGCCCAGCACCACCGCGCTGGCCTGGTGAATGCCGGAGACGCCCATCTGGAACATGACCTGCGCGTAGTAATCCGCAGGCACTGAATCCTCTTCGCCGGGGCGTCCCCAGTCGTCCAGGGTCATCGCGGTTTTGCACTCCACGATGTGGAACCGCTGATCGCGCGGCGCGGACGGCACATAGGCGCGCCGGTCCAGGGTGGCCATATTCGGAAACGGCAACGCGTCGTTCGCGTAGGCGATCTCGAACGTGCCGTTCTTCCGGGGGTTCAGCTTCGCCCCAGGGTGCTTGTGCAGCCACCACCCGGCCAGCGACGGCTCCGCGATATGCCCCCACGCCATCCGATCAGGGTCCAGCACCTCCGGCTCCACATCGCCGTGCATCTCGTGCCACATCGTGTACTGCGACTTGAACCGGCTGATGCCCAGGATCGCGGGCACCTTGGATGCGGTGATCATCCGCGTGTGCTCACGCGTGCCAGGCTGAGGCGGGTTCTCAACGATCCTCGCCATCGCGCACCCCCTGACGCGCCGGATCCGCGTACTCGAACAGGCGCTTGGTGTACACACTGTGGTCCCGGCGCGCCAGCTCACACCGCACGTAGCGCACCTCACGCTCCAACTCGCCCAGGCGCTCACGCTGGTGCGCCAGCGCCACCCCGCACGCCAAGATCAGCGCCGGGGTCAGCAAGCACAGGAAGATCGCAAACCCGGTCACAGCGCACCACCCTCCACCGGCAGGCACTGCCCATTCACCCAGGCGTACTCCAGCACAAACACCACTGCACGAGCCGCGGCCAACACAATTTCTTGGTCCATCAGTAGCCCCCTTCAATCAGGCCAGTCAGAATGATGCAGGCCAGCATCAGCACCGCCACCACGGCGGCTTCACACGCTTGCCTGCAGGTAATCGAGTAATCAGGCGTCTCGTCCGCCAGCACACCGGCAGATGACGCCACAGCGGTCAACTCCGCAGTCACACCGGCACCCCCACCGCTGCGGTAATGCGGTCGCGTACCCACGTCAGCGCATTGATCACGCCCAGGTCGCGCGCCGCGATGATCTCGCGGTCAATGTCGGACAGCACCGCGTCGATAGGTGCCTGGAACTCCGGGGCGCGGGGATCTTCACCCAGCGCGTCCAAAAGCTCATCACGGCCCACCTGGTCAATGAGCTCGTCAACGGTCACGTCGAGCTCCACGTCCGTGTTGCCGGTGACGGTCACGAAACTGCGGCTCATGCTGGCACCTCCCTCGCATCGAGAGGGACGTTGATCCCGCATTTGTGCAGCTGTCCACGCATCCCTGCGATGCTGAGACCGTAGGCGTCGGCCAGGCGGTAGACCGCGGCCTGCGGGCCAATCACCGACGAGATGAACTCGAACTCCTCCGCGTACACCTCGTGTCGCCGTTGCCGCCTGGTCATGCTGCACCCGCCGCCAAAGCGTCGATGATGGTTTTCGGGAAGCGAGTGGCGCGGCCGAGCTTCACCGGGTGCAAGTCGCCGGCGGTGCCGGCGCGCACATGATCGTGCAAGGTGGATTTGCCGATTCCGAGGATCGCCGCGGTCTCCGCCGCGCTATACGTCCTAGACTTCACAGCCTGCTTGCTATGCTCCATAGCTGATCTCCTTTTGTGTGAGGTTGAAACGGCCCCCGCCTGTGGTTGCAGCACAGCGGGGGCCTTTGTCGTGGTTCACTCAGTCTTCGGGGCAACTAGCCCCAGGAAGGAGGTGAACCGGAATGGAATTGCGAGACTTCGACCACGCGGGCATCGCTGCAGATGAAGCCGCGAAGTACGCGCAGACGCAGTACGACCGCAGCATGGCTGAATCACTGCGGTCGCTCGCGTTGGGTTTTCAGCTGCTACAGCAGCAGGTTGACCGACTTGAGGCGCGGATCAACCGCCTGTAGCTGCTCGACCAGGGCGCGCAGCTTGTAGGAGCCGCGCCCATAGTCCTCGATGGGGACTGTCGTGACCTCCGGCGCTGCTACGCCGGGGGTTTCGTTTTCTTCCATGATGTGTCCTTCCCTTTGGGAGTAAAGGGGTGGGTGCAGGTACAGCCTCAGGCCAGGATCTGCCCGTCATGGGCTGTCCTTGAGCGCGTGCCCGCCGAGAGCACATGAAACTCTCGTACGCCTTAACACCCACCCCTCGTGCCGGTGCGCGGACTTGAACCGCGCGAGTGCCCTTACCGGCTTGTGTTTTTCGTCCCCGCTTCTGTGGTTCTTCCTCGCTTGCTACGTGCTGTTGTGGTCGGCGGTTCCTGCCTGTCGGCGCCCAACGGTCATCGCAATCTAAGACTCATGCTCTCGCTGGTAAGTACCCCCACTGGGAGACGCCCCGTGTACGCATCCCCACGGGTAGGGCCTGTTATGCAGTTCTCGGTACAACGTGCCCACCAGCCCAACTACTGCTGGGGGCGTGGTGCGCGCCCGGGCCTCGAACCCGGGTGGGATACCACTCGCGCCGGTCTTAACGTCACCGTGACGGTTAAAGGGGTAGGTATTACCCCGCCAACTTCGCGGACCAAGCCGGATCAATCCGGTTCAAAACGTCGTTGAAAATGACCTGCGCATCATCACCGGCCAGCTGCTCCACCTCCTCGGCCAGGAGACGCATAGCTTCGCGGTACTCCCAGGTGCGAAAGCCGTTCGCGGCCTCCAGAGCAGAAACATCGTCAACGAACTGCGGGGCCCGAGCTTCGCCGGTCACGCACATGTTGAGATATTCGAGACGGTCAATCTTCTGCATGATGGTCATGGTGTTCTCCTGGTGCTGATAGGGGTTTACGAGATGAGCTCGAGCTGGGTGGTGCCGCCGAGACACTGGTGCAGCTCGTGCAGCCCCTTCGGGGTGATGCGGATCGTGGGTGCCGGCTGCTCCCACTCCTCCGTCCGCTCGTTGAAAAACGGCGACGAGAGCTTGTGGACGAGACGCCCGGTGTTGATGCCCCTGCCCTGGTAGGCCTCCCAATGGGCGCGCTTTCCTTGGGTGCGGAAGATCCAGCCCAACTCACTCAGCTTCGCGAACAGCTGATTCCTGCCGATCTGAATATTCGGGTCGCGCGACAGCACCTTCGCCGCTGCCGCCACCGCGTAGTCCCCACCCGGCGCGGCCAGGTGATCCCACGACTGCGCTTTGGGTGCAAGCTCCGTGTTCTTCTGCTCGAGCTCCTGGATCGTGGCGTCCGCTTCGATCAGCGCCGCGGCCATGAGCTCCTTGCCAGTCATCACGGGCGCGCCGTACGCGCCGGTCTTACGGATCGACGGGATCACCTCGGAGGTCACCCAGCGGCGAAACTCACGCGCCTGCGGCTTCCGGCTATCGAGGATGACGTCGTACAGGCCGGACTCGTTCACGATGGTCATCTGCCGGTTCTGCCCGCCAGACCTGACCGGAATACTGTTCCGGTCAGCCTCATTGAGGCGGTCGGCAACCTTGTGGGGGCTGGTCATTTCCAGCACGTCGCAGACATCCTTGAGAATGAACCACGGCTCGCCCTGATCGTCGGAGACAGTGCGGACGTTGGCACCGTTGAAGTCGAACGGTGTAATCTGGTTGCTGGCTCCCGGCTGCATCGGGGGCCTCCTTTCGTTTATGGGGTGGTTATGCGGCCTGCTCGTCGCGTGAGATGACGAGCATGGTTCCGTAGGGGCGACCAGTGAGGAACTGCAGTTTCACCAGGTCTTGGGCGCTGGGGAGGGTTTGGCCGTGGTACCACTTGCGCACGGTGTGCGAGGTGCGTCCGAGCTTCTGCCCTACCTGCTCAAAGCTGGAGAGGTCGTGCTGTTCGCGGAGCTGGTCGATAACCGTGGGGTCTAGCTTTGCGGTCATGCGTGTCTCCTTTTGAAGTTGTTGTACCGTTTTGATTCGGTGGTATCAGTTTGACACGCTAGGCCGAAATACGCAAGCCGTAATTACAGATCGGATTATCGTCCCAGCTTGCAGGCCATTTCATATTGACACACATGGTGCTTTGGGATACGCTTAAAGGCATGAGCGAAACACACACCGAATGGTTTAAACGGGTCACCCGCAATGACTCGAATAGACGCGCATCAGAGCTAGCCGACATCTCCCCCGCCACCCTGGGCCGACAGCTCAAGGCCGGCGAACTCAGCGCCGACCTGATCATCAAGATCTCCCAGGCCTACGAAGAGTCTCCCGTGGTCGCACTCGTGGACCTTGGCTTCATTAGCGCTAAGTGGATGCAGGAAATCGGCACCACCACCGCCCTTACCCGCGCCACCGACGAGGAGCTGACCGACGAGCTGCTGCGCCGACTCAAGCTCATTGATGATGCGCCGGTGGACGAGCTCGCGGCCCGTCGTTCGAACAAGGGCGCCGGCCATGTCGGACACGGTTCCTATGATGGCACCGTCCAAGAATGGGATCCCAGCGTCCCCCACGCCGCCGACTCATCCACAGACGAGCAGGCGGAGCGAGAGAAACGAGGTGAAGACCCAGTTGATTGATGCACTGATCGACGTGGCCGAGGCCCGCGGCTTCCAGGTGCGGTGGCACCGAGGCGGGCCAAAGGCCGCTTGGCTACCGCAACAGCGCGCCGTCACGGTGCGCCACGGCATGGACGACGCCGAAACGTTGTGCTCCCTCGCGCACGAGCTGGGCCACGCGCACTACGGCGACCCCGCCGGCCACCACCCACGCTACGAGCTGCGCGCAGACCGGTTCGCTGCCCGTCTGCTTATCTCGCCGGTGGAGTACGCCCTGGCCGAGCAAACGTACGGCACCCACCCCGCACGACTCGCCGCCGAGCTCGGAGTCACCGTCCACATGATCGACGTGTGGCGCGGCATGCACCAAACCAAAATTCCAGCGTAACCACAGCTTGCACACAGCAGGCATGCGACAATAAAACACCACCAGGTACTGCCACCTGGACGTCATTGTTCCCCCGCACCACGGGCCAACCACAGGAGACCTCCATGAACCCGAAGCGAACCGCACTCGCTACCGCTGCCACCATCGCCGCCGCAGGAACCCTGGGTGCCTGCTCGAGCGGCACCGCTACCGACAGCAGCGTTGATTACGCCGGCGCCGAGTGGGAATGCCAGACCGTCCCCGATGATGTGATGACCCGCATCCTCGAGGGAGAAAAGACCAACGACGGGCAGGGTGTCACCGTCGAAAAATCCACGATGGTCGCCGGCACGGACAACAACTTCGTCGCCGCCGACCTCGTGTTCCCGGGCGAGTCGAAGCCGTTCACCGCGGTGTTCACGACTCCGATTGATGGCGCGGGACCAATCACGTCAGCGACCGCGGGTACCGCGCAGCTGTTCAACTGGCCGGAGACCCCGGGTGGCAAGTTGGACGGCTCGTATGCGGCTGAGAAGTGCCTAGACGAGGTGTAGGCCACAACTCACGCCAATCAAGTTTTCCACAATCCCCTCACCAGAATCGAACAAAACAGGAAGTCCACCATGAAGAAAACACTCGCCGCAAGTCTCACTCTCGCCGTCGCCCTGACCGGCGCTGCATGTACCAGCACTGACACGGCCGACGACAACAGCGCAACAACGGCAACTCAAGGGAAGGAGGAGCGTGTGGACGCAATGCCTTGGCTGCGTGAGCAATTCGGTGCTGACCCGAGCGAGGTGCTGATGCAGGATCCGTCGACGTGGTACGGCTACGTCAACGGGGCGTACGTCGATCACGGCAACCTGCATGTCCAACTGCAGGTTGACCGGAAGGCGGACAAGGATCTCGGAGAGCGTGCCGCGAAGGCGCTTGCGAACTTCGTCAGCTTCTCTGACGATCCGGTGGTCTCCGATGTGAGCTGGGCTATCGCGGAGGATGGTGCCGGCACGATCATTAAGCAGGAGAAGGTGTCCCGCTAAGCAAGGGTGCGCCCCACGGGAGCGCTTGTAAGGGGGTGCTCGACCGTGGGGCGACTTTGGGGTGGTGGTCCAACCCGCCCGGGGGATGGGCGGTCGTTCAGTGTTGAACCGATTCAGGAGCATATCAGACATGGCGATACAACGCCGAGAAACGAAAACAGGCAAGATCCGCTGGGTCGCCCGCTGGCGCGACAAAGGCGGGCGCGAGCACTCCAAGAGCTTCGACACCAAGCGCGAAGCGAAACAGCACCTCGCGGAGATGGAGCGGCGCCGCACCATGGGCGCCCCGGATGTGAGCACGGTGCGCACCGTGCGAGACGTCTACGAGGGGTGGATGAATGCCCGTCCGTTGCGTGAGGCGACTCGAAAGCAGTATGCCTACACACTTCACCAGCTGCTCCCACCACTGGCGTCGATTCCGGTACGCGAGCTGACCCCGGGCGATGTGACCGGCTGGGTGGATGATCTGCGCACCAGCCGGCACTGGATCTCGCGGGCGGACACTGGGATCTCCGAGAAGACAATCCACACTGCAATGTCGAATCTCTCGTCCGCGATGCTGTGGGGTATCGACCAGGGCTTCCTTGACCGTAATCCGGTGCGGATGCGTGCTGTGCCGGTGGCGGTGGAGCCGGAGGATATGCCGACTCGGGGGGAGATCGAGGATGTGATTCAGCTCATCCGGCGTGGGGGTGCGCTGTATAAGCACCCGGAACGCGAGGAGCTGTCGAAGCAGCGCCCGAACCCTCTGGCGGCGGACATGCTCGAGACTGCAGCACTGACGGGGATGCGTGTGTCTGAGGTCGCCGGCCTGGCCGTGGGGGAAGTGGACCTGGAAGCAGGTGTGATTCGGGTGCGGCGCCAGTTGAGCCGGAAGGCACCTCGCAAGCGGGTGGAGCTGAAAACGCGGCAGTCGCGGCGAGACATTCCGATTAGTGATGCGCTCGCGCCGCTGCTGCGCAGACGTGTGGCGGGGCGCGATGCCGGCGAATTGGTGTTTGTGTCGCGTGCTGGGGCGCCGGTGTCGATTGAGCGGGTGGGGGCTGTGGTGAAAGTGGCGGCGGATCATGCGGGGGCGTCGCGGGTGCACTTTCATGCGGTGCGGCATCATTTTGCGTCTCATCTTTTGACGGCGGGGGTGCCGGTACAGGATGCGGCTGCGGTGCTGGGGCATTCGGTGCAGACGATGCTGGCCACGTACACGCATGTGATGGAGGGGTCTTTGGATCGCGTGCGTGCTGGAATGAGTGCGGGACGCGGGATTATTGCGGGATCGCCAGTGTTGGAAGCTGTGCCTGATGTGGGTTGATCAGCGCGTTTGCCCCGTTTTGGGGTAGAGCATTGATTTTGACGATGCTCATGGGCGCCATTATCCACGCCCGGGGAATGGGAGCGCATGCCCACACATGCCCGCCTGGTTTTGGCTACCGTTGATCCAGGACTATCCAACCGCTACCTGGACCGCCACCTGGGAGGCTCACATGCACGACATCACGTCCACCGAAAGCTGGGGAACGCTGGAGAAACTCCATGCGGAGAAGTCCCGCACCACCCTGCGGGATTTGTTCCGGGCCGACCCCGAGCGGGCACAGCGCTACACCTTCGACGCTGCTGGTCTGCACGTGGATCTTTCCAAGAACTTGGTTGACGGAGACGTCGCAAAGCACTTGCTCTCGCTTGCCAACGAAGCGGAGCTCAAAGAGCGGATCGAGGCAATGTTCAACGGTGCGCACATCAACGCCACCGAGGACCGCGCGGTGCTGCACACCGCGTTGCGCGCTCCAGCTGCAACCGCGTTGAACGTCGACGGACAAGATGTCACCGCCGACGTGCACGAGGTGCTGGGCCGGATGCGCGATTTCGCCACCTCCCTGCGCTCGGGCGAGTGGGTGGGCCACACCGGCAAGGCAATTACGAAGGTGGTGAACATCGGCATCGGTGGCTCCGACCTGGGCCCGGCGATGGCCGCGCAGGCGCTGCGGACCTACGCAACGGCAGGTATCACCGCGGAATTCGTTTCCAATGTGGATCCGGCGGACATGACCCGCGTGCTGGGTGAGGTACACGCCGAAGAGGCATTGTTCATCGTCGCGTCCAAAACCTTCACCACGCAGGAAACACTCTCCAACGCCCACGCCGCGAAGCGATGGCTGCTCGAGCAGTTCAACGGTGATGAATCGGCGATTGCGAAGCACTTCGTCGCCGTCTCCACCAACGCCGAGAAGGTGGCGCAATTCGGCATCGACACCGCCAATATGTTCCCCTTCTGGGACTGGGTTGGCGGGCGCTACTCCATGGATTCCGCAATCGGTCTGAGCCTGATGGCCGTGATCGGCCCGGAAGATTTCACGCGGATGCTCGACGGTTTCCACGCCATGGACCAGCATTTCCGCCTCACCCCGTTCGAGGAAAATGTGCCGGTGCTCATGGGCTTGCTCAATGTCTGGTACCGCAACTTCCACAAGGCGCAGACCCACGCAGTGCTCCCCTATTCGCAGGACCTGGCGCGCTTCCCCGCATACCTCCAGCAGCTGACCATGGAGTCCAACGGCAAGCACACGCGTATCGACGGCGCAAGCGTCGCCTACGACACCGGAGAAATCTACTTCGGTGAGCCGGGCACCAACGGCCAACACGCGTTTTTCCAGCTCATCCACCAGGGCACAACGCTCGTGCCGGCAGACTTCATCGGTTTTGCCAAGCCCAGGGCAGATCTGCCCACGGCCTCCGGCGATGGCTCCATGCACGACCTGCTCATGGGCAACTTCTTCGCGCAAACGAAGGTGCTTGCGTTCGGGAAAACCCAGCAGGAAATCGAAAACGAGGGGGTGTCGCACGCGCTGGCACCACACAAGGTCATGCCCGGCAACCGGCCAACCACCACCATCCTCGCGGAGGAGTTGTCCCCGCACAGCCTCGGTGCCCTGATCGCACTGTACGAGCACATCGTCTTCGTGGAAGCTGCCATCTGGGGCATCAACGCCTTCGACCAGTGGGGCGTGGAGCTTGGCAAGGCGCAAGCCAACGACCTTGCGGCTGCTGTGGCGGGCGAAGAGGCGCCTGACACGGGCGACGCCTCCACCGATAGCCTGATCACCTGGTACAGGAGGCACCGCTAATGGGCGACGCAGTCTCATCCGAGTCCTACACCCCGCGCCAGCGCACCACCTACCGGCGCCGCCTGGAGGACGAGCTGGAGCGCTTTGACCGGCACCTCCAGGCCGCAGAGTTTGTGGACCACGGCACGATCGGGCTCGAGCTGGAGCTCAACCTGGTTGACGACGCGATGAAACCGCACCCGAATAACCAGGCTGTTTTGGCGCAGTTGGGCGATGAGTATCAGTCCGAGATCGGCGCCTACAACGTGGAGATGAACCACCCGCCGTTGAGCATCGCGGGAGACGGGCTGGACAGGTTGGCCGAAGGCGTCGCCAAGCGTCTCGCCACGGTGCGTGAAGCGGCTGAGCGGGCAGGGTCGCACCTCGCAACGATCGGGACGCTGCCCACGATGACCTCGCAGTTCCTGGACTCGGACGCTTGGATGACCCAGGAAAACCGCTACGCCGGGTTAAACAACTCCATCCTGGAATCGCGCGGGGAGCTGGTGAAGATCGATCTGCGCGGCGAGGAGAAATACACCCACTACTTTGAAACTATCGCCCCGGAATCCACCTGCACCTCTATGCAACTGCATTTGCAGGTCGCGCCGAACCGCTTTGCGGACGCGTGGAACGCCTCCCAAGCCATCGCGGGGGTGCAAGTGGCGCTGTCTGCGAACTCGCCGCTGTTTCTGGGGCACAAGTTGTGGCACGAATCGCGCATCCCGGTGTTCAAGCAATCCATCGACACCCGCACCAAAGAACTGATCAACCAAGGTGTCCGCCCTCGCGTATGGTTCGGCGAGCGCTGGATTACCAGTGTCTTCGACCTGTTCGAGGAAAATGTGCGCTACTTCTCGCCGCTCCTGCCGGAAGGCCGCGCCGAGGCGGGTGCGCCGTTTATGAACGGCGACAACCCGGGCCTGCACTACCTCAACCTGCACAACGGCACGATCTGGCGCTGGAACCGGCCAATTTACGATCCCAACGGCGAAGTCAGCCACATCCGCGTGGAGAATCGTCTGCTGCCGGCCGGTCCAACGGTCACAGACATTGTGGCGGACGCGGCGTTCTACTACGGGCTGGTGAAGGCACTGAGCAACCAGACCCGCCCGGTGTGGTCGCGACTGAGCTTCGAGGCGGCCAACCGGAACTTTATCGCCGGCGCAAGAAACGGCATTGAGGCCGAGGTGGAGTGGCCGACGCTGGGGACGGTACCGGTAGCGGAGCTCGCGGAGAAGTACCTGCTTGAGCTGGCGGCCGAGGGGCTTGCATCCTTGGATGTGGACACGTCCTGCGCGGACGAGTACCTCGGCGTGATCGAAGGCCGGGTGCGTGCGCGTCAGAATGGAGCGGCGTGGCAGCTTGCCGCGCTAGACAAGGTGGCTACCGGCTCCAAACCGGCGACGAGCGAACGCGCCGAGGGGCTCGCCCGCGTTTTGCGCCAGTACATGAAAAATTCCCAGGCAGGCGCGCCGGTGCATACTTGGACGCTTGAGGTTGAGTAGGGCAAGATAGGCCCAATGCAGAGCATCATCGACTGGATTGTGG
>ERZ1029884.14-NODE-14-length-63468-cov-95.566635_pt1 | contig 63468 bp, 102 predicted proteins | sample MGYA00519233_ERZ1029884 | MGnify/ENA primary metagenome ERZ1029884 (study PRJEB33666, sample SAMEA4610931) | skin metagenome | biome: Human-associated habitat; feature: Malodor aspect; material: skin | place: Philippines | collected 2015-08 ...
ACACATACATACATACATATATACATAAGTATATAACAATACTTATATAATGCCTTATATTGCTATATATGATACATACATATATACACATATACATATATGACGCTATAACCGATCATATACGCTTTATATACCCTTATATATTAAATAGCCTTTATATAGTGCCATATTCTTTATATATACCCTTTAAGTGCCTACCCTTTATGTACCTACCCACTATATAATACACACCTTATCTAACACCCTATATGTTTTATATACGCTATACATTAGGCAGCCTATTATATATAGCTATATCGTTTCAGATCATAAGACAACATAAAAAAGCCTAGCTATTTTTTAGCTAGACTTATATATCATTTATTTAATTGTTATATGGTGGCTTATATAATTTTTTATTTAAAAACATTTTCAATTTCTTTTATTAATTCTTGAACGGTTGGGAAGTTTAAAGTATAGCTATAAAAGTCTATGCATACATTCCCTAAATCTTCATCTAAAAAATCAGGGATAATAAACATACTTTCAACTTCTCCGTCACGTATATAAACTGGCGTAATATCTTCATAGATACCCTCAGGACTTGTTATTTCTAATACTGTTATAGTTTCATCATATTCTACAATGTACCCTTTATTTTCTAATTGTTTAATTACATTGTTTAAAGTATTTTCTTTCATTCTCTTTCACTCCATTTATAAAATTAATATGTTCTAATTGGTAACAAGATATAATTAAAATCTTTATCATCTGAAATATTAATAATTTTTAAACTACCATAAATATATAATTTATATTCTGTTGTATTAGTTTCTTTTTGATGATCCTTTAAAAATTCAAACATATTTAAAAAGTATTTAGTGTTAAGTGTCAGCTTAATGTTATGATCGCTAACACTTGTGTTGTTTAAAGTATAATCAATATTAATATTATTAATGTGTTCGTTGTCTAATGTGTCCATTAAGTCCAATTTATTATAATGTAAGTAATAGCTTTTATCATCATTTATAAATAGCCTAGTATTTACATTTAAACCTTTGTAGGCTTTTAAAATATTTATAATAATATCAATATCAATACTATTAATTTTAATAACGTTTTTAGCGTCTGACTTATCTAAAATCAAACTATCAGTTTTAGGGTAATTATTTTCACATTGTACTACTTTATTATTATTAGGATCAATTAAAGTATTTTCATGTTCGTGATCTGTATAATATTTTAACATTCTATGACTATCACAAGCCACAATGTTATTTTTTTCATTGTAATGTAAATATTTTAATACTTCACGACTGCCGATAATACGTTTATTGTTTGTTATCCTTTTCATATGTTTATATAATTTTTTTGTATTCATTTTCATTCACTCCATTTTATTTATTTTTAATATAATAATATAACATATTATTTAATTTTTGCCAACTGTTTCATAAAACATTTTTTTAATTTCTGATTCATTATCTTTTAAATATTGCTGATATTCTTTTTCACTCATTGAAATTATTTTTTCATCTTTAAAAATAAATAGATCATCATTTATATTAAAGTCTTTTGATAATTTATTTACTAATTCCGTTGGCGTATAATATTCTACTTCATCATTAAAAGTGTACATTTTAAAACTTTCATATTGACTTAATTCATAATTATAGTTATTGTTTAAATATTCAATCATATCATATAATGAAAAATTTTTAAATTCATCATTATTTATTAATGATTTAATAAAATCATAGTTATTATATTCCATTTCACTTTCTAATAATAAATGATATTCTTTAATATTTTCATCTTTGAAAATAACGTATAATTTATTATCTAAATATTGAATACTATGAAAATATACCCAATCAATTCCCAACGTTTCAAGTATGTTATTAATCGGCTTTATAAATTCATTATAAAGACAATCAAACAAGTTTAATATAATAGTATCATCATTATTATATTGATCCACTTCATTATATCCGTTAAAATCAATATAATTAATACTTAACATTTCCATTTGTTCAATTAATAATTTTTTATTCATGTTTATTCCACCTTTTAATAATTTAGTAGTGATTTATAATCACTCTATAAGATACCCACCACTTTATATAGTGGGTAGCCTAACAATGATTATAATATTATTCATATTGAAATAAAATCATGCCATTTTCTAGTTGTGATACTCTCATATCATCTTTAATAAATTGATCTTGAATGATTTGTTTAAATGTTTTGTTTGGAAATTTAAAGCCATTTCTTAAAATAATGCTTGTTGTAATGTTTTCAATATCATCAATCATTATCCAATAAACATAAGATTTAACATTTTTAAATAAAATCACTTCAATTTCTTTCAATGGTAAATCGCTCGGCTGAATATTGTTTATAATATCATTGTTAATTCTGTTGTTAATCTCTACATTGTCATAATTTATAAAGTTAATATCAGTTAATTTGATTCTTGTCATTTTTATTCCACCTTTTAATTTTTGTTAATTTTATTGTAACACTTTAATTTTCATTTATCAAGTTTAAAATACATAATTTTCAATTTCTTTTTTGGTCATTTTTGATAAACCATTTTGCATAAGAAAGTCGTTAATGTGTCGGCTTGTTGTTTGTGAATAGTAGCCAATTTCAATGATTTGATTATCAGCGTTTAATTCACAAACTTTAGTGTTATAGCTATATAAAATTTTGTGATTGTCTGGCGTATGCTCAACTTGTGCTTTTCCGTAATGGCTTTTTGTATGTGAATAAATCGCTTGTAAATTACTAATCATTTGTATTCCACCTTTAAATTTATTTTTTGAGTTTTAACACTCTATAATATAGCCGACTTGATCGGCTAAACTAACAATGTTAAAAAACATTTACATTGAATTGATCTTTAAAAAATTGTTCATATTCTTGTTGTTTCTTACCGTCAAAGCCGACAAGATAAAACAAAATGCCATTGTTACTATTTCCGTTTACTGTTTCATCAAACCATTTAACAATACTATTAAAATGATTACCTAGTAAGTAAATAATAACTTTACTTAAATATGTTACATGCTTATTTCTATTATACATTTTTAGATCATCTTTCAAAGCATAAGTTAATTCTCTTTTCAGTTCGTTCATTTTGAACACTCCATTTCTTTATTTGTTAATTTTATTATAAGCTATCTTGTTTTATATGTCAACACTTTTTTAAAAGTTTTTTTAAACTTTTTAAGTAGTGCCGATCTGATAACTTATATTTATATTATATAACTTTCATTCTTAAAAGTCAATAATATTTTTAAATATTTTCATTATTTTCTAACATTTTTTCTTGAGTGTTAGAAAAACTTTCTAAAATCTCGTCTATGTAACATGCAATCATAAAATTCTCATCATCATCTGATAATAATAATTGATTACCTAATTCATTTAATTTTTTATCCATTCTTACTACATATAAAAGATTATCCATTAATTCTGAAATGTTAATATCTTGATCTAATAACATAAAATGAACATTATCAGATTTATATAAATCTTTCCAATGTAAAAGAATTTCAATATCTGGCGTATTAGTTTCAATTACTCCACCAATAAAGAAAGTATTTTCTTTTACGCTTTCCAATTCCTTTAGTGTTTCAGTTACTTTATTATAAGTTGCTTGTAGTTTGTTCATTTTTAAACCCTCCATGATCTTTTTTAGATCGTTTTTTATTTGTTAAGTATATTATAAAACAGATATTTTAGTTTGTCAAACATTATTTTTCTTCATCTTCAAAAAATAACGTTTTTTGAATGTCTTTATTGCCGATCACATAACCAACAAAAACAAAGCCGATAATTCCTATTAATGTATGTAACATTTTTTCACTACCTTTCTAAATAGTTAATATAAAGATCTGTATTGTGTTTTCTGTAATATCCTAGTCGCAATTTAGCGATTATTAATAAAGTTAATAACATTTTTAACACCCTTTATTATTTAATATATTTCATATTATAAGGGTATATTTTCAAAATGTCAACAAAAAAGGTCATAAAAAAATAACGGACTTTTTTATAAGTCCGTTTTTGATCTGATCAATTCATATCAATATATATTTTTCTTTCATCTTTTATAATAATAATATCATAAAAATGTACAAGTTCATTAATATATTGTAAACCGTGCCAATCATCTTTGATTGCTTCATTTTCTGTTAAATCGTTGACAAATTCCCAAAAATTAAAATCATTCATCATTTGTGATAAAGTCATTATGATATTTTCTTCATTTAATTCATAAGGCGTAAAAGTATCAGTAGCACCGTTATACGTGCCACAAGTAATGTCGTTGTACCATCCGTTATTATATAAATCTGTAAATTCTTCATGCTCCATATTTTCACAATATAAAAAATCTTGCATATTGTCATATTCATTTAAAACAATCATAATATTATTCACTATTTGTTGATTATTCATTTTTCATCATTCCTTTATTTGTTATTTTGTATTATTTAACATAAAATTAATATCTTTTTTAACGTCATTAAAAAATTGTTCTATTAATTCATTTCTTACTATTTCGTTTTTGAAATTACTTTCTACAAATTTTGTAACGATCAGCTCATAAGTATTGCTATATATTTTAAAATATTTGTGTATTTCTCTTAATTCGTAAATATTAAGGTCGTAACTTACCAATTCCGAACGGTCAAACAATAAACCTTTTATAGTTTCATTTACTTTATTTTTATCAATACTAATCATTTTTCTTCATTCCTTTATTATTTTTTAAAATGTTTTTTGACTTCATCATCAATGATATTAAATAATTCGTTTTCGATCTGTTCAATATTATTTTTAGTTGGATATAACCAACTATTGCCAATTTTAAAGTGGACAAGATAACAATAATTATTATATTCCACTTCAAGACCTCCAAAAATTATAGCGTTTTCTTCTTGAATTCCTATGACTTCAATTATTTTAATGTGTTCATGTGTTCTATTTCCTATTTCATGATCTAACAAAAGATCATTAATAATTTTGAAAGTTTTTGAATGTTTTGATTTTTCTTTAATATAGGTATAGCCGATTAATTCAGCTATTTCATTAATATCCGTTAAGGTTTCAGCTTTCTTGATTTGTTCAATTTCTTTTTTATAACTTTGATTATCTATATCTTGATAGACTTCAAACCACCCAATTACACTAGCTTTTACTTCATTAATATTCTTGAAGTTTTCTGTTACTTCATTTTTATTTTTCAATTCACTATATACAATATTCATTTTTATTACGCCACCCTTTTATATTTTGAATAATATTAAATTATTCTATCGAGTAGGCTATTTTTTGATAACCTACCCTAACAATAATTTAAATGTTCAGATCGTCTAAAATTTCATCTTGAAACCGTAATAATTCCATGTGATATGTTATTTTATCCATGCTTTCAATGTTTCCATTTCCGTCATATCCTACATACTCATGATTAGGATTATAACCACCATAGAAAGCCATATTTAAAAGATTTTCAATATCACTATAATTTAAAATTTCGTTTATAAATTCATCTTTAGGGTATTTTACGATATGGTCCCACGCTAAACCACTATTTATGTTGGCTTGTTTAATACTTTCTTGCAATTCTTCAAAAGTAAGACAATTTTTTTCTAAAAAGTTGTTTAATTCTTTAATAGTTGTTATATTTTCGCTTTGACCATTTGAAAAACTTTCAATATCTACAAAATCATTATAAATAAATATGTCGGCTACTTCTTCATCACTTTTTAATAAAGTGAAATAACTTTCATTGTTTTTTCTGATCTCAAAGCCTTTAAGTTTTTCTTCATTGTTTAATAAGTTTTTTAATTGTTGCATTTTGTTTACCACCTTTTAATATTTTTGATTACATTATTATAATATCATACTTAATTTTTAATTGTCAATTATTAATCTTGATAAATTTGTCCATTTTCTAAAAATAGAAATTCATTATCTTGTGCATACTCAATCATCAGATCATCATTTAATATATCATTTTCAAGATCATTAATATATTGATCTAACACCCAATCAAAGCTATCAATTATATGTTTATGAAGATCATTATGAGTTACTTCATTAATATTATTTTTAATGAAATAATCTTTAAAATAATCATCAGTATAAACGCCAGAAATAAGAAAATCTTGATCGCTTTTAATAAATTGATTGACTTTCTCGACCATTTTATTTTTTTCCTTATTTGATAATTCCATATAATCAGTAATATCAATATGGATATATTTATTTGGATCAAAACAACCAATACACCAACCGACAACATCAATATTTAATCTTTTCGCAACTTCTTTGAAAGTTGATAACATTTCTTCATAATAAAAATTTGATACCATTTCTTGAAATTGATCTCTTGAGTATTCGATTGCTTTTTCTTTTGTCTTTCCTTTTAATTCTGTAATTTCGTAAATGTTAAATACTTTTTTAATTGTTTTCATGTTTTTCAATTCCTTTCAGATCATTTATTTTGTAATACATTTCATATTATAACGTTCAGCTTTTTAATTGTCAAGATAAAAACTATCTTTTAATATTTCATTTTGATTTTTTACAAGATCATTATAATATTGTTGTTTTGTCATGCTTTCAATGTTGCCATTTTTAAACCCTACATATTCATCATTAGAATTATATGATCCATTAGTGAACATATTAATTAAATAATCATCTGTATAATTTTCATCTAGTAACATATTTTTAAATTCAGCTTTTTTATACTTTGCCACATTTTCCCAACGTGGATCAAACTCAATGGCTTTAAATACTAACTGATCTAATTTTTCAAAACTTAATTTTTTCATTTTCTTTCATTCCTTTTTTATATTATTTGTAGCGTTAAGTAGTAACGCTTGGAGTATTTTGAGGTTTCAGAAGAATTAGAAGATCAAAAAGTTTTGAGAGGTTTTTTATTTCATTACCTTTTGACAATTCTTATTATACATACATATAAATTAAAATGCAAGAAAAAATTATATATTTTTATAAAAAAGTCGGCAGCCTTTGGCACTCTAGGGATCAAGCGACTTTTTGATCTATATTTTTTTCAGTTTCTTCATTATATAGTAAAAAAAGAAAATTAAATATTTAATGATCTGTTTAATGAAATAAAAATTTTTTAAAGAATTTCAAAAAAACTATTTACGATCATTTTAAAATACGTTATAATATAAATATACTTAAAGTTGCCTGAAGGTTGAAAAAAGAGGTAACGGGAAAGAGCCGATCTAAATTATTTTAGGTCGGTATTTTTTATATTACAATTGAAAATGTTTATCAATAAATATATAAATGCTTTTATATAGGCGTTCAGATCATTTTATATTACAAGAATATTACAAAAGTATTACATAGGATCACAAAAATAAAGATCAGCGTTATAGTGTAGATAGTCAAAGAAAGTCAAAAGATCAAACAAGATCAATGACTTATATATTTTTTGATTTGATAAGGTCAAAGAAAGTCAAAGACAAAACCGAACAAAAAGGGGAACAGTTAGGATCATAAAAGTGTAAAAATTCAATAAAAAAATTATATATTTAATTATAATATTTAATTATATATGAAATATAATTTTATTAGAATATGTATATATTGTCTACAATTCTATAAAAAAATTATATTATAAAAAAATTATATAATATTTCTTGAATTTAATAAAAATTTTATAGTAAAATTTCACGTTAGACTTCCACGACTTTTTTTCGTAAAAAATTTGGGCTGGTTATGATAATGGCGATTTTAAAAATCCCGCGGGGAACGTCCGACACCTCCACGAATTTTTTTCAGAAAAATTTTGAATTTCTCATGATAATTCGATTTTGAAATTTCGTGGGGGAATATTTATTTTTAAAAAATATATTGACAAAAGAAAAATAAAATGATAAAGTTTAAACAAATTAAAAATAAAAAGGAGAAATAAAAAAATGAATGAAAAAGAAAATATGTTAGATAAATTTGAATTTTCAAATCATATTTGTGTTAAAAGAACAAAAAATGTTGTTGAAATATTAGAAGTAATATTAAATGAATTTGTAACTCCAGTAGGAGTGTTAAGTAACACGTTCAAAAGTAGTTTTAATGATATTAAAATAAGCCTAGAACAAAATGGAGATATAATTATATCTGGTTTGGAAAATAAATCAGATTTAAGAGAGCCATTTTTAGAATTAGATGGAAATAATAAAGAAGTAGATATGAATATTTTTCAGAACCTAAAATACGATTTTTTAGTTGAATATACTACAGAAAATAAACAATTGTTTCACTATATGACATTAGAAGAATTATTTCAAACTGATGATGCAAAAAATATTTTAACAATATATGACGTTGGGATTGTTAGTGACTTAACATTATTAGGATGGAGAGTGTAAGATATGACAATAGGACAATTAATTGATTACATGATGGAAAATGAATTAGAAAAAGAGATAAACTTTTCTGAATATAGAATATTTGGGAAGCATGATTTTGGAAAATATGTTTTAGTAATTGAATATACTCCATTATTCCATAGGATTGTAATAACAAAAACAATATGGAAAGCATATAGTAGATTGGAGATTGATTAAAAATGAATAGTTTTGAGAAGAGGATTTTAGAGAATCAAGAGAAACTTCCTCTTGACAAGAATATTTATGCCGAGTTATGGTATATAGTAAGACATAAAGAAACAAATAAAAAATATGAAAGTCCTGTTTGTGTCGTTACTATAAGAGATGTCGAGGATTGGTGCATTGAACATGGTTATAATTTGCAAGAGATACATCTATTAAATTATGCTACCGTAATTGAATATTGATTTTACCCGAAAAATAAAACAGTTTTTATATAAATAGACCGGGCTTAATTTTACCGATTATTTATAAACGTTTTTGTTTTTAAGGGGAGGGGTTTGTTAATTTTACCGAATATTTTAAAGTCATTTTCTATATCATAGGGGGGCGTTTGATATTTTTACCGACTTATTATATTGAGTTCTAAAATAGAGGGAGGGGGTTGTTGAATTTTAACAAAATTAATAATTCTTTAACAATTCCTTAACAATTGATTTTTACCCTAAAAACAAAATGGCTCTACGACAGGGCTCAAGGGGTGTTTTTTACACAATAAAAGTTATATTTTATTAAATCAGTGGTTGACAAGTATAAAGTCCATATGCTATAATGATATTACAAACTTAACGGAGGTAATTATTATGAAATACACAGGAGTTGAGAATTAATGGCATTTACTTCTCAACAAAATTTTACAGCCAATCTTGATGGCACTAACGCCATTGAACTGAATAAAATAATGGATAGAAGTTTAAATAATTATGATGAACGCCTCGAATGTATTAATGATACATTGGAGAATACAAAATTTTTTGACACATATTTTTCTGACTACTATAATCCTGTAGCGTCACAAAGTGATTATTTATCTATTGATAATAATGTATGTAAAGTGCTAGAAAATTATGCTTCATACTTATTAAACGCAGAGGATATACGAAAAGAAGAGAAAACTCAATATAGATTCTATTATGATGAAGACGCATTTAGAAAAGCTGTTCAAAAAGAAAAATTATATCAAGACCAAGAACCAGAAGTTATAGATTTTCTATTAGCAAGTCAAGGTAATTATAAAAAAAGTAAAGACCAAAAAATTACAGCTAAAGACTTGAAAAGAGGGGATTGGTTAGGTAGTATTCTTAGAGATTATAATTCATATCTTGATTTTTTAAAACATAGATCTCCAGAAGGTCAAAAATTTAAGGTAGATAGGATTAAAGGAGAAGTTCAAAAAGATATGATCTTAGTTAAAGATAGTCTTATGAAGATTCATGGCTATTCTTTAAGGTATTTTAGTGAATCAACAGAGCCAAATTTAGAAGTAATTGATTTTGCAAATTATAATCATCTAAAGGGGTATTCATTAGACTATAGCAACCCTCATTATAATAGAGTGGATGGTTTATTAAGGTTTAAATTCAATGGAGATTTTCAAAATGACTTCCAATGTATATTATATGATTTAGATAGTCTTATAGCACGTACTGAAATGACAGAACGTGAAAGAGAATGTTTAAATTATTACAGAAACGGGTTGACAAACGTATCTATAGCTGATATAATAGCAGTTGACGAAAAATCAATCAGACGTTCTATCGAGGCAGCGATTAAGAAAGTCAATCATAAAGCTATGGAGTTGAGATGGAGATGAATGGATAGTTTAATTTTAAAACTTAATATTATGTTTATTATTATTTTAATTTCAATTATATTTTATTTATGACAAAATACTGAAAATTTAAAAGGAGAGTTCTAATTATGGAAAATAAATTATATATGTTGAGTGCCAAATCATGCACTAGATGCCCTGTGGTAAAGGCACAATTAGCAGAGAAAGATGTAGAAGTTGAATATGTTGATGTAGAAGAAGACCCAACATTGGCAGTACAACATGGGCTTATGCAAGTTCCTTCTATTATTGATAATCGTTTAGAAGACAGTAAGCACGTTTATACAGGTCAAACTGAATGTTTACAGTTTGTAAACAGTTTATAGTTTTTTAAATAAGGGGGGGTTGACGCACCCCTTACTTATATGGTAAATTAGTTAAGTAATAAAATTTATAATAAAGGAGAAATTATTCATGGCAGAAACTACTTTAAAACCATTATTAAACGAGGCAACAGTCATTGGTAGACTGAAAGAAGTTAATTTAGAGTTGGGAGAAACTCAAAATGGTAAGGAAAATATCAAAGGTAATGTTATTGTATTAGTAAAAGAGAAGGACAAAAAAACAGGAGAAATTAGAGAGCATGACATTAGAGTTCGTGTTTATTCTAATAAATATAAAAAAGATGGTAAAGAAAACGGTTTATATAAAGGATATGAAAAAGTTCTTAATGAATATAAATCAATTGCAGAAACAGGAGATAAAGATGAAGCCGATTTAGTTAGAGTTAATGGCTCGATTGAACTTAATGAATATATCGGTCAAGATGGTGTGACACATAGACACAATAACATTAGTGGTAAATTCTTCCACAGAATTACACCAGATAAAGTTAAAAAAGAACGTGGACCTATTGCTAAAGTTAAGGTTCAAGGAGTTGTGACAGGTATTAAAGATATTACAGGGGAAGATGGATTACCTACTGGAGAAAAGTGTTTAGAGTTCTACAATGTAGATTTCTATGGTAAATTACAAGAAAATGCAAAACCAATCATTCCTATTGAAGCAATTATTCCAGAAGATATTGCTGAAAAGTTTGAAGAGTTATATGATGTAGGAGATACAGGTCAATTCACATTGAAAGTAAACAACTATGCCGAAGAAGCTGATGAAGAAGAACTACAAGAAGAAGTAGATGGCTTTGGAGACACAGAGGACTTAGTTGATGTTAAGACAAGATTTGTAAATAATCTTGAAGTAGTAGGTGGCTCTTTACCATTCGACAATGGAAGAGAATATGACGAAGAACAAATCGAAGAGGCAAAACAATGGCGTAAAAAAGCGTTAGATGATTTAGAAGATGGTTATACACCTACTGCCACTCCTAAAGATGACAATGCCTTTGGAGAAGGAAGTAAGGAAGATACTTCTAAAGATAAATCTGATGATGTTTCAGATGAAGATATTGATGATTTAGACTTTTAATATAGGGGGCTGTGCCCTCTTCATTGTTTAACTTTTGACAAACAAAAAATGGAGGAATTTATATTATGCAATTTTTAGATGAGATTATTGAACAAATTGATGAAACTTCTGATAAAGTGTTACAACAAGCAATTAAAGAGACGGATAATGGAACATACAAAGAAATTAAAGATAGACTTTCTAATTACAATGAAGAAATCTTTGGAGAGCAAGACATGACAAAACCTAAAGATATTTCTACAATTACTAATAGTGAACAAATTACAGCTCATATTGTAAATGATGCTATCGCTAAGTTGGATAAGAAAGCTCAAGAAGTAAGACCTTTTGATGGATTTGTTGAAGAATCAGAGCCTACAGAACCCGACCATGATTTACCTAAAGGGAAAGAAGAGGTAGAATCCCCCGAAGATAGTTTAGAATCTGATACAGATGATGTAGAAGATCATTCTGAATATGAAAAAGGAGAAATTTAATTATGAAATTTATATATGATTCTATAGAAGATTTTCTTTTTAAGAAGGTAGAAGAAGAAACAGAAAAAATCATTAAGTCATTAAAGAATTATGGTTTAATTATGGATGATATAAGAAAAGCAAAAGACAGAGCATTTGAAGAAGGCAATATGTTGTTAGTAGAGTTTTATGATGAAGTGGAGAAAGAAGTTAAATTAAAAGCAAGAGAATTAAATTTTGAGTAAGGAGAAATGAATATTATATCTAAAAATAAAAAAGATAAGTTAAGAATAGCAAAAACTTTAACAAACATGAAATATAGATGCAATAACCCAAACTATCATGCTTATCATAGGTATGGTGGTAGAGGAATTAAAGTATGTAAAGAGTGGGTGGAAAATCCTAAATCTTTTATAGAATGGTCTTTAAATAATGGGTATGATAATAAAAAATCAATAGATAGAATAGATGTTAATAAAGGATATTTTCCAGATAACTGTAGATGGGTAGACATGAAAACGCAACAAAACAATAGAGGAAATAACGTTGTTTTATTTTATGAGGGAGAATATCATACTATGAGTGAGTGGTCGAAAATTCTTGAAATTGATTATGCGACAATTAAAGGTAGATACTATAAGGGGTGGGAAGTTTCAGAGATTTTAGGAAGAGACAAGAACAGTCATAGAGCATTATTGACCTTATACGGAGAAACTAAGTATCTTACCGATTGGTCTAAAGAATTAAATATAGAAATATCTACTTTGAGGCATAGGGTAAAAAATGGCTTTTCTGATGAAGAGATAATAAATGGGATAAGAAGCAAACCAAAGTCAACAAAACCTAAAATAAAATTAAAATATAATGGCAAAGAGCAATCTCTACTGGAATGGTCTAAGGAATTAGGTGTTAATAGAGGGACATTATATGGCAGGTATCATAGGGGATGGACAAATGAAGAAATACTATATGGCAAAGGGTTATCATCTGATGACAAAAGAATATATTTAGAATACAACAACAAGAGATTGTCATTAAAAGATTGGGGCAAAATTGTTGACTTACATCCAGATACGTTAAGAAAAAGAATGAAAAAAGGTTGGAGTGTTGAACAAATTCTTTATGGAAAAGATGATAAATAATATGGACAAAAAATGACATTATAGAGATGAAAGTTAATATTGAGTTTTTAATAATAAAAAAATAAATAAATATTTAAAATATTATATTAAAAGGAGAAATTATTTATGGCAAAAATTACATTAGATGATTTAGTAAACATTGAACCAATTAAAGTTAGCACAGATGCAAAATCTGCTAGTATTATGATATTAGGGGCTGTAAAAAGCGGTAAGTCAACATTTATCCATGAATTATATGGAGACAAAGTTCTATTTATCGCAACTGAACGCCGCCATAACTTTTTAGCAGGGGCAAAAGTTATCAATATTTCTAGTTATGCTGAATATTTAAAAGTTATGAAGTTAATTAGAGACCCAAAAGTTCAGGAACAATATGATGCTGTGGTAGTTGACACGTTTACACGTTTACAAGAATGGGCAGAGAATTATACTTTAGCTAAACTAGGTGTAGAAGAATTAGGAGATGTTCCGTATGGTGGTGGACATGCTGCTTTCAATAAAGAAATGGCTAAAGCAGTAGAACTTATAGAACAATCAGGTTTAGTACCTCACTTTATTGTTCATACAAAAACACAAACTAAACAAGTTCCTAAAGCAGAAATGCCAGAAGATGAAATTACAGATAACATGACTGTTACTACTGATAAGAAAACAAAACAACAAGTGTATGAATTTAATAAAGAAGTTCCAGACCTTAAAAATGCGACATTTAATGCTTTAAATCGTGTATGTGACAACATTCTTTTCTTTGATGTTCTTGTTGATGATAATGGGAATGAAGAAAGACGTATTTATTACAGAGATAGCGTCTCACATACAGCAGGAAGTTCTTTAAAATTTATGCCAGAATGGACTTCGCTTTCGGCTAAATCATATTTAGATGCTTTTAAAGAAGCAGTTGAAAAAGAAGGAAAAGAAAACACGACAGACCAACCTAAACAAAAACCTACAGATAACGAAAACTCTTACGACTTTGATAGCATTATGAAAGAGATTGCTGAACTTGGTAAACAACTTCAAAAAGATGGTAAAGCAGATGAACGTCAAAAAGTCATTGAAGAAGTGTTAGGTAAAGGTCGTAAAGTCAAAGATTTAGATGAATCACAAGCTGAAATTGCATCAGTATTAGTAGACAAATTAAAAGAGATTGCCTAAGGGCTTTCTCTTTATACCATATAGGGAGTAGATATTATGGTGTCATATAATAAACAGTTTTATAAAGATAAAGCATTTAAGTATGCTGATGATGAGATTATTGAAGAAATTGAGACATATATGAGTGATGAACATTCATATGGTGTTATCCCAAGAAGTAGTACAGAACGTAGAACAGGAAAAACATCAGCTATGGTGTTTCTATCATTGCTTTATGATATTCCTTTAGTAGTTCATACAGATTACAACAAACTACTCATTAAAAAGAAATATCCTATTGTTAATGTTTATACTCAAGATGAGTGTAAGAGAGGAGATTTTGATAAGTCGATTTTAGATGAAGTTAAATTGATGGATAATTGTAAGTATCAATATGGTATTTATAGAGATGAATAAATTAAAAAACAAATAAAGAAAGGATTTTTATTTTTATGTTTAAGAAATTATTAGCACCAATTATTGTAACAGGAGCATTATTAACAGGAGCTCAAGCAAATGCAAGTGAAGTAGACTTTGGAGAGTTAGCAAATAAGGCACAAAACAATACTGTAGATATTAATACTAAACCTTTACATCAAGGTGCTTATGACTATAATTTCACGAGAGATGGTATTAATTATCATTTCTATAGTGATGGAGTTCATTTTGGATATAAATGGCATGACACTCGATTAGAAAGTCCATACCAAGACCATTTAACACCATCACAAAAAATTGATAAACAGCAAGAATTATTTAATCAAAACCAACAATATGAACAAAATAAAAATAATACAGAATATATTCCAACAAAAGAAAAAGTAAACAACGATTATGTAGCACAACGATTTGAACAAAACAAACAAGAAAAACCAAATAAACAACCTACAGTAAAATTATCTAACGGTAATACAGCAGGTAATGTAGGAACGCAGGCTGCACAAGAAATGGCAGATCGTACAGGAGTTCCAGTATCAACTTGGGAACATATTATCGCTAAAGAATCAAATGGAGATCCAAATGCTCACAATCCTAGTGGAGCTGATGGTCTGTTTCAAACAATGCCTGTGCATGGAAGTACATCAAGTGTTCAAGCTCAAATTGATGCAGCAGAATTAGCATATAATCGTCAAGGTTTAAGTGCTTGGGGATTCTAATTTAAAGATAGGCTAGAGTTTTTCTCTAGTCTTTTTTAATATAATTGTTGACTTTAATTTATACATATGTTAGTATTGAATTATAGAAATAAGGAGGAAAAATAAAAATGAATAGAAAAGGGTTAATTTCAGAGATTCTAAATGAACAAGTAAAGGTTATGGAGTTATTACAGAAATATGACAGCACCATTAATGTAAATAATTATCAAGAAAAGACAACACAAGAGTTATTAGATAGTATGACAGATGAGGATAAGTTTTTAATAGAACAAGCTAGTGATCGTTCAAAAAAATTAATGACATTATATAAGGAGAAATTAAATAATGACAAAAATTAAAGTAGAAGAAATTATACCTCAAGGGGAATATATTAAAAGACTAATTGATGAACAGGGTGTAGATAATTTATTTGCTGAACAAATAACTTATTTAGATGATAGAACTGTTATGAAATTAGTTAATTTAGACACAAAAGATAAAATAGATTACACAAATGACGGAAAACATTTTGTCCTACAAAGTGAAATAGAAATTGATGAAGATACTAAATTGAAAAATATTATTGTAAAATTTGTTGACTCATATTCTCTTACAACATTTATAAAACATTATAATAATATAAGTATTTCACATATTGTAAATAATACAATAGGACCAAAAGAAATTCATTATTTAGATGAAAGACTTCAAACTCATTTGATTTGGAAAGATGGAGAAATGGTTTAAAAGAATAATTTTATAGGAGAGGCTGTTATGATTTATAAATTTAGGGCATGGGATAAGGATAATAAGTATATGGAATATACTGATAAAAATTTAGTAGTTTGCTTTAGTAATGAAGGAGTTGATGTAGTAGACCATACTACATTTAGCCACTCATGTACATCAATGCAAAATTATGAGCTTATGATGCCAACAGGGTTAAAAGACAAAAATGGTGTTGAGATTTATGTAGGAGATATTATAAGAGGCTCATATAACACAAATATTATTGGTTATGACATTGTAACAATAGAAGTTAAAGAAGATTTACTTAAAGGGTTTGAGTTAGAACAGTTTGATTTGAATAATACAGAAGTTCTTGGGAATATTTATGAGAATCCAGAGTTATTGAGGGAGATTAAATGAATAATTTAAAATTTAGAGCGTGGAGTAAAGCAAGAGAAGAAATGATTAATGATTGTGATTTAGCTATAACATCAAACGGTAGTATATTAGCTGGCGACTTAGATTATATGGGCAATAGTAGCATGTGTCCTGATGTTACAGATAACGTAGTCATAATGATGTCAACAGGATTGAAAGACATTCTAGGAAATGATATTTATGAAGGAGATATTGTCAAAGTATTAGTAAAAGATGAAGACCCTAAAATAATGGAAGATAAAATATATACTGGGATTATAGTTTATGAACAAGGAGTGTTTGACGTTAAAACATTTGATGATACACGTTTAGGAATTATTCCTCAAATGTATATGTCAGATGTTGATTGTGTATTTAGAGTGTTAGGAAACATATATGAAAATAAAGAACTATTGGAGGATAAATAAATGGAAAATTATAGACAAATGTGGATGAGTTTAAGAAATGATTTATTTATGAGAATTAGAGAATATAAACAAGCTGATAATATTGCTGGTTTAGATGATTATGCTTTAACTGAATTAGACGCATGGGAAGGTATTATGCAAGAAATCGAAGGGCTTGAAAGACAGCTAGAAGAAAATAATCAAAATAAAGAAGATAAATCTATTAATGACACGAACACAGGAAAATCAGAGGCATTTGATAAAATTTTAGATATTAATATAGATAGAGATGAACTTCTTAGTGAAGAATATATTAAGAAAGTAAATGATGTTATCCAAGAATGGATTTCTAGTTAGTGTTAAAAAACAATTTATTGGAGCGTGACGATATTGAAGAAATATAGAGTGATGTTTGAAACATTTATTCATCCAGCCTTTTTCTTTCATCCATGTTATATAGTTGAAGCAAATAACGTTGAAGAAGCTAAAGAGAAAGCACAAGAGGCATTTAACAGCCATCCAAACAATGTGAAGCTACAAAGAGAAATTGTAGAAGTTAAGGAACTAAAGGAGAATAATGATGAACATTAAGTCACAATTATATACTTTTAAAGCAAAATGTGTTAGAGTTATAGATGGAGATACGATTGAGATAGACCTTGATTTAGGATTTAGAATGAAGAAAGAAAAAGAAAAGGTAAGATTACTCAACGTTGACACTCCAGAAAGAAGACAAAAGAATTATGAAGAAGCAAAGCAGTTTACAATTGATTGTGTTGAAGGTAAAGATATTTATGTACAAACATATAAAAATGATAATTTTAGTAGATTTTTAGCTAATGTATATTATGAAACTGGCAATGAGGTACGCTGTTTAAATGATGACTTAAAGAATAGAGGATTAATTAAAGAAGATTCTCAATGGAATAAATTCGGAGAAGAAAGAGACGATATATTTTAAGGAGAAGATGTTATGAAAAAGTTAAAAAGTGTTATCTTAACATTTGAAAATTGCGATACTATGAAAATAAATGCAGATTATATTAGGGGGCTTACGATTAATGGTATTACAGAATCTATTGGACAGATTAATTATTATGAAAAAGATATAGAAACTCATAAAAGTGCAAAAGAGGTTTATTTTATCATAAAAGAATCAACAAAATTAAAGTATAATCCTTTTAATTTTGAAGACGAGGAAGTAATTTTTAATAGACTTACTGAATTTGAAGATATTACACATATCACATTAGATTATTTTAATGAACAAAAACAAACATTTCTAGTACCTTATGAAGAAGTAGGCAATGGGAACAATGATTATCAGCTCACAGAATATGTACGAGGCTTTGATGAGTTGATTATTGGTATTGAAAAGTAAGGAGATATTATTATGAAAAAGTTAGGTTATAAAGTATATTTTTCATTACAAAAAGTTTGGGATTATATTAAAATAAAATTACATCCTTACAGATATTATATACTTGTAATTGATATTTTATTGATTTTAGCACTCCCTTTTGCTATAGTTCATGGATGGGGTAAATAAAGGAGGAATTATTTATGGCAAATATTTGGAAAAATATTATTTATGATAATTTAGACAATGAAGAATTAAAAGCTCTTGAGGAAATGGATAGAGGTTTAGTAGAAAATGAAAATGAGCTTACTTCGGTTATTGAAGTACGCAATAACAATAATATATTTAAAGCAGAGAGAAGTGAAGACAAATTATTCTTCACTATAGAATCTGGATATATAAATAGTAAAGATGTGGTTTATAATAATGCAGAACCAAAAGTAGACTATACAGAATTTGAAAGAATTTGTTTAATATTTGATGACCTAGAATACGTTAGAAAGATTAAAAATATTTTAGATGATATGATTGAAGTAGCAGAAAAAGAAGGCTTTAGATAAAGTTAAAAAAGGTAGGTGTCACGAAGCCCGTCATGACAGGCTTTTAAAAATGAAAATACTAGCTAAAATAACGGTTTTATTCGGTGTTATTTATACACTATACTTGACATTAAAGAATGTAATTGTTAAGATGGAATCAGAGGATGACATTGATGCACCTTTAGATTATGTAGAGGAGTAGATGAAAAATGGAAGATAGATTAGAAAAGTCAGAATATATATTAACATTACTATTAAAAGATAGGTATGTGGGAGATCTAACTGATGAAGAAGAGGAAGAGCTTCATAAATATTTCGTATGGGGTATTGAATAATGAATGATGATAAACTAGATATTTTTATTATAATTTGGCTTTTATCTTTAATAGTATTATCAGTTTTGCGTTTGTATTATTAATTAAAAAGGATGGATAAAAATGGTTAAAATTAAAAGGAAAGTTGAAATGACATTACCAGAATTGATTGAGTGGGGATTTAAAAATAATGTTAAAGATAGAGGGTTTTCGTGTAATCAAGCAACTTATAGACCAGTAGTGTTTGATTCAATTGGTTGGATAGATTTTATTGATGATTATTGTTATCCACCGGGAGATACCTACACAGTAGAAGTTGAAGAAGAAATTACGGAAGAAACAGTATTTAAACGCTTTTATGAATATACAAAAGGACAAAGTTTCATGATATATGAAAATACATCTATTTCAAAAATAAAAGATGAAGTTAGCAAGGAATTTTGGATGAAAGACGGAAATACAATGACACTTATTTGGAAAGATGGAGAGTTAGTATAATGGCAAAGAAAAATCTAGCACAACGAACCTATGACAATACACTTAAAGCAAAACGTTGGTTTCAAGGCACGAGAAACGACCATAACACAGGCAAAGCATTGAAGAAAAATATAGATGAATTATTAAAAACATCTAAAGATGATATTAAACATGCTTCTGAAAAAGGTCGTTTTAGTTGCATGATTTATTATAAACAATTTAAGTATAAAGAAGAAGTAGAGGGATATAATAAGAATGAAATTTTAGCAGTTCTTAAAGAGTTGGACAAAGAGGGTTTTCATACTATATATGAAGATTCTCAAGATGGTGTAATGGCGACTGTTAGATGGGATAAAGAATAATAGGAGGAAATTTATTATGGATTCAGAATTGATTAAAGAGAAAATTGATAGTTTACAAGATATGAGTGTAGAAGAAGTAGAAATTAATTATGATACTTACTTTTTAACAGTAGAGACAATAGGTCCTTCAAATTTAATTTCTGGTTATAGTATAAAATACAAAGATGTTCCTATTGGTCTTGAGTACACTATAAGTAAACTACTAGAAACATTAGAACGTTATGAGTTTTATCCTAAGAGTTATTTTGAAGAAGTTCTTTATAAGAAAGAAGAGTATTCTAAAAAAGTTAATTTTATCAGAAAAATAAATAATGATATAGAAAAAGTGAGAAAAGAAATTTTTGATTTGAATATGGAAATAGAACATTATAAAAAAATAAATGGAATTGAAGAGGACAAACATTATAAAATAACATTCTTTCGTATTGAGGATGAAGTAAATAAAGTCAAAGGTAATCATAGTGATTTATTAAATAAGGAGAATGATGAGTAATGTCACAAAATAAGAGACCACAATTTTCAGTATATGCAGTAACAGATGTTTATGGTAACTATATGGGGGCAGTATCTACAGAAGGTCTTAAAGATAAAGTAATTGAAGAGAATGAGGATCTAAAAGGATTTGTAGAGATTAAAGTAAATGATAATTTAGATGAATGGCTAGACTAAATTTATTTAAAAGGGTGGTTGACATAGACTGCCCTTTTATGATATAATGGTTTAATAGGAGGAATGAGTATGGAATTAATCTATTACTCCAAGTCCAATAATACTAAAAGATTTGTAGATAGTTTAGAATTAGACTTAGAGAAACATAGTATTGATTCAGAGCCTAAAGGTAAATATATTTTATTTACCCCTACTTATAATTTTGGACAAATACCAGATAAAGTACAAGAATTTTTAGATAAGTATTCTGATGGTATGGTGGGAGTTATATCTTTTGGTAATAGAAATTGGGGTTCTTTGTTCGCTGTATCTGGCAATAAAATATCAGACTTATATAACGTACCTTTATTATATAAGCTAGAACTTTCAGGGACTCAAATTGACAAAGAAAATGTAGAGAATATATTAAGAAAGGGAGATTATATTGGTTAAAGAAAAAAGCCATGTAGAGTTAAATAATGAGGTATTATCTCCTCAAGGACAATTACAAATTGATAAGGATAAAGAAGCTGTAAAAAAATATTTTGTTGATTACGTCAATATGAATATGGTATGGTTTCATGATTTAAAAGAAAAAATTAAATATTTATTAGACAATAGATATTATAGTCAAGAATTATTTAATAAGTATAAATTTTCAGAAGTTAAAAAAGTATTTAAGCGTGCTTATAGTTATAAGTTCAGATTCCCTTCTTATATGTCAGCTAAAAAGTTCTATGATTCATATGCTTTAAAAACACATGATAATAAACATTTCTTAGAACGATATGAAGATAGATTGTCTGTAGTCTCTCTGTTCTTTGGTAATGGAGACGTAGATGAAGCACTTAAATATATTGATTTATTGATGTCACAACAATATCAACCAGCAACACCTACAATGCTTAATGCAGGGTTGTTTAAAGCAGGAGAAATGGTATCATGTTTCTTGATTGAAACTGGAGATTCATTAAATGATATTAATATGATGAATAGTACAGCTCGTCAATTAAGTAAACTGGGCGGCGGCATATCAATTAATTTAACTAAGACACGAGCTAAGAATGAGGATTTAATGGGTAATGAAAATAAAACAATGGGCGTTGTTCCTATTATGAGAAACTTAGACCAATCACAAAGACATATTAATCAAGGTGGTAAACGTCAAGGTAGCTTTGCTACTTATTTAAACGTATTCCATGCCGATATTTATGATTTCTTAGACACTAAAAAAATTAGTGCTGACGAAGATTTTCGTGTAAAAACATTATCTATTGGAGTAGTTATTCCAGACAAATTTATCGAGTTAGCTAGAGATAACAAACCTATGTATTTATTCTACCCTAAAAACTTATGGGATAATTATGGTATAACTATTGATGAAATTGATATGGATGAATGGTACGACAAATTAATTAATGATCCAGAGATTAGAAAACAAAAGATTGATCCTAGAGACTTATTAGAACAGATTTCGATTACTCAAATTGAAAGTGGCTATCCTTATATCATGTTCGAGGATAACGTGAATAAAGACCATGCTTTAAACAATTTAGGCAAAGTTAAGTTCTCAAACTTATGTAGTGAAATTTTACAATATAGTGAAGTATCACAATATACAGACTATGACGAAGAGGATATTATCGGTCAGGATATTTCATGCAATCTAGGTTCGCTTAACATTGGTAATGTTATGAATAACAAAGACTTTGAAAACACAGTACGTTATTCTATTAAAGCACTTACAAGAGTGTCTGATGAAACTGATATTCGTAATGCTCCAGCAGTTAAAAAAGCAAATGATGAAATGCACTCTGTAGGATTAGGTGCTTTAGGATTACATGGTTATCTAGCTCAAAATGGTATTATGTATGAATCACAAGAAGCTATTGAGTTTGTTGATGCTTTCTTTAGAACGGTAAATTATTGGACTATTATGGAATCAACTGATATTGCAAAAGAACGTTCAACTACATTTAAAGGCTTTGAGGGTTCAGACTATCAAACAGGAAAATACTTTGAACGCTATGATGAGGAATTTGAAATTAAATCTGATAAAGTAAAAGCATTGTTTGAAGGTATTCATATTCCGACTAAAGAAGATTGGGAAGAATTGACTCAAAAAGTAAAAGAAGATGGAATGTATCATAGTTATTTAAGTGCTATTGCACCTACAGGAAGTATTTCTTATGTACAATCAGCTACAGCGTCAGTAATGCCTATTACTGATAGAGTAGAAGAACGTACTTATGGAGACAGTAGAACATTCTATCCTATGCCGGGACTAGATAATTCAACATGGTTCTACTATAAAGAGGCTTACGATATGGATATGTTTAAAGTAGTAGATTTAATTGCTACTATTCAAAAACACGTTCATCAAGGTATTAGCTTCACGTTATTTGTGAAAGATAGTATTGATACAAGACAACTATCACGTATTTATTTATACGCTCATCACAAAGGTATTAAAACATTATATTATACAAGACAAAAAGATTATTCACAAGCAGAATGTTTAAGTTGTGCAGTTTAGGAGGAATTTAATTGGTATTAACAGCAGGTAATTGGAATAGAAAAGATGATGATTATTCAGAAATGTTTATATTACAGAACTTGAAACAGTTCTGGTTGCCGGAAGAGATTAGTTTATCAAATGACACATTAACATGGAAGAAACTTACTCAAGATGAACGAGACACTTATTCAAAAGTTCTCGCAGGTCTTACATTGTTAGATTCATTACAGGGAGATGTTGGTATGCCCGACATTGCCCGTCATGTTTCTTCTCATCAAAAGAAAGCAGTATTTACATTTATGGGGGGTATGGAGACAGCAGTTCATGCTCGATCATACTCTAATATTTTCTTAACATTAGAGCCCTCAAAAAGAATCAATGAATTATTTGAATGGGTTAAAGAAAATCCTTACCTACAAAAAAAAGGTACAATCATTAAGAAATACTATGATGAGATTGTAGATGATTACACATTAGCAAAAGCTATGGCTGCATCAGTCGCTTTAGAGACATTTTTGTTTTATTCTGGTTTCTATTATCCACTTTATATGGCTGGACAAGGGAAATTAGTAGGCTCTGGAGAAATAATTAACCTTATTATACGTGATGAATCAATTCATGGTGTATATACAGGATTGAACTATCAAGAGTTGTTAAAAGGATTAACTAAAGAGCAAGTAGAAGGTTTAGAGAAGTTTACTTTAGATTTATTTGATGAATTATTAGAAAATGAAATCGGATATACAAGATATTTATACGATCAAGTAGATTTAAGTATTGATGTTATTGATTTTGTAAAATATAATGCAAATAAAGCACTAAACAATTTAGGATATGAAGCTAGATACGAACATGATAATCCAAATCCTATTGTTCTAAATGGGCTAAATGTTGGTAAAAAAACACATGACTTCTTTAGTGTTAAAGGAGATTCTTACAAGAAAGCAGTAGTAGTAGCTATTAAAGATGAAGATTTTTATTTTGATTAATTTTAATTTCCCCCTTGACTTTAAGGGGGCTTACATATATAATTAAGGTACATTAAAAATAAAGGAATGAAACAGAAATGAAAAAAGTACCTACAAAGGCAGTTATAGAACAACGAAATTCTATTGTAAACTCTTTAAATATAGACGATCATAGGGACAGCCCATCACAAGAAGTTTTAGATAAGAGGCTGATAAAAAGAAGGCACAGACAAAAAACTTTAAGAGGTCTTGAAAATAAATATGATTTCACTAATGGGAATAATAGAAAACAAGATAATGGCTATAATCTTTCTAATAAAACAAACGAACAGTTAATTAAAAAATTTAAAGACTTATTAAAATATAAAAATTTACTAGACAATTATGATGAAACACCTAAAGCAAATAAAGTACCTCTTTTCAAAAGTGAAATACAAGAAATTTATCATACTATAGAGACTGAAAAAATGAATGGACATGATATGTATAACATGATTAATGCTTTGCAGTACCAATTAAGAACACATAGAGAAGAAAAAATTGAGCGTAAAAAAGAAAATATTAAAAAGTCTTTTGATTCATTAGGTGGTATTCAATTATATTTAAAATTAAAAAGCTATTTAACTGATATTGGAGTGGATATCCATGAATTATATTAAAAGAATGTATAGCGAGATGAAGGATCTTAAAGGTACAATTGATATTCTTAAAGAACAATTAGGAATAATTAATTGTGAGTTTGAAGATATTATGATCGAAGTTAGAGAAACTGATTTTAATGTATCACAATCTATTGAAATGTATAAGAAACTTCAACAATTTTTACAAGAACGAAGATTACTTAAATCTCAAATAGAAGAGATGGAGGTACAATATGAAGTTTTAGGAGGAGATGCACAGCTAGAAAGATATAACAAGGCTCTTGACTTTAAGAAAGTAAAATGTAATCCACATTATAAAAAAGATAAGAAATATTATAGAAATAAAAAATATTATGAGAACTTTGATGAAGATATTAAAGAAGATATTTATAATTTATATCATATAGTATAGAGGAGTGAAAATAATAATGGATCAGAATGAGATGCAATATGAGACTTATAAAAAAGACAAAGAAATCAAAGAAGCAACATTAGAGATTAAAAAGAACGTAGAAAATATTAAAGACAAAGTTGATGAAGGAAATGAAAAGTTGAAAAAATATAAAGAATAGGAGAAGTGAAGTAATGAATATTAACTTAAATTTTTTAAATCATAAAAAACTTAGTGTCGGAGATATTGTAAGAGTACATGGTGTTTTAGGTATTATAGTCAAAGATATAGATGAGAATTATAATATATTATCAATGGAACAGTCTGATTCATTCCGATTAAAAAAAGGAGAACTTTGGTATGGTAAATCAGTAACTAAAAAAGAGTTAGAAGAAACTAATGCTGTAGAGTTGGTTAAAAAATCAGAAAATGTTAAAATCACTATTAAATAGAAAGGATAGATTATAATGAGTGTTAAAGTGAATGTTAAGGGAGAAGAGTTAGAATATAAAGAAGGTTGTTTAGTAAAACATAAGATAAATGATTGGTATGGTATTTTAGTTATTACAGATGAAGTTGAAGGTACTTATAATGTATTGAGAATTGATGAGAAAGCTAAAGATTGGGCATTTCTTTATTATACTAACAACAATGTAAATCTTTTAGATATTCAGATGTATTTTGAAGTAGTAGCTGATGGAAAAGGTTATGACCTTACTTTAACAGTAAAATAATTAAAAGGAGTAGTTAAGTATGACAAGTAAAGAGTTTGAGAGAAAGATTAAAGAGTTAGGTTATCAATACTATTGTGATAAAAGTGAAATAGAAGAAGGTATTATCGTGGAGTATGCTAGGACTAAAAATGGTAATACATTATTATGCACTAGTAACAATTGCACTTATGATATTGACACAGCATGGATGGATTTTATACAGTTACCTAAAGAAGAAAAAGATGAATTATTCCATGTATTCTACCAGTATATTAAAACAGATATTAGAGACAGAGGATTAAGTATTCAAAAAGAAAATAAAACAATTACAAAGTACCATTTGCATAGACAATAGTGTATATTTATATAGGAGGATAAATTATGTTTCCAACTTATTATGTTGTTAATTATGTTCATAAAGTAAATGATGTTATTCAATCTGAAAAACTTTCAAGAGTTTATGACAATATAGAAGAAGCTGAAAATGAATTAAGGCAAAACGGTTTCATTGATTTAGGAGATAGAGACTGGTATAACAGTCTCAATACTGGAGGAATATCGTGTGTAGAGGCTCATATATACACAACAACCTCTAAATATAGTGATTATATGATTGTAAGAAAGAGATAAAAGATACATTTTATAGGAGGAATTATAATGAGCAATAGTTGGGAAAAAGAAGAAGTTAATTACTGGGAAAATGAAGATTGCCCTAGAGAATATTTAGAAAAAGCATTTATGAAACTTGTATATTGGGTAGAAGGGGAAGATGTTTCTGAAGAGTATATCAAAACACTATCAGAAGCTAAGTTGAGAGAAGAAATTGGATTCTATGAATATGTAGCTGATAAATAAGGAGAGAGGAAATTATGAACAAGTTACAAGTAGTATTAATTGTATTATTGTCTATTGTTATAGTAATGGCAATTATGTTATTCCCAGCATGGTTAGTATGGGTTGTTCTAGGAGCTTTTGGTGTTCATGTATCATTTTGGGCATGTTTTGGAGCATTAATGGCAGCTTATATAATTGTTTTAATATTTAAGAATATTTAAAGGCTAGAGAAATCTAGTCTTTTTTATCTTGACAAAAGTAATATACATATGCTATAATGGAATAAAATGTAAAAGGAGATGAACACATGGCATCAAGAAAAGTAAAATGTTATGGTGTTTACTGTGAACCATATGGAATCAAGCATCCAAAAGAAGATGTTATTAAATTAGGATCACATAATTACTGTAAAGAGTGTTATGAATATGAAGTAAAAATGAGAAAAGAACGTCAAGAGTTGTATGATTTTCTTCACGAAGAATATGGCTTTACAACTCCCCTAATGAAAAAACATGCAAAAGAAATGTATGAAAAAAATGGCTGGAGCTATAAAAAAATACTGTTATTAATTAAATTTACTATTAATATCAAAAATAAAAGATATGATGAAAAATTTGGTATTACTTTATACCAGAATCATTATAGCGAATTTATCAGCTATGTTAAAGATAGAAAGAAGAGAAAAAACCAGAATAAAGGTAAAAGAAATAAGAAAGTTGTCGCAAAAATTAATCCTAGAGACTTAAATAATAACACTTATGTAAATAATAAGTTTTATAATATGGAGGAAGATGAATAATGGAAGAAAGAAATTTGTCAAATTTAAACCCTGTAAGAGCTATCTATACTGTTATAGGATCTATTTGCCAAGATACAGAGTTATTAAAGGACACAAATACTCAACTTAGACCAGAAGATTTCATGCAATCACTACACAAAATTGTATTTAAAGCTATTAATAATATTGTGTTTAATGCTAGTGGAGATAAAGTTACAAATATTACAGCAATAGATATTGACAATTATTTAAGTTCATATCCAACCCAATACAAAACTTGGAACGATCAAAATGGCTATGATTATATTCAAAATTGTTTAGAACATGCAAATAAGGAGACTTATTGGCAATCATACGATTTACTAAAAAAAATGTCTGTATTACGTGCTTATGTAACAGAAGGATTTGATGTTTCAGATTTATATGATTGGGAATCAGAGGATTACTTTGAAAGAGAAAAAGCTATTCAAGAATTAAGAGAAATGGAATTAAAAGATATATTTGAATACTTTACTTTAAAAAATCTTAGAGTTAAAGATGATTTCAATATTGAAACAGATATTAAAAACTTTAAAGCAGGTCAAAATATAACAGAGTTATTAGACAAAACAAAAGAAGGTCGTGGATATGGCTATCCTACATCATGTGGATATGAAAATAGTGCTTTTGGTGGATTGAAAAAAGGTAAATTTTTATTACGGTCAGGTTCAACTGGTTCCATGAAATCATCATTCCAAATTAGAGATATGATTGATGTTGCTGTGAACAAGATATATAAAAATGAAAAATGGATGGATAATGGCATATCAATCCCTAGTTTATTTATTTCTACAGAATTAGATGAAGAGAATTTAAACTATATGGCTTTAAGCTATTTAACAGGCATTAATCGTAATGTTATTAAATTTGGATTGTTCAACAAGCAGCAAAGAGCTTTGTTAGAAGAGGCAGGAAAGATACTAGAAGAAAGTCCTTTTTATTTAGTTCACATGCCGAATTATACTATTACAGATATGGAAGATACTATTGAACGTCATGTATTAGATTATAATGTACAATATGTTGCTTTTGATTATATTGAAAATAAAAGTTCGCTACAACGTAGTATTAATGAATTATATGGTTCTGTTCAACGTGAGGATCAAGTGTTATTATATCTGTCTGACAAGCTAAAAAATGTAGCTGAAAAATATGATATATCTATTCAATCAGCAACTCAATTAAATAGAAGTGGTGTAGGTAGAGATATGCAAATGAACACAAATGCTTTACGTGGTGGTTCAGCTATAGCTGATAAAGTAGATGTAGGAATGATTTTACACAAAGCGAAAGAAAGTGACTTAGAAAAGGTGCAAGAGATCATAGAAGATTCAGGATTTGGAAACGAACCAAACATGATGAGATTCTTATATAAAAATAGGGAAGGTATTCCAGAAGTAATATTCTTTACCTACTTAGATAAATCAACTATTAGAGAAGAATGTTTATTTGCTACTGATTATGATTATAATATTATTGAAGATATTGAGGACTTGCAGTATGAATTTATCGAAGGTAAAACAGAAAAAGACTTTGAAAGAGAAAAGAAATATTCTGAAAACGGAGTATTTGGAGATGTTGTAGACAGATCTGCTGATAATAGTGATATAGACTTCTAGGGGGGAGATAAATGGATGCTCAAATTTTAAAAGAACAATTTAGTCCTAATGATATTATAACCCTCCTAAATGAACTAGGTGCAGAACCTTATGAACAAAACGGTCAGATCATAGCAAGAACAATATGTCATCATGGAGATTCTCACAAACTCTATTATTATTCAGATACTCAAATGTTCCATTGTTACACTAATTGTGGTTCATTTGATATATTTGAATTGATTCAAAAAGAAAGTGGTCAAGATTTTTCAGAATCATTCTCATATATTAAAGATTATTTTGGTTATGAAAATAGCTTGACTGATTATAATTACAATGATATAATTGATTTAACCTTTTTTAATAAATTTAATAAGGTAATTCATTATGAACCTTTAAAAACTTTATCCGAAAAAGTTTTAAATAGATATAATGATAATTACCATATTTCATGGATAAAAGAAGGTATCATGCCTAGCACTATGAGGAAATTTAATATAAAAATGTCTATAACAGATCAACAAATTGTAATACCTCACAGAGACGAAAACGGAAATCTTGTAGGTGTAAGAGCTAGAAATTTAAATAAAGAAGTTGTCGATAAAGGCATGAAGTATGCACCTGTAAAACAAGGTACTACATTTCTTAATCATCCGACAGGAGCTACTCTTTATGGGCTATATGAGAATAAAGATAACATTGAGCTAGTAAAGAAAATAGTTCTATTTGAATCTGAGAAATCTGTACTACAATTAGATAGTTTTTATCATGGTTATGGCATAGGTGTTTGTATGTCTGGGAGCTCTTTTAGTGATAGACAATTAGATTTAATTAAGAACTTAGATATTGATGAGGTTATTATTGCAGTTGATAAAGAATATGAAAAAATCGGAGATGATTTAGAACGTTATTACGCACAAAAAGTAGAGAAGACCATAGCAAATAAGATAAAGGGGTATAAAAATGTGAGTGTTGTGTGGGATAAAAAAGGGTTATTAGAAATGAAAGATAGTCCCACAGATAAAGGTAAAGATGTATGGTTAGAATTATTTAAAAACAGAATATCATTAATTAGATAAGGAGATGTTATTATGGTTCAATTTCTGGCTACAGACGGGGCTTATCGCTCTTCAACTGATATTGGAGCTTGGGCTTTTGTAGTTGAAGGAGATGTTTCTATAGTAGATTTTGGAACAGAAGAAGGAACAACCAATCAAAAAATGGAACTAAAAGCAATTATTGAGGCTTTAAAATATGCAAAAAATAATTTTCCCAATGAAGAAATTGGTATATTATCAGATAGTGCGTATTATGTAAATGGAATGAATCAAAGATGGTTTGATAAATGGATATTAAATAGATGGTTAAATTCAAAAAATGAACCTGTAAAAAACAAAGAACTATGGCAAGAACTAATTGAATTAGATAAAGAGTTAAATGTTAAATACGTTAAAGTACGTGGACATTCAGGAGATGAACTTAATGAAATAGCTGATTTTGAAGTGAACAGAGCTATGGATCTATGGGAAGAAAAAAATATTAAATAAGGAGAGATTATATGGAGTTTGAATTGAAAGAACAGATTACAGGAAATATTATAGATGATGCTATTCTAAGAGTAGTTGATGATATAGATTATCATAGAAACCCAGATGATAGATATATGAGCAGTTTTAAACACCTACCTATACCTTTCGTTGATTCCACATATGAACTACATGAATCAATGTGTAATGATAAAAAAATTGGGATTTTAATTGATAATGACGCTGATGGATTCACAGCTTCATCATTACTATATAGATTTATAACAAATGATTTAAAATATTATAACATTGTCTATATCGTTACAGAAGGAAAAACTCATGGATTAAGTTCAAATGCTATGGAAAAAGTATATGAAAAAGGGATAGAATTTTTAATCATTCCAGATGCAGCTTCTAATGACAAGAATCAAATTGAAGAATTAATTGACAATGATATTAACGTATTGATTCTTGATCATCATGAAGTGAATATTAAAGATGTTCCTAGTGTAGTTATTAATAATCAGCTATTAGAAGATGTAAACAAAAACTTTACTGGGGTTGGAATGGTTTATGTGTTCTGTAAGATTTACTATAATAACTTTTTAAAACAAGATGTAGTGGATAAGTATTTAGACTTAGTTGCGTTAGGTCAAACAGGAGATGTTAGCGATATTTCTGATCCAGAAATTAGGTATTTAACATATACAGGTGTTAGAAATATTAATAATCCTTTCATTAAAGCTGTAATGAAACGTAAAGGCATAGAAAATCCTACAACAAGAGATTGGTCCTTTAGTATTATATCTATGATTAATGCTGTTACACGCATTGGGACATTAGAAGAGAAACACAGATTATTTGAAGCGTTAGCTGTAGATCATGATATTACTGAAACAGTAGAGGTCAGAAAGAAAAATAGAAAAACAGGAAAATTTGATAAAATTGAAGTTGAAATGACTTTCCCAGAAATTGTTGCTAAAGAATGTGAAAGTATTAAGACTAAGCAAGATAAAATTGTTAAAGAGGCGTTAGGTGCAGTAAAATATATTTACAAAAACAATGTATTAATTGGCATTTTAGATAGTGATTACCCTTCTTCAATTAATGGTTTAATCGCTATGAAATTGTCTGACAAATATAGAAAGCCTGTTATGATTGGTAGATGGATAACTGATTTTTTAAATAACTATTATTTATCTGGTTCAATTAGAGCACAAAATATTGACTTTAAGTCTATTCTTTTAAGAAGTGGCTTGTTTAATTTTGTTCAAGGTCACTCTCAAGCAGCAGGGTTTAGTATTAATGAGACTAATTTAGAAGACTTATATGAATACTTAGATAATTATAAATTTAAAACAAATAATAAATATGAGGTTGATGTTCTTACAGATAAGCCTAATGAAAGTGATATTATTCAAGTTGAATTGAATAAAGATGTATTAGGTGGAGCAATTCAATACCCTCTATTTGGCTATGAAGAAATTGAGTTTAATAAAAGATGTATTAATAAGCGTGGTAGTGTATTATCATTTTTTGATGACAATGTAACTTTTGTTCTATTTAATGCTCCAGATGGTATTAAAGAAGAGATTGATAGTCACATTGTGAATAATAAGATTACAATGAATATTGTGGGCGAACCACGCATAAATAAGTTTGGTAATAAAGAACAATCACAAATTGTAATTAAAGATTATGAGATTTTGGAAGTTGAAGAACAAGAAAACGATAATGACTGGGGAATTGATTTCTAATGGATATGCTTATAATTTTTTTAATAGCAGTTTTATTTCTTGTTATAATTATATGTATGGATATATCATTATATATAAAAACAAAAAAATATCCTAAAACAATAAATTTTAAGGATGTTGAATTTGTAGAAGAAGACAAAGAAATAGAAATAAATATGGTATCTGGACAAACTGAATTTATAGATTTTAAAACATATGAAAAAGAGTTTGAAAAATCTAAAACAAAAGGTTATATTGAGGTTAATGGTTTATTTATTAATATTGACAATATTGAATCAACTTCTTTATGTAAACATGGGGTAGCATATTATAAAGACCTTAAATTTTCATACACTATATATCGTGGAGAAGTAGAAATGTATAAAAGTATAAAAGGTAGAACAATTTTTTATACTTTGAGAAATGAAAAATTTAACAAAAGAATTGTATAAAAAGTATTGACACCATATAAGAAACATGATATTATGTATATGTAATAAAAATTAACTAACTAAAAGGAGAAATAATTATTATGAATATTATTGAACATGGAAAACAATTTGAAATTTTTGCAGATGAAATTAAAACTCACAAGGAATTACCATTACAAACTTATAGAGTTAGCTTTAGTTCAATGGGAGGATATTCATTAGTCAAAGTAGATGATTTTGATATTACTGAAAAAATTTATGGAAAAAACACAGACAAACTTGATAAGATTATGGGATCTTATAAATTATTTGAGCGTTCTATGGGAATCATTTTATCTGGAGATAAAGGAATTGGTAAGTCATTATTTACTAAATTATTGGCACAAAGAGCACTTGATGAAGGTTATCCTGTCTTAATTGTAAATCAAGAAACTCCAAACTTATCAGACTTCTTAGATAGTATCGACCAAGAGTGTTTAGTATTGTTTGATGAGTTTGAAAAAGTATTTAGTGAACAGGATAAACTATTAAGTTTATTTGATGGTTATTCAACTAAGAAAAAACTATATGCAATTACAATTAACCATGTCAACAAACTTAGTGAATTTATGATTAACAGACCGGGTAGATTCCACTACCATTTCCGTTTTGCATATCCAAATTCTCAAGAAGTTAGAGAATACTTAGAGGATAAGGTTGATAATAAATACAAAGAACAAATTGATAAAGCTGTACTGTTATCTAAGCGTATGAAATTAAATTATGACTACCTAAGAGCAATTGCTTTTGAATTAAATACAGGAGCAACTCTAAAAGACGCTTTACAAGACTTAAATATTATTAACACTAATGATGGACAATCATATATGGTAACAGCTAAAGTTAAAGGGGATAAAAGAGTATATACTGAAAGATTATACTTAAATCTACTTAACGAAAAAGAATTATTTGATGTTACTTTTAGTGCTAAACCAGATAAATCAAGTAAGGAATTTTACGATTTAGATGTGGATTCTTTAGAGTTAGATTATACAAAGCTAGAAGAATTAAATAATGAATTAATTATTAAAAATCCAGAATCTCGATCATCAGTAATTGATTATAAAACAGATTTCTTATCTGATTGGGAAACATTTGATGATGATGCACAAATTGAATATATTATTATGAAACCAATAGAAGAAAAAGATAATTATGCAATTAGAGTTTAATAGAAGGGCTTAATTGCCCTTTTATTTTAAATAAAAAGGTGGTAAATATTATTGGATAAAAAATTAAGAAAGTCAATTCATGTACAAAGTTATTTATTTTCATGGATTTTAATGGGAATAAGCTATTTAGTAGTAACTGGTATTTTCTATTTAGTTAATTTAATATTTAAAGTTGACACTAATATTTGGTTTATTGGATTCATTGGGACTTCCGTTTTATTATTTCATAAGTTAGCAGAGAAGCTCGCTGATTTAACTGTTATTGGAATGGAAAAAGAAATTAGGAAGAAAAACAACAATGGAGATGATAATAATGGATAGTGTATTTGAAGAACACATCTCAAGACAAGCAGAACAGATGAGAAAAACACCATATATGATTATTGACAAAACAGAAAAATGGATAGTAGTCGAAGATTCTTTAGAAAATATTGAAAAATTTAACAACATTATGAAAGAGTGTAACATATCTTTAGATGAGTTTAGAATCTATAAAAATGACTTTGATACATTTATGAAAATATTAGAAGGTATAGATCTAAGGAATCTCCTCAATCAAGAAAGAAAAAGACAAGCAGAATTAGAAAATCCTACTGTAGAATTAGACATCAATAGCAAAGATGAATTAATCAACTATATGTTGGAAGAAATATATGATTTGAGAAAGAGTTTAATTTATGAATTTTCTACTGACACAGAGTTAGATGAAGTTAGGTTAGATGCAAGATATACAAAACTACTAGAATTAGCAGAAAAATATTTAAGATAAATATTATTTAAACAACAAAAAGAAGGTGGTAGTAGTGAGGGTTCTCACGCTAGACTACTCTTACTCAAAAACAGGAATCTGTGTATCAGAAATAAGAGATGGTAAAATCTATGTTTTATTTTCTAAATTAGTAGTTTCTAACAAAGAATTAGAGCCTATTGAGAGAATAGACAGGCATATAAGCGACATAAAAGAAATTATAGACAAGTATAAGCCAAATGTGATATGTAAAGAGGAGCCTTTTGTAGGAAGAGCAGCTACAGCTAAGTATGTATTGTATGCACATGCTGTTTTAGAATATATACTCTATACGGAAAACAAGGAAATACAAGATATACACAATGCTACTTTAAAAGCATATTGTAGGAAGTATCTAATTGATAAATATTTTTATACTAAAGAAGAATTAAAACAGTTTAATAAAAAAGAAATAGTAGCTGAATTTTTAAAAGCCTATTTTTCAAGTGATATGAAGGAAATTTATACTGAAAGAGGCAAATTATTGGATGACGTTTCAGATGCAATAGCTCTTTCTGTATATTATAAGGAGAAGATGTTATGAAGATTAAAAAACAAAAACAACTAAACTTACCCCAATTAATTGAGTGGGCTTGGAGATATGGATTAAAAGATATAACATTTTATTCTATTAATAATGATAGAGGAGTAGATTATGAGGTATCTTTCAACGCTGACGGTAGTTTTTATTCAAATGATGATATTAGCCATGAAATTATTTTTACTGTAGAAATTGAAGAAGAAATTACGGAAAATGCGATTCAAGAAATAAAACAAAGCAATAAATAAGGATGGTATGTAACTATGGCAAAAACGTTTAAAGAATTAGAATACAAACTTCAAGATTATCCAAATGTAAAATACAATATGTTAGAACATACTGTATTTAATGATTTCTTATCGAAAGCTACTGATGAACAACTTAAATTTTGTGAAGACTTCTTTAATGATGAAGTAGAAATTTTATTTAACGAAAGCCCTGCCGGCTCTGGTAAGACTATGTGTAGCGTTGCTTGTGCTTATGCAGAATGGCTAAACAATGATAAAAAAATGGTATTCATTATTTCTCCAGTATCAGAAGATTTAGGTTCAAGACCGGGCAATCAGTCTGAAAAAGAGATGGCTTACTTTATGGGATTACATGATGCTATTACTGAATTAGATATGCTCCCTGAACAAGTTATTACACAAATGTTACAAATGCAAGAAAGTTATTCAGAAGACAGTCTTAATGATTGTTGGGTATCTCAAATCTCACATTTATTCTTACGTGGTGGAAATCTAAAAAATGTTACAGTAATTATTAATGAGGCTCAAAATTTTAAACGAGGAGAATTGAAAAAAGTATTAACACGTTTACATTCTAATTCTAAGTGTATTGTAGAAGGAAATTATCGTCAAATTGATTTAAGACAAAAGGAAAAGTCTGGATTTGAACCTTATATAAATTATTTCAAAGAGAATAACTATCAAGGTGCAGTATATCATCACTTTACGCAAAACTTTAGAAGTAGATTGGCACAATTTGCTGATGATTATAATTGGAAGTAAAAAAGTATTGACACTCTTTAGTTAGAGTGTTATACTTTATATATAATCAGTAAAGGAGATGTATAACATTGAATAAATTAGCACCTAGTGATGTTAAAGAGATTTATACAAGTACCGATTCACAAAAGAATCTATCAAAGAAATATGGCGTTTCAATCTGTATGATTAGTAAGATTTTGAATGGGCATATTCACAAACAACATACAGCAAAACTTGAAAAACCAAATAGAAAGCATTATATGATGGAAGGTTACTTGTCTAATGAAGAAGTAAAAAACATTTATATGTCAAATGATAGTGTCAAAAGTTTAGCAGAAAAGTATAATGTAAATACTGTAACTATCTACCGTATTCAGCATGATATTAATTATACAGATGTAACTAAGGATTTAGATAGAACTCATAAAAAATACAAACGTATTGACAGATTAGACATAATTGATATATACTTAGATGAGCGTTCAGTAAAAGAAATATCTAAAGAGTATGGTATTAAACCAGAGAATATTAGTAATATTAAAAATAAGAAAACTTATAGAAATATCACAAAAGAATTAGACTTATATTAGAGTAAAAAGGAGAAATAATAATATGAAATTTATTGATTTATTTAGTGGGATTGGTGGATTTAGATCAGCTTTAGAAAAAAATGGACATAAGTGTATTGCCTATTCAGAAATTGATAAATATGCTAAAAAATCTTATCAAGCCATTTACGATACAGAGAATGAAATTGATTTAGGAGATATTACTCAAATTAGTCAAGAGTATTTATCTAAATTCAAAGAAGAGAATGATATAGTTGTTGGAGGATCTCCATGTCAATCATTTAGTATGGCGGGTGGTAGAAGAGGTTTTGAAGATACACGAGGAACTTTATTCTTCGAGTATGCAAAAGTAGTAAAAGAAACACAACCTAAGTTATTTCTATATGAGAATGTTAAAGGTATGTTAAGTCATGATAAAGGTAATACCATTAGAACAGTATTATCAACATTTGATGAACTAGGATATTATATTGACTTTAATATTTTTAACTCAAAATTTTATGATGTACCACAAAATCGTGAACGTATTTACATTGTTGGAATTAGAAAAGATTTGATTAAAAATCCTATTTCACAAGAGGAAAGTAAAGGTAAGAAAAAATTTGATGAAATTCATAATTGGGCTGTTGAGAATATCAACTATAAAAAAATATTACCACCTTTAAAAGATAATGTATCTAAACGATTAATTGATATACTGGAGGGATCAGTAGATGAGAAATTTTTCTTATCAGAGGATAAAGTTAGCCAATTAACTTTAAATGAAGATTTAAGTGGAAAATTAAATCATTACAATTATAATGAACTTGATAGAGTACACAGTATTTATAAAGAAGCCCCTACAATTAATACTATGCAAGGTGGGGGCAGACAACCTAAAATTGCAATTAATCAAATTGGGAATATCGTTCCTAATAAAGATACTTTTGGAGGTAATCCTCAAAGAGGTCGTGTTTATAATAGTGAAGGATTAAGTCCTGCTATTAATTGTATGAGAGGTGGAGGCTTAGAGCCTAAGATAGTTGTAGTAGGCAATACTTCAAACACCAACCACAAATCACATGATATTCATGATCCTAATGGTTTAAGTCCTACTATTGCTGCGAGAGATTATAAAGGTCCAAAACAAATTATTTTACCTGTGTTGACACCTAATAGAGTTAATAAAAGTCAAAATGGTAGACGTTTTAAAGAAGATGGAGAACCTATGTTTACTCTAACAGCACAAGATATTCATGGTATAGCTATCAAAGAAGCTACAAAAAAAGGATATTCTTTAGCTGAAGAAGGAGATAGCGTATTTACAAGTTATGTAAATAGTAAAACAAGACGTGGAAGAGTTGGAAAACAAATTTCACAAACATTACAAGCAGAAGGAGCTCATTTAGGAGTAGTTATTAATTCATATTCTAATTTCTATTGTATTGATAACTTAGTTTATGATGAAGAACAATATAATAAATTAGAATCTAAATTTGTTCCTCAATATGTTTATGTTCAACCTATTGTTACAGTAATAGGAGATAATTATTTACTATTAACTGATATTGTAAATGAACAATATGAACTGTTAGAAAAGAAAGATGATTACTTCTTATCTGTGAATATTCAAAAAAGTTTAGATGATATTATAAAATTTGTTCCAGAAGAAGAATTTGAAAATATTAAAGAAGAAAATGAGTTAATTATAAAACAAGAATTATTAAAAAATCTTAGAATTAGAAAACTTACACCTTTAGAATGTTGGAGATTGCAAGGATTTGATGATGAGCAATTCTATAAAGCTAAAAATGACGGTGTAAGTAATAGTCAACTGTATAAACAAGCTGGAAATTCTGTAACTGTCAATGTTGTTGATTATATTATTAGTAACGTTGTAAATAAAATTGATAAGGAAGATGAATAATGAATAGAACTGTATATCTTGGAGGGCATATTTTAAACGAGGCAATGGTAGATTATCGTCAAAAACAACATGAAGAAGTAGAGGCTATTGAGGGAGTTACCCCTTATAGCCCTCATAATGATAAGTCTATTAATGATAAAGCAAATGCTATTCAACAAGGGTTGGCTGAACGTATTCTTAAAAATGATTTCGAGGCTATGAATGAATCTGATATATTTGTTTTTGATGTTTTAAATGAAGGCATTGGTACAATCTCTGAATTAAGTATTGTATTAGGAATGAAGAAACAAGCACATGATACTTTGATTAGATTAGAAGAAATGGCAGATATTCATTATATTAATGTAGAGGGAAATGTAACTGATAAATACAGAATTATTCAAGATGAAATTAAAAAACAGGAACGTATTTTAAATAAACCTGTATTATGTTATTGTTCTGACATTCGTCAAGGTCATGGTAAACCATACAACGACCCAAATAGAGCTGAATTTAGTACGAATCAATTTGTCTATGGTGCTGTTTTAGAATTGACACATGGAGAAGGATTCATCAGTTGGGAAGAAGTTAAAAAAAGATTAAAAGAATTTGGAAAATAGTATTGACAAATCATTGGTTGGCATGGTAAGATGTATTTGTAAGATAAATTAAATCAAACAAAAAGGAGAAATTATTTTATGGTAAAATTAACTACAGTTATTGAAGGACAAGAAGTTGTTATTGAAGGTACAGTTGAGGAAATTAAAGCGTTTCAAGATGAAAATATGAGTAACAGTAAGGAAAATGATGTTGCTTCTGATTTATTAAGTCCAAAAGAAAGATTAGATACTGATAAAAGTCATAAATTCAAGGCTGGAGATATTGTTAGATTTACAGATAATGCTAATGTTAAATTAAGTGTTGTTAGTTTTTTAGGTTTATTTGATAATGAAAAAATCGAAGAAGGAGATTATGGATATATTACTGAATCAGCAGATGAAGGAGATAATAGACTTGCAGTTCTATTAGAAAATCGCTATGTAGTAGCAATTCTGAGTGATGTTGAAGACATTTTAGAAAAAGTAAGTGACGAAATTGAAGAAAATCCATTAGATCTTAAAGAAGATAAAGAATATTTTGTAAAATCATATAATGGAGATTATTACAATGAAACGGTAACTCTAGTAGGCGTGGATAATATTTCATACCTTTTTGAAAAAGAAGATGGAGATACGTTATATGTTCTTTATAGATTGTTAGATACTTTAGAATTGTCTAACGAGCAAAAAGAAAATAGTAACGGATATTATATCGTAAAAAATAATGGTAATAATCCAGAGCATATCTTCAATGATAATGTTGTAGTTTATAAATTATCTACTAATTCAGATGATGGTTTATCATTATATTCAAGTTCTGTGGGAACAAGTCAAATTATAAATGACGGAAATCTCATTCCTTTAACTAGCAATGCTGATTACCATATTGATAAATTTAAACAACATAATAAAACTCCATATGTAATTGACGTAAATCAAGAAGAACATGAAGACGAAGATGATGATTTAGAAGTTGGAGAATATTACAATGTTTTATTTATACATTGTGATTATTCAGGAGATACCCTTAGTGGCAAAGTTAAATTAAAAGAAATTGATGAAGATGGCGATTATGTATTTATAAATGAAGATGATACCACTAGCTGTATTATAAAACCAGAGAATTTAGATCACTACATTTTTGACGAATTAGAAGAAAATGAAGAATCAGAAGAAAATCAAAAGAAATTTGAAAGAGGAAATATTGTAGAAGTATTAGATGAGGTCGGCGGAGTAGAAGAAGGTAATTATGGAATTGTTTTAGGATATGATTCAGATGGAGATGTAAATTTAGCCGGTTTTGATGAAGCAGGATCATTTTCAACAATGTGGTTTCATGAAGAAGATGATTTAAGACTAATCAGAAAATAAAACTTAAATTTTAGGGGGCAGGTTGGCAGCCTGTCCTATTTTTATAACTAGGAGGAATGTTGTATGCAAGCAATATTAGGGGTGTTAGTAGGAATTATTTTTATATTAGCTTATATCCCACAATTAAAAACGTTATATTTAAGCAATGAAGTACAAGGAGTATCTAAGATATTTTGGTTAGGAATCTCATTAGCAACAAGTATTACAGCAACAACTTTGATCGAAAGTCATTCAGTATGGTATGTGGTTGTTCCACAATGTATTAACGCATTTATAGCATTTATTATTTTAATATGGGTTACTTACAAAAAGTTTGGACTATATGGAACATGGGTTTATTTTATGATTTATGCTTTTTCTATTAGCGTATTATCTAAATGGGTTCCTAATGATGTAGTTCAACATTGGAGTTCATTAATTATTATGTTCGTATATATTGAACAGATAGCACATTTAATATATAATAAAACTGCTCAAGGGGTAAATTACTTATTATATATTGGATTTGCTACTGGTCTTATTATTATGATAATAAATATGAGTTTTACAGGGGCTCCTGTAAGTGCTATTATTACCGAGTTGACTAATGTTATTATGATGATTATTGCAGTATTTGCTACAATTATTTTAAACAAAAAACAAAATTAGTATTTACAATAACTTGTTAGGTATGCTATAATGTACTTAACAAGTTATTTATTAGGAGGAACTATAATGAATTTAATTAAAAGTATAGGGTATAATAAACAACATGACGGTCAATTATTTAAAGTTGAATTAGAATATGGGATGAAAGATGATAAAAGTAACCATGAGTTAATGCTAAAGATTTGGCACGTAACTAACGAAGAAAGAGGTACTAAGCACATTGTTGTTAAAGAAGAGATTACAGATTTAACAGCATATCCTCAAATTTACGAAGGTGCTACAAATATTTATATTGATAACTTAGAAGAGATTAAGAATTATGTTAATGAAAGAATAGAGTTAATTGCAAATGCAAATAAAGTGAACGATATTTTTAGAAAGGTTTTAGAACAATTAGAAGAGGAGGAGAGTAAATAATGGGTATTCAAAACTTTCATGAATTGAGACAACAATCAGAAGAAAATAAAATTAAAAAATTCAACGAATATTTTAATAAATGTAAAGATATTATTGATAATGAAATAAATAATGCAGTAAAAGAAGGATTAACAAAAGTTGAGATTTTTTTATCTACAATAATATCAAACACTCCACGTTACTATGAAGAGGTGTTATTAAATATACGTGGACATTATAATAATTTAGGTGCAGAAACTGGTATATTAGAAATCGAAGTATCAGGAGGAGCAAAAGTTAGTGCATTAGTTATAGATTGGAGTAATGCTTGATGAACAACCCTTTCTTAATTCACAACCATACAGACGCAAGTAATTTCCGTTTACGAGATGCAATCAATAAGCCAGAAGACTTGTTAGATTATGCTTTAGAGCTTGGATTACCGGGTATTGCTATTACAGACCATGCTACAATTAGTAACCACGTAAGAGCTCACAGATATATCGAGGAGAATAAGGATAAGTTTAAAGATTTTACATTAGGATTTGGAGATGAGTTTTACTTACTCGATAAAGATACTGTACAATGGGCAAGAGACAATAACGAAAAAATACAGTATCATCATTTCCTAGTTCTTGCTAAAAATCAAAATGGATATGAGTTCTTAAAGAAATTGACAACTAGAGAATGGGAAAATAGTTTCTTTCATAGAGGAATGGAACGTGTTCCAACGTATTACGAGGACTTAGAAGAACTTATTAAAGGATATGAAAATGATGTTATTTTTACAAGTGCTTGTTTAGGTAGTCCGTTATCAAAATTGATTCTAAATTATAATGAAACAAACGATAAACAAGATAAAAAGAAAATTCATGAGTTTATCACGTTCTTTACCAACTTAGTAGGAAAGGACAATTTTTATCTTGAATTACAACCAGCTATTAAACACGATAAATCAAATGCTGATGTGAAACAAGAGCAGCAAATTGTAAATGATATGTTGTTGCAATTATGTAAAGTTTATGAGCTGACACCTATTATCACTACTGATGCACATTATCTAAACAAAGACCAAGCACTTGCACATAAGACTTATTTACAAGCAAGTAATGGAGAACGTGAGGTAGATAGTTTCTACTCTACTACTTATGTAATGGATAAAGATGAATTATTAGAATACTTTGATGAAGAGCTATTAGATAATCTGATTGAAAATACTCATGACTTAATGAACAGATTGGAGCCTATTAGCTTTAAACAAAAAACTCAAGTTCCTAATATTGACATACCAAATTATAATGACAAAAATTTATTTAAAGATTATCTAAATGATTATAAATATATAAACAAATTTAAAACTTCTGAAAGAGATATGGATAGATATTATCTACATCTTATTGGAGAAGGTATGTTATCTCACAATCAAGAGTTTAATAAAGAAAACTTAAGTAGAATTGATGTTGAATTAGAGCAGATTTGGGAGATCTCTAATAAATTAGACCAATCATTGTCTAGTTATTTTGTTTTAACGAAAGATGTAGTAGAGATGATGTGGGAAGTAAGTTTAGTTGGAGTGTCTCGTGGTTCTGCAAGTTGTTTCTACACTAATTATTTATTAGATATTGTTCAAATCAACGCTATTGAATACAAACTACCTTATTGGAGATTCTTAAATAAGGATAGACCAGAGTTGGCAGATATAGATCTGGATTCTGAATCATCTAAAAGAGAAGAAATAATTGAACTCGCTAAAGAAAGATATGGAGATGAAAGAGTTTTAAATAGCTGCACATTTACTACAGAAGGTCCTAAATCGACTGTCATAACAGCTACACGAGGATATGGATTAGATGTGGCAGAACAACATAATATTGCCAATTTAATCCCATCAGAAGGGGCAGCATTATGGTCTGTATCTGATTGTTTCTTTGGTAATGAAAAGAAAAATAGAAAGCCAGTTAAAGAGTTTATTGATAGAGTAGAAAAATATGATGGATTAAAAGATGTAATGCTATCTATTGAAGGATTAATTAGTGGTCGTTCACAGCATGCAAGCTCTGTTATATTTTACCCTAGACGTTTCTTAGATGTAAATGCTAAAATGAAAACAACTAAAGGCTTAGAAGTAACTCAATTTAATGCAGAAGATGGACAATATGCTTCTGAATTAAAACTAGATTTCTTGTCAATTTCTGCATTAGGTCGTATCAGAGAAGCTATGGAATTATTGTTAGAAGATGGTAAGATAGAGTGGCAAGGAACACTTAAAAAAACGTATGATAAATATTTCCATCCAGACGTATTGGATTTGACTTCAAAAGAAATGTTTGATATGTTATCAGAAGGAGAAGTGTTTGATGCCTTTCAAATGTCAAGTTTAGTAGCAAGAAATGCTATGAGAAAGATTAAACCTAATACATTTAATGAAATTGAAATCACTAATACTCTTATTCGTCTACAAACAGACGGAGAGCAACCTGTGGATAGATTTGTGCGTTATAAAAATGATATTCAAGAATGGTATAGAGACATGGAAGAGTATGGTTTAAGTAGTGAGGAAATTAAATTAATGGAAGACCATCTATTAGAACGTACTGGCATTTGTGATACTCAAGAAGGTATCATGCTTATTGTAATGGATAAAAGAATAGGTAACTCTAATTTATTATTTGCCAATAAATATAGAAAAGCTATTGCTAAAAAGAATGAAAAAGCCATTGAAGAATGTGAAAGAATATTTACTAAAAATATTTTAGACAATGGGCATAGTAAAGAATTTGCTGATTATATCATCAACGAACAAATTGGATTAAGTCGAAAATATAGTTTTTCTCGACCTCACGTTTCTGGATATACATTAGTATTAATGATTGAAATGAATATCTGTTATAAATATGGTGTTGGATATTGGAAAACAGCTTGTCTTAATATTAATAGTGGCTTAGAAGGAGACTTAACTAAAGGCACAGATTATACAGAAGTTTCTAAAGCTGTAAACAGTATGAGAGATAGTATTATACTACCTAATATAAATAAATCACAACTTAAATTTACAGCTCAAGATGGAGAAGTCTTATATGGTTTAAAACCGATTATCGGATTAGATACAAACACACTAGATGCTATTATTGCAAACAGACCTTTCAAATCATTAGAAGATTATTATACACGTATGATTGACACTAAATTAACTTCTACTAAAAAAACTATATCTCTAATTAAATCGGGAGCTATGGATAATCTTGAAGACATGAGTAGAAGACATATCATGGCTGAATTGGTTAAATTAGAAATACCTCAAAAAGATAAAGTTACTATGGTTCAATTGCCTTATTACAGGGATATAATTCCTAGTGAATTTAACAAACTCTTAGAACTACATGATTTTAGAAGTAGAATCAAAGGGAAAAATAAAGAACCAATGAATAAAGATATAGAACAGGAATTTATTAAAAAGTATTCTAAGCATGTAGATTATAAATTTACAGACGAACTAAAAATAGATATTAAAAGTTTTGAAAAATATTATAATAAAGAGGTTATACCACTCAAAGAAGAAATCAAAAAACCTATATATGCAAAAGAATTTACTAAAAAGAAACGACAAGAATATTGGTTGAAAGAATGTCAAGGTTCTATATCGGAGTGGGAAATTGACACTATATTATTCAACTCTAATGGATTTGTTATTGACACTGAACAAGTATCTGAAAGACATAAAATTACAGAGTTTAATGATCTAAAAAACCTCCCATTCATTGGAACAAACGAACGAGGATTTAGAGAATATGAAATTAGTGCTATTACAGGTGTAGTAGTCGGATATAATAATCAAAAAAAATTAGTATATGTATTGACAAAAGAATCAGGTGTTGTTACAATCAAGATGAGTAGAAAGAAATACACTCATTATCAAGAAAAGACCGAAGCTGATGATAGTTGGTGGTTAAGAGGAACTAAATTAGTTCTCTTAGGATATAAAAATGGAGAAGCCTTTTATGTGAAAGGTAATCAAATATATAGAAAGCCAGTTATCAAAATAAACGGTTCTAAAAAATATTCTTATCAAAATGATAAATTATAGTTGACAGATGTTTTATCATCTGTTATACTATATGTATAGTAAAAGAAAGGAGAAAAACATTATGATTGAAGTAGAAAAAGGTAATGTAAAGAAGAATATCGGAGTAGGAGATTTAGTTGAGGTAAAAGGATTAGATTGGAACAATTCTGTAGTTGGAATTGTTGTGGAAACATTTCCTAATAACGTTAATGTAGTTGTCTTTGATGGAGTTAATAATATAGATGATGATGAAGTTTATTTGAATGAAAGAATTTCCAAAGACAGAACATTAGAACAACTCAATGAAGATGAAAATTATCGTCTATTAGCAAAATCAAAAGACTATAATATCAAAATTACTTATTAAAAAGGAGACAATAGATTATGAATAAAAATGACGAAAGAATTTTAGTAATTGGTAAAGAAGTATTCGATAAAACAGGTCTTACAGAAGAAATGTTATCTGCTCCAGTAAGAGTACCAGAATCAGTTGAGGACCAACAAGATATGGTAGGATTTTTAAATGATGCTTGGGAAGCTGCTGGAGATGTAAAAAGACGTGGAGATGTAGAAGAGGATATGACATATCTTCAACCTATTCCATATACAGTATTATCTCAAGGAGATAAATACTTCACTTATACTAGATTAGAAGGTGGAGGAGAATCTCGTTTACATGGTAAGTCGTCAATAGGCGTAGGAGGACATCAAAACGAAGTAGATCAATATTGGAATTTTGAACATCTTATGGCTGTAAACAACTCAAGAGAATTAGAGGAAGAAGTTCTTATTAAGAATGAGTATGGAGAAGAAATTCAATCTCATTATGAATTAGCGAAACAGTCAGTTATTCTAGGTTTAATTTATAGTCAAGCAACAAAAGTAGATTCAGTTCATTTAGGAATATTAAATATCATTAAATTACCAGAAGAATGGACTGTTGAAGCAAAAGAAAAAGATACTTTAGAAGGATCTTTCGAGACAAAAGAAGAAATTGAAGAATTAGACTTAGAAAATTGGACTAAAGCTGCAATTCGTGTATTATCATAGGAGGATATATATGGCTTGGTTATTGACGGTATTATTATTCTTCTTTATTATATTGTTAGTGGGGTATGTAATATCTAAGAAGATTAAGCCCCACCTAGCTGAAAAAATAGAGAAGAACGAAATGGATAGAAAGGCTATGTCTTTGGAACATCAAATTCGTGTTAAAGAACATCAAAAAAGAGTGCTAGAAAGAACAACTGGAAGACATGCTGAAATTAAAGACTTAAATGATGAAATTTTTGAATTAAAAGAATTACACAAACAAATTAAAAAAGGAGATAGATAATTATGGATAGTAAAGCAAAAGCTGGTGGTATTTTAGCATTATTTGGAGTTGTGGGAGTAATTTTAATCATTATTGCTTTCATGTGTATTGAACGTATACCTCAAGGAACGGTAGGAGTTGTTTATTCTCCTAAAGGTGTAAAACAAGAAACGTTAAGTCCCGGATGGCATGTAGTAGCTCCAATGAATAAGGTAAATGAATACCCAACACGTACTCAAACAATTAGCTACAAAGATATGAATGTATCAACTTCTGATGGTAAAAATTTAAACTTAGACATTGATGTAAACTATAAAGTAGATAGTTCAAAAGCTGTTGAATTGTTTAATCGTTTTGGTAGTGCAGACATTGAACAGTTAGAGAAAGGTTATTTGCGTTCACGAGTACAAGACAACGTACGTCAAGCAGTATCAAAATACTCTGTTATTGATGCTTTTGGTGTAAAAACAAGTGAGATTAAGAGAACAACTTTAGAAAAACTTGAAAACAACTTAAAAGGGCAAGGATTTATTGTAGAAGATATTGCTTTATCTAGTCCGAAAGCTGATAAGAATACTCAAAAAGCAATTGATAGCCGAGTGAAAGCTAACCAAGAATTAGAACGTAAAAAAGTAGACAAACAAATTGCTAAAGAAGAAGCTGAGAGAAAAGAGATCGAAGCAAAAGGTACTAAGAAAGCAAATGATATTGTATCTGAATCATTAAATGATGATTTATTAGAAAAACAACTTATTGAAAAATGGAATGGTAAACAACCTATTAGCGTAGGTGGAGATCCAATCGTAAATTTAAAATAATCTTTAACAAACCCCTTGACAATAAGGGGTTTTTATTATACCATTATATTATAAATGATAAGGAGGAAGTTTATTATGGAATTTTTAATTTTTGCTTTATTAATAGCTCTAGTAGGTGGGCTAGTTATATGGTGGATGAAAGAATTTAATAAGGAAGAACATGAAAAAGAAAAAGTATCAGAGAAAATTATTGAAGAAAAACGAGAATCAGAAAAAGTAAAAGAAAGAATTACAGAAAATATGAAGCCTTTATTTGGAGATCCTACAAATGAGGGGCTTGTTGTAGGAAGTTACTATTATTTAGAGTATGACACTAAAATTAATAAAACTGATTTTAAAATATGTATTTCAGCATATGTTTTTTCAGATAGTGATGTTACTATTATAAACAAGCAAACAGAGAGAAAAATAGGTATGATTACTAACTTAACAGGTCTTGGTGTAGAAAAACTTTATCAATTACTGCAAAAAGCAGAAAAAAATGATAGCCTTTTCGAGGATATTAAGAAAAAATATAGTAATTTAATTACTGATGATACAAAAAAAGATAAAGTAGAAATAGAATATCATAACATCTCCTATGTCCTATATCACTCTGTCAATCAAACAAACATTAAACCAATGTTAATATTATCAAGTAATCAGAAGTATAATTCTAGTAAATGGTTTATACACAGCGAAGAAACAAAAGTAATAAACCGTATTGATGAGTTTGAAGAAGGGCTAGATGCCATTGAAGACATATTGCTATATGACTTATCTAACTTTAAAGATGCTTTTGATAGTATCGTACAAGTACCTATAAATGGTTATATTATAGATAAAGATAGTATATCTGTAAATGATGATTACACTTTACATTTCACTTATAATAATAACTTAAATAATAATAAATATACCTTTTTTGTGAAACCATTTGATAAATATTATAAATACAGAAAAAATGATCTAAGAGAACGTGAAGGAACTTTTGATGACTTTGCCAATCTAATGGAAGAAATTGATTTTATCATAAATGAAAGTAAACGTATTTTACCTTTTGAGTATGAGCAAAAGCCTAATATGTACTATAATCCTTTGACCGGACAATTAGAATTAGATAAAAAAGAATTACCATATAATGAATAAAAACATTGCGATCCTTCTTGTTATATGATATAATTTAAATATAGTAAGAAGGATTTATTTTTAAGGAGGAAAAATAGATTGAGAAAAGATTTAGAAATATTAGACAATATAAATAATAATTTAAAAAATATGACAGAAGAAGAGATTAATGAATTAGATAATACTATTTCAAAAGAAGAAACTAAATTAGAAAAAATATTTAATGAAATAGCAGAAGAGATAAAAAACATGCCTCCAGAAAAAATAAAACAACTTGATGATGAGATTAAGTCAGAAATAATAAAATATAGAAAACTTAATAAAGAAGAAGAACAAAACATAAAAAAATGAGATAGCAGCTAAAAAGAAAGAAAAAAATACGAAAGAGGGATAATAATGGTGTCACTTAAAGAAATTAAACAATATTTAGAAAAAAGAATAGGAAAGACGACTACAATAGAAGATGTAGATTTTAAATTAGCTGATGTACTAGAAGTAGAAAATCAAGAGAATATAATAATTATAGTGTTTGTAGTCAATGACAATTCTCTTGTCTTTCAAGTAGGAGGAAACGGTCTTCCAATAATAATAGCAGATAAAAAGGTAGACTGTATTTCAAGATATGTTAGATTTGAAAGTGAAGAATCATTTATTGGTATATTATACAGATTCTTGGAACAATATGCACAAAATGTAGAAATAATTGAAAATGATGGTGTTGAGCGAGATATTTTTGTTTGGCACTAAAATACGATCTCGTGAAGCCTATGGTTGACGTGAAAATGGAGGATAAAAGATGAGTTTTATTGATTGGAAATACACAATAACAACTGTAAATAATAAAGAATACTCATATTCTGAACCTCATGAGCAACTAGAATATGTTCTTGAAAACATAATGAGCAATAAATATATAAGAGTTAATACTAAAGATATTTATAAAGATGAAGTTGTTATTAATACTAAGCACATAGTATCTATTGAATATTGATAAAGAAGGAGAAAAATTATGAAATTTATTAAAAGATTATTTAAGAATTTATGGCATTATTTATTATTGCCTTTGGGAGTATTATTATTAATTCTTGTCGCAATTGCAGCATCAATTGGTACAATTCTTTGCATTGCGATATTACCTTTTTGGTTATTAGATTATTTCAATTTTGAATCAAATTTATTAATCTCACTATCTTTCTTTTGGTTCTCTACAATTTTTGGGATTGCTTTTGTTCTTATTAACAGTCTCATGGAAGAAGAAAAAATTAAATTTTTGGAATTATTATTATATGGGTTATTATATGGATGTATAATTTCAGCGTTATTTTTATGTATTGCTCATCCAATATTTATTTTATATATTGTGTTGACTATAATTGTAATAGCTGTTATAGTTATAGTAATTACAACAATCAAGGAGGAAAAAGATGGATAATTACGATATTTTGATGAATGAATTAAAAGACATAGTAAAAACTTACAAAAACACTAATACAGAACTATTCATGAATCAACTTATAAAAAATGAAAATATTTCAAATAGAGAAAAATTAAAAATGTTAAGTGATTTCTCTACAATAACTCAAAGACTACAAGCAAGAATGTTTGTACTAAAAAATAACTAAAAAGGAGAAAATATTATGAAACAATTAGTATTAATGCGAGGAGTGCCGGGATCTGGTAAGTCTACTTTTATTAAAGAGAATGGTTTAGAACCATACACTATCTCTCCTGATGAACTTAGACAGATGCACACAAGCCCTGTATATAATGAACAAGGAATGAAAGTTATCTCACAGAAACATGATAATCAAGTTTGGGATAATTTAATGGAAATTCTTGAAGAAAGAATGATTAATGGAGATTTTACTGTTATTGATGCTACACATTCTACAGGTAAACTAATTAAAAAATATGAAACATTGGCTCGTAAATATCGTTATCGTACTTATGTAGTAACTATTGAACAAGATTTAGACACTTTGATTGAACGTAATAACCAAAGAGAAGAACTAAAGAAAGTTCCAGAAGAAGCAATTTACAACATTTATGAACGACTACAACATGAACATATCCCTAGTTATGCTACAGAAGTTAATCCAAATGATCTAATGGATGAGATTAAATGGGATAAAGATTTCTTTGATGCTGATAATTACGATAAAATTCATGTTATTGGAGACGTTCATTCATGCTTTACAGCAATTAATCAATTTGCAAGCTATCAAAGAATTGTTGACAATCCTAATGAATTATTTATTTTTGTTGGAGATTACTTTGATAGAGGCTTAGAAACTAGAGAAATGTTTGAATATTTAGAGTTAATTTATAAACAACCTAATGTAGTATTAATAGAAGGTAATCATGAGAAGCATTTAAGACGATATGCCTTTTTAGATGAAGAAGATTATTTAAGTTTAGATTTCACTTTAAATAATTTAGATGATAAAAACAAAGATTTCTATGAAATTGCAATGAGATTATTCCATGCAAGAGGGTTTATTCCTACTCTTAAAGAATTTATGACATATGGTATTACCCAAAAACAAGTAAGACGTATTGTTCATAGCTTACAACAAATGCTATACTTTAATTATAGAGGGCAATATTACATGATTAATCATGGTGGTATCTTACCTAATATGTTAGATGATATTAATTTAGTATCAACTCATCAAATCATTAATGGCGTAGGTGGGTATGAATATCAAATTGATGAACAATGGAGTAGTTCAGACACTATCCAAATTCATGGACATAGAAACCTTTATAGAGAGCCTTTAGATGTAGCAAAACAATCTATTAATTTAGAGGGTAGAGTTGAAAAAGGTGGTTCATTAAGAGCTGTAACAATTAATGGAGACAATACTTTAACGTCTCATGAAATCAAAAATGAAGTATTTGATTCTAAATTTCTATTAAACAATGATTACACAAAAGACATTGATCCTAATTTAACAGTTGAAGACTATTTAAAATTAGCAAAAGAAGATCCTTATATTAAAGTAGTACCTCAATATGACAATGTAGTATCTGTAAACTTTACTAAAAAGGCTTTTAATAGAAAACATTGGAATCAATTATCTGTTACTGCTAGAGGTTTATTCATTGATGAGAGCACAAATAAGATTATTGGTAGAGGATATAATAAATTCTTTAATATTAATGAAAGACCTGAAACAAAACTAGAAAATCTACCTGACACTTTAAAATTTCCTGTTTTTGCATCATTAAAGTATAACGGATTCTTAGGATTGATGTTCTATGACAATAATCGTGACGAATTAATTTATGCTAGTAAATCAAGAACCCACTTGTCACAATATGACAATGATTTTGCTTTATTGTTTAAAGAAATCGTTGAGGAAACGTGGACTGATAAACAAATTGGGTATGCAAAAGACTATCTAAAAGACACAAATAGAACCCTACTATTTGAAGTAATAGACAATATTAATGACCCACATATTATTTATGAAGAAGATAAACGAAGTGTAGTATTGTTAGATACAGTTGATAATACTCTTAAATTTAATAAACTATCTAATGATGCTCTAACTTTCCTTGCAGTAGAAGTTCTTGATGTCGATAGAAATATTTCAGTACCATTATATTCATTCTCTAATTGGAATGACCTTTTCACATTCTATCAAGATTTAGAGAAAGACAATTCTATTGCAATAGAGGGATTTGTATTTGAAGATTCTGATGGATTTATGTTAAAATATAAAACGCCATATTATAATAATTGGAAGTACATGAGAAGTTTAGTTGAATCATTATCAAAAGGTAATCTACAAAGAAGACCTATTCAAGCAATTTTACAAAAAGACAAGACACTTACAGACTTTTATTATTGGGCAAAACAGCAAGACAAAGAATATTTAGAAAAAGATATTATCACTTTAAGAAATGATTTTTACAAAGAAACACAAGATTAGTCCTTGACAGGACTTTTCTTTTTATTATATAATTTAATTAAGAAAAGGATGGTGTATTAGTTGAATAAACAACATGCAAATATAGAGATTACGCCTAAAGAATTGGTTGATAATTTAGTTCTTCAATTAGATACAGGAAATGACTTCGACTATTTTAATATTTTTGATATAAATAAAGAAAGTGGTTTACTACACTTAACAGAAGCAATAGATTCTAGCGAAAAAATAACTATTAAACCCGAACTTATTAAAAAGTTACATCAAGAAGTTAAAGATAAATCTATGTATCAGATTGAATTAGATTGGAAAGCTAGTGAAATCATAAATACTTTGAATTTAGATTTTCATGTAACTGTACCTAAAAGAGTGAAAGATTTATTATTTAACGGGGAATTAATTGAATTACCAATTGAAACTTTAGCTAAATTGTGCAATAATTAACTAATAGGAGGAAGATATTTATGAAAATTTATGCTATTCTTGGACAAACACTAAGTGGAAAAACGACTTTAGTAAGAGATTTGGTAACAGCTACAGGAATTAAACAGGTAACAACATATACAAATAGACCTATGAGAGATGAAGAAGTTGATGGTAGAGATTACTATTTTGTTTCTACAGAAGAATTAGAGAAGCCACAATATTTTGGACACAGATATTTTTATACAAAATACAGAGAAGAGCCATTCATTTATGGAATGAAAGTTAATGACTTTGTTCTTTCACAAGAAGATAAAATTGTAATTACAGACCCTAAAGGATTAAGAGAACTAAAAAATAAGTTTACTAATATGGTAGTATCTGTTTATGTTGATGCTTCTCATGATTTAATTAGAGAACGTGCAAGAAAACGTGGAGATTCAATTGATGAAGTAAATAGAAGACTATCAGTTGATAGAGACCTTTTTGTATCGGCTCCATATTTTGCAGATATTGTGCTTGACGCAGATAATGATGATATGTTACAATATATGTACAATGAATTGAAAGGAAGAGCTCATAATGAAACTAATAGAAGAAATTAAACAAGACAAAAGAGAAATTGACTATGAGTTTAAAAGATGTTATAATAAAAAGAAAAAATTAATTTATTGGAGTGACTATGATTATCTATATAAAAGAATCATAGAAACTATATCAAAAATAAAAAAAGTAAAAGGTTTTAAAAATAAATTGATTGCCACTAAAATAAAATGGGATTTGCAAAGCCTGTTTATTAAGTTAGATGGTATAGATAGAGTACAAATTAATTTAGAGGGAGAAGATAAATAATGAATAAAGTTATTTTAGATGAAGTATTTGCTGATGATATTTTAGAATTAGAGGATAGAGTAAATAGATATATTGAAGAGCAAGAAGGTTATAGAGTATTAAACATTAATATAACAAAACACGTTGGATATAGAAAAAATGAATTTTTAGGTGCTCAAATTGTGATGATCGAAGAATCAGATTTTTATATACAATTAGATGAAACATTTGATAAGTACAACCAAGCTATGAAGGGATTAAAATAATGACAAAAGAGAGAATTACAAATATCTTAAAAAGAATGACTTTTGAATTTCATAAAGTTGTGAATATTAATAATAATTTAGAAAATAGTGTCCTAGTTGATGTACAGAATAATATTACAGGTAGTATTCATACTGTAGCATTTCCTTATATCATGTTAGAAAAATGGTATGCAAACAATGCTTTAAAATATGATGTGGTTAAAAATTATATTTTAGAATCTATATCAGACTATCATGCAGAGGTGGAACTATGGAAGTAAAAAGAAAAGTAACAAGCAAAGAGTATTTATCAAATATGCACTTTAAAATGAATAAATCAGTATCATTTAAAACTTTTATCCAACAACTTAGAAAATCAGTATTTAAAGTGCATTTGTATATTATGAACAATGTTTCATATGATGAAATGATTATGGATTTAGTTCAATTAGGAGAACTACCTTACGAGACCTTACAAAAAATTAAATGGGAAGAGGATGATAAGTAATGAAATTTAAAATATGGGATGATTTTAATAAGATAATGTACTTTAATGCAGAAAACATTGATGATCCTAAATGGAACTTTGCAAGGCTCCATCATAATAATCATTGTACAACCTGTGTTTCTGTAGGTAAATTAGATAAAAATAATAGCGATATTTATACTTATGATATGCTAAAAATACATGATTTAGTGTTCTATGTGAAAGATTTAGAAGATGGAGAAACTGAATTAGAATTAATAGGAATGAATAGTAATATTAAAGAAAGTTTAAAGAATTTTAAATCAGAAGATATTGAGATTGTAGGTTCTTACTTGGAGTTAGAATAATGGCTGTTTTATTTATGGTATTATTTGGTTTAGGTTTATCAATGATAATCAATAGCGTGTTAGAAGAAAATGATATTAAATCAGCTTTATATTTTGTATTAGGAATTATTCAATATGTTGCTAGTATAGTATTGGTAGTTATATTTTAAATATGTATATAGACTGCAATTAAGCAGTCTTTTTTTATGAGAATAAATTTTCTAATATTTCTTGATCTTTATTTCTTAAATAACTATTTGTAATATCAATAGATTCATGGTTCATAAGTATTTTTAATTCATTGATTTCTAACTTATCTTTACCCATATATTCTAATGAATGATGAGAACCGTTTTCATAGTTTTCTGCTCCACTATGTCTAAATGAGTGAGCGTTTAATGGTAATTCCACATTGTATTTTTCTTCGAGAATACTTCTAAATGAAATAGCCCAAGCATAAAATGTGTCATATGTCAATGCTCTTGCTTTACCGTTATAATAACTTACCCAAAGACTATCTACATCATCATCTCCACGTTCTTCTAGCCATTGTTTTGCAAGTTCTTTTGTTCTTTTAGAATACATAAGTTTAAATTTTTTACCACGTTTACCTACTACTTCATTAGTGCTTGATTGAGCTTCATCTAAGAAACTGTATTTTTCAACTTGTGAAATTTCATTTCTTCGAGCTACACTATCATATGCAAAACTAACAAATAAAGCCTTTTGTGTTTTACCTTTTTCTAATAGATATTCTATTAAATAATCCACTTGTTCGTCTGTTAAGAATACGATTTCTCTAACAGGCTCTTTCTCAACTGATTTAATCTTTCTCATAGGATTAACTTCATAATCCTCATAGATTTCTTCATCATCTTCTGCAAACTGCAATAAGTTTCTAATAGATGATTGTACACGATTAATACGTGCTGCTGATTTACCACTTTCTTTTAAGAATAAGAAAAAGTTTCTAAAATCTCTTCGTTTTAAATCTAGTATTGATTTATTATTCATGTTATCATATACATAACACATAAACATCTTACAATCAAATTCGTATTGTTCGATTGTTTTCTTTGCTCTATTTCTTACTTTTAACTCTAATATATAATCTTTTAATAGCTCTTTTGATTCTTGATTTACTTTACTGTATATATCATCACTATAAATATTGTTTCTTTCCACTATAATAACCTCCTAGATATGTAAATATCCCCTACCTAAGTAGAGGATAAAAGAAATATTTTATTAGCTAATTGTACCCCATAATGGACCTCTAGTATCTGTATTTGTATCATACTCTCTTACAGGCAAATATACTCTAGTTCCATCATAAGCTGTATAACCTACCCATACATGACCGTCTTGTAACATTTTTTCATCATATACAATAGATTGTCCGGCTTTTAATAATCCAGCTTGTGGTAAGTTTGTGAATGGTCCGATTTTACGAGTAATAATATTATACTTAGCTGTGAATGTAGCATGTTCTGCTTTATAACGTGTACCATGCTCATTTTCATAATAACCTTGTTCATCTTTTCTATTTGCTGGAGTAGAAGCAGAACCCGGTTTATCTTTAATAGTAGTTGAAGTTGGTTTTTTACCATCCATATAAGATCTGATTTGCTTGATGAAATAATCTTTTAATTTCAATCTTGCATTTTCAGTAATACTATGATACAATGGATCTAACCCAGTATGGAGAACCATACTTCTGTGAGGACAAGATGTTTGACTAAATTCATTATGCAAACGTACTGTATTTCTGTTGGCTGGTAGACCCCATTCTTTCAGTTTTTTGGCAGCAAATTCAAATACAACTTGTTCATTTTCTAAGAACTCTTTATCACTAGCACGTAATGATTGATTTACTTCGATACCATAATAATCATGATTACCTTGTCTGTTAGCAACATGCCATGCGATTTTATGGTCTGGAATTGCTTCCCAAATACCATCTCTATCAATGTAAGCGTGCCTATTATTAAATATCTAGTCGTTGTTATTAATTATTTCTAAATAATAACTCTTTCTAAATATTAGTCGTTTATATAATATACTTTATAATCAAAATATTTTCTATTTTCTCTAATGCTAGTCCTTGCTGATTCTTTTATGAACCCACATTTTTTAAAATCTTCTTTTTTATCTAATACAAAAGAAATATTATTTTTATCGTCTACAAACAATATTCTTTTTCTTTTTCTTCTATTTATATCAGTCATTTTACCATAAGTAGAATTATAAGTAGGGGTACACCACTCTAAATTTTCAGCTTTATTATTAAATTTATCATCATCTTTATGGTTGACGTATAGCTTACCTTCTGGATTAGGAATAAAAGCCTCTGCTACTAATCTATGAATATTTTTATTTGTTTTACTTTTATTTTTTACTAACTGAACAGAATAATAATGCTTTTTATCTTTTTGTGTTCTAGGCTTTAAAATCCGGTCTTTTGATTTCCACCAACTGTTTCCATTCCAATGATACCTACTTAAACTTTTTACTCTTCCCAAATTACTAACTTGGTATAAACTTTCATATCCTTTAATGTCTTTCCAAATTTCATTCATTTTTAACAATCTCCTTTTTATATATAAACGACTGCTTTATACTTTCTATAAAGATTAGACTATATCATACTACTATATAGATATAATAGCCCTCTCGCTGTTAAGGACTTCCTTAAACTTAGTCGTTGAACTTTCATCTACTCCATTATAACATACAAACTATATGTTTGTCAATTATAACTTTCCCATAGATGCTTAGCTGCTGATTGCCCAATCTTAATATTTTTTAACTATCACGCTTGCCATTACTAGCTACGTTGTAGTATATTAAGCTCTAAGGGTGTTCCAGCAATTCAAGAGGTTTTAAATCGCCCACGCCACTAAGCGATTCCACGCTCTAAACGTGCTAAACTAGCGTTCACTAAATTATCACGATACTGTTTATAATTCATGCCTCCAGCGTCATTATGGATAACTACGCCTTTAGGTTTATAGCCACGTTTATCCATATTATAACCTTTTACTTCATCTTTGATATGATTAATTGTTTTTTTACTTTTTACAGCTTTCTCTTGTTTAGGAGCTTCTTTAGAGAACGTTTGTACTTGCTTGACTTCCTTAGCTACAGGTGGTACAATAAAGTGAGTTAATCCATAATAATTATCCCAACGTTTAGAAGGCTTTTTGTTAGCCCAGCCATTCCAATTCTGCTCGATAATTTGGAATCTATTTGTATTACCACCATTATAAACAATACCAATGTGCCCATACTCCCAATATGTTCCACTTGTAAATACTGCAATCCAACCTTTTTTAGGGATTGTTGAAGGTTTGTTTAGAACAATTTTCCATCCTTCTGGTAGTTTATTCATCTTAGGATTGACTGCATCTTTTGCATTTCCTCTCAATCTAAATTTACCATCTGAAAGCCATAGTGAATAATCTACAGTTAAATCGGCACATTGTGCATGAAAATATTTATCTGCATCAATCGCACCCGGTTCCATTGCTCCAAATCTATAATCATAGTTAGTCCATGTTTTTACTCTATAAGGACTATCCACTATCCCTTTAACATAATCATCTAATCGTTTATTTATTTGAGCTTGTGTCTTCATTAACATCACTTTCCTCTACAATTTGTTTTCCTGTTGATTTATCTAATTCTGATTCAGGAACATCTTCAATAGAGCCTCCACCTGTTGAATAATCAGGTTCTACTTCATCTTTATCGTCTGAAAATGGTTGTGTAGTATCATATTCTTGTGGTGTGATCGCATGTGGATATTCAGCTTCTTTTTTATCTGATTCACTTTCCCATTTTACAGATTGTTTAGGATCTTTACTGTTTCTAGGTTTAGTATAACTTTGTGCAATTTCACTATCTCCGATACCTTTAGTTGTCATATCATCAATAATCCCAATACTAGCTAAAACCGCAAGTAGACCTGTAGCACCGTCTACAACACCTTGAACCTGTGTAGAATAGTCTAATCCAAATGCTTGAGCTACACTATTGACAAAAATAGCTAAAGCTGACACAATAGCCATCCAGAATGATTTCTTTTGTACTCTTACTTTCCAATTAATTTTGCTCATTTTATCTTTCCTTTCTTTTTTTATCTTCCAAAAATTATTGGTCCTAGCCATGAAACCAATCCACCAGCACCAAGTAATGTTACCATAATAGAAGTAAATGATTTTATTATTTCTATTTTTCTTTGTTGTTTAAGTGATTCTTGTTCTGATATAGTAGATTCTGTTTTCTCTACCCTTGATTTCATATTTTTTATTTCATCTATATTTCCATTAAGTGTTTGTGACATCTTAGTAACACTATCATTCAATGCCTTTACACTTTCATTTAAGCTATCTGTACTTCTTATATATTGGTCTAAATTACGCTGCATCTGATGAAAGTTCTGTGTGTGCTTATCATCAACTTCATCAATCTTGTCTCTAAGTTTATTTGTTTCTTTGTTAAAATCTCTAAAAATCTCATTTTTTTCACTTTCAAACTCATGTCTTGGGACATAGTAATTACTTAGCTCTTTTTCTTTTTCTGATTCCACAGAGAACTAATTCCAATCCATGTTATTGCAAAGAAACCAATAGAGAAACAAGTATTGTGAACAGGAGTTAGCCAATTTAGGTTGTTAGTTGCTGATGCCATAGCTATAATAATAAAACTAATACCACATAAAAAACCACCTATTACCAATAATATATCATAATATTTTTTTGTCTTCATACTAATTATAAATATACTAGCAATTATTAATAGCAAACCTCCAATTAAAAAAGGTAAGCCCCATACATACAATGGAGCAATACTATGCAATTTCTGATATAAAGGAGATTCATTTATAGCCACAGCACTATTTGTTATCCAATAAACACCCCTTGTTGTTGGAATTAAACCAAATATAATAAGAAGGACAGTTGAAATTTTTTCTGATTCAGAAAATATTGTGTCCTTCATTTTTCTTTATATGCCTCCTATGAAATAAAAAGCCGACCTAAAAAGATCAGCTTATTCTTCAACGTATTTAAATTGTTTATCTTCAATAGCATTATCGTTAAATGTATATGAAATAGTAAAATTACCTGACTTATTATTTTTTATGCTACGTGACGTTACACTCATTAAATCTTGGGGGAGTTCGTTACTTCTCGTTGTAACTTCATTACCAAATGTATCTTTATATATAACGTTAAAAACATTTAAAGGCTCGATAAAAGATAGTGCATCAGCATCATTTAATACTTCTTTATTTGATAATGCAGAGTAATGATCTTTTTTATTAAGAATCTCATTCAAAATAAAAGGCAATGTACTTTCTAAGCTGAAAATTGCTGATTGATTTACATTAGATTGATAAGCGATATAATAAGTTAGTTCGTCCTCATTACCATAAGCGATTTCCGATAATTTAATATCATCTTTATTACGCATAAAATCTTCTTTCATAATTCTCACTACTTCTTTTGCAATAGGTTTTGCCATTAATTCAACCCATTGCTCATTTTCTTTATCGTAAATTTTAGGAATTGCTTCTGTCATTATTTGTTACCTCCATTTGTATCTATCCAAATTTTTGATTTATCAGTTGGTTCTTCATTCCCAACTTCTACTTTTGAATCATCAATAGAATTTTGATTAAAATATCCATGAGAAATAGCGTAGTCTAATATTTTCTTGTAATCTTCATCTGTTAGGTCATTAAGTGTAAAAGACTTACCGTCTTTACCATCTTGTCCTTTAGGAATAGTAATACTATTACCGTCACTAAAAGTGATTACTTTATCTCCTTGACTATCTGTGTCTATTTGTTGTATAGTTATTTTAGTGTCTATCATACTATTAGATTTAGCATAGTTAATTATGTCCTCCAATAAATTAGGAACATATAGCTGTTCTAATGCTTTTCCAATAACACTAGGAGTTACTACAATCTCTTTTGTATTGTCACTAGGGAATATATATCTATTGTCTACCAATACCTCTAAAATATAGGTATCAGATGGAATAATATTTTCTATTTTAAAATCTATATATGGTTTTCCATTTTCATCTTTTACATACGTCTTATATTTATAAGCAACTTTATTATTTTTAGTCGATAAATATACTGTTGCATCTAAGTCTTTTAAGTTTAGATTATCATTATTGGAATCTTTTAAATAAAAACTCATTACTGACAAATCTCCTTGTTTTATTCTATTGCCATCTAATGAGCTTTCCAAGTCAAGTACATTTTTTACCATTTTTACACCTCAATTAAAAAAAGACCACCTAAAATGGTAATCTTATAAAGTTATTTGCTATCCAAATATTCTTTCATAGCCCATTCAATCGCCTGTGCGTATTCATACATACTAGCACGCCATTTTTGTCTATCTTCTCTTACTTCTTTACTATAATTATCATTACTAAAGAACGACTTTCTTAATTTTGTAGATAATTCTAATTGAACACTAGACTTAAATCTATTTTTATTATTAATGTTTTTTCTACTCTTACCAGCCAAATGTTTTGGTGCTTCAACAATTTTGAAACCTCTACTTTCAAGATGCTTCTTAATCAAACTCTTTAACTGTTCATTTGTTCCACCAATATAAGTTGATGCTTCTTCTGTATTATGATACCCATGAATGGAAATAGTATAATTTACCTGTCTAGTTAGTGCCAATGCTAATTGGTCGTTATAATGTGATGATGTGACATGAAGCCTTGAATTTCCATTTGATAATTGACCTTTAAAAGTAAAAAAGTTACAATCTAATTTTTGAGATACTAACAATGCTAACTCTGATGTGCCAGCTTCTATACCTCCACCATGAGGAGCAATAGATAACACAGGATGGGAGTTTTGATTCGTTTCAATAGACCAATCTGTCTCATAACCTTTTAATTCTCTCATTGAATTATAATGATCTGACATTCTTTTAACACTCTCCTTTATTTAAAATAAAAAAGCCGACACATAAGTGCCAACTAAACTAATTTACCAAATTGTAACGTACTTGATTTAACTGTAATGCCATTATAGTTTTCAATTTTTACTCTTAGCGTATTTGAGAAATAAATTGATGGACTTGTTCCATCAACATCCCATGTTAATTCAACATTATTTGTTCCTGGTTTTAACGTCACAGTTTTTTCACTAGTATCTATTTGATCTACTGAAATTACCATAGTAACACTACTACTGTTGTTATTTACAAATGTGCCTTTGAAACCATACTTGCCACTATTATTTCGTTGTAATGCTTCATATCTATAATTTAATGAATTACTTGATACATTAATATCGTTAGGAGCTACATTACTTAATAAGTTTTTCTGTATTTGGATAGATGTTGATTCTGTACCACCATTGTTTGGAGGTGTCGTAGGAGTAGTTGTTGTTCCATCCGAAGTTCCACCACTTGATGTTCCAGTAGACCAATCTAAAGATTGATTTAACTCTTGTACTGCTTTTTGAATAATGAGTTTTACAAATTTCTTCTGACTATCTAATGCCATTGTTGTTTCTGAAGGTACATGAACAAACATATAAGGTGTATTCAATAATTCTTTATCTAGTTTTTGTAATGAGTAGAAAATATTGGCATTACACAAAAAGTCTCCAGCATCAGTTGAGGCATAAGAAGTAAACTCTGAACCTTTTATCCATTCTTGGACTTGTGTATAATTAAATGTTGTTTTATAACCTACTCTAGCATTGTTTTCTTTATTTAGTCTTCCATTAGGGTTTACGCCTTCTGCATCAGCACCGTTAGAAGCCCAATTCCAACCATAGCTTTCTACTCTTGGTCTTTGTATAGATGAAGCTAAACCAAAAGAAATAATTAAATCGGGTTTTTCATTAGTAATCAATGTTTCCATTTCATTTTTGATTTTGCTATAAACAACACTAATTTT